>Ga0302319_10014957_pt1 | contig 14424 bp, 15 predicted proteins | sample Bog_T0_2_FD_203319 | JGI IMG/M metagenome (GOLD analysis project Ga0302319, IMG submission 203319) | Peat permafrost microbial communities from Stordalen Mire near Abisko, Sweden - Bog_T0_2 | ecosystem: Environmental > Terrestrial > Soil > Wetlands > Peat | place: Sweden: Abisko, Stordalen Mire... | reverse complement strand
GACTCTGCGGTGTCGCCGCCGGCCAGCGGGACGTTGTGCCGCTGGGCCAGGGCCAGCAGGCCGTCGAGGAATCCGCTCAGCCAGCGGGGGTTGGCTGCGACCGAGCGGGGCAGGGCGAGCGAGAGAAGCGCCGCCAGCGGATGCGCGCCCATGGCGGCTAAGTCACTCAATCCACGGGCCAAAGTACGGTGACCGATGGAGCGCGCGGGGTGCCAGTCGCGGCGGAAGTGGCGGCCCTCCAGCGAAAAGTCGGTGGTGACCAGCAGGTCATTTCCCGGAGGGGGGGCGAGAATGGCGCAGTCGTCGCCGATGCCCAGCTGCAGGGCGGAGGAGGCAGTCCCGGCGGCGGCGCGGCGAATCGCCTCGACCAAGGCGAGTTCTCCTGCGGGGCGGAGCTTCGATGCTGGGGATATGGGCACAAGCCTGAGGATAAATGCCAAATGCCGTCCTGCCCCCAAAGTGGCATTCCGGGGTCCTGCGCCGGGTTGCCCTATGCCCCCGGCTCCATTAAGATGAAAGATACCGGCGAATCCTAGGGGTGGTATGCTGCTCCCGATTCGCGGGATGATCGTTTCACGCCGCAGAGCATGTTGAGATGTCATGACTGCCGCGTTGAATCCCCCTCCGTATTCGCTTCCTTGCAGTGGGCGAGCTTACGGCCGTATCTGAAGAGGAAGACTCTTGCGCAAGCGCTACATCGTGTACGTCACCCGGGAAGAGGATGGTACCGTCGAGCGGGTACCCGTCCCGATGCGCTACGTCTACGTGTTCCTGGCGGCGGCAATCACCGGGATGTTCACCATCGCGGGCATGGCGGGTTCGTACTCCCGGATGCTGGTGAAGGCGGAGAGCATCAACCACATGCGCGACGAGCTGGCGCTGACCCGCAAGGACTACGCGCACCTGGAGAAGACCGAGCGCGAGAAGGACGTGCAGGCGGCCAGCCTGGGCTCGCTGGCCAGCGAGGTCTCGGCGATCTATGGCCTGACCGCCGGTAAGCTGACGCACGCGCGCGGCCATGACGCTGCTCCGTCTGCGTCCGCTGCGGTCGCCGCCGCTCAGTCTCCGGTGAAGGACGAGGCGGCCAGCTTTAGCAGCGACAGCTACTACAAGAGCCTGGACACGTTTTATGCGTTGCAGAACACCGCCAACGAGGGCTTGCAGACGCCCAGCGCGAACCCCGGACTGGGGGTACGCTCCACGCTGAGCGACTTTGCCAGCCTGGATGAGACGCCGGACGCCTCCGGCAATAACGTGCCCGACATGTGGCCGATCCTGGGACCCGTGAACAGCGGCTTCGGCCAGCGCATTGACCCGGTGCTGGGCAACGGCGAAGGCGAGTTCCACAAGGGCGTGGATATCGGCTCGCCGGACGGCACGCCTGTGCACGCGCCAGCGGGCGGACGCATCCTGAAGGCGGGTCCGGGCTCGGGCTACGGCCGCGAGATTGAGATCGACCACGGCAACGGCATCGTCACCGTCTACGGACACCTCTCCGGCTACAACGTGGTCGCAGGGCAGAACGTCGTCAAGGGCGAGGTCATCGGCTACGTAGGTCACAGCGGCCGCGTGACCGGGCCGCACCTGCACTACGAGGTCCAGGTGCGCGGCACGGCGGTGAACCCGCACAAGTACCTGCGCTCCACCATGGCGCAGATGGGCGGCGGCGGCACGGGCGGCTTCTAGCTACTGATTAATGTGACAGGCGCTGAAGCTGAAGTCGAACTCCCCCACACCCTGCAGCGTGACGGCCAGCGTGGCTGGAAGCTGGTAGGTGCTGACCGGCATATACGTTACTGCCATAGAGACATCCTGCGCGGGCGCGGTGGGCGGCTGGTGCAGGACGTTGTGCACCTTGTTGACGCGCAGCCCTTCGGTCGAGGCCTCGTAGGTGGGATAGGCCGTGTTATCCAGGTTCGTCATCACGACGTGGGCGGAGAGCAGCAGCATGTTCTTGTCAAAGTCCTCGTCGAAGACCGTGGTGGCGTCACTGCCGTGCATGTGGAGACCGCCGTCGGCGGTGTTGGTCTCCGTGGTGCTGGTGTCGGGCGCGGGCACCATGCCGCCGTTCACAAACTGGTTCCAGGACTGGTAGAAGCCGCTGATCATCTGAATCAGGCCGTCGTGCATCTGGTCCCGGCTCTTCTGCAGGTCCGCGGGAGGTGAGGTGGTGTCGGTCCAGGTGAGCGTGCCGTCACCGTCCAGATTGTCCTTGACCGCGAACTGCACGGATTTCAGATAGACAAGGAACGGGTTATTGTCCGCGACCGGGCTGCCGGAGAAGCGGGTGAGCATCGCCTTCCAGTCGACCATGGCGGTGCAGCGGAACGACTTCAGACCCTGCGCGGTCGGCGTGTAGTAGAGCTTGCGTGCGGCAAGCAGGCGAGCCGGCGCGTTCAGTGTCTGCTGGGCGGGAGCGGCGACGGCGAGCAGCGGCAGGGCAACAACAAGCAACATGGCGCGGGAGAGATTTGGCATGGCGGTATGCTACGCCAGAAGTGCCGCCGCGAATGTAATTTTGAGCGGCTTTTTGGGTAAGACCTTGTCACTTGGCGGCGGCCAGGGAGCGGGCGGCCAGGGCGAGCTCATCGAAGCGGGCCTGCGAGTACGGTTCGTGGGTCTGCCAGCGAATATTGCCGCTGCGGTCGACCAGCAGCACGTAGGCGGCGTCGGGGGCGTCTTTGGAGTAGCCGACGGTCTGCTTCCACGCGGCCTCGCCGCTGGTGAGCGGGACGAAGCGCGGCTGAAGGGCGTCCGGCACCTGCTTGCGGATGGCGCGCACGATGAGGGGGCGGACCAGCGAGGGCGCGTCCTGCAGGAAGGGCATGTCGTAGAAGGCGATATCGGGGCGGGGGCCGGCGAGCGAGGCGCGGACGGGCTTCTCCCAGGCGGTGGTGGCGTCCTGCGAGTGCTGAGTGAAGCCGAGGATCAGGACGGTGGCTCCGCCGGAGAGGTCGCGCGGCAGGGCGACGCTATGGCCGTCCAGCGCCGTGCCGTTAGCGGCGGGGATGGTGGCTGCGAGGGCGGGCACGGAGAGCAGCAGAACGGCAGAGATCAGGAGTGCAGAGCGGGTCTGGTTCATAGGAAAAGTGCAGAGGCAAAGACAACAGCAAAGACGAACGCAAAGGCCGCAAAGTTTAAGCAAAGTACGCGATGAAAGACGAGGGCGTTCGCTTCCTTCAGAATGGCAGATGGAGGGTTTCCACAGACGGCAAACGTCGCGGATTTCTCCGCGACGTTTGGTGAGGCCAACAAAACTACCTTGTGCTTGCGGTGGCAGTGCCGGTGCCAGTGCCGGTATAGGTGACGTGCCAGACGGAGCGGGAGCCGTCGTCGGTGACGAAGAGTGATCCGTCGTTGCCGACGGCGACGCCGACGGGCCGGCCCCAGACCTGGCCGTCGGCGGTGACGAAGCCGGTGAGGAAGTCGTCGTACTCTCCGGTGGCGTGGCCGTCCTTCATGGGGATGGAGATGACCTCATAGCCGGCGCGGTTCAGGCGATTCCAGGAGCCATGCTCGGCGGCGAATATCCAGCCAGCGTACTTGACCGGAAAGGGGTGGATGTCGATCGGTACCGCTGCACTGGGATCGCCAAGATTGACCGGGAAGCCTGCAGGGTAGAAGAGCATCTCCAGCGATGCCATGTGCGGCTGGACTAAGACATCCGGTGTTTTAACTTTGGCGGCGAGGTCGGCGCGCTTGCAGTCTTTGGCCTGCGCGTCGGTGAGCGGCGCGGTGAGCTGCGGGTTGGGGCCGGTGCCGTTGGCGCAGGGCGCGGGGATGCGGGTATCGCGGTGGCCGCCCATGTAGTACCAGGGCCAGCCGAAGAAGCTGTTCTCCGGCACACTGGTTACATAGTCGGGGACGAGGTGGTTGCCGAGGTTGTCGCGCTCATTGACCGAGCACCAGAGGCTGTTGGTGATCGTATTGATGGCCTCGCCGACACAGTTGCGCAGGCCGTGGGCATAGACCTCGAGGAACTTTCCCTGTGGTGTGAACTCCAGCACGTCGGCGCGGTGGAACTCGCGAGGGTGGGTGTCGGCGTCGTCCACATTCGAGCCCGAACCGACCGATATGAGCATGTGGGCTCCGTCGCGGGTGAAGACGACGTCGCGTGTCCAGTGACCGCCGCCTGTGAGCTGGGCCCAGCCGGCGAGCGTCGGGACGATGGTCTCGGCTGGGCCGGTGGCGTGGAGGTCGCCGGAGTGGTACGGGAAGCGCACCACGTTGGTGGTGTTGGCGATGTAGACGTATCTGGGATCGATGGCGGGGTAGAAGGCGATGCCGAAGGGGTGGTCGAGGCCGGTGGCGAAGGTAGCGATCTGGGCGGCCTTGCCGTCGGGTTTGACGCCGCGCAGGACGATGATCTCGCCGGCGCCGGAGTCGGAGAGAAAGAGGTCGCCGTTGGGCGCGACGCGAATGAGGCGGGGCTCGGTGAAGGTGCCCTTGCTGCGGGTCATGTGCTCGACGTTGTCGGCGCGCTGCATGGGCGTGGTGTCGCCGCCGGCGTAGAGCGTGACCTTGAAGCCGGCGGGGGCCTGCGGCCAGGCGCCCTCCGGGCGCGGGATGACGTGCGGCTGGTTGGCGACCGCCTCGTCGGGTTTGGGCTCGGGCAGGTCAGCCACGGTGATCTTGTGGCGGACGCCGGGGGCCTGCTGGTTCCAGTCCGTGAAGGCGGCCTGGCCGGTAAGCAGCGGCTGCTGGGCCTGCACGGCAAAGGGGGCGAGGGCGGTGGCGAAGGCGGTGAGTGTGAGGGCGATAGGGAGGATTCGCATGGGACTATGGCTCCGTTGGTATTGGTTGCAGCAGAGAGCAAAATACAGGGGTCCTTCGACTTCGCCCCTGCGGGGCTCCGCTCAGGATGACAAGTTCTCCATTGGGAATAATTTCTAGCATTAATGTTTGGACGCGGGTACGGGGGATTGAGTCGCAGCGGCGGCGGGGTCGTGGGCGGCGAAGATGATCTTGAGTTGCTCCACGGTGGCGGTAAAGTCCAGCACGGCGCGGTCGTTGTGCTGCTCCACCTTGGTGGAGGCGAGGACGGCGCGGATCGCGGCGTCTGAGGAGTTGCTCTGGACGCCGCCCGGGGGCGTGAGGTCGATGCCGCGCAGCAGCGCGAGCAGCGTGGTGAGCGATGCGACCGTCTGCTGGGCGGCGGCGGGGTCGGGCGCGATCTCCACCACGCGCAGCCGGACCGAGCCGCCGGCGAGCAGGTGTTCGGTGCCCACGTAGCTGAGGCTGGCGACCAGGTCGGAGTCCTCGGGCAGCGGCAGGCTCATCCCCATGACGGTAATCTTGCCGTTCTGGCTGAAGGGCAGGCCGATGTGGCCGATGCCCCATGCCTCCGCCAGCAGCGGCACCTCATGAAAGCGCGCGCCCAGCAGCGAGGAGCCGGGCGTGGCCAGCGCGGAGGAGCGCGAGCGGTCCAGCATGGAGTGAACCTGTTCCGAGGTGGGCATGTTGGAGGCGGCGATGGTGTCGTAGCCGAGCTGCGCGACGCGCAGCGTCTGGTCTCCCATGGGAATGCTATAGACCGTGCGGCCGGCGTAGCTCTCGCGCGCTGTGGCGATGGAGTCGAGATAGTGCAGCAGTCGCTGGCCGTCAAAGCGGCCGACGAAGACCTCTGACATGTAGACCTCGGCGTGGGAGGGGTCGTAGCGGCTGGCGGGGACGGGCACGCGGTGCAGGGCGAAGGCAGCGGAGTCGATGTCGCGCTCGGGGACGATGCCGGTGGCGTCGACGAAGCTTTGTAACTCCGGACTGCGCTCGACGGGCGAGCGGTCGAAGTGGGTGAGGGAGCGCACGGTCTTGAGGTGGAAGTAGACGATGGCGTCGGACTCGGGCAGCAGGCGCGCGGCCTCCGGCGGCGCCTCCTTGCGCAGGACGACCGCGACCAGGAAGATGGCGATGACGGCAGCGGCGATGATCAGTGGAATGAGGGTGCGCTTGCGCATAAAGTTGGTAAACGGTCCAGCAAGAAGCAGATCCTTCGACTCCGCCTCGCGGTAAGGCTGCGAGGCTCCGCTCAGGATGACAAATCGAAATTAAATTCAGGATGACAAATCAACATTACTCGATGATGGAGAAGGTGAAGATCTTGCCGGTGTCGGCGAAGCCGCGCTGGTTGGCCGAGCCCGGGGGAAGGATGCCGTATTCGCCCTTCTCGATGTCGTTGGGGATGGTGAAGGTGTAGAGCTGCGCGGCGATCTTTTTGGGCTGGAAGTCGACCTCGTCGGGTCCGGGGCCGCTGGTGGTGTGGAAGACGCCGCCGGTGAGGGTACGGAACTCGCGGTAGCTCTTGTGGTCGCGCAGGCGTAGCAGGTCGTACTCGTTGCCGTCGGTGCCGACGGGCGCGTAGATCAGGATCTCAAAGCCGTTGGGCAGGCCGAGCGGCGACTTGCCGCGCTCGATGTGGCCGTACTCGTCCTTGGCAAGGATGCCGCGCGTAAGGGCGCTCTTGACCGCGCCGCCGGAGCGGAAGACCACGCGCTCGGTCTGCAGGGGCTGCCACTGGTTGGCATGCGGGCCGCTGGGAAGCTTGTAGTAGACGCCGATCTCGTCCACACCGGCGGGCAAATCGGCGGGCCGTGCTTCGCTCCGGGGATGTGGCGCGTCGGTTGCCGGGTCGTCGTGGGAGCGCAGCGTGGCGCGCTCAGGGTCGTGGATGGCGGGCGCAGCGCCGTGCGCCTCCATGGCGGCGATGACGCGGTCGGAGAGACCGGCGGACTTGAGCGCGATCAAGTTGTCGGGGGCGGTGTCATAGTGGCCGGGCTGCATCTGGATGGTCTGGATCAGTACGTCGTCGCCCAGGCCGGCCTTGGCCATCCGCAAGATGTCGTCATTGCCGATCAGGTGGACGCGGGGCAGATCAGAGTTGGGCTGGAGCGGACCCTCCTGCGCGGCGGTGGCCTGGGCACACAATACAGGCGTGCAGGGCAGGCAGAGCAGGAGTACACAGATCAACCCTAGTGTTGCCCGTTCCAGGTGTGCTACTCCAGCGAGCTTCGCCATCAGCCTCATCCTAACATTCTGACGAGTGGGATGCAGAGGGTGTGTACGCAGTGCATACAGAAGAAAAGGCGTCCTCGTTGTTCAGGACGCCTTTTCTTCTTGGGATGGCTTGCCGTTTTACTACTGCCGCTTTACATGGTCGCCGACCTTGGGAGTTCCGGCCCCGGAGAATTTGCCGACGGCGGAGCCGGGATCGACGCTGGTGATGGTGAGCGTGCCGACCGTGGACTCGATGGACCGAATGGGCTGGCCGGTGACGGGGTCTTTGATGACGCGGTCAACGCGTTTGATGAATAGGGTGTCGCCGACGTTGATGCCGTTGTTGGAGCCGACGTTGAGGATGATGTCCGGAGTGGAGGCGTCGGCGACGAGACCGTCCAGCGGCGGAAGAGCAGCCACGGGCTTGGCTGCGGGTGGCGGCACGGCGGATGCTTTAGCGTCGAGGTTGGTGGCGAGATTGGTGACGGCCAGGTTGACCGCTTTGCCGATCTGGCTCTCCTTGAAGTTGCTGCTGCCCATGTCAATGCCGCCCCCGCCCCCTCTGCCCCAACCGGAAGAGCCGGCACCGCTGAGAGCGAGGCCTGATTTCTGGACCTCGCCGTACCCTTTGACGGAGGCGAGGATCTCGCCGGTGTTCACATTGACGATGCGAGCGGTAATCTCCACGATGGTCTTGTTCTTGTTGACGCCGACGCCGCCCAGGCCGCCCTTGCCATACCAGGTGCCCCCACCGCCGCCCGCGCCCACGTGCTTGTCGTCGTTGCCGAAGGTGGTGATGTCGCCGACTATGATGTCGTCGACGCCGAGCAGGCCGCCGATCTTGGCGGCAGAGGCCGCGTCGGCGCGGTCACTGTTGGAGAAGTTCTGCTCCTTGATGATCTTGTCGAGCGCCGAACGCTCGATGAGGCGGAACTGGCCGCCATCCAGGAGCTGGCTGATGAGCAGGTCGGTGATGCCTTTGCCGATGTCCTGGTCGGTTCCGAAGATCGCGGCGACGCTGGTCTTGACGGTTCCGTAGCCGAAGTCCATGACCGCTACCTTGGGCTTCTGGGCCGCTGCGGGCAGCGTGGCGAAGGCGACTCCGAGCGAGAGCACAGCTAACTTCTTGAACATGACGGTCTGTCTCCTGAAATTGGTCTGGCGAATCATGCCATCGTCCGTGTCGCTTTTGTGGAGTTGCGGCTTGCGAAGATCATTGCCGGATTTGGCAGTCGACGAAACGGACGCGGTTGCTAGTTGCTAGAGGCCCGAGTGCTGTAGTGGTCGAATTGTAGACGCGTTGCCAGGGGAAGACAACGAGAAGTTTGAGCTGTTCATCGGGTCCATCCAGCAACAAATAACGAGGAAAACGGTTGTGGAACAAGGCGGTTCGCTGTGATACTGGGTGCCTGATTCGGGCCCCCCTCTTCAGGCTGCACGCCAGCCGATTCCATCCAATGCACGAAGGAGATGTGCCATGAAGTTATTGATCGCCAAGGCCGGACTGGCCGGCGGAGTTCTGCTCTCGGGCCTGTTCCAGTTTCCCAGCACGCCGCCCATGAAGCTGGGACTGTGGGAGACAACGTCCACCATGAGCATGCAGATGCCGGGGATGAACGCGCCACCACAGCCGCCGCGGACCGTGAAGGCCCGCGTCTGCGTCACCGCGGAGACCTGGGCCAGGTCCTTCGGCAACAACGACCGCGTGGCCAACTGCACGCGCAGCAACGAGAGCTACGGCGCCAAGCACTACAGCTTCGACATCAGCTGCCCGGCGACGAACAGCAGCGGGCACTTTGAGATGGAGTTCTCCAGCGAAGACAGCGGGCACGGCAAGCTGCACATCGATATGAGCCCCAACGGGCATCACGCCATCCTGGACAACGTGATGGACTCCCACTTTGTCAGCTCGGACTGCGGGGGGCTGGCGCCGGGCAAGCCGCAGGTCGTTCCGTAGCCGTTGCCCTGGTTCTGACCGCCGCAGCGGGCCGTTTGCCGAGCCGTTGTGGACTGCTGCGGCGGTTCCGCAGGCGTGCGGGCTATGGTAAAGTTGAAGCTGCGCTCGAGAAATTGCGGGCGCAGTGTGTTTGTTTGCGCAGGGGAGTCTTTGGGCAGTTCAGGGCTGGCGTAGCTCAGCTGGTAGAGCACCTGATTTGTAATCAGGCGGTCGGGGGTTCAAATCCCTTCGCCAGCTCCAGTTTTCGCCCTTCCGGCGTGGCGACACAAGTTGGGTTGTACCTGCCAGTGGCTCTTCTCTCCATGCAGCGTCCACCAGCGACATTCAGTGCGATCTCCCCGTGCGAGACGGTCCGCGCGGGCCTTATCGTGCCGGTTGCCGGGGGAAGAGAGCGAAGTATTGGCAGCGGAATGCACAGGTGGCCGAGTGGTTAATGGCAGCAGACTGTAAATCTGCCGCGTTATGCGCTACGGAGGTTCGAATCCTCCCCTGTGCACCATTTTTGGTGGTTGATTGTTGGTTCCTGATTGTTGGGAGAGACGAGGGGTTGAGATGGATATGGCTCCCTCGGGCAATGGAAGGCTGGTTGTCGCGCTGGTTGTGATTGCGCTGCTGGCCTTGCTGGTCTGGCGCACCATGGAGCCCGGCAAGCTGCAGCAGCTGACGTGGCTGCTGCTGGGGTTCTTCGCGGCGCGGGTCGTCATCACGCGATTGCGGGCGCGCTGAAGTAAACTGAGCAGAGCAGTAGTTTTGCGAAGTTGGTATGGCACGAAAGACGCTGATGTAGCTCAGTGGTAGAGCACTCCCTTGGTAAGGGAGAGGTCATGGGTTCAAGCCCCATCATCAGCTCCAGATTTTTTAGCAGGTTAGCGAGTCAGCAAGTTAGCGGGACGAAGGCAGCAACTTGCTACCTTGCTGAGCAATGCGGCTGCAGCATTAGCGCGGGAGTAACTCAGTGGTAGAGTCACAGCCTTCCAAGCTGTTGGTCGCGGGTTCGATTCCCGTCTCCCGCTCCAGACACCCGATGTAGATGGAAGGCAGGATGCAACTCCCATGGCGCAATCGAATTTCCAGGTAGACCGGACGACGGCGCTGTACGAGCGGCCGGTGATGAACATCGTCGATGAAGCGACGTATGGCTCGGTGAAGACCGCGATTGCGGCGCGGTTTGCCTCCAGCAGTGTGGAGAGCTTCTTCAAATCGCTCAAGAGCGCGGGTCTGCGCGTGCGCGACTTTGAGGGTGTGCTGCACGCCGGCAAGCTGGGCGCGGCCACGGCCGCGGAGTATGCCAAGCTCACCAACGCCGACCAGGGACAGATCCGCGAGTTCTACCTCGCCAGCCTGGAGCAGGTGGAGCTGGGGCTGAGGGACAAGTACTTCAAGCTGTATGCGTACTACTAGTCCCCGGGTCTGAATGGATAGTGTGTAGAGAAGGGCGGCGGGCTTCGGCTCGCCGCCTTTTTGTCTCTTGCCGGCGGATCTGCTGTGAGACCATTTGCGGCGCGAAGCCGTATAGTGAGGCAGCATCCAAAAAAAATCTGCTGGAGATACCCTGCCCGTGAGAACAGCACGTCGAAGTGTCTTATGGATTTCCGCCCTCGTTCTAGGCTGGCCGGTTTGCGCTGCGTTGGCGCAGAGTGCGGCTCCCGCCACGAACAGCTACGATCCGCGGTTGACGTTCGCGCCGCTTACGCTGCCCGAGCCGGTGAACAGCTATCGCTCGTCGAACGGAGCGCCAGGGCCGAGCTACTGGCAGAACGAGGCGGACTACGAGATGCATGCCTCGCTGGACACGGCCGCGAAGGTGCTGACCAACGATGAGGTCATCACGTACACGAACAACTCTCCGGACACGCTGCCGAGCCTGTGGGTGATGCTGGAGCAGAACACGTACCGCAAGGACTCGCGCGCGCGACTGATGAACGGCGGCGACCGCGGCCGGGGGCGCCGATCTGGCCCCGAACCAAACGCACCGAGTGGGCCGCCGCCGGTGACGACGACCGACGGATATGTTCTGGATTCAGTGACCGTGGAGACGCTGAAGCAAAGCGTGAAGGCCGACTATCTGATCAGCGATACGCGGATGCAGGTGCGTCTGGCGACGCCGCTGAAGCCGCATGGCTCGCTGAAGCTGCACATCAAGTATCACTATCAGATTCCGGGCGTGTGGGGCGGCCGCACATCGTGGGGCATGTCCAAGCAGGGCGAGATCTACGACATCGCGCAGTGGTATCCGCGCATGTGCGTGTATGACGACCTGCGCGGCTGGGACACGCTGCCCTACATCGGCAGCGAGTTCTACCTGGAGTACGGCCACTTCGACTACTACGTGACGGCGCCTTCGGAGATGATCGTCGCGGGTTCGGGAGAGCTGATGAACCCGAGGGCCGTGCTGACGGCCACGGAGATCGCGCGGCTGGCGCAGGCGCGCGCGAGCGACAAGACGGTGTACATCCGCACGCCGCAGGAGGTCGCCGACGCGCTGAGCCGGCCGAAGCCGGGCGGTGCGAGTAAGACGTGGCACTTCCACATGGACCACACCCGCGATGTGGTCTGGACGGCGTCGCCGGTGTTTGTGTGGGACGCGGCGCGCATCAATCTGCCGGAGGGCAAGAAGTCACTGGCGATGAGCGTCTATCCGCCGGAGTCCATCGGCGAGAATGCGTGGGACAAATCAACGGAGTACACCAAGGACGCGATCGAACACTTCTCACAGTGGTGGTATCCGTATCCGTGGCCTGTGGCGGTGAGCGTTGCCGGCTTCTCCACGGGGATGGAGTATCCCGGCGTGGTCTTCGACGGCATCAACGACAAGGACTCCTTCCTGTTCTGGGTGACGGCGCACGAGTTTGGGCATGGCTGGTTTCCGATGATCGTCGGCTCCAACGAGCGGCGGCATGCGTTTATGGATGAGGGCTTCAACACGTTCATCGACATTGATGAGTCGGCGGCGTATGCGGGCGGCAAGTACGGGCCCAAGCGCGACAGCGAGTACTCGGCCGGCGGTGAGCCGCCGGACATGATCCTGAAGGTGCTCGACGAGCCCAGCGCACCGACGCTGATGGCGCGCGCCGATGCGTATCCCGGACAGCTCGGGCACCCGGTCAGCTACTTCAAGGGCGCGTACGGCAACGTGCTGCTGCGCGAGCAGATCCTCGGCAAGCAGCGGTTCGACTGGGCCTTCCGCAAGTACATCCGCGACTGGGCGTTCAAGCACCCGGCGCCGTCGGACTTCTTCCGCGAGATGGAGAGCGAGGGCGGCGAAGACCTGACGTGGTTCTGGCGTGGCTGGTACCTGGAGAACTGGAAGTACGACGTCTCCGTGGACAAGATCGACGGCAACACGGTGACCATCAGCAACCGCGGCCAACTGGTGTTGCCGACTCCGGTGGAGGCGACGCTCGCCGACGGCAGCAAGGTGCGCGTGACGCTGCCGGTGGAGACGTGGCTCGCGAAGGGCACGCTGCAGTGGCGCGTCGAGGGCAAGTCGCCGGTGGTGTCGGTGGTGGTGGATCCGGATCATATGCTGCCGGATGATGACCGGAAGAACAATGCGATGACTGTGAAGTGAAGCTGGAGGGACATCCTGGGTGCCCCACGTCTCAGAAGCGAGACGTAGGGCACCCGGCTTCCAAAGAAACCGATTTTCGTGGATAATGAATATTGACGAGCGTGGCCTGACCGCTCCTCTTCCAGAAGCACAATCTCAGGATTCAAGGCAGCAGGGGCCTCAAGCCCTGCGTCGCGGCGTGTCAGGTGGGCGAGTGGAGCAACTCCACAGACCTGAATGGCAAGCTGCTTGCCAGCCGAGGTGGCTGGCCAAACTCGAAAGGAAGTCCCATGCGCGAGATCATCACTCTCCAGTGTCCGGTTTGCAAGAACCGGAACTATTCGACGACCAAGAACAAGAAGATCACCACCGGCCGTCTGGAGTTCTCGAAGTTCTGCAACACCTGCCGGAAGCATACGGAGCACAAGGAAACCAAGTAAGCGAGTCAGCGGGCGCGTTGCGCCGGTTAGCGAGTCAGCAAGTCAGCGAAAGCTAACTCGCTGACAGCCGCGAGAGCGGTGCCAACTTGCCAACTCGCTCACATACAGGGGCGTAAGCTCAACGGTTAAACTGTCGGTCTCCAAAACCGAACTTCTCGGTTCGAATCCGAGCGCCCCTGCCATCACCTTCGCCGGCCCGCTCGATTGCAGGGCCGGCAGGACACCAAAAGCACCCCCGCAGTACGCGATGCAGCAACGTAGCCACACCGCGCCAGGAGCAGCAGCATGTCGAAGGCAGCCGTAGCAGAGACTCACGAAGAGGCCACTGGGATTGAGAAGATCGTCTCCGGCCCGGAGCGCATCGTCCAGTTCCTGAAGGACACGCGCGCGGAGATGCACAAGGTGGTGACGCCGACGCGCGCCGAGGTGCAGGCGACGACCATCGTGGTGGTGGTGACCGTGTTTCTGTTCGCCGCGTACTTTGAGCTGGTGGACGTAGTGCTGGGCAAGGGCATCGACCAGATGTTCGTACACCTGTTGAAGAAGTAACGATATTCGTTTGAACGAAAGCGCAGAAGGCATAACGATGGCAGATGAGTTGATCGAAGACGCGCAGGAAGTGGAAGCGGCAACGCCCGCGGAGACTCCTGAGGAGATTGCAGTCGCGGTAGCGGATGCGGACCCGGCGGTTGCCGGCGATGTTCCCGCGGCGGAGGCTGCTCCGGAAGAGGCGGAGCCGGCTCCCGCGCCGGTGAATGAGAACTTCAAGTGGTACATCATCCACGCGTACTCGGGGTTCGAGCGCAAGGTGAAGGAGTCGCTGCAGTCGCGCGTCGCCGCGTACCACCTGGAAGACCGCGTGGGGCGCATTGAGATCCCCACCGAGCCGACCACCGAGCTGCGCAACGGCAAAAAGTACACCATCGACCGCGTCTTTCTGCCGGGCTACGTCTTTGTGGAGATGGCTCTGGACAATGAGCTTTGGCACGTGGTGAAGAACACACCGCGCGTCACCGGATTTCTACAGACCGGCGACCAGCCCAATGCGCTCTCCGAGGCCGAGGTCAACGCGATGCTGAACCGCAGCGACGTGACCAAGGAAAAGCCCAAGATGAAGCTGAAGTTCACCAAGGGCGAGCAGGTCCGCATCACCGATGGGCCGTTCACCAACTTCAACGGCGCGGTCGACGACGTGAACGAGGACAAGCAGACGCTCAAGGTCATGGTTTCAATCTTTGGCCGGCCGACGCCGACGGAAGTTTCGTTCGCGAACGTGGAGAAGGCGGAAGAGTAGCGAGTCGGCTAGTTAGCAAGTTAACGAAGAGATTGAAAATCAAGCGAGGCCCGAGGCCCGCAACACGAGAAGGAAACGAACATGGCACCGAAGAAGGTACAGGGATACGTCAAGCTCCAGATCATCGCCGGCAAGGCAACGCCGGCGCCGCCGGTCGGGCCCGCGCTGGGCCAGGCGCAGGTCAACATCATGG
>Ga0302319_10014955_pt1 | contig 14426 bp, 17 predicted proteins | sample Bog_T0_2_FD_203319 | JGI IMG/M metagenome (GOLD analysis project Ga0302319, IMG submission 203319) | Peat permafrost microbial communities from Stordalen Mire near Abisko, Sweden - Bog_T0_2 | ecosystem: Environmental > Terrestrial > Soil > Wetlands > Peat | place: Sweden: Abisko, Stordalen Mire... | reverse complement strand
GATTGTTCTCTCACTGGCCATCACCGCTGCACTGGTCTGCATCTATCCACTGCGCTGGCTCGCGCTGCCCGGTAGGGACGCACTGGGTACTCCCAGTATGAATGCTGCGGTACTCGGTACTATGTTGACGGGACTGGTTGTTGTCAGTTGGGTGATGCTCATCGCGCGCATCGTTCATGCGGAGAGCCTGGTGGGCGTTAGTCAGTTCTGGCTGACACGGCCTTATGAGTGGAAGAGTCTGCTGGCTGCAAAGTTGATATTTATTGCGGTCTTTCTTTATCTGCCGCTGATAGTTGCGCAATGGCTGCTGCTTTACATGGCTGGTCTGAATTCGGCCTCTACGATTCCTGGGCTGCTCTTCAATCTTCTGCTCATCACAGGATTACTGGTTCTGCCGCTGGTTGCGATTGCGACCGTTACGGAGAACTTCTTCCGTATGGCGTTCGCTTTGCTCGGTGCTGTTCTGATGGGCGTGGCTGCGCTGGTTGCCATAACCGTGCAGGGTTATAGCAACGGCTATAACAACATCTGGAACAGGCTGTTACTCCTTGCAATGGATAACCTCGCTGCTCCTGCACATTCGCTGACCTCCATTGGACATCACAAACAGCTTCTCTTTGCTCTGTTGTTTGCGACTGTCTCTGGCGCGGTCGTTCTCTTGCAATATGCACGACGGAAGACCTGGCTGTGCCGAGCGATTCTGCTTGCGCTGCCGATTGCAGTCGCCATCGGTGGCATGGTGAAGGCCCACTACGCGCTCAGCGGTCAGGCTTTGATCGATCACGATTATCCGAAGCTGTCGACTGATGCCGCACCGATCCGGCTTGCATATGGCGTGGATGAAAAGCATCAGATCATTGTGTTCAGAGGAAAGAATAATTCCGGGGCCCTAATTGCTGGGGCCAGAATTCCATTGCATGTGTCGGAGATTGCAGAGGGAACAGCGCTCATCGTCGATCATTCGATAGTGACTCTTGAGGCTGCCGATGGCTTCCGTTGGAGTACGGAGGGGAGCATTCCTACACTACAGAAGTACGATTTACCCGGCAGAAGAGTGCGCGACGACTACGACGTGCCCCAGGTATTCTTCGAAATTCCATACGCGCTCTACGAGCGGATCAAAACTGGCCCGCTGACGGTGCGTATCATGCTGGCGCTGACTCAGTTGCAGGCGACAAATTCGGTCCACGCTACTCTGCCAACGCACGACGTTGCGGTTCCCGGCTTCGGACTCTGCGAGGTGGAGACAGCAGGCTACGGAACGCTGCAATGCAGGAGTGCGTTGAGAGAGCCACAGCTCACGGATGTCAGTGCGAGTTGGTCGACTACGCCTTGTGCTGTGGCAGAGGACGAGCTTCTGTTGAACCATGGCATACAGTGGCCAGGGCAGCTCGACCGGGAACCGGCAGAGTTTGGCATTGTGCCCATCCAGTTCGCAGAAGTCACTTATGACTGGGCGTATCAAGACCGTAAGTTCTGGATGGATCACCTGTGTACAGGCGCGCCGATCACGTTTACTCAGTACAAGTACGAAGGACGATCGCAGGTCAACCTGACGATATCCAATTTCTACTTTCCACCTGAAGATCCTGCGTCGAATATAGATCACTCCGGTGGAATGGTTCATTGAAGACCTTGAGCTAATCGAATTTTAGAGTTGTCGCGTTCACAAAAATGATCTGCGTTCTGAAGGGATGGAAAACAATATGGTGTGTATATTCAGCAAAATGTTTTGGCGCTTTTCTTTGGCAGCTCTGTGTCTGTCGATCGGGACGGTACCAATGAGCGCGCCTGCATCGGCGCAAGCCAATCAGAGCAACCCCGCGTTCACCGCCGTACCTGCCCCTGCAACAAACCCAACCCCTTCCCCTGCGCCTGCGTTCGACGTGGCAACGATCAAGCCCATTCCAGCAGATGGGCGTCCTACCCACGGCTGGGTGGGCATGCAGTACCACCCTGACAGCATGGAGTTTGCGTGGCAGTCGTTGCCGGAGTTGCTTTGCTACGCCTATGGCTATAAGAGCCTCCGGTTCGACGGGCAGGTCACCGGGCTTCCCGATTGGGCGGTGAACCAGAAGTACGACATCGTAGCCAAGATGAGCGCGACGGATATCTCCACCTTCCAGAAGCTAAGCAACGACGAGCAGGAACATTGGCGCGAGGCGATGCTACAGTCTCTGCTGGCAGAGCGATTTTCTCTCACGCTCCACCATGGGACCAGGCAGATTCCCGTCTACGAGATGGTCGTCGCCAAAGGCGGCATCAAGATGAAGGACGCAGCGACCGATCCAGCGCCGCCGCAGCTTGGCAAAGGGGACGATGGCAAGCCGCTATCCACCCTCCACTGGTTGAAGGACACGACCCTCATGCAGGCTTATTCGATGAAATCCCTTGCCGACCTTCTGTCGATGCCGGCAGCTCAGGTCGGGCGTCCGGTGCTGGACAAGACAGGATTGACCAGCACATACAATTTCACGCTCGACTGGTCGATCTATTCGGCAAGCGCGGCGGCCAGTAACTCGCCCGAAAACGACGCAACCTCCATCTTCACAGCGTTGGGAGAGATTGGATTGAAACTCCAGCCATCGACGGGTAGCGTGGAAACCATCGTCGTCGACCACATCGAAAAACCTACTCCGAATTGACAGCCGTTGGTTCAGTAACACCGGGACGATCACTAGCACAGTGACGAACAAGGGCAGCTAATTAGCGGGAACGGCACCCAGCGGGGCTACGAGATAGTGGAAGAGTACGAGGACCGGATCAGCGGAGCGAAGGCCCGCCGGCCTGGACTCGATGCCATGATGCATGATGCCCGCCGCCGACCGATCTCGACGCGCTGTTGAGATTGGCCGACTTAGCGACCCACCATGGGGCTAAAGTGACCGCCATTGCTTCGCTCCTCACACGTTCTGCCAAGGATCGGGCTCTCTTGTCAAAACGGGCATCTGCGGGGAAAGTCAAAGAAGGAGCTCCCTCCCTGCTCTACCTTGTTACACGAAATGGATGGGACTCAGTTCGCCTGGTAGCTGAAGCGAGATTTCTCGCCGGGATTGCCAAGGCTATGCCTGGGCTTCCCCGGAAGAAGTCGAAGACCACCTTGACGCGTTCGAGACCCTTAGGCAAGTGATTCACAGAATGCCCGTAAGGCCTTTGAGCCGCGCCCCCTACCCTGAGACTCCAAACCTCCAGCTGGGACGGTGACGGGCCGTTGGCTTTGGTACGCGACGGAATCGAGCTGTTATTGATCGAACCGTTTACTTGATCCACCCAGCCTAAGCAGCACCAGGCCGACACGCTTGGGGCGAGATTCACCACCCGGAAGATGGTCAGGGCCCAACCGAACATCGGGCTTGCCCTTGTCCATACCGTTGGGAGGGCAACCAAGCTTCCGAACTTCGGTAACACCCAAGAGGATGATGTACCAACGAACCCTATGGCACAGTTGGGTTGCCATGAGACGCTACTTGCATTGGAGAGACACACCATGGAAAGACCCCGGATGAAGAACTGCCGTTCCTTTGAATCCCATTTAGCCAGCAGTTCCCCGGCCCTAGCAGCGCCGCCGCGCCTTCTTTACGCCAGGAAGGAGGTCGCCTATCAATTAATCCTTTCTATTCGCGCGGTGGATTACCTTATCGCCGTCGGCGGCCTCAAGACGCGCAAGATCGGTGGCAGGATACTCGTTGCCCACGACGAGTTGATCCGGTTCGCCAGGGCCGACCGGATGGATCCAATGACGCCGGAGGTGTCGACACCGGCAGCGGCAGTATCCAAAGCAGCCTAGTAGAAAGGTACTCACTTGGGGGGGCAGCCTGCAAAGGCTGGCCCCTATTCTTATGGTTCCGATGTGACCCAAATGTGACCCACATGTTTGTAGATGAGTTGATTGTTCTTCAAGTTACTGATTATATGGTGGCCCGGGGCAGAGTCCAACTGCCGACCTTCGCGTTAGGAGTGCGATACGTAGGCTGCTGCACAAGACTGCACGTGGTCGCATGATGTCGAATAAACCGTGTGTTTACATATAGATTACTTACATATTTAGACGTGGTTCACTGCACGTGACTGCACGAATAACCAAAACAAAGTGCCACCAGAGTGCCACCAATCCTTTACACTGCATTTGGAGGTGGTTTGATGGCGAGGGGCAGGCAGCCGCAAAAAGTGAGGGGACTTCGTTACCGGGGAGACCGAGAGTTGTGGGAAGCCATGTACAAGGTCAACGGCAGACGTGTCCGCAAGGCGTTCGGTGACCGTGGGAAGGCAATCGAATGGCTGGACATTGCGCGTGGTCTCAGGCTGAAGGAAGGCGCAAGCGTTCTCCCCACAAGCGCAACCGAACCATTGCTTACAACGACTGAAAAGGAAGCACGTCGACAAGCTCAGGTGAATGCTATCTCCCTTGGAGAGCTGTGCTACGACCTGAAGCTCTACATCAAGAAGCATCCGACACAGTACAAGGACCAGCTCAATCCACCGCGCCGTCTGGACAGAATCAAAGCTGATCTAGGCGACCACCCTGCCACCAGCATCAAGCCGAAGGACATCGAAGCCTGGCTCGACGGTCTGATGAACCTCCACGCTCAGCGGGGAAGGGGCAAGCTGCTATCGGACGCGAGTGTAAACCGTTATCGTGTAACACTGAGTTCGGTGTACAAGCGCGGCATCAAGAACGAGAAGGTGACGGAGAACCCAGTCAAGGGCACTTCTCAGCGGAAGCTCAAGAACGGCGTGATCCGGTGGCTGAAGCCGGACGAAGAGAAGGCCGTCCGCGCGGCCATACAGAAACGCATCGACACGGCGGGAGAGGAAGGCCATCTCGACGGCGCCAAGCACCAGCGCCACCACCTGTGTGAATTCGTCGTCTCGATTCAGACCGGAATGAGGGCAGGGGAGCAATACGGTTTGGAGTGGCCGGATGTGGACCTCAGGCTTAGGCAAATCCATGTCAAGGAATCGAAAAACGGAATGGAGCGGTATATCCCCATGCTCCCCGAAGTTGTGGATTCCTTCAATACGCTAAAGTCGATGGGACTGGAGCGGAAGGACCGGGCAGAGGAACAGCCGAATAAATCACCCAAAGAGGTTTGTTTCGCGCTCGCTGATCCAAAGAAATGGTGGACTGCTGTGCTGAAAGAAGCCAAGGTCAAGCATTACCGCTGGCATGACAACCGGCACTCGTTTTGCTCTCGGCTGGTCCAGGCCGGGAAATCTCTCAAGGTTGTGCAAGAGTTGGCTGGTCACCGGGATATCAAGATGACGGCCCGGTATGCCCACTTGGATCAAGAATCCAAGCGGGAGGCCCTGGAGGATGCCTTCAGGCCGGTATAGCTTGCACAGGGTCGGTAGGGTATTCCCGATCAGCGTCTGTAATGTGGAGACGGAAGCCCATGCGGACTAAAATAACCTATGGATGCCAGCCTTCAAGATCGAGCATTTACTGTCACCATCTGGTCGTGACTTTGGATTCTGCTGCGAACCGTTGACTACTGACATCGCGTGAAAATGATGGCAGGAATACTGCCAAGACAGTGAGATGTTGACGGTCCGACAGACTGAGCAATTAGGGAAGGTAATCAACTTGGATAACCGGGACACATCGAGGCGATTTAACGAGAGCGAAAAACAAGAGTTGATCGAATATCTTCATGTTGCTTGTGACGAAGATAATCACAAGCAGTTTTTGAAAGACAATCCGTTGGGAGAATTCACAGATTATGTTGATGCTTCTCAAGACAACGAGTCAATGTATTCCCAGTTTGTCGTCCGCTTTGTCGACCTGCTTAATCTTAACCACGCTTGCCACAGAAGAAATAGAATGCTGGTCCGCAAGCAATGGAAACAGCGTTCTTTACCCAAATGTAAAGTAAAAGCCGTATTCGATTATGTGGCAATTTGCATCACAAGACCTGAAGACCAAGCACGAGCAAAAAGATATATCGACAAAAGAATCGACTCTACTAAAGAGTTTGAGAGGGTCGCACTGCGCATCAAGGCACTACAAAACGCATTGCATCTGGAGGACGAATCTCTAAAACGAGAATTCAAGTTTCCTCCGCTCAGCGAAAATATAGCTCCAATCCTAGAACTCATTAGCGCATGTTTAGACGCAATCGGGGAGACTCAGAGAGCCCGCCGCTCTTCGTATTCCGAACAGCGATATAACAATCTGCGATTTGCCCTCCAAAAGATCCAAGCGGCAAGAGCACTCGCTAATCCCCATAGCGATATGACTTCGCTAAGCTCTGAACAAGTGTGTGACATGATGCCTGTGATACACGAGGCGATTGCCGGCAAATTCCCGAATGGCAATGATTTTTATCAATACTCAACCGCCAATGTGGCGGCTCATGCGAACCGTCTCAACGCTGGTGGCACACGAGCCAAGCTAGACGAGATAATTGAGGGTGTTAGGGAGAAGTTTCCGGATGCAAAGACTTCATCAGACGACAACACTTTGAATGGCTGTCAACCAATCCCTAAAAAGATTCCGGTTTCCAGTGATGGTGCCGCGATCCAACTGCTTTGCGGCATCCACGGCGATTACATGAATTCTCATGACCCTATAGAGTTTGTGAGAAGGCTGAACATTTTAGTACCCGCACTTCGTTGCCTTCTAACGGAAACCACTCATATCGATTGAGTAAGACCCTTCGGCAGCATGTTGGCCAGGTTAAACCGGACTCCGGTATCTATTGATAATGAAGGACTTGCGTAGACGCGATTTTCGTCTAAAAAAATAGTGCGCTAGTAAATGACTCCTCGTCGGCCAAGGTTCATGCTCCCAACATGAACAAAATACCACTCCGCATACTATACGGTCGGCGCGATGCAGCCGAGGCTCTAGGCATCTCGATCCGGTCTCTGGACTACCTTATTGCCTCGGGCCAGCTGCCCACGCGATGCATTGGGAGCCGTCGGCTATTGACCAGGAGCGCCATCGAGCGCTATGCCCGATCCGACCACCCAAATCTGAAGCAACCTCGCAAACCGCGTAAAAGCGCAGCTCCGTCCAGCTCGAGCGACGACAAATAAGCGTGACACACCCCCCGGCTCGGGTATGAGCATATTTCCCGATAAGAACGGCAACTTGGGAAAAGTACCGGACCGCAAGTCCGGGAATGGTACGGATCCAAAAATTCTGATGAAGGACGCACTACATGCCCCCCAAAAACAGCACAGGAAAACCGACCGAAGGCCCACCGGACGTAAACGACCCTACCGCGAGTTTCACGGCGGAGGATATTCAGCTCTACCCACGCTTATGCGAGGTATTGCGCAAAAAAAACCTGCCACTACAAGCACAGTACACAACCGCCGACACCGCGCGAATCTTCGCTTGCGATATCAGGAGCATTCAGGAGCGTATTCATATCGGAAAATGGCCGGCGCGCGACCTGCCTAAGCGGGGGCGCTTCTTGTCGTGTGATATCGAGGCCTTCCTTGAAATGCAGCTGCCTTCTCCCACCATCACAGAGAAGCCCAAGGGAGGCCGAAAGTAATGATCTTGATTGCCGCCAGCATCGCTTTGCCGCGTATATCACCGCGATTTGCCCCTCTGTTTCGCGTTTACGTTAAGTTGCTCACAATAAGTCGCTTAGCTTCGTGCTTTATATGCATTATCACCGTTCGTTACTTTGACAAACTAATGGAGAAATTGCATATATGAACGTCCAGAATCTTACAATCGCCTCGCCAAAAGAGGCTTTGCCGCGCATTGCCTCGCCGGATCTCGTTATGTCGGCTTCGTCGACCAGAGTCGTCGATCTCCTCGGCGCCATCGCCAAAATGCGCCCGGATCTCCCCGTCGCAATGTTAACAACCACAGCAACGCATTTTTCCACCTACGTAGGCGTGCTCCTGCCTGACTTGAAGATCGCAACGCTCCAGCCTGCAATGCAGGGCTTCGGCTCTTTCTTGGCAAAACTGACTTCTAGGAAGGGTAAGCCGCTTAGCCGCAATTCTGTGCGCTCGTACAAAAACTACGCACTATTGTTGCGCCGCCTCGCTGTGGACCTTCTGGGATGGTCCGCCGAACCGAGTAAGGCGGAAGCCAAATGGCAGGAAGCTCTCGCCGGGATAAAACTGCTAGACGGATGTTCCGGAATTGTCCGGTTTGCCGTCGCCGCCGAGAAGGCCCCTGGTCAACTCTCCGACGATCATCTCCTTGCATTCAAGGAGTTGAAAATTGCAAACGGACGCCACCCCAAATCCGTACAGGCTGTGTTAGGTAACTTCCGGCGGATGATCGTCCAAAACAAACTCCGTGATAAGTTCCCGCTGATCACGCATCCTCTGGACGACTATCTTTACGGGGTCGCGACAGCTGACATGCCAGAACCGTGTCGCACGCAACTGCGCGACATGATCGCATCCCGCCTCAATACGGCTACACGCCGTTTGCAGAAAGGGAGCCGTCGTGACACGGGCAAAAGCAGCCGCCGCGAAAACGAGAATCTTCGGCCCGAAACGGCAATCAACGTTGAGCGAGCTGTCAGCAAGTTGCTTGGTTACGGCGTTCTGAAACATCTTCTGGACCTTCAGGGTCCGGTCGACCTGCTCGAGGTTGTCCACCCCAGAATCGTAGACCCCTACATCTCGTGGCAACTCGATGAAAGGAAGGTAACTCCGAACAGCCTCTATTCCAACCTTGCCACACTGCGCGGCACACTCCGAAAATATCCGGCCTATCAAACAATCGATTTCGATTGGATGACTGACCTGATGAACACGATTCCTGTAGAGGATGAGGAAGCCGCGATCGACCGCAAATCCGAGTATTTCATCGAGCATCGCGTGCTTTGCGAAATTCCGCTGAAGATCGAAAAGGAGAGGAGCCGCGTACAGAGAGGCACCATCAAATATGCGAGGTTAACCCACGACATCTTGCTGACCCACTGGATGGCGGTGTTTGCCTGGCGTCAGTTCAACGTGAGGATTTGCAATCTTGGCACGTCCAAAGACTGCGCGAACATCTTCAAAGCCGGCTTTGATCCCAACCGGCCCATCGGGAAGCCAGACGACGTCGAGGCGGAGCTAGCGCGCAACCCAGGAGCTGAATTTTGGCAGATTTTCTTCCCCAAGGAACAGGTGAAAACAAAACAGATGGTTCGCGGTATCGTGCCGTTGTATCTTGTGCCGTTACTCGAAGACTACGTCACGAATCAACGGCCTCTCCTAATTAGAGCCGCTCTCATTAGCACCGCTGACCGTGGAACTCTCTTCGTTGACCGGGGAACTCTCTTCCTCAATCACGAGGGTAGCCCCTACACACGCCTCGCCTTTGGAAACCTAATCGGCGGCCTCACGATGAAGCACGCAGGTCGCTGGGGCCATCCGCATCTGTATCGCGACGCACTGGCTTTCAGGTGGCTCGATACACACCCGGAAGACTATTTATCACTTAGTAAGCACCTTTGGCACCGGAACATCAACACAACCATCAGGCGTTATGGACGCAACTTCGATGAATCGCACGGCCTCAAAAAAGTCGGCGGATGGGTCGGTACCTTGTTCACGTCTTAACGCCTTACGCGATCAACCGCCGCCCTGCAAGGGGCGGCGTTCCTATTTGAAAGGAGGGAAGCTCTCTCAGTAAGTTCAGCCCCCACAGCCAGTCTTCCAGACTGGGCATTCTACACATACACCCGCAACACCTAACTGAAAGTGAACCCATGAAAACTTCAACCGGAAGACAACTGCCCCGACGTACGATTCTGTGGCTCGAGGCAGACAAAAGGTGTCATTGGTGCGGACGCGTCACACTTCTCTGTGACAATGTCGCCCCCTGACCAGGCAACCGTCGACCACAGGATGCCGCGTGGCCGCGGAGGTCCCGATACCATCGAAAACTGCGTCAGCGCTTGTCGGCAGTGCAACGAGGCACGCAATCACAGTGACGTCCTTTCACCTGGTCACAAGGGCCCAGCTCCCAAAATCCCGACGACTGAAGACTTCGCCGCGGCCTTGGGCGAGACCTCCAGGCAGCGAGACGCCGCAGTCCAGCAGCTAAATGCGCAACGAGCACGCAATCAGCGGTACCTTGCAGACCTCCAGATATTCCTCAACCAGCGGTCAGCGGCCGGTCGCTAACCGCTCCGCCCAGGCAGCATGCGACGTCGGTTTCATTGCGGGATGTGGGCTTTACCTCGAATCGAGGGGATCGATGTCCTGCTGATTTCAAACGTTGCCGATCCATAGCGGCGACCTAAGTACCGCAGATTCGACCCGATGTTGAGATCCCTTCTCAACCTCTCGACCCAGCAATCAATAGCCTTGCATCGCATGAGGCGGACACGGATACGTCCCCCAAGCCATGTGTTTCTCTCCCGGCCCGCTTAATTCCCTTCACAACTGATCAGTGACTCGCTGCCTTCGCCGGTAGCGTTTGCGGCTGACCCATTAAATCGAGGAGCAAGAGCAAGAAATGAAAAACCAGGAAGATCCTTCCCGAGAATACGGACGGCGCATTGCCGCGCCGCCCACACCCTCAAACAACGAACCGCAGCGTTCCGCAGTTATTCCCATCGAGGTGCTTCACGCAAACCGCCTGAGGTTGTTTTCTGTTCAGCCCCAGGGCAGGCTGGCACATGCGAGGTGCGAATTGAAGACGCGACCGCCGACCAGGCAACAGCTGAGGAGGTGACAGTGTTAGCGGACTGGTGGCGCCTTACGCCCTCAACACATGCGTTTCTCTCCCGGCCCGCCGCCCGCGCGAGCCCTTCTAATTCCTCCCCAAATCAGACTTCGCACCGATCAGTAACAACTTGCTGCCCCATCCGGGTAGCGATTGCGACTGACCATTTAACTCAAGGAGAAGAATGAAAGACCCAGCAGATTTTTTCCGGGAGTACGGACAGCGCGTTGCCGCGCTGCCCACACCCTCAATCAACGAACCGCAGTGTTCCGCGGATCTCCCCATCCAGATTATCCAGGCGAACCGCCGGTGGCGCGTGTTTCCAGTTCAGCCACAAAACAGGCTTGTGTCAGCGAAGGTGCGGATCGAAGACGCGACGGCCGACCTGGCCCAGTTGGAGCAATGGGCGTGCGAACTCCCAGGCTGCAATTGGGGCCTGGCTACCGGAGCCGCATCCGGAGTCTTCGTCTTGGAGGTCGATACCAGAAGTGCCGACAGCACGTTGCGCGTTCTTTGCGAGGACGACTGGGGCTGGCGACAGACGCTTCTGATGAGTGCCGGAGACACAGGGTACGCATTCTTTCGCTGGCCGGCGGGCCGAGCTATGCGCAGGAAAAACCTAGCACCGGGACTACGAGTTCGCGGGAAAGGGGCGTCCACGCACCGTTGATGGGCTGGGCATGGCTGATGCGCTCCAGGCCGTAGGTATAACTCCGCGTGACTACGCCGTTGACCGTCTCTTCCACCACCTGCGGCAGGCCGGTGGGATTCACATCGTCCTCCACAAGATACTGCGTGGTCACTCCATTCACCGTCTTGGCAACGCGGTTGCCGAAGGCATCGTAGAGCAACTCACTTTCCAGGCGCCCTCGAGCAGTATGACTTAAGCTCCTGCAGGACAACAATAAACCCAGAATCCGTCAATTCTTCTTGAGGCTTACAGGCCACAGCCCTGAAAGGTGTATCTCCTCCATATGTTTTGATTGCGCGATAGATCGTGTCTCTAATGAATTCTCTCAGAAGTGACTCCTCTTCTGCGGACCTAAATACAAAGTGACGTACTAGTGGAGAATCTTCAGTTGGAGAGTCGTCCCCTGGCAATCTGGCTTCGGAGGTTGAACCATGATAGCCATTTCTTGGCGGTACAGCCATTAATGTGCCCTCCAGTTCCCATGATTTACATTCTCGACCATGGATTTCCAGCAAAGTAGCGCCTTGATCATATTCGTCGTCTTTCCGGTTCTTATTCGTACCCCATTCCGCATAATACTCGTAACTACTCTTCCTGATATGTGCATAGACCACGAATGGATCAGTTTTATAAGGTCCAATAGCGCGAGTACACTTACTTCTAACGTCTTGCGGTAACACTTCATAGTGAGAATTGGGGCGGTTGGTGCCAATCATTAGAATTGGATTGTATTGCGCGTAGCACTCCGCAGCAATCATCAGAAGAAAATCGGCAACAATCAGTTGCATCAACTTAGTAAACATAATCCAGCCTTTCTAGAATTAGATAAAATGATGAGGAATCATTGCCGCAACGGCATTTATTCCGGTAAATTGTTGCTGGACCAGTAGGAGCATTTGGAAGACCAGTCTTACTACTTATCGGTCCGTAAGGGGTCCAATACCTCTGTTGCCAATACGAAGTCCAATGACTCTGGGAAGTTCCGGTATATCCTTCCGCATGGCCAGACTTGTGTCCCGAAACTATCCCAAAGATAGTAATGTCACCCAATTCGCCAGCATGCTGCGAATGGAACGCAGGCTGTGATATATAATCAACGATCTTGAAGTTGTTTTGTAGAAGAACTGGTCCGTAATTGCCTGCCAACTCAACTCTGGCGTTGATTCCACCGGCTTGAAGTCCATCTCCAACTACATGCGCGCACTCGCCATGATATTTACTTTGGGCAGACTCATTAGGAACCGCTTCTGAGTCGATCTTTTGCGCAAATGCTTGCGTATTAAAGCATTTTTTGCATGGTGGTGGTTTGCAGGGCAGATAGCGACCCATCGGGTTGGTTCCAGAAAGCCCGCACCAATTCGGTATCCACACCGGCGGGAAGATATGAGGCACCAGCGCGTACTCAATCAATGCCTCGCTGCCATTGGGGTCCATGCCGTCCACCGGATTGGCGGCGGCGTATTGGTAGCGGCGCTGGCCCTCGTCGGCAAGCGGGTCCGCGCTGAGGAAGCGCCCCGTGGCAGGATTGTAGTATCGCGCCCGCAGATAATATAAGCCGAGGTCCGGGTCGAACTGCTCGCCGCGATAGAGATAGTTGTTCGGCGTCGCGCCGGTTTTGTTGACCGCGTTGCCGAAGGCGTCGTACTCATAGGTATCCGTCACGGTTACGTTAGCGGCCAGATTTGTCAACTGCCGGACGCTGCCCGCGCCGTCGTACTCGTAGAAGCTGGGCGTCCACGCGCCCTGGATGGGCTGGGCCTGGCTGATGCGTTCGAGGCCGTAGGTATAACTCCGCGTGACTGCGCCGTTGACCGTCTCTTCCACCACCTGCGGCAGTCCGGTCGGGTTCACGTCGTCCTCCACAAGATACTGCGTGGTCACTCCATTCACCGTCTTGGCAACGCGGTTCTGATCCGTGCAATCCCCCACTTAATCCCCCAAAGGATAGATCCCACCGCACTATAGAGTAAAATGTTTGCAAGTACAGACATCGCAAGAAAATAATTGTATGTTGCAGTCCATGCTGGCTCCCCATCTGTTGCCATCATAAAGAAGGAGGAAGGCCAAGCGATTAGCGTAATTGAATCCATCGTGTTAGAGGAACTGATAACCTCTCGCGCCACAAAAAAAGCAATTGGAACAGCCAGACCTACTACTGCGGAAACGACAAGCCATCTCGAGAATGAATGTTTCATCATTATGCAAGTCTCCTAATCTGGTTGCGTCAGCATTGTCGTTGATTCAGCGTCGTCATTGTTCCAAATAGAGCATAACCAGAATGAATGGTCCCAATCCATTCGCCGTCATCCCGACCGGAACAACGGACAGTTTCATCGTCCGTTGCGGCGTAGAGGTGCCCCATATTTCGCTTTTGCTATTGTCTGTTTTCCTGCGCTGGGCACACCAGTGTTGATATAGCTTTACTCAGCTATTAGACCTCCAAGATCAGTAAACAATTTCGTGGGACGTTCCGTATAAGGTCCATATGGCACTCCCCCGTAGTCCAACACATCTTCGACAAACTCTGCGCAGTTTCTGTTAAATAGGTTGTACATCCCAGCATTCTGTTCTCTTTGAGTAATAGTCATTTTCATCATCGCGTTTTGTCCTGCAGTAGTAGCAATCCTTGTCGTAGCGTAAGCAACACCCTCCTTCATTTGATCCGAAAATACATTTCCAGGCGTACTACATCCGGTGGCCAGGCACAACGCCTTTTTTATTGGATAGAACCCTGAAGTATCGTCGCTGTCTAAACCAACTCCTACATGTCCGAACCCCATCGCGGGTTTGGGCCAGTAAGAGACTGTAACCTCATGGTTTTTCGGCTGTCGATGTATGCAGGGCAGCGAGCCTCCCATCGGGTTGGTTCCAGAAAGCCCGCACCAATTGGGTATCCACACCGGCGGGAAGATATGAGGCACCAGCGCGTACTCAATCAATGCCTCGCTGCCATTGGGATCCATGCCGTCCACCGAATTGGCGGCGGCGTATTCGTATCGGCGCTGGCCTTCGTCCGAAAGCGGGTCCACGCTGAGGAAGCGCCCCGTGGCGGGATTGTAGTATCGCGCCCGCAGATAATATAAGCCGAGGTCCGGG
>Ga0302319_10014953_pt1 | contig 14429 bp, 14 predicted proteins | sample Bog_T0_2_FD_203319 | JGI IMG/M metagenome (GOLD analysis project Ga0302319, IMG submission 203319) | Peat permafrost microbial communities from Stordalen Mire near Abisko, Sweden - Bog_T0_2 | ecosystem: Environmental > Terrestrial > Soil > Wetlands > Peat | place: Sweden: Abisko, Stordalen Mire... | reverse complement strand
AGGTAGTCGTCGATCGTCGCGCCCTTCATGCCCGCGCTCTGACCGCCGTACTTCGGCACGTCCGGGTCGGATGCATTCGCCCGGAGGCGCGCCTGGTGCTCTTCGATCTTGACGAGGCTGGGCAGGGCAACCTTCGGGTGCTCGTCGTTCCACTTGTTCTCGAGCGTGCGCTCCACCTCGTAGGCGAGGTGCCCCATCTCGGAGCCTTTGGCCGCGATGAGCGGCACCGTGTTGAGCTGAAGCTCGCACACGTGCCCGTCGGGAACACCCTCGAGGTAAAAGAGCAGGCTCAACTTGACGTCGCCGTACAGGCTCTGGAGATTCAGCGAGTAGAGCTCCTTCGCCTTGGCGATGCGGTACTTCACGGCGGCGGAGCCGAAGACGTTCTGCCCGTCCCAAGCCACCAACTTTTCCAGCGCTCCCAGCATCCCACCGGGGTCATTGAACGCCATCGTCGCGCGGACGACGTCGCAAACCGCTGCAAAGGGGGTACTTCTCGTCCTTGTAGTCGTTCAGGCTCTTCTCTTCGATTCTGTCGCTCTTCTTGAGCGGGCCAACCGACGTGGCAGCCTGCCATGCTCTCTTGTGCGGGTTCATGACCGGAACCGCGCTCACGTTGCATTTGTCGGCCAGAAACTTGAACGCCGGCTCGAAGACCTTGAGCACGGCCTCGCCATCCGCGACCAACCGCGCGATGCCAGGCTCGAGCCCAGCCTTGTCCTTACGGGTGGCGAGTGGGAAAGCGTTCTTGGCGTTCGGGTAAGCGCTGGGATGGAGGACTCGCATGCACCGGGCGAACACCGTAGCTCAGCCAGTTGCGCCGGGACAATTGCTGCGTGGCCCTCGGGCCGATTTGACCGCGTCCAGGCGCACCCCGGTCTGGCCGGGGCTGCTACGGCGACGCCGGGCGTTCGCGTCGCCGGACTCACGAAGGAGGAAGAGGCGTTTACAGCCAGGTCGTGCAGATCCTGGTGAGCTAAGGGAGGCGGCGGGGCCGCGGCTCTCTCCTCGAAATGGTGGACGACGGATTTCAGCTCCTCGAGTGAAGCTCCGAGTTGCTACACGACGTGAAGGAGTTGCTCGATCGCCTGAAGGAGTCATCACACGTCATGGAGGAAGCCGTCGCGGTACTGTCGGCTTTTCGACTCGACGGATTTTGGTCCAAATCCGTCATCGAGCAGTCGCTCCACGTCGTCTTTCGGCCCAGATCGGTCGTCTCGGGCTCACGAGACGACCGATTTGAGTCCAGAGCTTGAAGCACGTTGTCATTCGACGCGCGCTCTTCCTTTCCTTATTTTCGTTGATCGAGAAGTTGCTTCCCTACCGCTCTGGGCTCGAGCGTACCGATCGTAGCTTGAATCGTCGCTGTGATGATTGCTCCCCGTAGTGAAGAGATTGCTTCACGTAGTGAGATGACTTCTCCACGTCGTCTGATGATTCCTCCACGTCGTGTCGTGATTACTTCACGTGATCAGGGACTCCTTCAGGTGAGCCAGGGCCTCCTTCAGGTGCGCCAGGGACTCCTTCACGTGATCAGAAGACTCCTCCACGTACTCTCGAAGCTGGTCGGGGACGGGAGATGGCTGCACCACGTCGTCTCGGAGGTGCTCGAGGTCGTCGGCGGACAGGCTGACGTCGTCCGTCGAAGCGAGGCGGACGGGTCGTCGTCGTCAAACTACGCGGAGCTCAACGACACCAATGGGGGGGGGCATCGACGACCGCCTGCACCGTGACCGGCGGCGCAGGGATCGGGGCCCGTTCCGGGCGGTCTCTCGCGCCCTGAGTCACGGGACCTCAACAAACTCCATCAAAAAGCTCCGACTGCAGGACTCGAACCTACGACCCGGCGGTTAACAGAGGGAGCACGGGCGGGGCGCTTCACGGGACATCGGAAAAACAGCCAGATCGTGGACCCGAGATCTCACGAGATCCCCCCCCTCGGATGCCCGATGGCCAATGGCGAGCCCGGACGACCCATGGACGAGGCCACCCTGCGGGGCGCGATCGGCCGCCTCACCCGCGCGCTCGTGACAGCTCCTGACCTGACGACGTGATTCCCGAGCTCGTCAGTGAGCGGGCCGCGCTGCGCGCCGAGCTGCGCGAGCTGCGTCAGGCTGCTGCTGGAGTCGTGTTCCTGGACGAAGAGAGGGCGCGTCGGGCACCACCACGGTGACCGCAGTAGCTTGGGGACGCCCAACTCAGTTCCTGTGTGGCATCCGCCGCAAGACGGCTCATCACGACTTGAAGCCGCGGCGCAGGACCCGGGCCACCCTGGAGGCCGACGGGGGGCCGCACCGTCCTCAGGAGCCCGAGCCCCTAGCGGCGACGCTTCCAGGTACGCGGCGCGCGCGCTCCGTGGAGTACGGCGATGACGACCACCTCCGACGCGGTGACGCTGTAATAGAGCAAGTGCTGGAATGACGAGTCTTCGACGAAGATGGGGTACTGCCGTTTCGTGGCGGTCACCGCGGGCCATGCCTCTGGCGCCTCCATGATCGCCTCGATCGACCGTCGTACCGCTACGAGGAAGCGCCCAGCGATCGCGGGCCCAGCGTTCTCTGCGTAATAGAGAGCGCTCTCGGTCACGTCGTTCTCTGCGCTCGGACGAACGACCAGCCTTCGCGTCTGGGTCACGCCGTGTGACGCCGGTTCGTGAGTCTCTCGCGAATGCGGGTCTCGACGACGTCCCATGAGTCGCCTCCCACTTCCGCATCGCGGTCTTCGAGAACCTCAAGATGCCAGTCCGGCGCTTGCCCCCCCGCTAGCGCCGCTGCGGCAGCCAGCTCTTCGGCGTCTTCCGGATGAGCGTTGACCTCTCGCGCGAGGGCACGGGCGAGTCCGTCGGAGATCGACCCGCCGGCCTCGACGCGCTCTGCGAGCAACCGGAGCGCCAGGGCCTGAAGGCTTGAGCTAGGTGCCACCATGCGCGAAGTCTACCACGCACCGAGCGACGTCAATGTCTCGCAACGCAGCGCTCGATGCGGGTCGCCGGCCCGGATTCGGCGGGGGTGGCTTTATCACGTCGGGCTCCTTGGGCCCTCTCGGCGATGAAGGTGGTCGCCAAGCGTCACGTCTCGAGCCTGGCGGTCCGCGCTTTCCTCGTCGTAGCGCTGGCTGCCCCACAGACGGGTTCGCTTGGGGCCGATTGCGCGGCCGGGAGGCCTCGCGCACTTTCGTGACCTGTTCCCGTTCGTACCCAGCGGCAGTCATCGGCTTCGACATCAGGAGCCGCACTTGAGCAGACGGGACCTCAACTCGGCGGCGGCCGCTTTGGCGCGCTCCGGGTGGCGTTCGATCCGTTCATACGCACGGCGATCGTGAGGTCGGGGTTCAGGTCGCGGTCGAAGCGAAGGGTCCAGCGGGGGGAGCCGGTCTGCGTGACCTCGTAGCGCGCGACGACAATGGCGACGCGGAATTGCTTGTTCACGACGAGCACGTCGGTTTCAGGATCGCGGTCGACGCTCGCGCCGGCGCCGGCGAGCGAATGGACCACCTCCCCCAAGACTGGGGGTAGAAGGCGCGCAGCTGCCTGTTCACCTCGAGGAAGCCGAAGTTGCCCTTCGGCGTGTACCCGGCGAGCTGGTAGGCACGGAAGAGGCTCCCGAAGCGGTGCCTGTAGGCGGAAGCGGAGGGCAGTCCGTCGGTCTCGCTGATGAGCGGCCCGGAGAACCTCCCGCGCTGCTCGAGCAGCGCCTTCAGCTGGCCGACGCCGTGTGCGACCACCGAACGGGTACGCGGGATCCGCGGGCTCACGGAGTGTCGCGGGTGGGAGAGGGTGCCGGCGGAGCCGGCACCCTCTCCCGCGTTGCGCATTGGGCCCGCGGGCTCGGAACCGTGGGTGGGGCACCCCCGCCGGCCTCCCCCAGAGCGGCGCAGCCGCGGAGGTCGGCGGGGGTGCCCCACACGCGCGGTTCGGAGGCCTTCCGCGCGCATCGGCGCCTGTTGTGACGTCCGCTCGAGTCCACGGTCAGAGTCGCCGTAGGTCTCGCGATGACGGCGCCGCTCGCGCACTCCTTGTGATCGAAATTGGTAGTCGTAGAGGCTGTGGGCAGTGTGGAGAGGCCGCTGGTCGTTCGGGTACTGGGTGACCGCGGCCGCTCCAAGCTGCGGTGGGCAAGTGGGCAACCCGCGCCTCCAAGACCCTGCGGGTCACGGAAGCGCTTCAGCGCGGGTTGTCTAGGACTCGCCGACGACGTGCTGCGACTTCTGGCCAATAAGCCGCGCCTCCGCTTGACGCTCTTGTGCGACGGCGGACCGGAGATGTGGAACTTGCTCGCGGCGCAGTTCGACCGCGAGACGTTCGGGCGCCGCCGCATCTACGGTCTGGTCGACTTCTGGCACACCGTCGAGAAGCTCGCGGCGGCGGCGAAGGTCATCGAGCCCAAGGACGCTGACAAGCTCCGTACGCGCTGGAAGCTCCGCTTGCTCAACGCCAGCTCGGCTCGCGCGGAGATCCTCCGCGAGCTTCGCGCATCGGAAGCCGAGCACGTCGTCGCGGGCGACGCCGACAACAAGCCCGTTCATGAATCCATCACCTACCTGGAGAACAACGCGGGTCGCATGGACTACGCCCGCGCGAGGAAGCTCGGGTTGCCGATCGGCAGCGGCAACGTGGAGGCGACGTGCAAGAGCCTCGTCAACCTGCGCATGAGCCGTAGCGGCTCACGCTGGAAGATCGACACCGGCGAACACATCCTGCGGCTCCGGGCCCTCGCCCTGTCCGATCGTTGGGACGCCGCCATGGACCTCACGCTCTCCCCGCCAAAGCCACGCATCCGCAGGGCCGCATGAACGCCAGTTTCGGAGCCACACCCGTCGAATGGAGGAGCTCCCGTCGCGGGGGCCATCGTGAGGCTCGCGTGCATTGAGACGACTTGCATGCCTTGAAGCCGTGGCGCTTCCTTACATGCTGCCGACTGAGCTGAGTCGTGGGACCGATGGGTGTTGCGCTGGCGCTAGGTGACGGCGCCGACGCCCCGTCGAGGGATCTGGCGCCTGAAGTCCGCGAAGGCGCGTACGCCGGCTCCCGGTTGCTGAGGCGGTACCCGCTTCCTGCAGCCCGGATCACGGACCCGCTCCTCCCACGAGCCGCGAACCCGTGACCGAAGCGCCGGATGCGTCAATCCCGCACATCCGGATCTGTGGGAGCCCCGGGGAGCGATCCCCGGGGCCACCGACTGTCACATGCGTGGCCTGGGCCCCTCTGTTCAGTTGCCGACGCCAACACTGTAGAGTCGATAGTTGCTCAGTTCGGTCGACACCGAGGCAGGCCCCCAAACCTCGATCCCGATGTAGATGCCGTGCACCGTAGCCTCGCTCCACGAGTTCGGGCCGCCGCTCGTCCAGGGGTATGCCTCAACCAGCTGCGACACCGGAATGCGGTAACTCAGCATGCTGCCAAGGCCGGCGGCATCAAGGGGCGGGATGACATAACCGAGTAATGAATTCAGGGCTGGGGCATAGTAGTAGACGGCCTCGCCTGAATTCCAGAAGAAGCGACGATCGTACAGGCCCGTAGCATCGCACTCGATCGCGCACGAGGCCGCGTTGGCGCCGCCGCACGGTGTGCCCCACCAGTCCGAGGCGGGCGTCGTGCCGCAGCCGTCGTAGGCGTCCGAGCTGCGCCAGAGGACGACCTCCATGAAGTGGGATACGCCGTTCCATGTAACCTCGGCGCCCAGCATAACGCGGCTCATGCCCCCCGTCGGTCCGTTCACCGTATCGTCGTTTCCGGGCATCTCCTGATGGGCAATCAGGCTCAAGTCAAAGTCCGCATACAGGGCGGACCCCAGGTTCGGGTACGGTTCGCCGGGAGCGTTGACGTCGAAGTTGTCGCCGAAGCTGACGAACGTGAAGTAGTCTTCGTCGTACAAATAGTCGTACTTGTCGAGCGACATGTCGAGCCGATACGTACCGTCGCCGACCGGCTGGAACACCGGATTCCACACGTTGCCGGCTCCGATGAGCGAGCCGTCGATTTGGTCGGGATTGGAGGGCACGTACGAGCCCCACGACTCGCTGTTCGAGGAGACCAGCCAGGCGAGCGGCCTACTCCCATCGTTCGAGCCGGGAACACAATTGGCCGACTGCGGAACGGGCGCTCTCAGGTAGTCTGGGGCGGGAGCGCTATAGAAGAAACAGTCCGTCGCGATGTACGGACGGAACGTCAGGCTGATGGACTGTGCCGGTAGGAATTGCCAGTGCTCCGACCAATAGTTGGGGTTGCACGACTCCGCCGTGAGGGCTCCGTCGTTGATGGATGTATCGGAAGACAGACAATGCCCCGACGACGCGCTGGCGATTAGGTAATTCACCGCGTCGACCGCCTGCACATACCAACTCATGCTGAGCTGCGACCCGCATGCAGCGAACGCGAATGCGGTCGAACTGACGGTCGTCAGGCACTGCCCGGTCGTTCGATTCTGAATCGTGTACAGAAGTGCACCGTTCGCGTCCGTGCCGACCGGTGAAAGTTCCCACTCTTGGGTCCACCATCCGCTCGACGAATTGGCCTGACACCTGACGGCGGCGGGCGATGACGTACTCGCGTCGAGGCAGTCGTTCGTGTTCCGGCCTTGTACCGTGTAGTAGCTGCCCGCGGCGAACGTCACCTTCGGCGCCGACCCTGGGGCATGAGAGAACGCCGTGGACGTCGAACCGATGTCGGGCTTGTCGCCCCCCGCCGGGCCGCTGCTGCACGCGACCAACCCAAGAAGGCAAACTACGGCCGCCGCGAATGCCGCGGGGAATCGTCGCGAATATACGCAACTCCAGATGCCCCGAGCGTCCGTCGGGGGAAGGCCCCGCCCGTCCAACCGTGAACGGGTTCGCGCCTTGGTTTTCGGCGACGGGGTGGCCACCAAGATGACGGCACGGATCTTGAGCCCGAGCAGCACGGCGGCGGAAACGGGAAGCAGAGTCGCACTGCGCATGGGAACCTCCTGCAGGTTGCGGCCCGTCACGGTCGACGGCCTGTCCGCCCGTGATGCAGTTGTCCTGCCGTTGCGGACGGTCGCGAAGACGGCGAGAAATTCGCTCCTTTGACGGCGAGAGGCGGGATCTCGTTCCGGACGACGGTTGCATGGGGGTCCCGCGCGCAACACCGACGGCAGTGGTGCCTCCTTCGCAGCGGCGGCCAGCGAATCGGTTGCGAAACAAGATGGGGTTCGCGACAATGGGGCGGTGTTGTCGAGGTCGCCGCTGCCGGTCGTGGGGATGCTCTGCGCCGGCATGGCTCTCACGACCCAGGCGGTCGCGGATGACGTCCGCGACAAGGCCGCCGCAGAGGCGCTCTTTCGCGACGGCCTGAGGCTGATGGAGTCGGGGGACGTCGCAGCCGCCTGCCCGAAGCTTGCGGCGAGCGAGGAGATGGACCCCGCTGCCGGTACGTTGCTAAACCTCGCTTCTTGCTACGAGAAGCTCGGTCGAAGCGCGAGCGCGTGGGTGCGCTACGACGAAGCGATCCGCGCCTCCCAGGCGCGAGGGCGCGCCGACTGGGAGCAGCTCGCTCGTCGGAAGGCCGCCCAGCTCGAGCCAGCGCTCCCCCGCGTCCGGATCGTCATTCCCCCCGAAGAAACCGAGCTCGGCATCCTCGTCGAGCTCGACGGCACCCGGGTGCGTGCTGCGGAGATCGGGACGCCCATCTCGATCGACCCAGGCTTTCACACGCTCACAGCAAGCGCTCCTGGGCATGCGACGCAAACGCTGCGGATCGAAGCCGTCCCCGGCATGACGGTCGACGCCGTAACGCCGGTGCTCACGACGGACGCGCCACCTCCGTCTCCCGTGCTCACCCTCGCCCCTACCGCGGAACGGGGTCGCGCCACGCGCGGCGTCGGTGCTTCCCTGCTGATTGCAGGCGGGGCCGCGCTGACCTTCGGGCTGGTCGCGGGCGGACTTGCCCTATCCGACAAGGGCGGATGCTCTCCCTACCCGGCATGCGGATCCACACCGGGCGGGGCCCAGGCGAATAAGGAGGCCCACATGTGGGCGTCGGCGTCGACCGTGTCGTTCGTCGGGGCAATCGTCCTCGGATCCGCCGGCGTGCTCCTGACCCTCCTCGCACCCAGAGGTCCAGCGACCGCGAGCCTCTCGCTTCACCGGGCGGCGAGTCTCGACACGTCGTCGCTCGAGCTCCGCTGGTAGCGCCGCTGCGCGCGAACACCCGAGAGCCGCCTTTCCCCAGGCACGCGGCAGGTCTACGCTGGCGCTGTGCACCGGGGACCCGAGACACCCGCGCTTCCGCTGCCCGGCGACGTGATCGGGGGCAAGTACGTCGTCGAAGGAAAGCTCTCGGCTGGCGGCATGGGGGTGATCCTCAAGGCGCGGCACCCCGCCCTCGAGCAGTCCGTCGCCCTCAAGATCCTGCAGGTCGACGTCGCGCCGACGCCGACGGCCATCGAACGCTTCGCACGCGAGGCGCGGGCCGCGGCGAAGATCCGCGGCGAGCACGTCGTGCACATCTACGACGTCGGGACGCTCGACAACGGAACCCCCTTCATCGTGATGGAGCTGCTCGAGGGGAGCGACCTCGGGACGGTCCTCACGGCGCGTGGCCAGCTGGAGGTCGCCGAGGTGGCGGACTATGTCGTTCAGACGTGCCAGGCCCTCGCGCAGGCGCACAAGCTGGGGATCGTGCATCGGGATCTGAAGCCGCAGAACGTCTTCATCACGTTGCGGCCCGACGGCACTCCCCTCGTGAAGCTGCTCGACTTCGGGATATCGAAGCTTCCCACCTCCGACGGCGCGGATCTCACGACGACCCAGGCGATGCTCGGAACTCCGTCCTACATGTCGCCCGAGCAGCTCCTGTCGGCCAAGGACGTGGATGGGCGGAGCGACATCTGGTCGCTCGGGGTCTTCATGTACCGCATGCTTGCGGGGAGCCCGCCGTTCCACGCCGACTCGATGCCGGAGCTCTGCGCGCGCATTCTGGCGACTCCCGCCTCGCCGCTCGCAACCAAGCGGGCGAACCTGCCTGAGGAGATCCAGCGGATCGTTCACGCTTGCCTCGAGGTACGCGCGGAGGACCGCTTCCAGACCGTCGCCGAGCTCGCGGGAGCGCTCGCTCCGTTCGGTCCGGGGCGGTGCATGGATACCCTCCAGCAGATCGTAGCGATCGGGGCCGGCGTGATGTCCATGCGCCCGCCGAGCTCCCCGACGCTCCCGTCCCCGAGCTCCCCGGCACTCCCGCCACCCATGAACAGCCTCGACACCACGCTGGGGATCGTAACCTCGAGTCCTCGATCGACGAGGTCGCGCGCGGGGTTTGCCGTGGCAGTCGTCGTCAGCGGAACGGCCATCGTCGTGGCGAGCTTCGTCGTTCCGGGTTGGCGCGCCTCGCAGCCGCCTGCCGCGGGAGCATCAGCGGCCACGGGCGCGGGCTCCTCCCCGAGCTCACTGGTGCTCGTGCCGCCTCCAGCGGTCCTGGAGACAAGCGCCGCGCCCGCACTGGTCTCCCCTTCCACGCCGGTCGTAGCTCCCTCGCGAGGATCGCTCGGCGCGGACAGCGTCCGCGCGGCGAAGCCGAACGCGAAGGCAGCGGCAACTCGGGCGGCCCCAGCAACCGCCCGGACGGCTGCGCCGGCCCCGAGCAGCCCGACGCCTGGCCTGCATCCCGAAGCGAGAGCCTCGGATTCCGCGGAAGAGTTTCCGACCGAGAGATGAAAGCTCCCCCCCACCAGCAGACGGCGCCTCATGCCGAGCTCACTGCGGTGCGACGAGGCGTCTTCGTCGTGACCTCCGCGCAGGCGCAAAACGCCGAGAGCTGCCCCGTCGTGCGGCGAGTGTCGGTGGGCTCCGCGGAGGGCAACGGACTCGTCATCGCGGATCCGACCGTATCTCGCGTTCACGCGGAGCTGATTCCGTCCGACCGCGGACTGTGGGTGCGCGACCTCGGCAGTCGAAACGGCACGTACCTCGACGCCATCCGGATCAAGGAGGCCGAGTGGCAGCCGGGCGTGACGCTACGCCTGGGCGGAGCCCGCTGCGTCCTCGGCCCCGCGCCGGTCAAAGTTCCCTTCGAGATCTGGCGGGGCAACTCGTTCGGCCCGCTCGTCGGCGCCAGCGCCGTGATGCGCGAGCTGTTCGCGACGCTCGCGCGTGTGGCGGTCACGTCGTCGTCCGTGCTCATCACGGGAGAGACAGGAACGGGCAAAGAGCTCGTCGCCCGCGCGCTGCACGAGGCCTCGCCGCGCGCGTCGGCGCCGTACGGCATCGTCGACTGCGCGGCACTTCCCGAGTCGCTGGCCGAGTCCGAGCTGTTCGGACACGTTCGTGGTGCTTTCACGGGTGCCGTCTCCGCGAGGACGGGTGCGTTCGAGGCCGCCGCAGGGGGGACGATCCTGCTCGACGAGGTTGGGGAGCTTCCCCTCGCGGTCCAGGCAAAGCTCCTCCGGTTTCTCGAGAGTCACACGGTGCGCCGCGTCGGCGAGACGAGCTACCGCGCTGTGGACGTACGCGTGCTGGCCGCCACGCACCGGGACCTGCTCACGATGGTGTCGACGGGCGAGTTCCGTGAAGATCTCTACTTCCGACTCGCCGTCGTTCCGATCGTGGTTCCACCTTTGCGTGAGCGACCCGAGGACATCGCGCTTCTCGCTGCGAGGTTCGCGTCGCTCCAGGCAGCCGAGCCGCTTCCTGCGACGGTCCTGGCGGAGATCGCGAAGCGTCCGCTCCACGGCAACGCGCGCGAGCTCCGAAACTTCGTCGAGCGCGCCATCGCTTTGGGTCCCGACCGCGCGCTGGCGCTGCAAACCGACGCAGAGACGTCGCGCCCCGTCGAGAGCTCGCGGGAGGGGGCCGAGGGCGGCAGCGAGTCCGTCAACTTCACGGTGCCGTTCAAGTCGTTCCGCGAAGCCTGGATTGAGCACGGAGAACAAAGGTATCTGACACGGCTCATCGCCGCGCACGCGGGAGACATGACGGCCGCCCTTCGTGCGGCGGAGATCGACCGCACGTACCTCTTTCGGTTGAAGCGGAAGTACAAGCTGTAGGTAGGCCGCGCCCTTGCCGATCCCGTTGGCCCGTGTTGCCTGCGGGTCCCGCGCGAAACACGGTGAGCCCCCGTATCCGCGAGAGAGCTCGTGCTCCCGAGCACTTGCGGAAACCACGGCCTGGCTCGCCTCGTGCTCCAGGAGGGGCATGATCAGTAGACTCCAGCAGTCCGCCGCTCTCGTGAACCGTTCCACGGCCCGTCTTCGCCCCCCGGCCATCCGGCGAGGGCTCCTCGCTGCCCTGATGTCGTCGTGGATGATCGGTTGCGGAGGGCAGCCCGCTGCTGCCACGCAGAGCACGACGGTGAGGCCAGTGGCGTCGGGACCGGGCGCGGCGCTCCCCGTTGCGACGCCCCCGGGGGTCGACGGGGGGTCGACCTTCGAGGGCGACGGCGCCGCAGACGCCCAGCCCGCCTGCTCTCAGTCGCTCATCTACTTGCTGGGTCAGGACTGGCACGACGACGCCGGGGTGGCGGCTGCCGCCCCTCTCCAACAAAGCCAACCCGTCGTCCTGTACAGCTTCGACCCGGGAAGCCTCGCGATCGTGCGCGTCGGAGTGGTCTCGTGCCTGTCCGCCACCGGCGCTACCTGGGCGGACGCTGCCTGCCTTGCTCTGGAGGGAGGCTGCTCCGCCCCCATGGCCATCGACCGGACAGGGACCGCGTGGGTCTTCACGACGAACCAGGTCAGCAGCTCTCAGACCGTCCAGCGGGTGAATACCGCGGACGCGAGCTGCGTCGGGAGCGCCATCCCGCTCGCAGGGCCAGACGTCGTCGTGGCCAGCGCGTTTTCGTCTCCCGGCTCGTCCGCCGAGAAACTGTACATCATGCTGACGGCTCCAGCCGCCGCAACCATCACGCTCGGCCAGTTTGACACACAGGGGCTCACGATCACGGGGGGGACCGCAGTAGCGGGACTGCCCGACTTCCCCCCCTCCTACTACGGGTATGGAGGCGCGCTAGCCGCAGACTCCGTCGGGCACTTGCTCTTCACGGATTCGCCGGGTGCGGGAAGCTGGTACAGCAGCTTCACGATATACGAAATCGACCCGAGCGTCCCCACCACGCTGCTGAGCACGCAGGTGAACCCGCCGGATGAGGGCTATCGGACTTGGATGATCTCCGCATTTTGGGGTGGCAGTCTTTACAGCTTTCCATCGTGGGGCAATCAGAACGGGAGCGGAGACAACGTTCAAGCCGCCGCTCTGTCATCGGCGTCGGTGATCCAGGTGTTGCCCGAGCTCGGCGCGAGCGTCTTTTCCGCGTCGTCGGGGACTGCCTGCGCTCCCGCCGCTAGCCCGCCCCACCCGATGTGACCAGGGGCGTTGCGCCGGAGTTCCTCGGCTGCAGCGGAAGCGCGGACAACAACGACGTCTGCATGTAATGATGGACGGGAAGTGAGGGCCTGCATGGGACGAAAGCATCGTCGTCGCGTTGCCGTGCTGGCTGCGTGCGGGTTGCTCGGCGCCGCCTGCGGGAACGTCCTCGGCCTCGAGCCAACGCCGCCTGTTCCAGACGCCGCAGTGGAAGCGGGGCCGAACGACTCCGGGACCATCCGCGGAGACACCGGCTCCGTCCTCGAAGACAGCGGCCCGGCCGAGCGAGACACCGGGGCTCTCCGCGGAGACACCGGGACTCCGGGCGGAGACACTGGGGCTCCAGGTGGTGACACCGGGGCTCCAGGCGGTGACACCGGGACTCCAGGCGGTGACACCGGGACTCCAGGCGGTGACACCGGGACTCCAGGCGGTGACACCGGGACTCGAGGTGGCGACACGGGGCCGTCCTTCTGCGTGCCTCCTGGTGCGATGGATGAGGGGGACGCGGCGACCTGCTGCTCCGGCGTCTCCAGCGCGGGCACGTGCGGCTGCGCCCCCGTCGGGGCTCCGCCGAACGGGGGGGTGAGCTTTGGTGACACCCAAGGCGATCCCTCGCTCTGTTGCACCGGTACGGTGTTCGGTCCTACCTCCCCTCTGGCCGGGTACTGCTGCACCCCACCGGCGGTCACGGCGAACCAGCCCACAGCTGCGCTCTGCTGCAGCGGCAGCGCCGACGCCAACGGCGTCTGTACCGGCAGCACGGACGCGGGGCCGCCCTCCTTCTGCCTGGCTCCGGGGGCGCACGACAACGGGGACCCGGGGAGCTGCTGCTTGGCGGCCGACAACCCTGCGACGGGGGAGTGCTGCGTCGTGGCCGGTGAGCCAGACCAGGGAGACGCGTCGAACTGCTGCTCGGGCGCCTCCAGCGCAGGCACGTGTCAGTGCCTGGACGCGGGATCGCCGGACAACGGTGCCCAGGACGCCTGCTGCACGAGGGTCGCCCAGATCGGAGTCTGTGCCTGCGCGCCTGCAGGGTCTCCGCCGAACGGCGTCGCGTTCGACTCCGCGCCAGGGGCGAGTCACGGCGACGCGTCGCTCTGTTGCACCGGTACGGTGTTTGATCCCTTGTCCGAAATGGCAGGGTACTGCTGCGCGCCTGCGGGGGTAACGGTGAGCTTGCCCGCCTCGTTTGTCTGCTGCAGCGGCCAAGCGGACAGTAACAACGTCTGCGAGTAGCCGCGCGGCTCGAAAGGCGACTTGAAGCCGTGGCGGAGGACCCCGGGCCACCCTGGAGGCCGACGGGGGGCCGCACCGTCCTCAGGAGCCCCTAGCGGCGACGCTTCCAGGTACGCGGCGCGCGCGCTCCGTGGAGTACGGCGATGACGACCACCTCCGACGCGGTGACGCTGTAATAGAGCAAGTGCTGGAATGACGAGTCTTCGACGAAGATGGGGTACTGCCGTTTCGTGGCGGTCACCGCGGGCCATGCCTCTGGCGCTTCCATGATCGCGTCGATCGACCGTCGTACCGCTACGAGGAAGCGCTCAGCGATCGCGGGCCCAGCGTTCTCTGCGTACTAGAGAGCGCTCGATGCGGGTCGCCGGCCCGGATTCGGCGGGGGTGGGTTCATCTCGTCGGGCTCCGAGGGCCGTCTCGGCGATGAAGAAGGTGGTCGCCAAGCGTCACGTCTCGAGCCTGGCGGTCCGCGCCTTCCTCGTCGTAGCGCTGGCTGCCCCACAGACGGGTTTGCTTGGTGCCGATTGCGCGGCCGGGAGGACTCGCGCACTGTCGTAGCCGCGACGTCCCGGGGCGGGTTTTCTCCGACGATCGCCGCTCCTTGTGCGAGCGAAGTGCCTGGACCCTAACCGGGTCGTTCTTAGGAGACGGGCTTGTGCCTTGCCGGACCGCCGGGCAGCGGGATAGTGCGCCCGCCCATGAAAACCCGCGTGCGACCTCTTCCCCTCGTGCTGGCAACCGTCGTCGTGAGCTCGATCGCCTTCGCGGCGGGTATCCCCGCCCACCTGCAGCAGGCCCGCGCTTGCCGCGCAGCGTACGCGCAGGCGCGCGCGACCTCGCATGACGAGGCCGCGCGCAGGCAGATCGCGGTGAGGGAGGAG
>Ga0302319_10014952_pt1 | contig 14429 bp, 14 predicted proteins | sample Bog_T0_2_FD_203319 | JGI IMG/M metagenome (GOLD analysis project Ga0302319, IMG submission 203319) | Peat permafrost microbial communities from Stordalen Mire near Abisko, Sweden - Bog_T0_2 | ecosystem: Environmental > Terrestrial > Soil > Wetlands > Peat | place: Sweden: Abisko, Stordalen Mire... | reverse complement strand
ATTCACCGCCGGAGCCATTCCGATATATACAGAGCCATCGCCATTGGAGCCGACGATGCCCGCGACATGCGAGCCGTGGCCGTAGGCATCGCCCGTCGACGCATATTGTACGGGCTGCGCATCGCTGATATTCACATTGCAGGTCTGGTCGGCGGAACTGCCCTTGGAATCCTTAACACGCAAGTCGAAGTTAGCAAAACCGCCCGCAACGGGAACGCCGGTAATCGCGCCGGACGCCGGATCGAGGCTCAGACCCGCCAGGAGAGCGCCCGATGCGAGTGAGAACTGGTAAGGAGCGACCCCATTGTGAAGATTCGGCAGGGAATCGAACCAGGTTGCCGCCTGACCACCCGACGAACCGCAACCGAGGTTGACTGCGGGAGGCGGCGGGGGGCCTGCTTTATCGACATTGATGTGGCAGCTATAGGATGCGGTGTTTCCCCACGAGTCTGCGATCGCGTACGTGACGGCGACGTTATTTGCGGCGGTAGTCGGCACACCGATGATGTTATTTGTGGTTGCGCCCAGGGCCAGGCCAGCGGGCAGGCTGCCGGCGGAAATGGACACAGTGTACGGGGGAAGTCCGCCCTGCAGGTTGAGCGAAACAGCGTACCAGGCGCCGACCTGCGCATTGGCCGGGCAACTCATGTTCAGTCCATTCATTTGAGGCACGAAGGACTGCTGGTAAACGAGGCGGTCTGTACCGGTCTCGAACTCCTGCATTCTGCCGATACCGCTGTCGATGATCGCCACACCGATTCCCGAACCCTTATAGCCAGCCGTGTTGGCAACATTCGAAAAAACCGTCGCGGAAGTGATGTTCAGTTGGCCATGGACCTGGCGGTTCGGCGAAACGTAAACGACATCGCCATCGTTGGCAACATTCTTAAGTTGCGATGCCGGTACGGCGTAATGAACGGCAGGTACATTGTTCGACTGATATCGAACCTGGCCCCCCAGATTCACTACCTTCTGGGTCTGAGGAGTACCAGGCTGAACCTTGTACTGAACGATGACCTCAATGTTGGAGTTGCCCGTGACGGACTGCAGCTCGGGAGAAAGCTTGGGTCCGGCGGCCCAGACGAGGGCCGATGCGAAGGTCAGGGTCAAACAGGCGTTGACGATGGACTGGATCGTTTTCATGTTCCCTACACCTCTCCGCCACAATGCAAAGCCGTGACCGCGGGAATCTGGTAGGCAGGGAGGGTGCCCCAGATCGCGTTGGCGCGGTGTACGAGGGCAACTTCTGCCGTGATCGAAACCCAAGCCAGGTGCGCGTCCGCACTTAAGATATGGGTGCTACCGGCTTCTGCGATCCGGGGACCGTTCGGCGCAGTTGGCCGATCTAGCCGATCTAAAGGATGACCGCTTCGGAATGGGTGATCGTGTCTCATTTTTCTCTCCGGTGACTCCGAGTCACCTTTTTGGTACAGACCCAGAATGAACCTGTAGGGGGAGAAGAATCAATTTGCGCAGTCCTGCCTGTTACCCGAACCGCTGCTGGTACAGGGTTTCGCCAGTACAGCCACAAGCATGGATAAACTACTGAAATCATTGAGTAAGTAACTCGAAAAGCCAGCAACTATGATAGCTTCGGTGGACCGTACCAGTTGGCCATTGGTAAACAAATGGCCGTTGCACCGATGCAGAGGTTTTTCGGGCGCGAGTGGCCCAGGGAAACTTGACGACGGTGGCACGGATGATCGGAAGTAACCCCGGAGCAGGCATCCGGGCCGAGAGGTGGCCGAATTGCCACGCCGGTGGTGGATATCAACCACCACTCGGCCAAAATACAATTCAGTTGGCAGACGGCAAGCCAAATGTTTTCTTAGGTTTATAGTCTGGCGATCCGATTGCCTTACGGGGGGCGTATGGAACTCATCGCAACTCTGTTCGCCGCCGTCATCGGGCTCGCCTGTATATGCGCGGGATACCAACTTTTTTGCGGACTGCCCGCGATGCAAGGGGGACAAGGACGGCGTGGTCCCGCATCGATAGTCCTGATGAACCTGGTTCCCGGTGCGCTGCTCGCGTTGTTCGGCACAGGAATCCTGACCGCGCAGGCACTCGCCCTGTCGTCGCACCGTCCGGCTTCGCTGGAACATCGGCTGCCTGCGGCAGATGGAACGCTCCGGCCGCACCCGGTTCCCTTACATCATGCCCGCTCGGCGTGAGATCCAATAATTAAAGTCTGCCGGCAAACCCTTCGCGCGAAAGTACGCTCTTTCCCGTCCGTTCTACCCGGTAATACCCGTCTTCGGACTTACCTGATATGAACGATGCGTCCTGCTCCCCCGGTTCCATACCCTTCCACTTTTTTCCCAGCACGGTCTGGTAGGCGTTGAGGAATGCCGTAGCCGCATCGTCCGTCGACCATGTGGTGGAGAACACAAGCGCAGTCCGGTGGTCTTTCTTGTCTTCATCCACTCTGTAATGCCCGCCTGTGAGTTCCGGCGATAACCCCAGCGAAGTCGAAACCGACGTGAACTGGCGCAGGAGCACCTGCATGTCTTCTTCGCCAAACACGCCCTCTACCGCTGCCTTCATCCCCTTGACAGGCTTCGGCAGTTCCACGGTAACCGGAACCCTGCCGGCAAAATACAGTTCCGGATGCAGGATCTGCGATGTGGACACCGGCGGCTTCGTGAAAAGTGCGCCGAACGCTGTTTGCCCGTCCTTCATGAAAACCGCCTGCTGAAAGGTTTCGCCTTCGGAATAGGGAAACAGCATCGTCGCCCGCAGATAGAGCGGGGCCTTACTGAACACGGGATACTGCGAATCGTCGGGATCGGCATCCGGCCGGAAGAACTCCCGGGCCGTGGCCGGGTCGCTCAGAGTCTTCCCCGTCTGGCGTGCGGCGTACTCCATGGTCAGCCACGAGGCCTGCCCTTCCACCACCGCCTGGCGGGCCAGCGACTGTTCCGCATCGGCCGGATCCTTGTTCAGATACTTCTCGATGTTGTAATTCTGATCCGCCAGCGCATGAGCCAGTTCATGGACCAGCGCCTCATCTCTCATGCTCGACGCCGCCCATTCTGAGATAAACAGCTTCTTCTGATGGAAATCGTAGAACGCCGCGGCTTGCTCCGTGAGCAGATCGATCGTGGTTTGTTTCAGATCGAAATCCGCCGGAACGAAACCGAGCTTTTTCATGCTCAGTTCTTCGGCCCGGATATCCTTTTCGTGCACCGAATGCTTAATCTGATCCTTGATATAGGAGTTGATCTGTGCGCGCGTAAGCAATTGAAACGGCAACTGGCGGCGGATGCGAAAACCCGTGATGTCCGACAGCCGGTGAAGAATCGCGTTGATTTCGGCCGCATCCGGCAACCGCGATGCCGCAGCCGGGGATTCCTGCGCCATAGCGCACAGGGCGACCGACACAATCAATACCGCCAGGCGCAGCACCGCCATTCGATTGCGCCCCCTCCATCCCGGCTCCCGCACCATTCGACCCATACCCTATGTTATAGGGAGCCTGCACCTGGACCACAATCCCGCGCTACAATAATGGTTCAGCAGTCAGCACCAGAAAGAGAGAAATCCCCCTTGGCCGAAAAGCAGCTCTACAAGTCCGAAAATTTAGGCAGTGGTACGTTCGTGATCACCAAGCCCAAGCGCAAGAGCGCGAAACTGCGGCAGACCCGCCTTAAGAACCTGAAGCGCGGCAGCCGGAAGTAACACACAAACCGCCATCGCCTGCAGTCGCGATTCATTCAGCCGGCTCTCCCCCTGAATTTTTGAAGCCCGACGGGATGAAATCCGAGGCCCAGGCAATTCTTAATGCATAGGAGAACCCAATCATGAAAATCATCCGAATGTTTTCGATGGCGGCTATTTGCGCGATCACGCTGATGGTCCCGACCCTGCGCGCGGCAGACGTCCCGGCGGAAGGGACTGCGGCGCCAGACTTCACCCTCAGTTCACAGGAAGGCAAACAGGTCAACCTGAAGGATTTCCGCGGTCAGTGGGTGGTGCTCTATTTCTACCCGAAAGATATGACGCAGGGCTGCACCATCGAAGCCCACAATTTCCAGGCGGATCAGGACAAATACACCGCGAAGAAGGCTGCGATCGTGGGCGTGAGCGCCGATTCCGTCGATTCTCACGTTCAGTTCTGCACCAAGGAAAACCTGACCTTCAAGCTGCTGGCCGACCCGGCCCACCAGGTGATTGAAAAGTATGGCTCGCTCAATGGCGCGATGGCCGCCCGCAACACCTTCATCATCGACCCGAAGGGCGTGATTCGCAAGGTTTACACGGGAGTGAAGCCCAACCCGCACAGCGCCGAAGTCCTGGCGGCCCTCGAAACCCTGCAGAAGTAGACAGCTCAACATCAATCGAACGAGGCGGATACTCATGGGTATTCGCCTCGTTTATTTCAGGATCGAAAAACGCGCTTGCAGACCCGTGACGAAGAATTCGGCGAAGTTGCCCTGACGCAGACGGTCAATCTGCTGCGTTTCGCCCGCCGTCTGACTTCCGATCCCTCCTCCGCCGAAGACCTGGTCCAGGAAACCCTCATGCGTGCCTGGCGCGCGTTCGATCAGTTCCGGGGTGGGACCAACGCGCGCGCCTGGCTGTTCCGGATCATGCTGAACGTCTTTTATGGTCAGGGCCGCAAAGGCCATCTGACGCTGGTGCCGCTGGGAGATCTCGACGGACCCACAGTGGACGGGCGCAACCAAAACCTGGAAGTCAGCGACGCACTGGCAAGATTGCCCGCCGATCAGCGGGCCGTGCTCCTGCTGGGCGTAGTGGAAGGCTTCACCTGCCGGGAAATGTCGGACATGCTGGCCATACCCATGGGCACCGTGATGTCCCGGCTCAGCCGTGCCCGTGGCGCGATGCGCAGGCAACTGGGAGTTGCGGAGAACGAGGCGGGCGCCAAAGTGGAAGCCTATAGCCAAAGGGAAAGCTCATGAACTGCGAAGACATTGAAAAGTTATCGCCTCTCTGGCACACGGGTGAGCTGGAACCGGCCCGTCAGACGGCTTTTGACACGCATGTGGCGACCTGTCAGGACTGTGCCGACGCTCTGCGCAGCCAGATCTCGGTGGACTCGAGTCTGCGGGACGTAGTTCTTGCGGTTGATCCGCACCTTCAGCAATCCGCGCGCCGTATAGAAACCCGCGTGGCAGCTGAAATCGCGGGCGAGCGTTCCCGTCGCTGGCTTTTCCCGTCGATTGCGGCGGCCGCTGCCGCGATCGCGGCGGTAATATTCATTGCAATCCCCCGCCCCGCAGCCAAAGTCGACGCCCGGGTTCTGGCTGACGCATCGCGCGACCATACGGTCGAAGTCATCCAGAATGCGCCGCGCCATTGGCGTACGGACCCTTCCGAGATTGCCGCGATCGTCGCCTCCCAGGGAGTTTCCGCCGCCGACGTGAAGGCCCTGGAAGCGACGGGATACCGGCTGGATAGAGCCAAGATCTGCCGGGTGGCTGGTCTGCCTTATCTGCATCTGGTGTACGCGAAGGCGGGCCGGGAGTTTTCCGTCTACATGCGGAAGAAAAGCGATCAACCGCTTCCCGATGCCCTGTCCGTCGCCGGCTCCCTGCAGGTGGCATCTTTCTCACGGGGACGCGTCCAGGCGGTAGTGGTGACCGAGGCCTCGGTCGCCGATTGCGACCGTTTCACTCACACTGCCGAAGCGGCCCTGTAACAAAGGCTCGAGCCCCAACGCAAACTTGCCGGAAAACCGCGCATCTCTTGCCCTTCGGCGGACGTTTGCGCGGCTCGTCGACAAACGAGAGAGCGACCGGCTGCTGCCCGTCACCCCAGAGAACCTCGACAACCTCTTCGAGCGGGGCGCACAGCGTCAGAACCGCGCAGGCCCGGCCTTCACGGCATTCCCACCACTGGAGTTCAAACAGTTTCGATTCCTGTCCCGCCGACAGGCGGCGCTGCAATGACTTCACGGCCTTTTCGGCCGTGGCGGGAAGCGTCCAGGCGACGTGGAGCGCGTTTCCGGTGGTTTCAGTTAGAGCCATTCATCGATAAAGTGGCCCGGCGCGTCAAAATTCTCAAGTTTATTCCGGACCTTGGCGGCGAAGCGAACCACTGGCGGCGAGTACCAGTCCCCGCCGATTTCTGAGCCGGGGTGCCCTCTGGGCCCGTAAGGGAGCGGTACGCAACAGCGAGTCTCGGAGATCACGGTGTGCGCGCTGTTTTGCCGCTCACGCTCCCCGAATCTACCGCTCCTGTGGGGAACACCCGCCAGGGTTGATCGCGGTCAGGACAGCCTCTTTAACGCATTTGGTTCCAGTTGCCGCTGCCTCGCGCCACCACGCGATGAAGCGATGCCGAGAATTCACCATCCTGTCGTCGAGTTGAAACGGTCCTTCGGTCAAGCTGAAGAAGAGCGAACCGTGCCGTTGCCAGATCCACAAACCCGAGTTCCCACAACGGTGTGCGCCGTTGCCGGCCTCATTGCCGCCCTCGTCCCGGTCAACGCCTTTTCCCAGCAAATCGAATCCGAAAAGCTCATTGAGGCCGGTCACTGGAAGAAGGCGCGAGCCGCTGTAGTGATCCGCATTCGTCAATCCCCGGGAGATGCATTTTCGTATTACCTTCTCTCGCAGATTCATCATGCCTTTGGCGACGATGCTGCGCCTCAGGCCCTCGCCGAGAAAGCCGTTGCTCTGGATGGCCGTGTCGCAAAGTACCATCGCCAGCTCGCCGAAACAGTCGGCATTCAGGCGCAGCACGCCAATCCCTTCCAGCTCGTTGTCCTTGCCCGGCAATTCCGTAAAGAGCTCGATACGGCCATCGCGCTCGACCCGCATGACGTGCTTGCGCAGCGCGACCTGCTCGAATATTATCTGGTCGCCCCCGGCATTGCGGGTGGCGATATGCAAAAGGCGTCGGCCGTGGCCGACCACATCGCCGAGCTGGACGCGACCGAAGGCCTCCTCGCCAAGGCCCGCGTGGCGCAGTTCCGTAAACAGACGGCGCAGACCGAAGCGTTGCTGCGCAGGGCGGTGGACACGCAGCCTTCGGGCTATAAGGGGCGCATCGAATGGACCCGGTTCTGTTTGACGAAACTGCGCAGCGAGCGTTCGGAATCGGCCTCGGCGGCCACGGAGACTGCGGCCAGAGAGGCGCTGAAGCTGGATCGCAGCCGCGCCGAACCGTACGCCATCCTCGCGGAAGTCTATGCGGGGCGCAGCGACTGGAACACGCTGGAAGCCACTCTCGCCGATGCCGCTCAACAAGCGCCGGACGATCTTGCGCCCTGGTATCGCGCGGCTGAGACTCTGCTGGCGCTGGGCCGCGAACCCGCTCGGGCCGAACGCTATCTGCGGACCTATCTGGCGCAGGAGCCCGAGGGCAACGAGCCAACACTGGCGGACGCGCGCCGCAAGCTCGATCTCGCGGTGCAGGCGCAAAATGGCGGGACCCGCGTGCACAACGCGAGAGCGGACCGGTAAACCGAAAGAAGGAGACCCATGCGACGAAAGATCACCTTGCTCTACATCGATTCCGGCGGCGGCCACCGCGCCGCCGCGACCGCTCTCATCGAAGTGCTTCGGATGCAGCGACGTCCCTGGGACATCGAGATGGTCTGCATCCAGGACATTCTCGATTCCGTCGATTTTGTCCGGCGGATCACGGGAATCCGTTTTCAGGATGTCTACAACATCATGTTGCGACGCGGCTGGACGGGCGGGTCCGCGCATCTCATCCGGCTGATGCACTCGGTGATCCGCATGAGCCACGGCTCGCAGGTGGAGGCCTTCCGCCGGCACTGGAGACGGGCGCAGCCGGACATGGTCGTCTCGCTGATACCGCATTTCAACCGCGCCATCAAAGAAGCGCTCGACGACGTTTGGCCGGGAGTCCCCTACGTCACGATGCTGACCGACATGGCCGACTATCCGCCGAATTTCTGGATCGAACGCCTGGACCAGCATGTGATCTGCGGTTCGGTAAAGGCGGCGCACCAGGCTCGGGCATTGGGGATGCCGGCCGAGCGGATCTTCAAAACCTCCGGCATGATTCTGCATCCCCGTTTCTATGAACCCATGGCGATGGACCGAAGAGTGGAGCGCGCCCGCATCGGCATGAACCCGGATCTTCCCACTGGGCTGGTTCTTTTCGGTGGCGAGGGTTCGGATGAAATGGTGAAGATCGCGAGGGCGTTAGGCAGTTCGAAAACACCGGTTCAGTTGCTGATGCTGTGCGGGAAGAACGAGAAGGTGGCGAAGGAGTTACGCGCGATGAACGGACATCCGCGGATGTTTATCGAAGGCTTCACGCGGGACATTCCGTTTTATATGGAACTGTCCGATTTCTTCATCGGAAAGCCCGGCCCGGGCAGCATCAGCGAGGCTCTGGCGAAGCGCCTGCCAGTGATTGTGCAGCGCAACGTTTGGACCCTGGCGCATGAACGTTACAACGCGGACTGGGTTGAGGAGCAGGGCACGGGAATTGTGGTCGGGAGCTTCACCCGGGAGATCGTCGACGCGGTAAATACCTTACTGGTGCCCGGGAATCTCGCGAAGTTTCGGGACCGTGCTGCCAACACCCGTAACAAGGCTATTTTCGAGGTCCCCGATATGTTGCAGCAGGTTCTTACGCAGTCGATCCACGATGAGCGGACTTTCTCTGCGTTCTCTGCGGCTTCCTCTGCGTTCTCTGCGTGAACCTCCGAATGGCGATACCCCGAGGGAGCCGCCAACCGATCACACACTCTTGGGCAATGCATTACTCCGGGCAATCGATCCCAGGTAATGCGCGCTCGGCTTCACAATTCGTTCCTGCGTGGCCCGGTCCACGGCCACAAGTCCAAACTTAGGCCGATACCCCATGATCCATTCGAAGTTATCCAGCAGAGACCAATGAATGTACCCGCGGACATCGATCCCGTCGGCAATGCACTTCAGCATGCCATCAAGCGCACGCCGGGTGTATTCCACGCGCCGCTCGTCGTCATCCGTAGCCACGCCATTTTCGGTGACATAGATCGGCACCGACACCCGCTCGTTGGCATATCGCAGACAGGCCTCCAGCGCCTCGGGCCAAAACTCGTAACCCATCTGCGTCGTCTCAGCCCCCGGTTCCGGAGTCAGATCGCTGCGCTTGCCCACGCGGCATCGGGTATAGGTCTGCACACCAAGAAAATCGCTCTTATTGGCAGCCGCCAGCCAGGGGTCGTAGACCTCTGCGCACTTCTTGTCGCGCTTGCTGTCCGCGCCCACAGGCTGCTCGTCCTGCATCGAGATGCTTACGCCCAGCGGATAGCTTCCGGGGCCAGCCTTCATTGCCTCGAAGGCCCGATGATGCGCGGCAATCATCCGGTCGCGCAACTTATCGCCGTCGCCCAGGAAGAAGCACCCGAACTTGTCGGAACCAATGGCCCGCGCCGCGGCCTTGGCCATCCTTTTGACTTTCACAAAAGGAATCTCCGAGACCGGCAGCCAGCGCAGCAGCATCGGCAAATTGGGCTCGTTGAAGGTCGTAGCGTACTGCATGAGGTCGCCCAGATGCCGCGAGATCCGCCCGCAGTAGCGCACAAATAAATCCGCCGATTCCGGCTTCTCCCAGCCGCCCATCGCGGCAAACCAACGCGGCGAACTGAAATGGTAAAGCGTAACCATCGGCGTGATGCCGTTCTCGTGGCAGGCGGCCAAAACGCGCCGATAGTGGTCGATTGCCGCAAGCGAAAAGTGGCCGCGTTCCGGCTCGATGCGCGCCCATTCGATCGAGAAGCGGTAGGTATTGAAACCAAGTTTTGCGAGCAACCGGATGTCTTCGGGGTAAAGGCGAAGGTGGTCGCAGGCATCGAGCGAGGGCTCCGCAAAAAGCGTGGGCTCAATGTGTTCCAGCACCCAGAGATCGCTGTTGATGTTGTTCCCTTCCACCTGGTGCGCAGCCGTCGCCACGCCCCACAGGAAGCCATTCGGAAATTGGGCCACTAAGCGAGTCTCTCCTGCCGGCGGCGCAACACGAATGCCAGTATCCCATAAAGCAGCAAACCAAGAGGCAGGCAGAAGCAGAACCAGCCAACCACTGCATTACGCGTGGCGTCGGCCAGGTTCCAGGCCGCAGGATGAACCACGCCGCGCAGTACTCGCTCCCCCGCCCGTCCCAGCGGCACCAGCAGCGCCAACTGCAGCGGCGCCGACACCTGATTGATTACCTGAATCGCAGGCAGATTCAGCCGGAACACCATGGCGACAAGGGCGCACAGTACGGTAGGGCATCCATAAACGGGGAACACGCCCAGCACCAGGCCGACTGCGAAAACAAGAGCAATCGTCTCAGGCGGCATGCCGGAAAGAGATTTTCGAAAACGCGAGACGCCTGCTTTCGCCCTCGCCACTGCGCGAACTTTCACGGAAGCGCCTCGCCGCGTTCGGCAAGGAAGTGCCGCATCGTGGCCCGCAGGCCCGGCGCCGTGAGTAACTGGAGAAAACCCGTCAGTGCGTTCAGCGGCGCCGTCATTACCCAGGGTGTTCGCTCCCGCCATAGCTCCGAAAGCGAGCAGGCAACGCCGTCGTCTCCGCGATAGAAAACGCGATCCGTCCAGCGCTCGCGTCCGGCATCGCCGGGGTAGGGGCGCAGGATCTCCCACGCGGTCTCCAGAATTCGCAGTGCCATCGGCTCGCGATAGTGCGGCATGAAGTAGGGCACGCTTTGGCCGCCTCGGACCTCTGCGACAAACTCGGCAAAAGTATTCGAATTGGTGAGATTGATGCAGGCCGAAGGCTCACACGCGTGGCGGTCTCCGCCGGAGATCAGCGGGCGGCCATACTCGGCTGCGAGTTCGACGACTTTCTGGTTCTCTTTCCAGGCTCGCGTGCCATTGAGTTCAAACGCGTGAATCGAGTCAAGACACTCGCTCAGGAGGCGCGGCAGAGCGCGGTCGTGATCGGATTGCAGAATGCCTTCTTCCAGCCAGAAGGGATGGTTCAGAACGACGAGAACATCGGGAGTTTCCGCCAGATGGCTGAGTAAAGCGGGCAATCGACTTTCATCGGGGGAAGCCGTGAATTCGGCCATCATGGCCATCAGGCTGCGGGCGCTCGCGGGCGGCAGATTGTGGATGCCGAAATGAAAGATCGAACGATCGTAGGGCACGGTCCACTCCACGGAGACCGGAACCTCTTCCGCCCGGGCCGCAATCTGAAGCGACAAGCCTGCCTCAATGTTGTCGTGGTCCGTCAGAGAAACAAGCGGGCGCAGTTCCAGCTTTTCAATCTGCCTGCGTTCCAGACGCACAGCTGATGTCGGACTCAGCGGCGGAGTCCAGTAGGCGCGCGCGAAATTCACCGGTTCCGGCCCGCGCTGATAGCCGCGGACAATCTGCGAAATAACGGGCGCCCGATGCAGATAGCGCGGCAGAAAATCGAGACATTCTTCGGAATAGAGGGTATGTCCATGCAGGCACACTCCCGTGCGGTAGTTTCGGGCCGGAGCCGGAGCCTTCCAGCCGAACTGAATTTCCGCAGAGGATACTTCACCGTTCGCGACGGTTTGAGGCATCGTAATTCTCCCGTACCTCCAGCATGGCTGGACTTGGTTACAATTCCTTGCCAAACGCGTAATGCTTTAGCGAAAACGTTTTCTTGTTGGAATGTTTTTGGGCGGGGTGGATCGGTCAATGGCCGTACGATACCCGTCATAAACCTCGCCGAAGACGTCATCCCACGATTCGCCGCAGGCCTGTTCGCGCGCTGCCTGAGCCATCGTTTCCCGCAAGCCGCCGTCGCGCAACAGCCGTGCTGCGTGCGCTACAAACTCGGCATCGGAATGTGCGACGAATCCACTCGAACCATCCCGGACGATGAATTTCGGCCCCCCTGCATCCGTCACAACAGCCGGCACTCCCGACGCGAATGCCTCCAGCACAACGTTCCCGAACGTATCGGTGCGCGACGGGAACGCGAAGACGTCCATATTCGCGAAGTCCTCGCTCAGTTCCTCACCCCGACGAATGCCCCTGAAATCGGCGTTTTGCAGATGTTCGCGCAGACAATTGAGTTCGCTGCCATCCCCCACCACCAGGAATCGGAACGGCGGAACCCCGATCGCTTGCAACCCCTTCTCCAGATCGCTCAGGAAGCGAACGCTCTTTTCGGGCGTGATTCGACCCACGTAGCCGATCCGCAATATGCCGTCACGCAACGTACGTTTCGCCGGATGGAACAGCTGCGTGTCGATGCCGCGCTTCATCGGGAAGACCGGCTTGCCCGTGCTCACCCGCAGCATTTCGACCAGTTCCGCGTTCGGTGCGAATAAGACGTCACCCTGCTTGTAGAACGCAAGGCAGATCCGCAGAGTCTGTTCCTCCGTGGTTCGTCCCGGCCAGGCCCGCACCGCTTCCGGCATCCACCTCAGTGCCTTCACCAGCCGCATCGCGGCAAATTCGTGCAGATTCGTATGCCACGAGATCGCCAGTGGCAGCTTCAATTTCCGGGCTACGTAGATGCCCACCGTGCTGACGTCGCCCGGGCTGACCACATGCACGATGTCCGGTTGGAAGCCCGCAACCGCCCGAGCGATCTCATTCGCGGATCGCCAAAGCACTGTGTCATAGAGCAACCCTCGATCCAGATGAAAGGAGAACCGGCTGCGCACCAGTTCGTGATGAGTCACGGAGCCTTCCGTCCGTATCGCCGCACACAGGCCGGCGCGAACGCAATAGAGCGGATACTCGTGCCTCCTTGCGAAGTCGACGAACTGGCGGCTCGTGAGCGCGACGCCGTTGATCTCCTGAAACGTATCAGTAAACAGAGCAACCCGCGGCGTCATCGCTCTCGAAGTACAGCAGAATGCGGTGAACATCCGATGACGATTGGCTGACCGAAGGGCGAATTCTGCCTGTCATCGGAGGGGCGGTACCGTGAGTCGCGCAATCTTCCGTCCGCCCGCGCCCGTGCATGCGCGGATATTCGTGCCTGCCCACGAAGTCGAAGAATTGCCCGCGTAATTCTACCCGCGGGGACGGCCCCATCGGTTAGCATTGAGAACATATGACGGGACGCATGATCGGCCACTTCGAGATCCTCGACAAGCTGGACGAAGGCGGCATGGGCGTGGTCTGGAAGGCCCGTGATACAAAGCTCAATCGCATCGTCGCGATCAAGGTACTTCCACCCGGGAAGATTGCCGATGACGAGCGTAAACGGCGCTTCACGCAGGAGGCCCGCTCCGCCTCGGCGCTGAATCATCCCAACATCGTTACGATTTACGAAATCGCCTCCGCCGAGGGCGTCGATTACATCGCGATGGAGTACGTTGCCGGCCAGACCCTCGGCCAGTTGATCCCGCGCAAAGGCATGAAGCTCGCCGACTGCCTGAAGTATGCCATTCAGATCGCCGACGCTCTTGCGCGCGCTCACGATGCGGGAATCGTCCATCGCGACCTGAAACCTGGCAACATCCTCGTGACCCGCGAAGGAACGGTTAAGGTTGTGGATTTCGGGCTCGCGAAGCTAACCGAAACAGAGAGCATTACCGACGAGGACCAGACCCGCACGCTTCAGCGCGAAACTCAGGAGGGAACCATCGTAGGCACCGTTGCCTACATGTCTCCCGAACAGGCGGAAGGCAAGAAGGTGGATGCCCGCTCGGATATTTTTGCCTTCGGGGCAGTCCTCTACGAGATGGTTACCGGCCAGCGCGCTTTTCAGGGCGCGTCCGCGGCGGCGACGCTTTCGGAGATCCTTCATCGCGATCCGAAACCACTGAACCAGGCCGCGCCCAACGCCCCGTCCGGACTCGCAACCCTGATTGCTCGCTGCCTCCGTAAGGATCGCGATCGGCGCTATCAGTATGCGGGAGATCTCAGGGTAGCCCTGATCGACCTGAAGGAAGAAATCGACTCGTCCACCTCTCCGGTGGCTGCTGCTCCACAACGCGGACCGGCGCCCGCACCCGCGAAAAAGTGGATGGCCTTTGCTGTCGGCGCATTTTTACTGGCGGTCCTCGGTATTCTTGCCATAACCAAGACCCGATCGCAGACCGCGCCAACCGGACCGCCTGTCATCGTCCTCATGGACACGACAGCGCCGGGAGGCGTCTACGACCCCAACACGCGGAGCAACGGCGGAACCAATGCCGACGACCTGAGCGACGATCTGCGGGACCTGCCCGTGACGCTCGATAAGGAAAGCGTGGGCGCTGCCTGGAACCGGGAGGACGAGGTTCTCAGACAAAACCCCGACCTGATTCTCATCCACCGCTCGGCGTTCTTTCACGCGATGATTCTCGATTTCGGGATCGGCTATCCGGTCCTGGATGGCACTGCCCCGGCTCCGCCCGCAGCCGGGCAACAGCCTTCCCAGCTGTATTTGTACACCCGCATGCAGGCAGCCGCACAGAATCGTCTGGAAGCGTTCCTCGGTTACGCGGGCCTGTCCAATCCACGGACCCGGTTTTTGATTTATTCGCGGGGAGGCACCGGACCCTGGTCCACCGCC
>Ga0302319_10014950_pt1 | contig 14429 bp, 10 predicted proteins | sample Bog_T0_2_FD_203319 | JGI IMG/M metagenome (GOLD analysis project Ga0302319, IMG submission 203319) | Peat permafrost microbial communities from Stordalen Mire near Abisko, Sweden - Bog_T0_2 | ecosystem: Environmental > Terrestrial > Soil > Wetlands > Peat | place: Sweden: Abisko, Stordalen Mire... | reverse complement strand
TATTGACGCATCCCAGCCGCAATCTGCTGTACGGCCACTTTTCGCCTGATAATCGCTGGGTTACCTTCACGGAGCGGACACAGCCAGGGCACGCTCAGATCATGATCGCGCCTGTGGATGGACCGAAGCCGATCCCCGAGAGCTCCTGGATTCAGATTGCGCAAGAGAAAGACGACGACTGGGCCAACTGGTCGCCCGACGGCAACACACTCTATTTCACCTCCGCGCGGGATGGACATTCCTGCCTGTGGGCGCAGCGTCTCGACGCAGACTCACACCGTCCGGTGGGCGAGGCCTTCGCCGTGCAGCACTTTCACGGGCGCGCGGCATATCAGCACGGCCGGTGGGCGGCAGCCGGCCGCATTGCCGTAGTGCTCAACGAGCGGACGGGCAATATCTGGATGATGTCACGCTCCGCCGCCGCGCGCTGACGGAGCATGCGCGGGCAGGCGAGTGGCTCCCCTGCGCAATCCCGAGTGAGCCCCAACCCCATCCTGCGGCACACCGCCATCGGCGATAATAGTGAAACCTGCGCGCAATCGTCCCAAACGACCGCGCGCAACACCCAAGGAGCTACCCTTTTGTCGCTGGAAGACGGACTATTTGAGCAGCGCGTCGCGCGCATCAGTGAGATCGAAGCACTCGGCTACCGGCCCTTCGGCAAGCGCTTCGACTTCACCCACACCGTGCCCGATATCCTGCGCGACTACTCCGCGAAGACCGCGGAAGAACTCGTGCCGCCCGATCAATCGATGGCTCGGGTCAAGGTCGCAGGCCGCGTCCAGACCAAGCGTCCCATGGGCAAAGCCGGTTTCCTCCATATCCAGCAGAATGGCGCTAAACTGCAGCTCTACATCCGCAAAGACGGCGTGCCCGAGCGCGATTACGCGCTCTTCGTCCTGCTCGATCTCGGCGACATCATCGGCGCCGAAGGCTACCTTTTCCGTACCCGCACCGGCGAACTCAGCCTGCACGTCGAAAAGCTGGAGTTCCTCTCGAAGACGCTGCTCGCGATGCCCGAAAAATTCCATGGCCTCGAAGACGTGGAAACCCGCTACCGCCAGCGCTATCTCGATCTCATCGCCAACCCGGAAGTCCGTGACGTCTTCGTCACGCGCTCGAAGATCATCTCTTCCATCCGCCGCCAGCTCGAAGCCCGCGGCTTCATGGAAGTCGAAACCCCGATGCTGCAATCGATCTACGGCGGCGCGGCCGCGCGGCCTTTCGTCACACACCACAACACGCTCGATATCGATCTCTACATGCGTATCGCGCCGGAGCTTTATCTGAAGCGCCTGATCGTGGGCGGCTTTGAACGCGTCTACGAAATCAACCGCAACTTCCGCAACGAAGGCATCTCCACCCGGCACAATCCCGAGTTCACGATGATTGAGTTCTATCAGGCCTACACCGATTACAAGGGCCTGATGGATTTCAGCGAAGAACTCCTGCGCCAGCTTGCCATCGATGCAACCGGCGGCACCTCGGTCCCCTACGGCGACTTGACCCTCGATTTCAGCGCGCTCCGCCGCATCACCATGCGAGAGGCCGTGGTCGAATATTGGGATGGCGACGGTGCGCCCGCGATCGACGACGTCTGCGATCCCGAATGGCTGATCAAAGAAACCGGCAAGGCCACCGCGGGCGAAGCCCTCGCGCATCTCTTTGAGATTCACGCCGAGCGCAAGCTGATCCAGCCGACGATGGTTTACGAATTCCCCATCGAGATCTCCCCGCTCGCCAACAACAACCCGGACGATCCCGCCATGGTCGATCGCTTCGAGATCTTTATCGCGGGCATGGAGATCGGCAACGCCTTCACCGAGCTCAACAACCCCATCGAGCAGCGCCGCCGCTTCGATGGCCAACTCGACATGCGCGAGCGCGGTGACGACGAAGCTCACCAGATGGACGAAGACTACCTCCGCGCCATGTCCTACGGCATGCCGCCCACTGCCGGCGAAGGTCTCGGTATCGACCGCCTCACCATGCTGCTCACGAACCGGCAATCGATCCGCGATGTGATCCTGTTCCCGCTGTTGCGTCCGGAAGGTGAAATCGGCATGGCAGACAAGCTCCGCCGGTTGGGTGGCTGACAATGGAGGCACCCAACCGATACAAAGCCCCCACTGTAAACGAGCGGCACGGAGACGCCCCGGGGTCGGCATCGCCGATAGCCGGGCTGACCGGCCCAGTCGAGCGAAGCTCGAAGAACCTGCCGTCGGCACCGCCGAAGCTTGAGGCTAAAACCCCCAATGCCCGACATTACTTTTGAATGGTTCGTCGCCCTTCGCTACCTCCGCGCCCGCCGCAAGGAGAAGGTGATCTCCGTGGTCACGGTAATCTCTGTCATTGGCGTGGCTGCGGGAGTCATGGCACTCGTCATCGCGCTCGCCATCAACAACGGCTTCCGCGCCACCCTGCAGAACGGCCTGTTGAGCGCACAGGCCCATGTCAACCTCGAACGCAAAGATACGACCGAGGGCATCTCGGACTGGCGTGAAATGACTGAGAAAATGCGCCGCCTGCCGCACGTGATCGCGGCCGCGCCTGTCCTCTACGATCCGGGCATCGTAGTCTCCGGACCCCAGGGAATCAGTCTGATCATCCTGAAGGGCGTCGACCTCAAGTCGGAGAGGGAAGCCAGCGACGTCCTGCTTCACCTCAAGACCGGATCAGCCGAGAGCCTGATGAAGATGCGGCAAGACCCCTCCGAACTCCCCGGTCTCATCATGGGCACGAGCGCCGCTGAGGATGCTGGTGCAACGCTCAACAGTATCGTAACCGTCATCAACCCGCAGGGAACACTAACCCCGTTCGGCCCCACAACACGCACCGAACGCTTCCGCCTCATCGGCACGTTCGAATCCGGCTTCTACGAATTCGACGCTCACTGGGCCTTCGCATCGCTGCCCGACACTCAGAATCTGCTGTCTTCGGGCGATGTCGTCAACGATATCGAGATACGCACAGACGACCCTTCGCTCGCCCCGCAGGTAGCAAAGGAAGTCGAACTCGTAGCCGGCCACCAATATCACGCCACTAACTGGCAGGATCAGAACAAGAAGATATTCGGCGCGCTGAAGATGGAGAGCGAGGTCATGTTCGTGACCATCGGACTCATCGAGATCGTGGCAGCCCTGAACATCCTCGTTGCCCTGACCATGATCGTGCTGACCAAGTATAAAGACATCGCCGTGCTGATGTCGATGGGAACGCGCCGCGCGCAGATCCGGCGCATCTTCGTGATGCAGGGCGCGGCCATTGGCTTGACGGGTACGGTGATTGGCCTGATCGTCGGGTATGCGGCCTGCTATATCGCCAACCGTTATCAACTGATCCCGCTCGAGGCTTCGGTGTACGCGTTGAGCTATGTTCCGTTCCAGCCGAATGCGCTCGATTGCGTCTGGATCGCCGCCCTCGCGGTCTCGGTCAGCCTGCTCGCGACAATCTATCCGGCGCGTAACGCCACGCGCATTGCGCCCGTGGAAGTCCTGAGGTACGAATAATCATGGCCACAAAGAAAACCGCCCCGAAGAACACACCCGCACGCACTGCGGAAATTTTAAAGATCCTCGACGCCACTTACCCCAACGTGGAATGCGCCCTGCATCACACGAACGCGTGGGAGTTGCTGGTTGCGACTATCCTTTCGGCTCAGTGTACCGATGTCCGCGTCAATATGGTTACCCCGGGCCTGTTCGCGAAATATCCGACCATCCAGGATTTCGCCGCCGCCCGTCAGGAAGTGCTGGCGAACGACATCCGCTCGACCGGCTTCTTCAACAATAAAGCGAAGTCCGTGATCGGGGCCGCGAAGAGGATACTGAATGATTTCGGCGGTGAGATCCCGCGCACGCTCGAAGAACTCATTACGGTGCCGGGCGCGGCCCGCAAGACGGCGAACGTGGTCCTGGGAACGGCGTTCGGCATCGCCAGTGGAATCGTGGTCGACACGCACGTGCAGCGAATCGCAAACCGCCTCAATCTGACGAAGAATTCCGACCCCGTTAAGATCGAGCAGGATTTAACGAAGATTATCCCGCGCGACCGCTGGATTCTCTTCTCACACCAGTTGATTCACTTCGGCCGCGGCATCTGCGTGGCCCGGAAGCCAAAGTGCGCCGAGTGCCCGATGGCACATCTTTGCACGTCGCCGGACAAGACGGCATAACCGCTGATGGACCACAGCTGCCGAGCCGCGACTGGTGAAGGAGCGGTACTCCCACGCCCGGGTTCGGCACAGCGTAGGGCAGGTTCCAGCCACATTTTGAGACGACAGCCCGCACCATGCCAGGTGGCACAGGCTTCAGCCTGTGGGGTCGAGCGAAGCTCGACGTCAATCGATCCCGGGGAACCCGCTTAAGACGCCGCCGCCACGGTCGGCCACAACTCGTTGATCGGCCCGTAAACGTCCTGATCGGAATTCGGCACATAGTAGAAGCCGCGGCCCAGCGGATCGTCGTAACGAACCGTGGTCCAGTTAATCCCCATGGCGGAATAAATGGTAGCCTCGATATCTTCCGGCTTAACCGCGCGCTGACGCGACCAGCCGTAATCCACGACGGTCGATCCGGTCGAATCGGTGGAGCCGATCACCGTACCGCCCTTCACTCCCGCGCCCGCAAAGAAAGCGAACTGTTGCGCAAGGTGATCGCGGCCCGCCGCGGCCGTCAGCTTACCGGTGGTCCGCCCAAACTCGCCGGCCATCACGATCATCGTATTCGCGAAGTCGCCCGAAGCCTTGAGATCGGCGATGAGTTGCGAGAGGCCGTCGTCCAGTTGCTTCGCAAGGGCCGGCAGTTGATTCGCCGAATAGATGTTCTGGTGCATGTCCCAGCCACCCAGTGTGATCTCGATGTAACGCGTACCCTGATTGGCCGCGATGACATGTTTCGCGATCACGCAGGCATTGCCAAAACTCGTAGCGCCGTAGGCTGTCGATTCCGCCGCGGAATAGGCAAATGCGGAGTTGACGATCGGGTTGTACATCATGCCTTTGGCCGCAGTGTAGAACTGATCGTAATCGTCCATCGCGGAGCCGTCGGGCGATGCCCCTCCACGGAGCGGGTCGTCCAGGTGGTGCAGGAAGTCCCAGCGCTCGTTGAATCGCGTCTGCCCGTCGGGGTTGGAAGTATTCTTAAGTCCCGTTGTGGCGGGCGTTACTTTAAACGGCGCATAAGATGCCGCCATATAGCCTGGACCCGCGGCCGATGCCGAATTCAGAGCCAGGAACGTGGGGAAAACCTGATTCACCGTGCGCTCGGGATCCTTCTCGATCGCGACCACAGTTCCGATATTCGGCGAGACATTGCCCAGAACACCCGCAGGGTTGCGCCCAATCTGCGTCCACGTCTGCGCGAGCGAGTGCACCAGCGCCCAGGGTTGCATGGAACGCACTAATGCAAAGTCGGCCATGTGGGTGGCCAGTTTCGGCATCAGGCCGTTGGGAAACATCACTCCGTTGGTGGTGGTGGGATTGAAACTCGTCGGAGTAGTGCCGGGAACCACTTTCAAATCGAAGGTGTCGGTGTGGCTTGGCGCGCCCGCCAGCAGAATGTAAATCACGTTCTTCGCTGTATTGATCGCGTTGACAGGCGTCGATGTAATCACCGTCGAGCCCGACATTTTCGATGCGATCCAGGAGGCTGTCACGCCTGCCCCGGCGATGTTCATGAAGCGGCGGCGCGACAGATGGGGACGCGCGAAAAACGGCTTCACCGGATGAGGATTCTCGCGGAACAGCTTGTCGAATTTTTCCTGTTGATTCATTTCGCGTGTCCTCTCCCTAGTAATTGAAAACGAAATCGAGCTTATTGAACAGCGTCCAAAGAATGTCTTCGGCGTTGGTCTTGTATGCGCCCGCTCCGCCTGCGGCCAGCTGCGCCTGCACCGCGGTCATTTCCTGAGCCGAAGGCAAACGCGAAAGCACGTTCATATAGAGCGAATTCACCAAAGTCGTACCGGCCATCGTGTTCAGGTCTTTCTGGAGGAAGCTGGCCGTCGTTCCGGTACCGGTGGCGTGGATGCGGCTCTGGACGTAGTTATCGTTCATCAGCGCCAGCCCCTGAAGGATCGAGCCTTCTTCCTTGCGCGGCTGGTCATCGCGATTGCCCCGGAGGAAGGTGTCGAGGAACTGGCTCACTGCGCCGCCGTTATCCGGAACATTGACCACATCCGGAGCCTGCATCGCGTAGCTGATAGTGCCAAAGCCCGGCGAAGTCACGCCGTAAACCGCGGACGCGGCAGTGAAGCCCGAAACCGTATAGTTCGGAAAAGTATTGATCGCGGTGTTGATCGAATCATGAATCTCTTCGCTCCACAAGCGGCGGACGAAATGTCGGGCGAAGAACGGTTCGTACGATGCCTGCCAGGTGCCGCTGTAAACGGAAGACAACTGGTAGGTTTCGGAAGTCACGATCTGCCGGATCAGGGTCTTGACGTCGTAACCGCTCGCGATGAACGACTGCGTCAGATCGTTGAGCAGTTGCGGGTTCGAGGGCTGCAGCGTCCAGGGGGCGGGCGGCGGATTGTTCGGATCGAGCCGGGCCGGATCGAACTGGTCTGGCGGGTCCACAATCCCCATGCCCAGCAATTCCGCCCAGATGTAGTTCACCGAAGCCCGCGCAAACTGCGGGTCGGCGGTCACGAAGCCCGCCAGGGCGGTGCGGTAATCCTCGCCCTTGGTCGGCGTCTGGCCGCCCCAGAGATAAGACGGAGTGATTACGCTGACCGTGCCGATGGGTTGCCGCGCGGGCCGGTTACCCGTTGTCGTGTTGAGTTGGTAATCCGTGGTGTACGCATTCAGCGCCCAGTAACTGGAACCGGACTTCCCTGTGGTCGGATCCACCGGCGTCGCCACACTCGTGGTGTGGGTTTTGGCCATGAAGGCCGAAAGGCCCCATGCCTGCACGCGAGTCGTTTGGCTGCCCCAAAGGCTCAGCGTGTCCAGATGCCCCCGGCCGTTATGGCAGAGCAGACAATTCACGTGTGCGATACCGAGGAACTGATCGGCCATATTCGCAGTCTGGGAGTCGAAGATATCCTGGGCCGGGCCGCCCGTCACAACGCTGAGAGGCAGATAGTTCAACTGACCGTTGGTCTGATCGAAACTGTTGGTTCCCTTTGCGGCGATCATCTCGGTCGCGATCTGGTTATAAGGCTTGTTCGCGGCCAGCGAATCGTGGATGTACTTGTAGAACGCGTTGCGCCCCTCGTTGCGAATCTGGACCTGCGTATTCGAGGCCGTGTTCTTGTAGAGATCGCCGAAGAACATAGTCCACTTGTCCACATAGGCGGATGACGCCAGGAGTGCGTCGATCAGCGCCGGTCGTTTGTTGGGATCCGCATTGGCCACAAACTGGGAAACGGCGGCAGCCGTCGGGATGCGCCCGGTCAGATCAAGGTAGATGCGCCGGACGAACTCGTAATCGGTGGTCAGATTCGCCGGCTGGATATTGTTGGCGCTGAGCGCGTTGTAAATATCCTGATCGATGAAGTTGGCTTTACCGGCGGCGGCCGAAGCGAATGGCTTCGAGCGGGCCACCTGGGTCAGCGCGGCGGCGCCGCTTTGGAACTGCCTCGTGAGCAATCCCCGCTGGGACTCTCCGCCCTGATTGGTGCGTGGCAAAAACCGATCGCGCTGCGCTCCAAAAAACGTGCATTCCGAGTCGGATACAGGCAACTGAACAGTAGCCCCGAGCGCGGTCTTTTCCTCAGCGGGGGCGTCCTGAGCGCGCGACGGCGCAACCCAGACGGATAACCCGACCACTGCGGCCGAAGCGACCACTGGACCAAACCAGATCTTTTTCATTCCCCAACCCTCCGATATCCCGGACTATGAATATCTTAACCCTAACTTGCAATCAATAGAACCCGTCAAATACCCAAGTGTTGCGGGGAAACCGAACATTTCATCTACGCGTGTTAAGTTCTGTTCTACTGCCTGGTTAGCTTGAGTAATACAACCCCGTGCGGAGGGACGTTGGCCCAGACCGCATCCGTCCCGGCCCCCCGGTCGGCGTGCGCCCAAAGGTCCCGCGCCTTGTATGTCCCGACGATTCCCAACTTGGCAAAAGTAGCTGTCACCGGGATCTGGGTCGCGCCCCGGTTGAAAAGCCCGACGGCAATGCCTCCATCCAGCGGCCGTACCCAGACTTCGGCGTCACCGTCCTTCGAGATCCGAATCCCCTGTTCACCCAGCACATCCTGATCGATCGCGATCACTTCTTTGTTTGTCAGGATATCGAGGATGTCCGGCGCCACGCTGCGCAGGTCGTTGCCGGCAAGTAAAGGTGCAGCCAGCAAACTCCAGAGGCTCAGATGAGTTCGGTATTCGGTATCGTTCATCCCCCCGTTACCGATTTCGAGCATGTCGGGATCGTTCCAGTGACCCGCGCCCGCGAACTTCTCGCGGCCTATTTGCTGATCGAAACCAATATTCGACATGGACGCCCAGTTGTCGCTGATGTCGCCTGTAGTGCGCCAGGCATTGCCGCCCGCCTTCGCGCCCCAGGTACCCACTTCGACCTGACCATATTGGCAGAGGCTATAGAGGATGGATCGGCCCGAATCCAACAAAGCCTGCCCCATCTTCGCGTAAGCGCCGGGTTGCGAGTCCGCTGTATAAACCTGGGTTGCCGAGCACCAGTCGTACTTCAGGTAATCGATACCCCATTGAGCGAAGGTTTTCGCGTCCTGCGCTTCGTGCTGGTAGCTGCCCTCGTAGCCTGCGCAGGTCTTGGGCCCCGGCGAGGAATAGATGCCCAGCTTAAGTCCTTTGCTGTGAACGTAGTCTGCCAGACCCTTCATGTCGGGAAACTTCTCGTTGGATCGGATGTTGCCCTGGGCATCGCGCGTGCCTTCCCAGGTGTCGTCGATATTGACGTAGACATACCCGGCGTCGCGCATGCCGTTTTTGACCATGGCGTCGGCGACTTCGCGAACCACGGCATCACTAACTCGGGCCTGAAACTTGTTCCAGCTGTTCCAGCCCATCGGCGGGGCGGAGGCGAGACCGTTGGATTTCACGCCGCCTGCGGGCGGATCCAGGTGAACCTTGGTGGGCGGGAGCGGCATCGGAGGCGGAGGGGCCGCAGACACACGATTGGCAACCTGAACCGTCGGCTGAGGCGGAGCCGCGGGGGCATTGGGGTCGGGAGGTGTGCCGAAACCGAAGGCCGCACCGCGCCCGCGTCCGCCCCCACCCCGACCGCCAGCGGCGGGAATCGTAATGGTCAGACTGTTAGCGGCGACCTTGCCGGTGTACACGGCTCTGACGTCATTCCCGTTCACCGAACGCAGAACCGTGAAAGTAACGCTTTCACCGTCTATTTTGCCATCGGTGATGGGAGAGTTGTTCTGTCCCTGACTCAGGTAACCAATGAAGGTATCACCCTTACCGGTAAGATAATAAGCCACTTCATTGTTCGCGGGAGGCGGCGCGCCGGGCGTCGCGGGAGCGGCTCCACGGCCAGTCCCGGCGGGAGGCGCGACCACCCATTTCCCGGTCAGATCTGCGGCGCAAAGCGAGTGCGCGGCAACCAGGGCGATAGCGGCTGACAAACGTAGTCTCATAATCACACTCCACAGAGATTGTACAGGAAACGGCATTTCAATTCCGATGAACTACACGCGTGCGGTATCGTGAGCCGTCATAGTAGAGCCGGGTCGTGGAGCCACTGTCCATATCAAGATCGAGCGCTGCTCCGCTGCCGGGCTTCGACGCCGGGACCAGATGCCAGCCGGTGAAACAGCCGTAGAAGATCGTCTTCTGATCCGGCTGCATGTTGTCCAGCACCAAGAGGCCGAAGCAGAAGTGCTGTTCGTTATCGGGCCGCATCGGCGCGAGCGACGGGCTATCGAGATTGAGGATTACGGTCCCGCGCTTCAGCCATGTGGCGAGCTTCTTGTTGAAGTCGGCGACGACGGCGAGGTCGGGCTTGCCGTCACCGGTAAAGTCGGCGACGACCGGCTTCACGCCGGCGTAAGGGACGATGCCGTCACCGAGCGCGGTTTTCACCAGAGCGGGGATGTTGGGGGCCTGGGCCTGCGCGGCCATGGCGACAAACAGCAGACCACAGACGAGGAGCCTGCCGGACCGGATCGTGTTGGATACGCTCATACAGGATAGTTTTACCACGCGGCTCGCGAGCTATATACGTAAGCTATTGATTATAAAGTGCAAACTACTTGTGATCGTCTTTCGCCAAGGGGAGCCTGGGGAGCGGTGCGGGTGGGGCCGGGGTCGCGCGGTCGGATGGGGGCTGGCGGATGAGCAGGGCCCGGCCGGCTGGCCAAGGTCGGGGCCGCAAGAGCGGGGTGGGCGATGCCCCGCGGATCCGTTCCGTGCCAGCGAACCAGGTGCGGCGATCAGGCGAGGGGGAGTTCGAAGCAGATCGCTTCGGGAGGGTTGTCTCCGTAGGCCGGGATCTCGCGGAAACCGAGTGAACGGTAAAGCCCGATGGCGCCCTCCATTACCGGCAACGTGTCGAGGACCAGCCGACGATGACCTGCGGCTTTCGCTTCCGCGATGATCCGCTCCACCAACAACCGGCCCAGCCCCTTGCCCTGAAATGCGGGCCGGACGTAAAGACGCTTCATTTCTCCCGTGCCCTCGCCCAAGCTCCGTAGCCCGGCACAGCCCGCCAACTGGCCCGAGGCGAGGGCAACCAGCAACGGCGCATACTCGCCCGGAAGATTGCCCATTTCGCGTTCGAAAGCCGCGAAACAGATCGGACTACCCACCCACTGTGCGTATTCGCGAAAGAGCCCGCGGACTGCGTCCATCTCATCGGGTTGGGCTTGTCTGATCACACCGGCAGATTCGAGGCGCCCATCAGGAATTGGTCCACGCCGTGAGCGGCTTTACGGCCTTCGGCGATCGCCCAAACCACCAGCGATTGACCACGCCTTGTATCGCCTGCGGCGAAGACGCCCGGGACCGAAGTCATATAGTTCGCATCGGCGACGACGTTACCGCGGCCATCGAGCGCCACGCCCAGTTCGTCGAGCATCCCGCCGCGCACCGGGCCGGTGAAGCCCATGGCGAGAAGAACAAGATCGACATCCAGTTCGAATTCGGTGTCCTTTTGCGCTTCGAACTTCGGCGGCGCGCCTACGCGGACGGCATGCAGCTTTTTGACGTTGCCGTCGGCATCACCCGAGAACTTGACGGTGTTGACGCTCCAATCGCGCAGGCCGCCTTCTTCGTGCGAGCTCTCGACGCGCAACTGCATCGGCCAGAGGGGCCAGGGCGTTTCGGGAGAGCGATCCGCCGGCGGCTTCGGCATCAGTTCGAACTGCGTGATGTGCGCCGCGCCCTGGCGATGCGAAGTTCCGAGGCAATCGGCGCCGGTATCGCCGCCGCCGATGATGACGACTCGCTTGCCGGTGGCCAGAATCTGATCGGGCACCGTATCGCCCTCGCAGACCTTGTTGGATTGCGGAAGGAAGTCCATCGCGAAATGAATGCCCTTGAGTTCACGGCCGGGGACTTTGAGATCGCGCGGATGCTCCGCGCCGCCGGCAAGTACGATGGCATGGAAGTCGTCGCGCAGATCGCTCGCCTTTTTGTTCACGCCGATGTGCGCGTTGACGACGAACTCGACGCCTTCGCGGCGCATCTGTTCAATGCGGCGATCGATGAGGTGCTTCTCCATCTTGAAATTCGGGATGCCGTAGCGAAGCAGGCCACCGATGCGGTCGGACTTTTCAAAGACAGTCACGGCATGGCCGGCACGCGCCAGCTGCTGCGCGGCGGCGAGGCCGGCGGGGCCCGAGCCTACCACTGCGACCCGCTTACCGGTCTTCTTGCCGGGGGGTTCGGGTACGATCCAGCCTTCCTCCCAGGCGCGATCGACAATCGTCTTCTCGATGTTCTTGATGGTGACGGCCGGCTCGTTGATGCCGAGGACGCAGGCGGCTTCGCAGGGCGCCGGGCAGATGCGTCCGGTGAACTCCGGGAAGTTGTTGGTGGAGTGCAGGACGCGCATCGCTTCGCGCCAGCGGCCGCGAAACACCATGTCGTTCCAGTCGGGAATGATGTTGTTGACCGGGCAGCCGGTATGGCAAAACGGCACGCCGCAATCCATGCAGCGCGCGCCCTGGGTTTTGATGCTTTCTTCCGGGAACGGCTCGTAGATTTCGAACCAGTCCTTGATGCGCTCGGCGGGCGGACGACGGCCCGGGACCTCGCGCGTGTATTCCATGAAACCCGTTACTTTACCCATTGGTCACCTGCTGTGGTTGGTGGAACGCATTGATTTGGAAGTTCGTGCGCATGGCGGCATCGTCGAGCTTTGCTCGACCCACAGGCTGAAGCCTGTGCCACCTGGTGGCCATCCGCGGGGCCGCATTGTACCGGGGTGTGAGTGCCGTGAGGCCTATATTAACCATGGACGGCGCTCCTTGCGGGGCTGGCTGCTGGCGGGGGCGGCGTGGCGAGGGCGGCCTGTTGCGCGGCTCGCTTTGCCATCACGCGCTTGAACTCGTGCGGGTATACCTTCACAAACTTCGGGAGCATCGAGTTCCAGCTTTCGAGGATCCAGCGGGCGCGCGGACTCTTCGTCGCATCGAAATGACGATAGATGAGATTCCGCAGGACGTTCTGGTCTTCGGGGTCGAAGACATGCTCCAGTTCGACCGAGGCCTTATTACAACGATAGCCCCCGAATTCACCGCTCTCGTCGAGCACATAAGCGATGCCGCCCGACATGCCCGCAGCGAAGTTTCGACCGGTCTTACCGAGCACGACGACCATACCGTTCGTCATGTATTCGCAGCCGTGATCGCCCACACCCTCGACGACGGTGGTGGCGCCGGAATTGCGCACCGCGAAGCGTTCGCCGGCGACGCCGTTGAAAAACGCCTCGCCACTGGTGGCGCCGTACAGCACCACATTGCCGATCAGGATATTCTCCTCGGGCACGAAGGTGGCGTGCTTAGAAGGATAGACGACAATTTTGCCGCCGGAGAGGCCCTTGCCCACGTAGTCGTTGGCGTCGCCTTCGAGTTCGAGCGAGACACCTCTGGCGAGGAAGGCCCCGAAACTCTGGCCGGCCGAACCGGTGAACTTGCATTGGATCGTATCGTCCGGCAAGCCGGCGGAGCCGTACTTGCGGGCGATCTCGCCCGATAACATGGCACCGACGGTGCGGTGCACGTTGCGGATGGGCAGCTTGATCTCGGTGACGGTCTGGTTCTCCAGAGCGTCTTTGGCAAGATCGATCAGCTTGTAATCGAGCGCTTCGTCGAGACCGTGATCCTGCGCGGTGGTGCAGCGGCGGCCGATGCGCGAAGGCGCCGGCGGATTGTAGAGGATGCTGGAGAAATCGAGACCTTTGGCTTTCCAGTGTTCGACCGCGGCTTTCGCGTCGAGCTTGTCGACGCGGCCGATCATGTCGTCCATTTTGCGGAAGCCGAGTTGCGCCATAATTTCGCGCACCTGTTCGGCGATGAAGAAGAAGAAATTGATGACGTCTTCCGGCTGGCCTGTGAACTTGGCGCGCAGTTTCGGATCCTGTGTGGCGATGCCGACCGGGCAAGTGTTGAGGTGGCACTTGCGCATCATGATGCAACCCATGGCGACGAGGGGAAGCGTGGAGAAGCCGAACTCTTCGGCTCCGAGCAGCGCGGCGATGGCAACGTCGCGGCCGGTGGCAAGTTTGCCATCGGTCTGGACGCGGATGCGGCTGCGCAGATCGTTCATGACAAGGACCTGCTGCGTTTCGGCGAGGCCGAGTTCCCATGGCGAACCGGCATGCTTGAGAGAAGTGAGCGGCGAAGCACCCGTGCCGCCGTCATAGCCGCTGATCAACACGACATCGGCATGAGCTTTGGCGACGCCGGCGGCGACCGTGCCGACGCCGACTTCGGCGACGAGCTTGACGGAGATGCGCGCCCTGGGATTGGCGTTCTTGAGATCGAAGATCAGCTGCGCGAGATCTTCGATCGAGTAAATATCGTGGTGAGGCGGGGGCGAGATGAGGCCCACGCCCGGCATGGAGTGCCGGACCTTCGCGATCACTTCATCGACCTTGTGGCCGGGCAACTGACCGCCTTCACCGGGCTTCGCGCCCTGCGCCATCTTGATCTGGAGCTCGTCGGCATTGACTAGATAGTGCGCGGTCACGCCGAAGCGGCCGGAGGCTACCTGCTTGATGGAACTGCGGCGCGAATCGCCGTTGGCGTCGGGGATAAAGCGAGCTTCGTCTTCCCCGCCCTCGCCGGTATTGGAACGACCGCCGATGCGATTCATCGCGATGGCGAGAGTCTCGTGCGCTTCCTTCGAGATGGAACCGAAAGACATGGCACCGGTGGCGAAGCGATACACGATTTCGCTGGCCGGTTCGACGTCTTCGATCGGCACCGGCTTCTTGCTCTTCCTGAATTCGAACAGGCCACGCAGGGTGCAGAGGTGCCGGCTCTGC
>Ga0302319_10014949_pt1 | contig 14430 bp, 14 predicted proteins | sample Bog_T0_2_FD_203319 | JGI IMG/M metagenome (GOLD analysis project Ga0302319, IMG submission 203319) | Peat permafrost microbial communities from Stordalen Mire near Abisko, Sweden - Bog_T0_2 | ecosystem: Environmental > Terrestrial > Soil > Wetlands > Peat | place: Sweden: Abisko, Stordalen Mire... | reverse complement strand
TAAGCCGGCGAAGATTCCCAAGCTGGCGAAGAAGAATAAGATGCGCCTTCCGCGCAAGCAGAAGAAGGCTGCGCAGAAGGCGGCGCTGGCGCAGGGTTCACGTTAGGCAATCTGCCGCGCAGCAGGCGGTCTCCCAGACTTCTGGCTAAATCGGGATGCTCGGGGTTAAGCGCGTCCATCTGGTTTCGGGCAGTACGTGGGGGGGCAGATTTCCGATCTGCCCGTTCGACTCGGATATCGTCGGGCATCGTCGCGATAATCTCGGGGTTTTTCATTCCATCGGCCGCCGCAGAGCCTCGAGCGCTCCCCATCGCACTTCGGGGAATATTTATCGGTGATCTTGAACGCCGTCACGCCAGCCCGTCACGCGAAGATGCCATGCTGGATTTGACCAAGTAGCTCTTCGACTTGTCCTTCAGGACTTCCGATCGCCAACGGCAGATCTTGACCTTTGGTGCAACCGCATGGATGACCTTGATCCAGGATAAGGATGGTCTTTTCGTCTTGGTGCCGGTCTGCCCCACCTATTCGCTTTCGGCGGTCTGCCGTTTGCCTCGGAATACGATCACGTGACCGGAGGGGTCGGCCACCGCGCGGGAGATCCAGTTGCGCACTTCGCGGAGGGGATTCGGGGTAGCCTCGTAAAGGCGCTGACGCCCCCTGGTCTCGGCGCGCACCAGACTGGCCTTCGAGAGAATACCCAACTGCTGCGAAATGGCCGGCTGCGAGACCGTGAAGCGATTGGCGATCTCCGAAACGGGCTTGGGTCCATCCCGCAGGTAATTCAAAATCTCGCGGCGCGTCGTATTCGCGATGGCGTGGTAAATCAGGTCGACTTCAGGTTTTCGGATCAACGTTGATTATATAACTGATCACTTATGGAATCGCCGTTTATCGGCGTCATTGAAAAAACACTCGGTACAGCGTCGCGCCGAGGGCATGGGTAATCATGCTGGCCTGAATGGTGCGGGATTCCCGCCAGGCCAGCCCGCAGCACAAGCCGAAACTCGCGGCGACGAAGGCAAAGCGCCAGTTGGGAAACGGGCCGTGAAATCCCAGATGCGCGCTGCCGAAGATAATGGACGCGAGGATCAGCGCCCCCCAGGAGCTTCCCGTCCATTGCCCGAGCCACTGCTGCAGCAGCCCGCGGAAGAGGAATTCTTCCGATAACGCCACCACCCAAAGAATTCCGGCGAACTCTGCCAGGGCGATGCCAACAGCCTCCACTCCGTGGTGGGTCTGTGGCCGCAGATGCGCCAATCCCTGGATCCACAACTCCGCGCCGCAAAGGGGGACCAGCAGGGCGAACCAACGCAGCCCGATGAGCCATTCGTGCGCGGTGGGGATAAAGCGGAATTCCACATTCACGCCGCCGCGAATCGCGACGATGGCAATCACGGCGGTGCGGATGAGCATCAGATGCCCCAGAATGCCGAGATCTCTGATTACCGCGGGGATCGGCGAAAGGTAAATGGAGACAAATATTTTCGAAACATAAATGCCCGCGAGGAGTGCGATAAAAAGAACGTCGACGAAGGCATTCTTCGGCAAGAGCAGGTACCAATAAGACACTGCCAGCGCGACGGCCAGCAGAATCATGAAACCGTGCAGACGGAACTCACCGGTTGGCACGCTGTAGAGCAGATACGGCGCCACGCACGTCCCGGCCAAGAGCCACGGTTGCTTTAATCGCCCCGCATCGAAGGCCGGCAAAAGATAAAATGGAAATTCGATCAGGAACGCGGCGGCGATCGGAAGGGCCGCCCATGCCGGTATGCCTTTCATGCGAGCGTACGCGAACGCCGCCAATCCGAGCCCCGGCCACCCCACACTCACGACCGCCCGGAAGCGGCCAGGCGAGTTTGGCATCGCCGTCATCATAGCATTCAGCGCCATTGTTCCCCTTCATGCGGCCGACCCTCCGGCGAATCTGGCGAAGCGTGTGGCGCAGCGTGAGACCGAGACGGCCGCCGAGCGCAGCCACTACACCTACACGCAGTCGGTGCGGCTGCAGGAAATGGATGCGCGCGGATCGGCTATGGGGGAGTATCGGGAGACGCGGGAGGTTATCTTTTCCCCCACCGGCGAACGCTCCGAACGTTTCGTCGGCGAACCGGCTTCCACACTGAAGAATCTGATTATGACGGAGGAGGACTTCGCCGATATCCGCGACATCCAGCCGTTCGTCATGACCACCGATCAGCTGTGGAATTACGACGTCGATTTCAAGGGCGAAGAACCCGTCGATGTGGGCAGCGGCGCCAGCCTCAGTTGCTGGGTGCTGCGCATTCGCCCCAAACATATCCTTTCGGGACAGCGGCTGTTCGACGGGATGTTGTGGGTGAAACAGGACGATTTTTCCGTTGTGCGCAGCGAAGGCCAGGCCGTCCCGCAGATCGTCACCACAAAGAAGGAAAACCTCTTTCCGCGTTTCAGCACCGTGCGCAAGCTGGTGAACGGCTTCTGGATGCCTTCGGTCACGTCGGCCGACGACACGCTCTATTTTCGCAGCGGCCCCATTCGGGAGAAGTTGGTGATTCGCTACACCAGCTACCAGAAATTTGGGTCGGACACCACCATCACGTTCGACAAGCCTTAGCGCAGGAATCGTGTATTCTTAAGTCCAGCGCAGGAGAATGGAAACCATGAATATCAAAAAGATGCTGATTGTACCGGTCGCCGCTGTGCTGATCGCCGCGGGAGCGAAGGTAGGGACGATGGCGGCGCAGGATACCAGCACGTCGGCGGCGAGTCCCGATAAGAAGCCGGATTCGAAAAAAGTGGCGGAGGGTGAGGTCGAGGCCAAACGGCTGCTGCTGCTGATGGATCGGGACCAGAGTGGTAAGGTCTCCCGCCAGGAGTTCATGAAGTTCATGGAAGCAGAATTCGAAAGGCTGGACATCAATAAAGACGGCGAGCTGGATGTTAAGGAATTAACCCAGGCGCGCTTCACGCCGCACGCGGGAACGCACCGGTAAATCGGGAGTACATGCGGCGATCAGCCGCGTCTTCCATTCAGATCTCACCAGCGGAAATTAGTTTCCAGAAACGCCAGGTGGCCGTCTTTTCCCCGCGGATAGATCGACTGGATCACCGACTTGCCCTGCGCAAATCCGTAATACGGCGAAACAGAAAGGTGCGAGTTGATCGTCACGTCGACATTCACGTCGTACAGATTGGCCAGGCTGGTGGCTCCGTTACCCGCGCGGCCCTGATAGCCAAAGGTCCACGGCTGAAAAACTCCGCCGCCGGTGTACCAGAGGTCGGAGCCGCTGGCCAACCGCAAAGAGTGCGCCTCAGTGTGAACTGTGAAGCGGCGGTGGGGATGCAGCGTGAGGATTCCAAACCGGTCCACGTTATTCTCCATATTGAAGAACGGAAATCGGGCATAAGCGCGCGTGGTCGGCATCAGCTGAAAGAACGTGCCGTGCACATTGTCGTTCGGGTTCTTGTCGCCCGACCCGTAGTAATACCCGCCCTGTAGCCAGGGCTTCAGACGGCCCGTGATTTTCGGCTGGAAGCCCGCTTCGAAATCCACCATGCCGGCGCGCTGCTGCTGGACGCCCCAATTGCCGAACTGGAATGCGGCCTCGCCCATCACGTCGAAGATGCCGGCGGATGTCGTCAGCGCGTTGACATAGTGTCCGCCCACGGTCCAGATGCGAATGTTGGCATGGTCGGCGGCTTTCACGGCGGCCGGACGGTTATCCGTTTTGGTATCGGGGCGGAAATCATCGTAATAAATGGCGAAGAGGCGGAATTCTCCCTCCGTAGACGCCGTGTGCAGCTGTCGCGTGGTGGCGGCATAACTGAATGCGACATGGTTCCATCCCCAGCCATCCACCTGAAACACGCCACGTGTGGGAACCGCTCCGACGAGAGTGTAATTCACCTTCGGCGTGTCGTAAGAATAGTGGAAGCCATCGAAGGCGCGCAGAACAGCCGTAAACGCAAACGTGCCGATGAGCCGCTGCTGGATCCGGTCGCGCTTGACCGCCGCCACGGTGGGATCTTTCGATTTGACTTCGGCGCCATCGAAAAACTCGAACCGGCCCAGTTGCAGTGTACCGGCTTCGCGGCCAAACACATTATGAAAGCGCAGAAAAAGCTGCTTGGGAAACACCATCGCCGCACCGGTCTTCTTGCCGTTCGCCACGTAGTAGCTGGCGCCGAGGCCAAGTTGCCCCTGCGCTCCGGGAGCCACCGCGTTGGTGGGGAGATCCAGCAACGCCGGGGTTTCGATCTCAGCCATCCAATCGAAGGGTTGGAGATTTCCGCTGATTCCCAGCCGAATGGTGGCATCGTCCAGCGTGTATTTGGGATTGCCGGTGGTGGGAGTGAACCACTCCCAATTCTCGACGCGATCGCGAATGCTGCCCGTGAAGGTCACTGGCCCGAACTGGACGGGAGTAAACATATCCTGCGCCTGGAGGAATGGCCCGGCCGCGATCGTGAGTGCCGAAAGCAGCACGGCCCGGCACAGTTTTTTCGACATTGTTTCATGATGGGCGCAGGCTCGATGGTTCGTCCATAATGCGTTTGTATTAGGACGCGCAGCGACGCCGCTTCCCCACCGAACCGGCCCGTCCGGTACAATTACAAATTACGATAACGGCAGCGACCCCCGTAGCTCGATGTGCCGGTCTTCGATAAGATCGCCATGTCTACGGCCCCTATCCTCCATCCAGGCAATCAGCTTCTGTTCAACGGCTACGATCCCGGCTCGTTTTACGACGAAATGGTGGCGCCCAGCGGCCAGCCGCGCCCGAGCTCCGCGCCCATGTACGAGAAGCTCGCCAACATGCCGCTCGAGATCTACGAGGAGCGGCGCAAACTGGCCGATCTTTCGTACCTGGTGCAGGGGATCACGTTCACCGTCTACAGCGACGGCCGGGGCACGGAGCGCCTTTTCCCCTTCGACCTGGTGCCGCGCATTATCCCGCGCTCGGAATGGGATCTGATCGAACGCGGCCTGGCCCAACGCGTCACCGCGCTCAATCTGTATCTGCAGGATATTTACGGCCAGCAGCGCATCCTTAAAGACCGGATCGTGCCGCGCAACCTGGTTTATTCCTGCAAGCATTTCCGGCGCGAGATGGTCGGCCTTGCGGTACCCCGCGACATCTATATCCACATTTGCGGCACCGATCTGGTGCGGGATTCGCGCACCGGCGAGTACCTGGTCCTTGAAGACAACGCACGCTCTCCCAGCGGCATTTCGTATGTGCTGGAGAATCGCCTGGTGATGCGGCGGACGTTCCCCCGCGCCTTCGAACTGCTGGAAGTGCTGCCGGTCGATCATTACCCCGCCGAACTGGTGCAGATTCTGCGCAGCCTGTCGCCGCGCTCGGCCGACCGACCGGTTATCGTTCTACTGACTCCCGGGCTCTATAACAGCGCCTATTTCGAACACTGCTTCCTCGCCCAGGAGATGGGCATCGAACTGGTGGAGGGCCGGGATCTCGTGGTGGCCGACGACGTCGTCTACATGAAGACCATCCACGGGCTGACCCGCGTGGATGTGATCTATCGCCGGGTGGATGACGATTTTCTCGACCCACTGGCATTCCGCGCCGATTCGCTGGTGGGGGTGCCGGGCCTGATGAACGCCTATCGCGCCGGCAACATTGCGCTCGCCAATGCGGTGGGTACGGGCGTCGCCGACGATAAGGCCATCTACGCTTACGTACCGCAGTTCATCCGCTATTATCTCGGGGAAGATCCGATTCTGCATAATGTGGAAACGTATCTTTGCTCGAATCCCACACAGCTCTCTTACGTGCTGGAGCATTTGCCGGAACTGGTAGTCAAGGCCGTGGGTGAATCGGGCGGTTACGGGATGCTGATGGGTCCGTCGGCGGACAAGAAAACTATCGAAGATTTTCGCCAACGCCTGATCGCCGATCCGCGGAATTACATCGCGCAGCCGGTGATTCCGCTGTCGCGATGCCCCGCTTTCGATGCGGCTACCGGCTCCATGAGCCCGCGCCACGTCGACCTGCGCCCTTACTGCCTGTATGACGGAGAAAAGGTTACAATCGTCCCCGGCGGCCTGACGCGCGTGGCTCTGCAGCGCGGCTCGCTGGTGGTGAATTCGTCGCAGGGCGGAGGCAGCAAGGATACCTGGGTGCTGCGGGGTGAAGAATAATGATGCTTTCGCGAATCGCCGATTCGCTGTTCTGGATTGGCCGTTACATGGAGCGCGCCGACAATACCGCGCGCATTCTGGACGTGAATTATCACATGCTGCTGGAGCAGCCTCCCGACACGTATAAGCTGCGCTGGGATCCGCTCATTACCATTACCGGCGAACGCACCAGATTCTATAAAAAATACGAAGAGGCCAACGCCCAGGCGGCCTTCGATTTCCTCGGCTATTCGGAAGATAACCCCAATTCCATCGGCCAGTGCATCATCTGCGCGCGCGAAAACGCCCGCACCATACGCGACCGCATCTCCCGCGAACTCTGGGAAGATATCAACGGCCTGTATCACAAGATCAATAAACTGCGCGATTACGGTGGAGACTTATCGAGCTTCTGCGATGCCGTCAAGAAGGGGGGGCACCGTTTTCATGGCGTGTGCGATGCCACTCTGGCGCGCGACGAAGGCTGGCATTTCCTGCAGGCCGGCTGCGCCCTCGAACGCGCGGAGATGACGGCACGCATCCTCGATGTCCACTATCACCAGCTGCTCGAAGGCCCGCAGATTCTGAACGAGGCGCGCAGCCACGCGTGGATGGCGGTATTGAAATCCGTCGCCGCTTACGAATTTTACAAACGCCAGTACACACTGATCGAGCCGCATAAGGTGGCGGAGCTGCTGTTGCTCGATGCGCGCCATCCGCGTTCGGTGCGCTTCAATCTCGGGATCCTGCAGAACTCCCTGTATTCGATCAGCGGATCGGTCCCCGGCACTTACGCCAATGAAGCGGAACGGCTCACCAGCCGGACTCATGAACGCCTCACTTACGACAGTATCGACGAGATTTTCTCGAGCGGCCTGCATAACTTCCTTGAAGATCTTCTCGATACCTGCCGCATCATCGGCGCGGAAATTACCCAGACTTATTTGTATTACGCGGTGGTCGCTTGAACCGCTATAAATTCGTTCACGTCACGCAGTTCTCTTACGACGGCCCGGTTTCGGAGAGCTACAACGAACTGCGTCTGCGCCCGCGGCACGACGAGAGCCAGAGCTGCCTCTCGTTTCGCGTTTCCACCAATCCGCAGGCCAAGGCCATCGGGCACCAGGATTTTTTCGGCAACTGGGTGCACCTGTTTCATATTCTGCCGGAACATCGCGCGCTGCGGGTCGAGACGGAAGCCGTGGTGCTGGTCCATCCGCAGGACATCCCGGCGCCTTCCATTCTGCTGCTTCCCGATTTTGATCGGCTGCGCGATTCTCTGGTCGACGATTATTATGATTGGATTTCGCCCTCGCAGTATTGTCCGTTCCTGCCCGCCATCGGGGAACTGGTTTGCCAGGCGGAGAAGGATTCGGACGGCACCGTGTACGGCTTCGCGCAGGCGGCGTCGGCGCTGATCCACAAGCGCTTCCGCTATCAGCCGGGCGCGACACACGTGCATTCATCGGTCGCGGATAGTCTCGAAACGCAGGCGGGCGTGTGCCAGGATTTTTCGCACTTGCTGATTTCCCTGCTGCGCACGCGCGGGGTTCCGGCCCGGTATGTTTCGGGGTATCTCGTCCCGCGGCAGACCGCCGACGAACAGGGCGCCATGGAGCGCGTAATCGGCGGCCTCGCATCGCATGCCTGGGTGCAGGCTTTCGTTCCCGATATCGGCTGGTTCGGATTAGACCCCACGGTGGGAACGTTCGTCGAGACACAGCACATAAGGATCGCCTATGGGCGCGATTATGGCGATGTTCCGCCGGTGCGTGGAGTCTATAAGGGCCACGCGGGCCAGAGCTTATCTGTAGACGTACTGGTGCGTCCCGCCGTCGACGAAGAAGGCCAGGAGATCCTGCAGGAAACCGCCGCCGCGCCTCCGCCCCACCCCGACGGCGAACCCAAGCAGCAGCAACAGCAGCAGCAGTAAGACCAATGTGGGACAGGCGTTCCGCCTGTCCATTTTAATGGGCTACGGGTTTCTTTCTGGCCGGCGCCGCAGCGGCATTCAGGGCTTTCAGTTGGTCTCTGGCCTCATCCGCCTTATCCGAATGCGGGAACTTGGCAATGAGCGCTTTGAAGGTGGCGGCAGCCGGTACCGAATGCCCGCTCTGCTTCAACGCCATCCCTTTCATGAAATAAGCGTCGGGGACGGACTTGGTGTTATCCGGATAACGCTCGATCACGGCGTCGAAATCCTCCGCGGCCAGATCCAGCTTCTGCTGTGAATAGTGAATCTCCCCGATGTTGAACTGAGCGGCGGCGCAGTTAGGATCATTCGGATAAAACTTAATGAAGTCGGCATACTCGGAGAGCGCCAAATCCAGCTTGCCCCCATTCTGATCGCGCAGGGCGTCGCCGAAGATCGTGGCGGCGGGCGGCGGCGCGCTCGAAAGGCCTCCACCCGTGGGAGCCACCGACGACGATCCGGGCGGCGGGGCGGGAGGCGCCTGCAGCACCTTCAACGTATTGTTCATGTCGGTCAGGATCTGCAGGATCTTGTTGACCGCCACGTTCAAGTCAGCCACCGAATTGCGCACCTCGGCGACATCGTTATTGGTATTGTCGACCTTTGCGGCCAGCCCCGCGACGGGTGTCAGGCTCTCCCGAAGCTGCCGTTCCAGAGTCTGCGTTACGCTGTTTTGCAGCACGCTGACGCCCGTGGCTGAGCCCCTCGCCACGTCGAGCGCCTGCTGCACCAGGGTCTGCAGAGTGGCCATGTTCTTATCGACGGAACTCTGCAGCGTACGAACCTGGTCCTGCAACTGGGCGATATCGCGCTGCATTTCCATTTGCTCTTTGCTGGCGGCGAACAGGACGCCGCCAGGGAGAAGAAGCGTTGCGATGGCAAGTGTTCGAAAGTAACGCATGTCTAGCCCTATTGTTGCGCTTTACTGGCCGGAAGAAAAGTGCGCCCGGCGGTTCTTCTGCCAGCAAGCCTCATTCGATTCGGTACACGCCGGCCGTTCCTTGCCGTAGCTGATGGTTTTCAGCCGGTCGGCCGGGACGCCCAACTGGACCAGAAAATCGCGCGCGGCCGAGGCGCGCCGGTCGCCCAGACCGAGGTTGTATTCAGCCGATCCGCGCTCATCGCAGTGCCCTTCCACATTGATGGTGGACCCGGGGAAATCGGCGAAAATGCGCTTCAGCGCTTCCGCATCGTCAGTCAGCGCCCGGCGCGCGTCGTCGCGAATATTGTTCGAATCGTAATCGAAGAGGGCATCCTGCAGATCGGATTGAACGCGCGAGTCGAGCGTGCCCCTGGCGCTGCCGGCATTATTGCTGACGGGCGCGGGCGGCGGGGCGGGTGCGGTCACGGTCACGGTGGCCGTTCTGGTCACGTTACCCGACGTGCCGCTGGCCGTCAGCGTATAAGTCGTGGTGTCTGTGGGGACCACGCGACTGCTGCCGGTGGCCTCTACAGTGCCGATGCCGTGATCGATCGAGACCGAAGTTGCGTTGGTCACCGACCAGCGCACGACGGCCGATTGACCGCGCTCAATCGAGGCCGGCTCCACGGTGAATGAGGCCACTGTCGGCGTCCCCGGCCCGGCAGGAGCGGCCGTGGTCCCGCCACCTGATGGAGGAGGCGGCGGCGGGGGAATGGGTGCCTTTTTGCCGCAGCCGGCGATGAATACCGCCGACAGCAGCATGAACGATAAACTGGCCCGCAGCGGGCTGGATCGGAACGGCGCGTAAGTTTTCATAATGGCGTTCGGTTACTTAACTCCCCATACGGGATATCTGTTAGTCCCCTGTTGCGTCAGCGGCTTGACCTGCGAGCCGTCTGCCAGCATTGTATAAATCTGCGAGCGCCCACTGCGCGTGGAGGCGAAGACAATGTGCCTGCCGTCCGGCGCCCAATTGGGATTTTCGTTACGGCCCTCGCTGTGGGTCAATTGTACGTACTGTCTGGTACCCACGTCCATCACAAAAACGTTCCAGTCGCCGGCCGCGTAGCCGCGCGTCCAGGAGAACGCAATATGTTGTCCGTCGGGATTCCAGGCAGGGTTCGAAGCTTCGCCCTCGCCATTGGTCACGCGCTGCACGTTGGCGCCTTCGGCCGTCATGCTGTAGATCTGCTGCGGACCGGGGCCGCTCACGAAGTAGAGAATATCGGGATTCTTCGGGTTGACCTTGGGCTCTACCTCAATGGCGTCGCGATAGGAGACGCGGTGGAAATTCTCCCCATCGAGTGCGGCGGAGAAAATTTGCGGCAGGCCGGCGGCTGATGAGGCGTAGTAGATCTGCTTGCCGTCGGGAGTGAAATTCGGCGTGGTATTCAGCGAGGCTTCCTGGTTGTAAAAAGGCAGCAGGCGCCCGTTCTCGGTGTTGACGATCATGATGCGCGGCGTGCCTTTGGCGTAGGTGGTGAAGGCCACGCGCGTGCCATCGGGCGAAACGCCGGGCATGATGGAGGTCGAATGGAGATTGGTGAGCTGCTTCTGATTGCCGCCATCCCAATCCATGGCCCAGATTTCGTCGATGTTTTTTATGGTGCTGCGGACGAAATAAATGCGGCTGCCGAGCAGAGATCCGCTGCCGCCGAATTTCTGAATGATGTCGTTGGCGAATTCATGGGCCACTTTGGTGGCGCCGGCTTCGTCCAGAGTCCCGACATAGCGCTGACCGAGCAGTTGCGCCGCCTGCACGTTCTCCTGCCGAGTATCGAACACGTAACCGTTCAGCACCAGCAGGCCATTCTGCGCCGCGGTGTAGCCGAAGACCAGGTGTGACGCGCCAGTGGGCGCGCCTGCCCAATCGCCGAGGGCGTAACCCTGCTTGTTGTCGTCGGGCCGGAGGTCGGTGGGCACTTGAGGATTATTGAGCGGGAAAAGACTCTTCGCAACCATGTTGAAAAGGCCGGAACTCTGCAGATCGCTGAAGAGCGTTCCGTTGAAGGTCGACATCAGGGGCTGCGCCGCGCCGGTGCCGCGAAAATCGGTGACCGCCAGCGCCGGTTTGCCACCCACGCCGTTGATCCACGCGGTAATGTCCTGGGCTAAGATAACTCCCGCGGCGAGCGCGATACACGCCGACAGGATCAGCAGCCGGTAAGTTTTTTTCATCACTTTACCCCCCACACCGGATATCGATTCGTGCCCTGCGTAGTCAATTGTTTCACCTGCGATCCGTCCGCCAACATGGTGTAGATTTGCTCGCGCCCGTTGCGGCTCGACATGAAAACAAGGTGGCGGCCATCGGGCGCCCAGACGGGATTTTCATTCCTGCCTTCATTGTGCGTCAACTGCACATAAGAGTGCGATGCCACATCCATGACAAATATGTTGAAGGCTCCCTTCGCGTAGCCCTGCGTCCAGGCAAAGGCAATGTGTTCGCCGTCGGGATTCCACGATGGGTTGGATGCTTCGCCCTGGCCATTGGTCACGCGATCTATGCCTGCGCCGTCCGAAGACATGCGGTAAATCTGCTGCGGGCCGGGCCCGGAGACGAAGAGCATCAGCGAAGGATTCTTCGGATTTACCTTAGGCTCGGCCGCGATCGCCTTGCTGTATAGGATGCGGTGAAGTCCCTGGCCGCCCGACGCTGCGGCGGAGTAGATCTGTTCTGCGGTGCCTCCCGTGGTGGAGGCGAAGTAGATGGTCTTGCCATCCGGCGTGAAGGTGGCGTTGGCGTTGACGGATGCCCGCGGGCTGGCGAAGGGAATCACGCGGCCGGTTGCGGTGTCGGCCATCACCAGGCGTGCGCCCGTGTTTGACAAGGTGGTGAAAGCCACGCGGCCGCCGTCGGGGGAAACGGCGGGATAGAGCGCCAGGCCTCCCAGGTGAGTGAGTTGTTTCTGGTTGGCGCCGTCCCAATCCATCACCCAGATTTCGTCGTGCCCGGAGCGTTTGGATGAAAAGTAGATACGGCTGCCAAGCAGGGATCCGCTGCCGCCGAACTTCTGGATAATGTCGTTGGCGAATTCGTGGGCCACTTTGAGGGCACCGGCTTCGTCGAGCGATCCGACGTAGCGCTGGGCCAGCAGTTGGGCGGATCGTGGATTCTGCTGACGAGCATCGTAAACGAAGCCGTAGAGCACGAGGACGCCGTTCTGGGCGGCGGTGTAGCCGAATACGAGGTGCGAGGCGCCGACGGGCGAACCGGACCAGTCTGTGAGTGCGAAGCCCTGATGGTTGTCTTCGGGCCGCACATCGGCTGGTTGCTGGGGATTGTGCAGCGGATACAGGCTGCGGGATTTCATGTCGAAGAGGCCGGAGCTTTCGAGGTCGCCGAAGAGCGTGGCGTTGAATTGCGACATGAATTGCTGCGAGCCTGCGCCCTTGAACTGCGGTACGGCCAGAGCGGGCTTGCCTTGGTTGCCGACGATGGTGGTAGTGATTTGCTGGCCATAAGCCAAGCCGAGAGAAAGGAAGACCAGGACATGCGGCGATAGCCGCGTTCTTCCAGGACAGAGCCAACGCGGCTGTCGCCGCATGTCCAACTTCTTCATCATTGCCTCAACTGGAACCAGACCTCTACCGACACCTGGTTCTTCTCGTACTCTTTAGGCAGAGCAGGCAGCGGGTTGGAATCGAGGATGGCGCGCTTGGCCGAAGTATCGAGCAAATAACTTCCGCTGGGCTGCGTGATCTGAACGTTACTCACCGTGCCGTTGCGCGCAATCGTGAACGATACGGCGCACTTTTGCGAGGGGCTGGCACGCACGTCCGCGCGATCCCAATGCTGGGAGATGCGGTCGCTCATCAGGGTCTGGTACCAACCGAAACGATCGCCCAGCTCCGTGGCCGGTCCGATATCGACGCCGCCCGCGCCCTTCATCCCATACATCGGCGAATTGGCCGCCTGGGGAGTCTGCGAATAGACCTGATTGGGTTGGTATTGTTGAGGCCGGAAAAGCGTAGCGGATTGCGGTTTGGGCGAAACCTTCTTCGGCTTTTGCATCTTGTCGGGGATGGGAATCGCGTTCGGCTCGGGCAGCTTCATCTGGGGCTTCGGCTTCACCGGCGCGGGCTCCTGGGGAGCGATGGATTTGGTGTCGTTGGCCAGGGGGTTGACCGGGCCTTCGTGTCGTGGGATTGGAATGGTCTTCACCATGTTGACTCCCACGGACCCGCTGCTGGCGTGCGGCGATCCCCAATTTTCCTTCAGATTGAAGAGTCCGGACATCAACACGATGCCAAGGAATAATCCATGCGTCAGCAAAGACCCCATGAAGGCTTTGCCGAGCGGCTGACGTGCACCGTAAATGTCCGGCGTATCCAAGTCAGCGTCTTCTTTCATCCAACTGCGAAACCACATTGATGCCGAATTTCGCGGTGCCGAGGACGTTCATAACCTGTACTCCAACGTCCCAATTGGTTTCGCGATCCGCCTTGATATAAACCGCCGTCTGCCCCGGATAACGGCTATGTATCTGCGCCGGCAGATCGTCCAGCCGGATCGGATCTTTGCCCAGAAAAATCTCGCTGGCCTTGGTGATCGTAACGATAGGCAATTCCTTTGTCGTAGCGGCCACGGTTCGCGTCTTCGGAACCTCCACTTCGACACCCGACTCCATGGCGTGCGCCGTGATCATGAAAATGATAAGCAACACGAGGACCACATCGACGAACGGGGTCACATTGATCTCGGCCAGCGGCGGAGCGCCGCGGGACCTTCGGCCGGTATTTCCTCCCACCGTAATCGCCATGCCCGGTTAGTCTCCGAAACTGCGCTCGATCAGATTGAGGAACTCGAGCGAAAAATCGTCCATCTCCGAACCAATCTCCTTGAGCAGGTGTCCGAAATGGTTGTAGAACATGGCAGCCGGGATGGCCGCGAAGAGTCCGGCCGCCGTTGCCGTAAGGGCCTCGGCAATGCCGGGGCCGACGGAACTGAGGCTGGCGCCGCCCGATCCGCCCTGTAACGTCTGGAACGCGCGGATGATGCCGACCACAGTACCGAACAATCCTATAAACGGCGAAACCGACGCCGTGGTTGCAAGCCAGCCGAGATTCTGTTCCAGAAGCGACAATTGCTGGTTGGTGCCGATCTGCAGGCAGCGCGTGATGGAGTCCCGATTGGCCAGCGAGCCGCGCGATTTCACCTGCCGCGCCACCTCTTCATACCCGTGATCGAAGACGGCAACCAGCGGCGACGGGCGGTACTGTTCGCTCGCCACCATGACGGCCTCAATGCCGTTGGCTTTGCGGAACGCGCGCAGAAACCGGGCGTCGGTTTTCTTCGCGCCGCCCAGCGTCGACCATTTAGAGAAGATGATCGTCCACGAGAAGATGGAAAAAAGCCCCAGAATGAAAAGGACGACATCCGCCAGCCACGACCCCTTGCTGATCAGG
>Ga0302319_10014944_pt1 | contig 14434 bp, 17 predicted proteins | sample Bog_T0_2_FD_203319 | JGI IMG/M metagenome (GOLD analysis project Ga0302319, IMG submission 203319) | Peat permafrost microbial communities from Stordalen Mire near Abisko, Sweden - Bog_T0_2 | ecosystem: Environmental > Terrestrial > Soil > Wetlands > Peat | place: Sweden: Abisko, Stordalen Mire... | reverse complement strand
GCTCCTTAGCAGTCAAATACCGCTGCTCCATCTCAAGAGCGCACCGCTCAAGGGGAATGGCATGATAGCCGCCCGCCGCAAAGAAGCCCTTTACGTAAAGCCGCGCGAACGCCTTCACGCCCAGGAGTCGATACTGCACCACATGCACCATCTCGTGAAACAGCAATGGTAGTCTCATACTTTCGCGGGCGGCGATCACATGGTCGAAAGTGATGGCTTCCACCAGTGATGGCTCCGGGATATCCAACCGCAGCCATCGGAGAAGTGGGTAGAAGGGCGGATCTGGTATCGGCAATGGATCTGCTTGCACGATGCGAGCCCAGTCCAGGTCGGCATCGCCGAAATGTTGCCGCAGCCGCAGCTTTGAGATCTCCGACAGCGGCGTAGCCATTAAAGCCAGCCGATCCCTTTGTGCTGCGATGTAACGCGCGACAAGGGGCCCTAACAGGGTTGCGATACCTTCAGTCGCCCATCGTGAGAAGCCGCCCAATCCAGATCCTCCCAGAAAGATCCCGTCGTTCATGCCCTTACGCTGTCATTGCGCGTCGGGCTGGCCCGCGCCCAGGGAGACGCAGAGCGCGGTTCACAAGGGTCTCCACCGTCTTATGCCCGCGTTTTCGATTGCCCTTGTGGTGGGCATATTTTATGCAGTAGTAGAGTTTTTCTTCGTCAGAGTTCGCGGCCATACTCGCCGCATGCAATGCGTCACCGATGCGGTCTGGCTCACTCCCGCCAAATATTTCGTCAAGAAGCCTGAGCGCCTCCTCTACATCTGGCGTGGAGGGTACAAACTTTGTCTGACGCATCAGAATGTCCTTAATGGCGTCACATACCCAGGCGTGCCGTCCGTCATCAAGCACGACGATCCACATCTCATAGTGAGGGTAACAAGTGTGGCACGTGTCACAACAGGTGATATCGAAGTGGTCAAAGTCTTCGCAGGTGAGGTAGGCTTCGTCCGTGAGCCGTTTCTCAAGCTCCGCCCTTATGACGATGAAATCATGTTCACGTCCTGCGAGTAGCTTATCTACATATTCCTGCCCATGCTCTTCGGCAATGAGTTTATAGCTGTCTCCTTTATCGCGGTCATCGCACTGGCGCTTGTATAATCGCAAGTTCTCCGCAATAATCTGCTTCCGTGTTTTCATTTTGGATTGATATGTATCGAACCGGCGCTTCGCAACGACGGGGCGGAGGGCCGCGCCGAGGGAGACGAAAGCAAGGCCGCTGCCCCCTGAAGGAGTGGTTGCTCACTGACCGTTCTTCACCACTGTTGCTGGTGTCTCATCTGGTTGTGGCACGTTTACCACCGTGGGTGAATCCACCTTTGCCTGCCCTGTCACCGGCGTGGCATCTGCGGTGGCCGGTTCCTCGCTATCGTTGCCTTCACAGTTCTCCGTGCAACCCGCCACTTCTCCCGCTACCGGCACCTTATCGGCGTCCTCTGGGACCGGCACAACCACAGTGGCGGCGGGCAGGATAGCCAAAGCTGGCTTATTCACGGGATTAGTTTGTTTGTCCGAAAACCCGGCAGCCGCGCCCTGGTAGGTTCGATAGACCGTGGCGTCCACTTTATGCCAATCGATGCCATCACACAGCTTAAAGAGCATGAAGGCCGTAATCGACAGGTACATGATGTTCTTGATCATGCTCTAATCTCTCCGATGCTCTGCTGAAAAAGTAATTAGATGGAAATTTATTTTACGGATCACCCTTGAAGGGTCTCCGCGAAGGCAAACGTGGGCTCTAACACCGCTCTAATGGTGTCACCGTAATCACTGATCACGTTGGGGTAGGGAGAGAAAAAAATCGGGTCGGGCGGGGGCGGCGGCAGCGGGAAAGGGCGGGAAGGGTTGGGGAAAGAAAAGCCGCGCGGCGTGGGGAAGGGCGGGGCCTCCGCGCCATTGCCATAGATGAAACGAACAGTCCCAAATACGCTCCTTGAACAGTCATAGACAAATAGGAAGTCTTCATCAGTGGTAAACATCGCAGCAAAGATTGTATCGACATTGGCGGAGCGCAATAGCGTAGTTTCCTCGCCGTCGTTGACGGTAATCAGGTAGCCAAGCTTCAGCAAGCCTGCGATGGCGTGCTTAACGATAGCCTTTTCAGTTTCAATTCGCTTCTGATTCGCGGTCTCTGTCGGTCCCATACTCTAATCTATCCGGCTGAAGCCGAAAAGTGTACTCAAACCAAAGAAAGGCGCGATTTAGTTTGGAAAGGGCGAAAGAGGCCCAGCGCCCGGTGTTTCCTACTCTTCGACTCATCCTGGAGCTACCCCTCCCCTGGAGGGCCGAGAATACCTTCCAACAAAATAACCCTTTTCAAAAATAATTGAAAATAATTCGTCCACAATTACTTTTTTCGCGTTCAGCCGGATAGATTACGAGTAGAGGGGCAATTGCAACAACTGCTCTGGAGCGTGTCGCAACTTGCCTTGGTCGAAGGCCCCCACTACAACGATTGAATCACGCGATCAATCCCACCTAACTAATGCACGAACTAAATCATAACTACTCAACCAGAACGGATGCAATTCGTCGCGCCGTCGATTCCCACAAGGACTGGATTGAGGACCGCCTCGGCCTCGGATTGTCGGACGCCGTTATTCTTTCGACCGATCTTCCATTCTGCGACGCGGCCCTTCCCCGGCTGATTGGCTTTTCAGATCGCTGCGCTCCCATTTCGACCGCTACCCGTCGATTAACAGAGCGGATACAGTCAGTGGAGGCTCCGCCCTCCTATCTTCCGCTCATTGTACTTGAGAGGGAAAGAGCCATCGACCGGTGCCGTGGCCAACTCGCGCCACGAAATCAAGAGTCCGCCGCGTATTCACTGACATGGGTCGATGGTCCCATCTCGATGCAAGTGCGCGATGTAACCGCTCCCGTCATTGCCCTTTCTGTTAGATATCACGAAGGTCCATACAGCTCCGCTGAAAGCGTTCAGGACTTAGTTGTAATACCCCGCTCAGCGGTGGAGAGCTTCGTTTCGTTGTTAAAGGCCCTTATGGTTACGGATGCAAAGCCAAGGCTGAAGGTGGGACAGGACGGAGGGAAAGTGGTAAGCAGGTGCAACTGGGACCAGCTTGTTCTCGACCCCACAGTAGTAGCGCTCCTGAGGGACGATTTCGAATCGTTCTTCGAACGTGAGGCGTGGTTCCGTAAAATGCGGCTGCCTTTTCGGCGGGGCTATCTCCTCCATGGGCCTCCCGGCAACGGCAAAAGCACGGCAGTTAGAGCAATGATGACCAGCCGAGGACTCACTGCCCACACAATCCGCTTCTTTGACGAACATGTTGACGACGCATCGTTGGATGCCCTTTTTTCGCGAGCAGCGAAAGAGGCTCCGGCCATTGTTCTTCTGGAGGACATTGACCGCAGCTTCCCCCGCACAGGTCAAAGCAAAACGAAGATAAGCTTGCAACAGCTATTGAATTGCCTGGACGGCGTTGCCAGTGGTGAGGGGATCATCACAATAGCGACCGCGAATGAACCCACCGCGCTTGATCCCGCTATTCTTCGGAGACCGGGTCGCTTCGACCGAGTTGTTCTGTTTGCCGACCCAACGCCGGAGCTTCGCCGCGAATACTTTCTGCGAATGCATCCCGCCTTCGCGGTCGTGAACCTTGATGAAGCTGTCGAACAATCCGATGGCTTCTCTTTCGCGCAGCTCCGGGAGGCATTCATCATGGCCGCCCAAACAGATTTCAGCGACGACGGAGTTATCGACCTTGATGATTTGCTGAACAGCATCCAGTCCTTGCGCAACAGCCTTCTCTTCGGATCAATGAAACCATCGGCTGGCTTTGCCCTCCCAGGCGCTGTCAGGCGAGGTTAATCATGATTAACACCGGCAGCGTTGAGAACGATACATCCAGCCTGGGATATCCACCGAACACCTACATGAATATTGACGAAAACGACCGACACAAAGAGCTTATACCTGCGCCCGCCGTAACCGAGCAATGTCCATGGTGCGATAACCCCATCTCCCATTCACGATTCGCGGAGATTGAAGCCAAGATCCGCAACCAGGAAGAGATGAAACTGGCGGAGGCCGGGCAGCAACTGAGGGCAGCGATGGAAGTGCAACATGCCGCCGAACTGAGTCACCAACGGCAGCTCAACGAACAGCAGGCGGAGAAAACCGTCCAGGCCAAACTGACAGTGCTGGATGCCGAGCGCCAAAAGCTTTTCAGCGATCAACTCTCCGCCAGCGCAAAGGACCGCGATGAGTCCATTCTCAAAGCGCAATCCGATTTCAATCGGGAGCGGGAGAGCTTACAACTGAAGATCAAGGAGATGGAGCGGGTGATTCAAAAGAAAACCTCCCAAGACCTGGGCGAAAGCTCCGAAATCGATCTCTACACGCTATTGCGTGAAGCGTTTCCAGGCGACCGGGTGACTCGTGTCGCGAAGGGTCAGCCAGGTGCCGACATTCACCTGGAGGTCCTACACAAAGGCATGGCGTGTGGCTTAATCATCGTTGAATCGAAAAACACGAAAACCTGGCAAACCTCCTTCGTCGCGAAGCTGCGGCAAGATCAATTGGCAGCCGGTGCCGATCACGCAATCCTTGCGACCACGGTATTTCCGCGCGGCCAAAAAGACCTCTGTGTTGAGTCGAATGTAATCTTGGTAAACCCTAGCCAGGTTGCACATATCGTGGCTCTACTGCGCCGGAGTGTCCTTACGATCCATCTCCGTGGGCTTGGGCAGCATGAACGAGCCAGCAAAATGAGCATGCTGTACGCGCTCATTACGTCCGACAAGTATATCCAGCAATTCCGGGAACTGGAGAAGCTTTCAGGTGACATCGTGACTCTCGACGCCTCAGAGAAGAAGTCTCACGAAACGGTCTGGAAGAAGCGGGGAGCCCTAACCACGCGAATCGCCAGTGCATTGAGCGACATTGCCAGCGACGTCGCCGATGTCATTGAAGGTCAGGAGCCAACCGAACTGTCGATTGCGTCGTAAGCTGCCATCGCCAACAAAGGATTCAAATGCCAAAACGAAACCATGAACAATTGTTTGACATCGCGAGACGTTTGCCCACTGACTTTGAACCTTGGGGCCAGCGAAGCCGCGATATGCCGACTCAGCCAGACTGCGCTTCCGATTGCCGATTCTTCACACGGCTGGATGGCGGTGCGGGTTTGGATTGGGGCGTGTGTGTTAACCCTCAAAGCCTTCGCGCCGGTTTGCTTACCTATCAGAACTTCGGCTGCCTTGAGTTCGACCAAGCGAATTCGGATGATGACGACTGCCCGGAGGCCCGGTGAAGCCGCTGTGGTGCTGGCGCTGCAAACGGGAAGTACCGATGCTGGACGAAGAACAATTCTGGCGCGTTTTCATGTTGTTCAATAAGGGCATTGGTAAGGCAAGAGAACGCCTTTATGGCCCGCTGAGCCGCGAATATGAGCGCATCACCGGCGTCCCGATGCAATACGACCGCGAATACCTTCATCATCGGCTCGCACTTTATGGGCCGCCCTGCAAAACCTGCGGCAAACCTTTGAGGTCGCGACGAGCGAAGCTGTGCGGCGCGTGTATGGCCCCGGTAACCTCCGACGAGCCAACCACCCTGAGGGGCGTGCCAATCGATACGGAAGGGGAAAGGACTGATTGCCAGCGAAACGGATCGAGAGAAACAGAACGAATGTCACCGGATAAGGAAAAGACAATCTTCGAGAAATGGCCACAGTGGTTTCGCAATAAGGGTGATATCCGCGTATCGCTCATGAGTTGGGGCTTTACGTGCGGTGATGGCTGGTACGACATCATTTATCGATTGTGTGAGCGTATTGAGCCGCTTGTTGCCGCCTTAGACGACGGCGGCCTAACGTTTGAGGTGCTCCAAGTCAAAGAGAAACTCGGCGGGCTACGGTTCTATGTGGAGGGCTCAAACGATGAGATCGAAGCGGCGATTGATTCGGCCAGTGAACTAAGCATACTGACATGCGAAGTATGCGGCAATCCCGGCAGCCTTGAGGAGGATGCTACTGGGTGGTGGAAAACGTTGTGCGCGTCTTGCCGAAAAACGGAACAGCGGCGTTGGTGAATGGTGGAAACCGTAACCGCAGAATGTGACCCCGAAGTTGCCGGATGGCAGTGGCCAGTGTCGAATTGACCGCAGAAAGTTAAATGAAGACTAGAAAACAGATCATCGATCAGACGTTGAAAGCCCACGAAGAGATTTGCGGAGGGCCAGATGCCTACTCACCGATCATTGAGGCCGAACTCATCAAGCGATTGACAGAAGACGTTTATCTCACATGTGAAGACTTCGCCCATTTCGGTGTCAAGTGTTGTGATGCCGCCTGCGAAAGCGAGCCACATTACGAAATGATCGACGTGATCCTGGATGACGACCGGCACGCCTGGGTTTGTTGCCGTATTCGCGATATCCTGATTCGCAGAACAAAAGAGCCGCCCTCCAATGATCCCGAAGAGGAGGAAAAGCTAAGGCTATGGCGCGAAATATTTAACCGCAAGGCCGATCCGGTCGAGGAGCAACTGCACGAAGCAGCCATGGCCGCTAAATCGGATGGGAAGAAGCTCTTCTACTGTCTGCTGTATGCCGATTACAAGGCAGGCAGGAAACGCGGCGGCAAGAAATTGAAGGCCCTTATTCCGCACTTCCTCACTCTTCCCGGCGGGCGTCCGGCCAAGGGTTGCAACATATCAGATCCCCCGCAGGGCTGTGGACTTTGTTTGCAGTGCGGAGCTGTGATTTACGAAGAAAACTTTATTCCTGGAACCAGCTTTCACAATTGCCGACGGATTCGGGAGCTTCCGTCGCAACGGGACAAATACAGAAAAGAATCATCTTGATGGTTGATCGAGAGCTGGATTCGGAGGGGAGGATGAGAGTGCGCCCAAATAGGAGGCACGTTCCTATGGTTGCAATCGCCGCTTCAAGGCTGGGCCGGTCGGAAGTTGGGGAAGCTGACAAAACATATGAGTAAGCAAGATAATCCAAGTGATGACGGAGCGCAACGCCTCCGGGAATACCTAGATGAAGTTCACCGGCGTAATGAGCAATCTAGTGAACAGCGGGAACGGCTAGGGGGTTCGCCGGAGGTGGGCATCTTTTGGGTCGTGAACGGCAGGCCACTTGTTGTGGGTGCGTGGCTAGAAGAGGCCCGGACGACGGGGCGCTTTGCACGTTATCCCGTGCCTCCTGAGAAGGAATGGTCCGCTCTTCAGCGCGTAGGCCCGGTTCCGCGCGACATGGAATACGACGATCCTTCGCGTGGCCGCGTTGACTTCGACAAGGTCACCCGGCAGTTCCATATGTATGCGGATGGTTGCATTCTCGGGGACGGACCTATGATTGCGAAAATCCGTAAGGATCTAAGCCTGCCGCCGGAGATCGTGATTCTTCCAGATAACCTCTACCAGTGTCTGAAATGCTTGGGCCTCGCAGCCGGTTCATCCGCCCGTCCCGGACGACGCCGCAAACCCGGCTTTGCGTTCAACCGGGAAGGGTATATGGATGGCATCCGGCCATTGATCATAGCCGCGCTTTCGAACTTCTATCAAGCCCGGTTCGCCGATGGCCGTCCTGATGCCGATCCCTTGTGGGACAACGAAGCCAAGCGGCTACTGGGCCTACAGCTTCCAAGTTGGATCACAGGCGCTCCCACAAACGGGAGATTCAGTCGGACCAACGCCATTAATCAGGCCATCACCCAAATCGAAAACGGAGCCTTGAAGGTGTGGTCCACCGTCATACGCCGCAAAGCCGAAGGATCGGCTTCGAGCCGTTTCCCCGCTGGCCTGCCGGATCGGCAGGAATTAGAGACGGCTTTCTTTTCGTCGGTGCGTACGAATTGTGCTGCCGCCCTGAGAGGCCCAAAGCCAGGAAGAATGCCAGCGCCCCCACAATATGTATTCACCGTTTGGGAACATGTCTGTGCCGCACTTACCTATAACGTCCAAAAGGAAGTCGCGATAGCCAACGGGTATTCGGCTCACATCATCTGGTTCGAGGATCGTGTAGATACTTATTTGGAGGGGAGGCTTTGCGATTGGATCGACATCTGGAGGCGCAGAACCAAGCTGGATCAGGCGGCGGTAATCCGGGCAGGTGTGGACCTGGTGCCGGTGGATCGCATCTGGGACTTCGCCGTAAGTGAGATTGCGCGTCAACTGGGCAAGCCCGCGAATGAACTGCTGCTGCCAAACCGGCAGGTTATTGAGACGGATTTCTTCAGGAGGGTTGATGACGTGAGCGCTGCTGCTCTGCGCGGCGAGCGCCATGAAACAGAGAGGCCGGATGATGAACGTTGAAGGTATGGTTCTACCGCCCGATTGGAGCTTCCATATGGCTTATTGGGTTGCGGAGGGAGATCCTACGCCTGACATACCTTTCCCCAAAGATTGGGAGGTGTGCGGTGTGCCTGATTTCGACCCGCTTGCGCTGCGCCCGGAATACAAACGGCATGGGCAAACCACGTTAGCTGGCCGATGTACCGCGTAAGCGATCCAGCGGTGGAACTCACCGCCGTGTGCCAGTTCCTGGAGAATATGAACCCGGAGGTATTGGCTATCTGGCTTTCACTACAAGACCGCTATCTGTCGATGTCCTGTGGCGACACCGAAATGGATGTGGCGGAATTAGACACACGCGGATTCTTAATTCCACCGGATCTGATTCGGAGGATTCGCCGGTTGCGTGTACGGCTCCAAGTTAGTTTCCATCCACAAGCAGTAACGCGGATAATCGGCGGTTATTAGCCAGCGGCTTTGGATCGCTTATGTCGCCTTATCGCTTCACGGATCTTACGCCTCGTTTCAGGGGTTGGGTTACCAAGTCTCTGACGGATTTCCTTCGCGTAGGCCGCCTCAGCTTCACGCTGTTCCGGTGTCAATGATTTGAGTTTTTCTTTTTTCTGTTTCATTGAACTCACTCATTCGCGGGTCTGGGTCATTTTGTCAGTCCCATCCCTGACCATCGCTTAGCGCCGCCGAATACTCGCTGAACCCGTGCAACCTGCTCAGCCGTGTCCGGCACCGAGCAACCACGAGCGGCTGCGATCACTTCCAGAGCTGCTGTGGGAGTTGCGCCCTCCAGCGTGAGAACCGCCGCCGCTATGATGGATGCACGCCCGATTCCAGCGCGGCAATGGACGACGATGGTTTTCCCGTCCAGCCGTAATTGGCTTAGAGACCGCACGAAATCCAGCGCAAGCGCTGTGTTAGAAGGAACCGACCTATCATCGATTGGAAATGGAAGGAACTGCATTCCGAGTATCCGGCAGGCTGCCTCTTCAGTGGCTAGGTCGAGTTCCTCCTCTTCGGCAGGCGTTAACAAGGAAACCAGGCCGTCCACGCCCTGACTCCGAAGAGAACGGCGTTCGTCGTGGAGTCAGTCACCGCCGCGCGGGCGGGGCATGATCCCTACCGGCGGAACCGGTGCGCCGGTAATCCAGTAGATGTCAACGTTCATTTCGTCGTGTTGGCCGCTTCTTTAAAGCTGAACCGGACCAACCAGGAGGGCCCAAACTGGTTGCGAATACATTGAAGGGTGCTCCCAAAGTCGGAGGGATCATATTGACCAGTTATCCAGGCGTGGTTGAGTTTGGACTTCCAGGTGCGGCCATGCGCCTTGGAGTAGCGGCGTAGCGCTTCGAGTTGGTCTGGCGTTGGTTTTGTTTTTACTGTTCCCACTCTCTAATCTATCCGGCTGACCCGTCAAAAGTGTACTCAGATCGAATTTAATTAGAGATTGGGGGCAAAAGGGGTGGCACGGTCCGAAACGCCACTGAACCAGGAGGTTGAATGGGGCAAACACGCGCTGGTTGACTGGCTTCGATGTCGCACGTCGATGGTATTCAGGCCCTTATGAGCTATGTTCCAGGGCGGTTGGAGGGATGCGGAAACGCTAATATCCCTTCTGCTTATCCACCACGTTGATCAAGGGCTTGCCTTCAACGAAACGGCGGATGTTCTCCTTAATAGTTCCCACCATGCGTTCGGCGTCTTGATCGGATCGTCCGGCGATGTGCGGTGTAATCACCACGTTGGAGAATTTCCAGAGAGGGTGCCCTTTTGGCAGCGGCTCCGGGTCGGTCACGTCCACGCCCGCGCCCGCCAGCCGTTTTTCATCCAGCGCTTTTACCAACCCGTTCATGTCGTAAATCCCTCCCCGGCTGACGGCGATGAAATAGGAATTCTTCTTCATCAACTCAAACTGATGGGGACCCATCATCTTGTGACTCTTCGGCGTGTCAGGAACGGATATAAAGACTACGTCGGCCTGGGGCAGCACATCGTCGAATTGATCCGGCTTGACGACGCTCTTGAGAAATGGCAGAAAAGGCTTGTCCTGCGGGTCCACGCCAATCACCGTCATGCCGAACGCATTGGCACGCACGGCGATTTGTGTTCCGATCCCGCCCACGCCGACTACCACCGCCGTCTTGCCGTTTAGTTCAATGCCGTGGAACGAACGGGGATTCCAGATTTCCTGTTGGTCGTTCCGATAGAGTGCATAAAGATTGCGCGAGAGCATCAGCAGCATGGCAAGCGCGTGATCGGCGATCTCGGGGCCCTGCACGATTTTGTTGTTGGTCAGCGTAATCTTGCTGTTGCGCAAATCGCTACTGCCGTCTTTTGGAAATAGCAGGGTCTCGACTCCGGCGCTCATTGCACCCACCCATTTCAGATTCTTGCCCGCACGCACTTCGGCTGAGGTGATATCACCGATATAGGCGTCGGCGTCAACGATCTCCTGAAGCGTGTTGGCTTCGCTTACCGGCACGATTTTGGCTTGGGTGGTTACACTATGCAAAGCCTTTGCCAGTACGTCATCCGCGACCAGGATCTTTTTCTGTTGTGCGGGGAGCGTCAGGGCGCAAATTAGGGCGATGAGAGACAAACGCCGCATTCCAAGCGCTAGTCTCCAGGACGGTAAAACGTGCCGTATTAGGTCTCGCATTTGTCCTTACCGATCCCTCCTCTGTTTTGGAAGACCAGTGTACCTGACTGGACCGGGAGGTGTGGATTTTCAGCACGGCTGGCGGTTCAATCACTATCATTACGGAACGCGAAAGCCAGGTGGAAGGATTTTGAATCGGCGGGGCTCCCGATTCCGTAATATACCTTCGCATGCTCCGATTCGCCATTCCGCTCCTGATACTCGCGCCGATTGCCCCAACGCAACAGGACCCCCGCTTCCATATGGATGTCACGCTCATCAACGTCACCTGTAGCGTGCGATCCGCTGAGGGCCAGTTTGTCGCGGGGCTTGGCCGCGACGATTTCGAAATCCTTGAAGACGGAGTCGCTCAGAAAATTCAGTTCTTCGCCCGCCAGTCTGAATTGCCGTTGAGCATCGGTTTGATGGTCGATGCCAGCGGCAGCCAGAACAAGTTCATCGAGCGCCATGTCCAGGACATCCGAACGTTTCTGGAAGGCGTCCTGCGTCCCTCGGATCGGGCCTTCGCGCTGTGCTTCGGCGATCATCTTAGGCTGGTAAGTGACTTCACATCATCGCCCGATGCCATCCTCGATGGCCTTGCACGATTCCAACACGGATCGCGCGGAATGCCGGAACTCGGCCCCATTCTGGATCGCGACCTGGGCACAGCCCTCTATGATGCGATCTATTACCCGATTGAGGAGAAAATGACTGGCGGCGACCAGCGGCGACGGGCGCTCATTATCTTCAGCGACGGCGAGGAAAATTCAAGTGAACACGATCTGTTGGACGCCATCCGGGCCGCTGAAAATGCCGACACGGTCCTCTTCGGCATCCGTTATACGCGAATGGAGCACAACCACCTCACCGCGCGAAACAAGTATGGTATCCGAGGGATGGATCATTTGACGGAACAGACCGGCGGCGCTGCCTTTGACGCCCTGCATACCGATGTGGGCAAAGCATTTGAGCAGATCGACACGCAATTGCGAACGATGTATGAACTAGCGTTCGCCTCTACGAATCCGGCGCATGATGGCTCGTACCGCAAGCTGACGATTCGGCTGAAGCAGTCGGGACTGACGGTCCGCGCCGAGAGTGGCTACTTCGAAACCAACTGACGACAGGGCTAGCCGGGTTGGCGTACGGTCACCGCCAGCGGCTTGAAACGGCTATCGGCGGCGGTGTAGCTGCCAGGGCCGGTGATAGAAGCAGGTGAGCTTTTCGCAGCCCCTGTCTAAGAGGTCAAGATTGTGACCGGTAAATGCCAGGTAACTCCAAGCACTGGGACCATAATCTGGCGTGCGGAGCGACGGTATTATTCGAGTGGCCGTTTGAATACATACCTGAACGCTTCCACGGGAACCACCTCTTCTTCGATCCCATCTTCATCGAGAACCGGTGCAATAGCTTCGGGCTGGATAAGATGTGGCGGATAGTAGTCTGTAACGCGAGCTAGCGCCACAAGCTCCCATCCTTCACGCCCCGACTCGTTCAGGATGACTACGAGTTCAGCGGGGTCCAAGTGGCTCGCAAACACTCGGTATTCAAACTTTTGCATAACCATAGTATGACTGGTATTCCACACCTAATAAAAACTAAATCGCGAATCTTAACGACATTCGACCTTAGTCCCCATTTCCAGTGCGAACACTATACAAGCGGGCACCAAAGAGGTGCGGAATAATCTCGCCATCTACCATGTCGAATTTGCCCCAGCCATTCCCATCAGTCACCGGCGCTCAATAGCCATACGTTGGAGCAACGCAACCGGGATAATAATGCCAATAGCCGCCTTGGTCGTAGAAGCCAGCGGAATTACAGACCGGCGTTCTTGGCTTCCCACTCGTTGCCTACACGACAAATAGGAACTCGCCGATCACCCTGACAGATCCGGCTGATGCCACATCCCAGGACTTGTAAGCAGGATTGAGCGATTCTAAAGTAAACCGTTCATGCAACCAAGCCGCATCGCCCTCTGTGTGCGGGTCCGCGTTCATAGACACCCGGTACCGCTTGATGGTATAGCGATTGCCTCCCGTTCCCCCATAGTCCTCCACCAAAACCACTTTGCCGTCGGGTGAACCCACAAGATTGCTTGCTATCACGCAGAGACTGCCATCAGGAATCTCTGGTTCCATCGAGTCACCCCTAACGTGAGTTACGAACATGTCTTTGGTCAGAATCATCTTAGGCCACACTTCGACCCAACCCTCAGGTTCCACTTGCATCTGTTTTCCGAATCTGCCCGCTGCTGCCTCCAGGGTGAGCTGCGGGAGGTGTGTGCAGAACGGCAGCACTTGCGGTCGAATGTACTCCGCGTACAATTGCTGAACGGTCTGGTGGTAGTTATAAACCCGAACGCTAACTCGCTCTGAAACCCGCACCGAGTGAGATAACGTTGACTCCATCCATTCCAGACATTTCTGACCGCCAAGTTCCTGGGATCTCTCGAAGATCTCCTCGCCTAGACACTCAAACCAGTCCACCTCATTGCCAGCCCACGCTTCACAATCGCGACGAAAACGGCTGTAGAGCCGATCCGAGTTGGAATCAAGTAGCAGGATACCGATGTTCTCACTCGGCATGCCCGGCAAGGCAGCTTGTACAAGGAGGTGCTCCCCCTTGGTCGCTTGTTGTTTAACCGCTGATTGTGTACTCAGCATCCGACTATACAGTGCCCGCAGCTCTCTTATATTCGCAGTTGAATTGATGGCCGCCACGAGGATTTTGATGATCAGAAGAGGCGATAGCGTTCGAAAAGATCGACCTTATTTTCAGTCGGCGTTCCTGAAGTTTTCCAAACAGAGCGAGTACGGCTTCACGGTCGCCCGCCAGGAACCAGGCGGCTGGTACGCCGTCGAGTGTGGCGAGCAGAGCGGCCTCCGTTATCGCTTCTAACCGGCACAGGGCCTTTTCAACCAGCGCACTCATATCAAGGAGGGAATAGATGCCCGATTGGAAGTAGGCCCCGTGTACCGCATCCTCCCCCAATCTCCAGTGGCAACCGCCGAAGCTTGTCGTGTGACCAATAAAATAGGCCTTGAACTGTTGCTCCCCGGATACGCCCTGATGCCTTACAAAAATAGCCTGACGGTGTGCGGTACGACAAACCCACGTATCGAATACCAACATCGCGGCAAACTCCGGTAGGTTGACAACCTTGGAGAAGAACTTAGAAGGTAAGAAATCCCAGATTGCTGTTTGTTCTGGATCGACTGGACATTGGGAACCTAAATGAACTGTCCCGTCGGGCGCGGTGAGTCGAGTCCCGACGCGAAAGGACAAATCATCGGTTAAGAGGGATGGCGGAAGTTTCAGAATGCGGAGACGAGGAGTGGAAACACCCAAACTCGTCAATAGCTGATAAGTAATTAGCTCATTCACCAGGGTGCGGGTTCCCTGTGGATTGCCTGCGAACTTTGCCACGTAGCAATGACTATCATTGCCCCGCACCAAGTGTGCTTGTGATGGACCACGCATGCGCCGAACGATCTGTTTGATG
>Ga0302319_10014941_pt1 | contig 14435 bp, 7 predicted proteins | sample Bog_T0_2_FD_203319 | JGI IMG/M metagenome (GOLD analysis project Ga0302319, IMG submission 203319) | Peat permafrost microbial communities from Stordalen Mire near Abisko, Sweden - Bog_T0_2 | ecosystem: Environmental > Terrestrial > Soil > Wetlands > Peat | place: Sweden: Abisko, Stordalen Mire... | reverse complement strand
TTGATTGTCGGCGTGGCCTGATTCACCGTGAGCATTACGGTTGCCGTGGCAGTGGTGTAGTCGGTCGAATCGGTCGGCGTAAAGGTTGTGGTCAGTGTCTGCTGGCCGGCTCCAAGAATCGTTCCTGCGGCTGGAGAATATGTAAAAGTTCCCGCTATCGTCGAGGTGGCGTTGAGTTGGGTTGCACTGAGCGGTGTGCCGTAAGTGATAGCAGCTGGTGTGGCCCACGTGATGGTGGGAGTACCCTGAGTCGCCGTGCCACTGAGTGCGATGGTCTGTGATGTGTAGGCAGGCGCGGCGGCATTCAGATTGTTATCTGTGAGGACCAGCGAGCCAGTGAGCGCCCCTGCCGCTGTTGGTGCGAAGCTGATGGACAACTGGCAGGATGCTTCAGGTGCGAGGGTGCCCGCCGTGGATGAACCCGCGCCAAGGACTGGGCAAGCCGATGCCCCGTTGCTATTCAACGTAAAGTTTGTCGCAATGGCCGGGTTGTTTCCGGTGGAAGGAATGGGGAAGGTCAATGCGGCGTTGCCGATGTTCTCGACAGTGATTGTCTGGGGGCTGTCGGGGCTGGTTGAGCCAACGGCGGTGCCAGCAAAGGTGAGGCTTGGCGCATCGGCCAGGTCCTCCTTCAGCACAACTGAGTTTCCGGCGTCGCCCACATAGACATTACCGCTGCCGTCTACCGCAACCGCCAATGGCTCATTGAGCGGGCTGGTTGATACAGTGCTCTGGATGTAACTGCCTGATGTTAGCGTCTCCTTGAATACCGGCCCTCCGCCGATATCTGTAACATAGATGTTGCCCATTCCATCTAGAGCGATTCCTCCGGGTTGAATCAATCCGCTGGTCGGCACGGTGCTTTGGGTATAGCTGCCCGCTGAAGGAGTCTCCTCAACAACCTGGTTATTTCCGAGGTCGACGATGTAGATGTTTCCGCTTCCATCCACCGCCAGCCCGGCAGGCTGAGCAACGCCGGAGTAAGGCACGGTGCTCTGGATATAGCCGGTCGCCGATGGTGTCTCCTCATACAGCCTTGTTTGTCCTGTCTGGCTATCGGCAGCAAAGAAATACACATTGCCGCTTCCATCGACGGCGAGGCTGATGGGAGAATTGATGCCGCTAGTCGCAGAGTCAGCCACTGTAATTTCGTTGCCCCCGTACGGTGAGGGTGTCTCTTCAATAACTCTGCTGTTGCCGGTGTCGGCTATATACACATTGCCGTTTCCATCGACGGCAACTCCAGTGGGTTGATTCAGGCTGGTGGATGAGATCGTGTTCAGGGTGTAGCTGCCAGCAGACGGTGTGGCTTCCCAAACGAGGGTACTTGCAACATCGGCGATATAGACATTGCCGCTTCCGTCCACAGCGATGGCGTAGGGAGCGATCAGGCCGCCGGATGCATTTGCAACTGTGCTCTCAGTGCCTGGCAGGAAGTTGACCTGGGGACCCACACCTGTGCCCTGGACGTAGCCGTTAGCGAGAACGTTTCCGTAGACGTCCTCAACCGTTGCAGCGCCATAGCGGGCTCCTGAGAGAGTTGGCGTGAAGAGTACATTGACGATGCAGGATTGACCTGGGCTATAGAAGGTGTTGGCCGCGCAGGTTCCGGTACCGGCGTCGGTGAAGTCGAGCCCTGATGCGCCCTGCGTGACCACGGCCGTAGAGCCGAGGGTGCCGCCGTTCACGAAGACAAAGGTCAGTGGCGTTACAGAGCTGGGAGTGCCGATGTTGACGGATCCGAAGTTTGCCGGAGGAGGCGCTGCTACCTGCGGGGCGGTGACGGTGAGGGAAAGAGTTGTGGATGCGATCAAGGCGCCCGATCTGCCTGTTATGGTGATGTTCTGCGTTCCGGTCGGAGCATTGGTCGCAGCGGTAAACGTCAGGACAGCGCTTGTGGAGGTGGTGTTTGGGCTGAAGGTCGCAGTCACAGAGGATGGCAGGCCTGAGGCGGCAAGACTTACGCTTCCCGTGAATCCGTTCAACCCGGTTACTGCGATTGTGGAAGTTGAAGAGATACCCTGAACGACGGACACGGATGGCGCTGATGCGCTCAGGGTGAAGCTGGGGCCCGTAACAACGGTGAGAACAATCGGTATGGATAAGGTCTGTGTTCCGGATGTTGCGGTGACAGCTAACGAATAGATTCCTGGAGCAACCGAGTTGTTTGCGGACAAGGTCAGCACGCTGGTTCCGGTTGTGGGATTCGCAGAGAATGTGGCTGTGATACCGATGTATAGGCCTGACGCGCCTAAGGTCACGCTGCCGCTGATTCCGGCCACGGTGATGGTGCTTGTGCTGGAGCCTCCCTGGGCTACGGTCAGTGCCGTGGGCGAGGCGGTGAGGCTGAACGTGCCAGTGCCGCTCAGCCCAATGCTTTGCGATGTGTAAGTTGGCGAGGGTGCATTCAGATTGTTGTCGGTGAGTACCAGCGAACCGCTCAGAAGCCCTTCCGTGGTGGGCGCGAAATTGATAAAGAGCTGGCAGGATGCACCCGCAGCCAGCGAGCCAGGCTCGGAGGAACCCGCGCTGACGATTGGGCAAGGCGAAGCCCCGCTCTCACTCAAAGTGAAGTTCGCTGGGATGCTGGGATTGCTGCCGGTTGACGGCACCGGGAAGCTCAATGCCGCATTGCCGATGTTGGTGATGGTAACCGCTTGCGGACTGTCAGCACTGATTGTGCCGAAGGCGGTGTTGGCGAAGGCAAGGCTTGGGGGACCTGCAAAGTTCAGTTTCTCCAACCGGTTATTGAAAACGTCCGCTACGTAGAGGTTGCCGCTCGCATCAAGGGCAATGCTTTCAGGTCCGAAGAAGTTTTCGCTCAAGGTCTCGATCGTGGGAGAAGCAGGGATGCTGCCATTGACCGCCAGAATCTCTTGCACCACATTGTCGCTGATGTTTGAGACGTAGACATTTCCGCTGCCGTCTACTGCAATACCCCCGACCGGGATGTTTGTAGCCAACGTTCTGATGGTAGGCGAGGGCGGGATGGTGCCATTGATCGCCTCAATCTGCATCAGGGTATGGTTGCAACCGCCAAAATACACGTTGCCACTTAAATCCACTGCAACGCTGTAGAGTCCACAGTCGGCTGTGGCCAGGGTGACGATCGTCGGTGAGGCGGGGATGCTGCCGTTGACCGCGAGAATCTCCTTGATGGATTCGTTGAGAGTATCGGCGACGTAGACATTGCCGTTTTTATCCACGGCGACGCCTTCGGGTTCATTGAAGCTGCTCGACAGGGTCGTGATAGTTGGTGAAGCGGGGATGACACCATTGACCGCTTCTACCTCGATCACCGAATTTCCTGGGTATGGAGCAGTGTAGAGGTTTCCGCTGGCATCCACTGCAACGCTATAGTACCTGCCACCTGTGGCCAACGGCGTTGTGATGGTGGGTGAGGCAGGGATGCTGCCATTTACCGCATGAATCTCGTAGATTGCGGTGTCGTTGGATACATAGACGTTGCCACTGTTGTCAATGGCGACGCCCTCGGGTTCGGTGAAGCTGGCGACCGTGCTCTGGGCGCCTGGCACGAATCTCAACTGAGGTCCAAAGCCAATTCCCTGAAGATTGCCGGTGGCAATTGCACTTCCTGCGCTGTTGTAAAGAACAGCCGTGCCATTGCGGGTGCCAGCGAACTTCGGCGTGAAGGTTACATTTAGCGTGCAGGTTGCGCCGGCGGCATAGGCGGTCCCTGCCGTGCACGTTCCGGTACCGGCGTTTAGAAAGTCCAGCCCGATTGCTCCCTGCGTCAGCACAGCCGTGCTGCCAAGCGTGCCGGCCGTATCGAAGGTGAAGATCATCGCGATGGGCTGCGGGCTCGCGCTCCCCAGATTGACCGTCCCGAAGTTTCCATAAACGGGCGACTCTTCCAGCAGCGGTTCTCCACTGCTGGAGATATAGAGGTTGCCACTCCCATTCACCGCGATTCCCGTAGGGATTGTCTGACTAATGCCGATGGTGGACTGAACATACGAACCTCCCAGCGGTGTCTCCACAAATGCGGCGCCGGTGTAAGTAATAGTGCCTCCGACCAATACTTGATTTTTGCCCGCGATGAAAAGATTGCCATTCGTATCGACGGCAACTTCTGTGGGGATACAGGATCCGCCGGTGCTACCGACCAGGGTCTGCTCATAAACGCCGGAGACCAGTGTCTCCTTCACCGCCGCATGGTCAGAATCATCGGTAAAATACACGTTGCCGGCGGCATCTGCCGCAATTGAAGAGATTCCATATTGCAGCCCGCTGACTACTGTGCTTTGCGAATAGATGCTTCCAGATAATGTCTCTTTCAACACTTGCTTGTTGATTTGATCTTCAATGTAGATGTTGCCGCCGCCATCCACCGCGATTCCATCCGGATAAAATGTGCTACCACCGCTTGAAGACGCGACTGTGCTCTGAACATAGGCGCCGCCCGATGGAGCCTCCTTTACCACCTGGTGATTTACAAGATCGCCTATATAGACGTTGCCGCTTGCATCCACCGCCACCGCAGAAACCTCCCCAAGGCCAGTGCCGATGGTACTCATAGTTCCTGACGGCGTGAATTTCAACACAACCTGTCCATAATCGGCGAAGTAAATGTTTCCGCTTCCATCTACTGCCATTCCACCTTGCTGGGATGAGCCGAAAATTTCGATGGAACTTTGTGCCCAGCTCGCGGGCGTAGACCCGCTGAAGTGTGCGGTTTGGGCGGACGCCATGCTCCCCGCGCCGCAGAGCAGCACAATCAAAGCAGCGAGCAAGTTGGCGAGCCGGTTCCGCATCCGTGAACGGCGGCGGGCAGGAACGGAAGGTTCGGCGTGAATCGTCGCGCAGATTGGCGAGAGGGCAGAGCTCATGGCTGTGTAACTCCGTGCGGGCGAGTGTAACTCGGAGCCAATGTTTACTACTTACTCAATTAACATCGACTTAATCACAGATATCCGGATAGCTGCGAATATCACAGACGCTCGAATTTCAAAGGGAATGAAAGATTGCAAAAGATTAGCATGTTTCTGGAACAACCACTGTTTAATTCGCATTTCAATTGTCTTGTAGGGAAAAATTAATACAACCTATGCTTTTTCAGGTAACTCGCGGGAGTTACCAAAGACACGGGCGTATGACCGGTCGAACCGCTTGACTGGGACTTCAGCTCGCCGAACGACACCGCTAACTCTCGGTCTGTCCGCACGGCGATTAAGGCTTGAGTTAGGTGGAATCAAAGACCTTTTCTGGTTCGGAATTCTCTTACTACCTCTTCTGGGTCGCGGTGTTGGCCGTCGATGGCTTCGTTCATGGCGCGCATGTCGTCAGCAGTAATTTTGCCGGCGAGGGCGTTGAGGGCGAGCTGAATCTGAGGCCAGCGTTGCAGTGCTTCCGCGCGGACGAGCGGAACGGCCTGGTAGGGCGGGAAGTAGTGTTTGTCGTCCTCAAGTGCGATAAGGCCGAAGGCCTGGATGGGGCCGTCGGTGGAGTTGGCGGCGATGATGTCGACCTGATGGGCGTTGAGCGCGCGGTAGAGCAGGCCGAGATCCATGGTGCGGGGCGGGGCGGCGAAATGCAGTCCATATGCGGTGCTGAGGCCGGGCAAGCCGTCGGGGCGCTGTTCGAATTCATAGCCAACACCGAGACGCCACTGTGGTGCGTAGCGCGCGGCCTGGCTGAGCGTGGTGATGTGCAGGTTGCGGGCGTCGTCGCCGCGAATCACCATGGCGAATGTGTTTTCAAATCCGAGAGGCGGAGCGACGACTACGTTGTAGCGGGAGGCGTATAGGGTGCGGACGGTGTCGAGGACTCGCTGAGGATCTCTGTCGACTGGCTGGTTGAGGATGGCGGTGAGGGCGGTGCCGGTGTATTCGACATAGGCATCGATGCGGCCGGAGACAAGGGCCTGCTGACATATGTAACTGCCGGCGAGATAGAAGCGGCGTTCGACTTTCAGGTTGGATTTGGCTTCGATTTCCTGGGCGAGAAGCTCGCCTAGGACGACTTGCTCGGTGAAGTTCTTGGCACCGATTACGGGATGGTCGGGGCGCGGGGGGGAGCAGGCGGTGAGGAGCACCGAGATGATAACTAGGAGAAGAACACAGGGGTTGCGCTTCATCTTGCGGGGACCTTGAAGCGTTGTTCGAGCAGACCGAGTAGGGCGTCTGCGGCGAGGGCTAGCAGGGCGGCGGGGATTGCGCCCGCTAGGACTAGTCGGTTGTCGACGGAGGCAACACCGCGGAAGATTAGCTCGCCGAGGCCGCCGGCGCCTACGGCTGCGGCGATGGTGGCGATGCCGACGCAGGTGACGGTTGCGGTGCGGAGGCCGGCGAGGATGAAGGGCGCTGCGAGTGGCAGCTCAACCATGAAGAGGCGCTGTCGGTTGGTGAGGCCGAGGGCGCGGGCTACTTCGACGACGGCGGGGTCGATGCCACGGATGCCGGCGTACGTGTTGCGCAGGATGGGGAGCAGCGCGTAGGCGGTGAGCGCGACGATGGCGATGCGGGCGGCGCGGTCGCCCAGCCAGGGGAGCGGGAGGAGGAAGCCGAACATGGCCAACGAGGGGATGGTTTGCAGGATGTTGGCGGTTGCGATGACGGGGTTGGCCCAGCGTGGCGCTCGGGTGAGAGCGATGCCGACGGGAACGGCGATGGCGGTGGCGAAGAGCATGGCCGCACCGGTGAGCCAGAGATGCTCCATGGTGAGTGTGGCGATTTCGCTTCCGTATTGAGAGAAGAAGCTGGAGGTCATGCAGGGCCCTCCGATTGCGCAGAGGCTTGCTGCGCGCCGCGGTGAAAGGCATGGATGTAGGCTTCGATTTCCGGTTGGCGGGAGCGAAGGAACTCGGCGGGTTCGAGGTTGGCGATGAGCTTGCCCTGGTGCAACAGCACGATGCGCTGGGCTATATAGAGAGCTTCGTCCAGATCGTGGGTGACGAAGAGGACAGTCTTTTTGAAGCGGGCCATGAGGTCGCGGAGCATGTCCTGCATTTCGGCGCGGGTTAAGGGATCGAGTGCGCCGAAGGGCTCGTCCATGAGGAGGATTGCAGGGTCGGCGGCGAGGGCGCGGGCGAGGCCGACGCGCTGACGCTGGCCGCCGGAAAGCTGATGGGGATAGCGGTGGATGAAGTCGGAGGGATCAAGGCCGACGGCGGAGAGGAGTTCATGACTGCGCTGAATGCGCTGCTGGTGCGGGATGGATTCGGCTTCGAGAACGACGCCGACGTTGCGCTCGATGTTGAAGTGGGGGAAGAGGCCGGTCTCCTGGATGACGTAGCCCATGGAGCGGCGGAGGGCGATGAGGTCGGCGTTGCGGATGTTTCTGCCATGGACGAGAACGTCTCCCGACGTGGCCTCGAGCATGCGGTTAACGGTGCGGAGGAGGGTGGTTTTTCCGGAGCCGCTGCGGCCGAGGATGGCGGTAGTGGTTCCCTCTGGGAGCGCTAGTGAAATATCGTCCAGCAGGAGGCGCTGCGGCGAGACCGCAAAGGAGACATTGCGAAATTCAATGGCTGCGGTCATCGGCTGGCGTCCCGTGCAATTTAGTGTAAGGCCACCTGCGGTGGGGCGGAAGCTCGCACGGGCGTACTGCTTCCCGCCTTCGCGCCGAAAAAGGCGCGAAAACGGGGCACGGAGCTTCCTTGGATGTTCGGGGCGCGGACATAGCAGGCGAAATTCGCTGAGTGCGAGTCGGACTAGTGGAATTTCGCGAACAAGGGTTTCCAGAGCTGCTAGAAGCCGGCTTGCTTCTCAGCCAGGTCGCCGATGAAGGGCAACTTGTAGCGCTCGCCTTTGAGAGCCTTGAGCAGCACCATGATCCACGCCACGAAAAGAACCAGCATGCCGACCCCGAAGATGAGCCAACCGAGGATCGGGATGACACCGATCATGCAGATCGCGATCCAGGCAATGTTCAGGAAGATGGATTGCCATGCGTGGAAGCGGATCAAGGGTTTCTGGTTGTAGGGCGCGGCCACCAGGAAGATGATCGCTGGGATGATGGTGAGGTAGGCGAGTCCGGCTGCGTTGTTGTCTGTGAGGCCATCTTGGGCGATTTCGTTGGGCATCGTGAATCCTTTCGGGAACGGGAATGGAATGGTTGGCCGTGTTCAATGAGCACAGCCGGGGGGACGTGATGGGGAGCCGGGCTGGCAGAGAGCCTATTCTGAAGCGCTGAGGATGAGTTAAGGAAAGCCCCGATACAGGCAATTGTCAAGCAGCATTTCCGCTAGCTCATCCTTTGTTGATTAACGCAAATTGCCTCGTGAATCCGTTACAAAAACAGGAAAGAGGCGACGATTCGCGTTTCATCAAGTAGCGATTGCTGTGTTCGAGACCGGACACGCTGCGATGGTTTTGGCGCGGCCAATCCATTGGGGTGGAAAGAGATTAAAAGTCGAGCCTGTCGTGCACGTCTTGAGGTATATTGGCACGTAGCCGGCAAAACATCAGGGAAAACTCCGGAAGTGTATTGAAAGACGAGGAGATGAGCGTGGCTATCTACTGTGGAAAGTGCGGGGCAGAAGTCCCAACCGACAAGCAATTTTGCGCAAACTGCGGCACCCCGGTGGTGGCCGCCGCGGCTGTTCCCGCGTATGCCCCTCCCACGTACGCCCCTGTTGCCACGAGCGCTCCGCCGCCAGGTTACGCACCTCCCCCGCCTCCGCCAAGTTATCCGGGTGCGGTAGCGCCACCGCCAGCACAGTCGGGGGGCGCACTGAAGATCATTCTGATTGTGGTTGCTGTCTTCGTGGGATTGGGAATTCTGGGCGCAGCAGCGGTTGGATTCACGGTGTGGCGCGTGGCGCATGCCTTCCATACTTCAGGCCCAAATGGCGAGGTTACGGTGGACACGCCGGGCGGAAAGATTACGGCGAACTCGACAGAGCACTATTCCGCATCTGAACTGGGAACGGATATCTATCCGGGCGCGCAACCCGCAAAAGGCAGCATGCGGATGACCTTGCCGACTGGTTCGGTGATCACCGCGATTTATACGACTACGGACTCGAAGGACCAGGTGGTGAGTTACTACAAGTCCAAGCTGGGGGGAGAATCCTCGGTATTCGACAACGCGAACAGCGCTGTTCTCTCACTGCAAAAGGGCCAGAAGGAAACCATCATGGTGACCGTTAGCCAGAACGAGTCGCAGGACGAGGGGAAGACGCGGATCGCGATCATGCATACGACGAGCACTAAAGAATAACGACTGCTGGAAACTTAATTCTTCCGGCGCGAATTCCGTTTGAGGGATTTGCGCCGGCTTCGCCTTGGAACCCTATCGAACTCGGGTAATTGGCCATGAACACGGATAGCACACCAGTGACTCAAATCGGCAAATACCAGGTGCTTGGCGTGCTTGGCGTGGGCGGCATGGGTGTGGTTTACCGTGGCATGGACAAGTCGGTCGGTCGCGAGGTAGCGATCAAGACGCTGACCGAGGGCACGGAGGAGTTGCGGCAGAGATTCCAGCTGGAGGCGCGGTCTGGAGTTCTGAATCACCCGAATATTGTGACGGTGTACGACTTCGGCGAGCAGGATGGAAACCCCTACATTGTGATGGAGTACGTCCAGGGAGATTCCCTGGAAAACCTGTTGCGTGGGGGGCGGCAATTCACCTTAATTGAAAAGCTGGAGATGGTACGGCAGGCGTGCCTGGGGCTTGGCTACGCGCATCAAAAAGGGGTTATTCACAGGGATATCAAGCCGGCAAACCTGATGATTCAGCCGGATGGCCATGTCAAGATTGTGGATTTCGGAGTAGCCCGGCTGCAAAGCCAAGCCGGTCAGACGCAGACGGGGATGGTGATTGGCACCTTCCACTACATTTCGCCGGAGAGGCTGCTGGGCAAGCAGGCGGACGGCAGGGCGGATATCTGGTCGCTGGGCTGCATTCTTTACTTGCTGCTGACGGGGCGGCTTCCGTTCCCGGGTGATGACCCGGCTACGCTGCACAGGGTTATCCGCGAACCGCACGATGCTCTTTCGACGATGCTGAGCGGTTATCCGCCGGCGCTTGACCACGTGATCGATCGCGCGCTGGCGAAGGATCCGGACGAGCGGTATGAGTCGGGCGAAGAGATGGCTGCGGATCTCGAGGGGATCAACGACGATTTGAAGCGGGAACACGTGGGCGATGTGCTGGCCAGCGTGAAGCCGTTGATGGAGAAAGAGCAGTGGACGAGTGTGAGGCCGGTGCTGCTGGATCTGCAGCGGCTGAATCCGCAGAACACTGAAGTGAAGAAGCTGCTGCGTGAAGTGCAGGAGAAGGTTTCGCGGCAGCAGAAGTCGGCTCAACTGCGGCAACTGCTTAGCGATGCTGAGGAAGCTGTGCTGCAGCAGCGTTATGCGGAGGGCCTGGAGTTTTATAAGCAGGCTGACTCGCTGGACCGGGGAAATGCTGAGCTGGCGCTGAAGATTGAGCATGTTCGCGGGCTGAAGGAGAAGGCAGACAAGGTTGCGTCGCTGCTGGAACAGGCACGGGAGGCGCGCAGGCGCAGTGACTTTGGCGCGGCGAGCGGATTCATTGATAAGGCGCTTCAGCTCGATGAGCGCAGCACGGATCTTCGCAACGAGCGGGCGCGGATTGTGCAGGAGGCGGAGAAGGCTACCCGAGAGCGCGCGCGTCGGGAGTATAGCGATGCGGCGCGGCAGCAACTCTCCGCACGGCAGTATACGGAGGCGATCAAGAGCCTGCGCTCGGCGCTGGAGATTGATCCGACGGACGCTGAGACACAGCAGTTGTACCAGGGCGCGGTGGAGCGGCAGGAAGAGCAGCGACGCCGGAAGATTATCGACCAGATTGTGGCGGAGATTTCGGAATCAATAGCCGATGAGGACTACGATCGGGCACTTGCGCTGATTCAACGGGCAATGGACAAGCTTCCCGGCGAAGGCGTGCTGATGCAGCTGAGGCTGGACGCGGAGGCAAAGCAGCGCACGAAAGCTGATAGGAAATTGGTGGAGAAGACCTCGCTTGAGGTCTATAACCTGTTTCTGACCAGTCCGCAGGAAGCACTTGTGATTGTGCAGCAGGCGCTGGACCAGGTGCCGGGCGAGCCGCAGTTGATTGCGCTGCAGGAAAAGGTGCTGGAGCAGCTAAAGAAGGCAACCGAAGAGCAAGCGAAATCGCAATCGCTTAAGCAGGCGCAGGCGGCCATTGACGCCAGACAGTTCGACCAGGCGACGCACATTCTGGAGTCGGCCGCGATTACGTATGTGGACGATCCGGACATTACTTCGCTTCTGAAGTATGCGCGCGAGCAGCAGCGCAAAGCGGAAGTCATGCGGGTGGTCTCGGCCGCTACCAAGCAGGCCCTGCCGCTGATTGCGACCGGAGATTTTGAAGGTGCGATTGCGGTGCTGCAACCGGTGGCCAAGCAGACCGGAGATGCTTCGACCGAGCAATTGTTGCGGCAGGCTACAGCGGGGCTGGCCGAGAATAATCGGCGCGTTGAGGCGGTGCTGAGCCGGGCACAGGAACTAAGCGAGACGAGTGCGGACCAGGCTATCCAACTGCTGGCGAGCCAGCCGCAGGAAGTTCAGCGGCATGCGCGCGTGAGGGAACTGCGGACGAAGCTGGATGTAGCGAAGGAACAGGAAGACAGGATTCGGCAGGCGGTGGAGGATGCGCGGGCGGCATTGCAGAATCGCGATCTGCGCAACGGGCTTGGCTTGCTTGAGGAAGCACAGCGAACTTACGGGGACACGCCGCTGCTGAAGGCCGCGATTTCGGAGTACAAGGCGGCGCGTGCGCAGGTTGCCAACGAGATTCTGAGCGAGGCTATTGCGGCGGCTACACAGGCGATCCAGCAGAACGCACGGCCGCAGGCTGCGGAGGCGCTTGGGCGGGTGGCGGATGTTGCCGAGTTTGCAGATGGCGGGTTGCAGGCACAGGTAAAGCGGTTGATGCAGGAGGCGAACAAGGTCGCTCCGCAGGCGTCGGCCACGAGTGCAGTTCCGGTACAGCCGACGGGAGCCGTTCCGCAATATCAGCCTCTTGAAGGCTCACAGCCGTATCAACCGCTGAGCGCTACGCAACCGTTTCAGGCGGCACAGGTGCCAGAGGGCGTTCATGGCACGCAGGCATTCCATAATGTCTCGGCGACGCAGCCGTTCCAGAGTGTTCAGCCCACACAGCCTTTCCAGAACGTGGCGCCGACGCAGCCGTTCCAGGGTGTCGCGGCACAACCCATTCAGCCTTACCAGTCTGCACCGGTAGCGGTTGCGCCGGCGAAGGCCAAGTCGGGGAAGTCGGGCTTGCTTGTGGTGATTTTGATCGTGGTTTTGCTTTTGGCAGGAGGCGGAGGAGCGGCTTATTGGTTCCTGCTGCGGCCTGCGCCGGTGGTTGCCAGCGGCGTGCTGCAGCTGAATGCTACGCCCTATGCAGAAGTGGTGAGCATCACATCCGACAAAGGGAAAGCCCTGGCGTTGCCGGTTGGGGATCACTGGACACCGTTGCGGATTGAGGCGGTGGCTGCGGGGCAGTATTCGGTGACGTTTAAGGGACCGGACGGGAATACGCAGAGCCAGCAGTGCGAGGTGGATTCGACGCCGCAGATTTGTAGCATTGAGATGAAGCCGATTGACGATTCGGCGCTTGACGGAATTATTGGAGGGGCGAAATGACGATGCGCGCGCCTCTTCTGATTGCAGGATGCCTATTGCTTTGTGGCGCACTGGTGACGCCGCTGCACGCCCAGGACAAGGCAAAGCAAGCGAAAGACCTGGCCGCAAAGGCAGCAGGTGAGACGAACGACCGGGCCAAGCAGGTTCAGGATTTTTGCCAGGCGGCGATGTTGGACCCCAAGGAAAAGAAGTACAAGGACAATTGCGATAACTATCGCGACGGGCTTCTCCAGGACGATCAGGCTATGCTGGCGGCGGCGCTTTCGGCATACAAGAGCCACAACCTGGACGGGGCTGAGGCGCAGGCGAAGCAGGTGTCAAATTACGATCCAAAGCTGTCCGGCAACGCGAAGACACTGCTGAACCTAATCCATAACCAACGGGGACAGGCCCAGGCGCAGATATTACCCCAGATACAGGCGGCGTGGAACAAAGGCGATTTTGACTCGGTGATTTCGTTGTCGCAATCGATAACCTCTGCGGACGCCAAAGCGGCCGCAGCCCAGTACGTGAACAACGTGAATACGTACAGGGGCTATATCAATCAAGCGCAGCAGCTTGAAGCGAGCAACCCGCAGGGAGCGATCCAGCAACTAACGCTGGCAAAGAATCTGAACCCGAATGGGCCGGGAAACCCCGCGGGAAGAATTGCTGAGTTGCAGGCGGCAATGCAAAAAAAGACGCCGCCGCCGACCAAGCAGCCCGTGAATTCGGGTGCGGATTTGACGAAGAAAGTGAACAAGCTGCTGACCGATGCACGGCAGGCGGAGAAAGATGGCAAGCAGCAGGATGCGCTGGCCGACTACGCCGAGGTGCTGAAATTGGAGCCGAGCAATCCGGAGGCGCAAAGCAGTACGGAGAGGATCCAGCAGGCGAGTAAGAGCGATCCCGCAGCGGCGAAGAGCGAGCTGAAAGCGGCAATCCGATATTTCTATAACTCGCAATTTGACGATGCGCGGAGAGCGCTGGTGAGTTACCTGGCGACTCCGCAGACTGCAACAGACCCGGGGGTGGCGAATTTCTACCTGGGGGCTACGCTGGTGGAGCGATCAATTCTGCAGACGCCTCGCGCGCAGTGGCAGGGGCCTTCACAGGATGCGCTGGTGGCTTTTCAGCAGGCGCGGAAGGCCAACTATAGTCCGGCGCGCGCGTATGTGTCGCCGACGCTGCTGAAGATTTGGGATTCGACGGGGCAGTTGATGCTGGGGATGAATCCCCAGCCTACCGCACACCGCTAGAAGCCTTTGGGTAACTGGCTGACGGCCTGGCTCGCAGCTTGCTGGGCGCCCTGGCCGGCTTGTTGTGCTTGTTGCAGCGCACCGCTGGCGGCTTGCTTTACCTGGTTCGCGGCTCCCTGCGCCTGTTGCTGAGCTTGCGTTGCCGCATCCTTCGCCTGATTAAGGCCTTGCTGGGCCTGCTGCTCAGCTCCCTGGACGGCCTGCTTGCCCTGGTTGACCGCGCCTTCGGCTGCGTTCTTCGCCTGGTTTGCGGCATCCTGCGCCTGGTTTGCCAAGCCCTGGACTTGCTGAGTGACTTGCTGGGCTTGTTGTTGCGCCTGCTGGATTGCTTGCGCTCCGGCTTGCTTGCATGCATTGAGTTGCTGCGTTGCCTGATTTAGCGCGCCCTGAGCTGTATCTTTTATGTTTGATACGGCGTCGCTTACGGCATTCTGCGCATTCTTGACGGCGTCTTGGGCACCCTTCACGACTTGCTGCGCCTGCTGCGCGACGTCCTGGACGGCCTGCTGGGTTTGCTGCTTCACATCTTGCACGGCCTGATTCGCCTGATCGGCGAATTGCTGCGCTTGATCGGAGACTTGCTGGATACCCT
>Ga0302319_10014940_pt1 | contig 14435 bp, 7 predicted proteins | sample Bog_T0_2_FD_203319 | JGI IMG/M metagenome (GOLD analysis project Ga0302319, IMG submission 203319) | Peat permafrost microbial communities from Stordalen Mire near Abisko, Sweden - Bog_T0_2 | ecosystem: Environmental > Terrestrial > Soil > Wetlands > Peat | place: Sweden: Abisko, Stordalen Mire... | reverse complement strand
AGCCGAAGACGATCCGTTTCCCGTGTGAAGGTGTCGCGAACGACCTCGGTGATGCTTTCCTCGGATAGTTCCAGTACTTTCTTCGTTATCGGGCCGGTCGCGGCGGCCGTCTTGGCCGCTTCGAGCGCGTCACGCTCCTTAAGGCGCGCGATCTCCTTGATGATCCCCTCGCGCGAGGTCTTGATCGCTTGCATTAGCTCAAGTTCCTGGCGTTTAGCCGTGGTGGCCGCAAGCCTCGCTTGAACAATGGCCGGATTGGCAAGGCCAGTGGCCATCTCCCGCGCCGTCGTCGCTGCCTGCGTAAGCGCAATCAGCGTAGTGATCGGGTCGATACCGAACGGCGCAACCGGCCCGGTACCCGAGATTGCAGCAAGTGTCGTGTTGCGGGCATCTTGGTACTTGTCGAGAAGCGCCCGAATTTCGGAAATTAGTCCGGCGTGAGTGGCGTCGAGATCTTTCTGGTCGCTCACCACCGCTTCGGCCGCGATCTGCACGTTGTTGAGGCTCTCGACTTGTCTGTCGTAGGCTCGGCGCTCCGCGTCCACATGGACCTGGGTGCCGTCATTCACAAACTGTTCAAATCTCGAAAACCGGTCGCGCCCCCCTGCGCCGAGCGTCTCCTGGCACAGAACACACCGACTATTGTCTTCCAGAACGGGGAACGCCTGCGCCCGATACGCATGCTCTTCCGAGAACCTCCTTGCTGATTCCCAAAGCACCTTCCAAGGAGAGGTTCCCACTCCGGGGAGAGGCTCCGATTCGAAGCAACGCGCGAGCAGATCAGCCGCATCCTGGAGAGCTTTGAGCTGGTCGCGGCGCTTTTGAAGCACGGTCAAGCCCTCACTTCCCAACATCGAGTGAATATGCTCGACGTGCTTGCGTAAGGCTTCCAGCTTCTCCGCTTGCCGCGTGAGACGCTGTCGCTCTTTGCTCGTGTCCGCGGTGCGCAAGCGGGCTTCTTCGTTCTTTAGGTCGTCGATCGTTTCGCTTGACGCATCCAATCTCGCGATCAATGCATCCAACGTAGCTACGGAAGTGCTGGCTGAGAGCAGATTCAGAAGCCGGCCGGCATCGGTGTTTTTTAGCTCATCCGCCACGACGGGGATGATCGCTGACGATCTTGTGTTCTCCGCCAGCTTGGTCTCGAGGCGGCTTCGAATCGCGACGCAGGTGTTGATGAGACTGTCCATGACCGCAAGCGCCGACGGCCGATAGGGGAAGTCCGACTCCGTGGCGATGTAGTCGCCGCCGCATGCGCCGTCATAGAAGAGCATGCGTTTCAGTTCCGGCGGGGTTAAGTCCGGCCAGGAAAGCGATTCATCCCTATCCCCGATTCGCACTGAAAGGATGGCGGTAGGTTTCTCCAGCGTCGTATCGCGGAAGACGTCTGACAGCACCTCCTCCTGGTGCCTTGCCCGCGTGATGCGCTTCAGCAGGCGGGCGTACCCGGACTTACCGCTTCCGTTGTCTCCGTAGACGATGGTTAACCCCTTGGCCTCAAAGGTGAGCGGTTGGTCGGAGGCGAGAGCATTTACATGCTTGGGCTTGGCGATCGACATGATGCGTACCGGCCGGTCTTCAGTGGTGACCTTCGGCAGGTGCTCAAGGCCAAAAGCGGCTCCCGGGATGGTGTCGGGCGATTTGAGGATCTCTTCGACGAGCTGGTCGTATTCGCCCTCGGAGAGCAGCGCACCCGCCGCGGTTCGGCGCATGACCTCTCTTTGCCACGCCGGGCGATCCTTGCTCCAGGCGACGATGTCTTCCTCTAGTGCCATGAGTGCCGTCCGCCTGAGCTACTCATCGATTCACCCTCGTCGGTCTCGCCCCAGCGCCGATGATGTCGCCCAATAGCCCTTCGGCCTCTCTCTCGATGGCCTGGATGTCGGCGCTGATCTCGTGCAGCGTGCGGAGCGGCTGCGGCTTGTAGAAGTGCCGCGTGAAGCTCACCTCGTAGCCGATCTTGGTGGCGTCGTCCTTGATCCACGCGTCAGGCGTGTAGGGCAGTACCTCACGACGGATGAAGGCCTCGATGCCCCCGTCCTCGAGGAGCGGTACCTGCTCGGTGTCGCGCAAGTCGGAGTCCGGCTCGTACTCGACGACGGCGGGCTTGCCGTCCACAGTCGCCTCGAAGAGGCCGCGGAGCGGGTCGGCTTTGGTCTTGCCGGGTTTGTGCAACTTGGCAATGATCGGTGGCGCCGACTCAACTCGCCAGCTAACGGCATTAAGGATCGGCTTCAGGTCGGCGGCTGCGAGCTTGATGTCCGCCTTCATGAGCACAGCGTTCACGCGGTCTCTGAAGAGGTTGTGGTCCTCAAAGAGCGTGTCGCCCAGCACCGCCCGCAGCTTCGTGGCGACCTCGACCAGGCGGGCGTCGCGCTCCCAGGTCTTGGGATCGAGCAGCTTCTTGCGCTTTTTCTCTGGCAGGCCTTTCTTCGGGCTGCCGCCCTCTTCGTCCCCTTCGTACTCGTCGTTGCCCCAGTCCGCCAGGCGCTTCTCGAGCGCGGCGGAGACCCTGGCGAAGCGTGTGAAGAGATCTTCACCGAACTCCTCGTAGAGCGCCGCGCGCATGTCCTCGTCACCCGAGGTGAACCGCAGCGTCTCGATGGCCTTGAGCGTAAGCTGGCTGTGAAGGCGCAGCGGGCGCTCGACCGTGACCTTCCAGTAGCCGAAGGCAGCGTTGGGGAAGACCTTCGACTCGGGAGTTTGCTTGAAATCGAGGAACGCGCGGCTAATGCGCTCGATGTCCTCGGGCGACAGCTCGCAGTTCTTCTTGCCAAGATTCTTGCGCAGGGGTTTAAACCACTGGGATGCGTCGATGAGCTGCACATGTCCCTGGCGATGCGCGGGCTTCCTGTTGGACAGCACCCAGACGTAGGTGGCAATGCCGGTGTTGTAAAAGAGGTTGAGCGGCAACGCGACGATGGCTTCGAGCCAGTCGTTCTCGATGAGCCATCGGCGAATGTTGCTCTCGCCCTGGCCCGCATCACCGGTGAAGAGCGACGAGCCGTTGTGGACCTCGGCAATGCGGCTGCCGAGGGTAGACTTGCCATTCATTTTCGAGGCCATGTTGGCGAGAAAGAGCATCTGCCCATCGCTGGATCGGGTAACGAGCGACAGCTCCTCACCGTCGTGCATCACCTTGAAGCGCGGGTCACGCATGCTGTCCTTGCCGCCCATCGCCTCGAGGTCCTTCTTCCAGCTCTTCCCGTAGGGTGGGTTAGCGAGCATGAAATCGAACTCTTGGGCCGGAAACGCATCGTGCGAAAGCGTGGACCATTCCGCGCCACCGACGATGTGGTCCGCACTCTCGCCTTCGCCCTTCAGCAGCATGTCCGCTTTGCAAACGGCGTAAGTCTCGGGATTGATCTCCTGCCCGTAGAGCAGGCACTTGACCTGCTGACCGCGCTTCGCGCCGATGGCGGTGAGCGTCTCCTCGGCTACGGTGAGCATGCCGCCAGTACCACAGGCGCAGTCGTAGAGCAGGTAAGTACCGGACCTGATCTCGGCCTCGATCGGTAGGAATACGAGGTTGGCCATCAACCGAACGGCGTCGCGCGGCGTCCAGTGCTCGCCGGCCTCCTCGTTGTTCTCCTCATTGAACTTACGGACCAGCTCCTCGAAGACTGTCCCCATTGAGTGGTTGTCGATGCCGACCGGCGAGAGGTCGATGTCCGGGTCAAGGAACTTGTTGATGAGCGTGCCAATGGCGTCGGCCTTTGACAAGGTCTGCAGCTGGTTGCGGAACTTGAAGTTGTCGAGGATGTCCTGGACGTTGGGCGAAAACCCGTTGAGATAGTCCTCGAAGTCGGCGAGCAACTGCTGCTGGCTGCCGCGGGACTTAAGGTCGCGCAGCGTGAACTTCGAGGTGTTGTAGAACGCCTGGCCAGCGGCGTCGCATAGTACGGCCCGCTGCTCGGTGATGCGCGCCCCGTCGAGCATCTTCTTGGTGTCGAGCACCTTCTGCTTTGTCGGCTCTAGCACCGCGTCCATACGCCGGATGACGCACATCGGCAGGATCACGTCCGGGTACTTGCCGCGCTTGAAGAGGTCCCGCAGCACATCGTCCGCGATGCCCCAAATGAACGAAATGATTTTGTTATGAGTGGCTTGGTCCATGCTCATTCGATTCCTAAGACGCGGTTCGTCCATTCCGCCGGTCCATCACCTTGGCCAGATTTGACGCGCACGCTCGAACAAGTCGGCGCCTCGCTTCTGAATTGTCAATTCATTCCATGCGTCCAATTCAAGCAATGGCTGGTTGAGTGGGAGGAGCGAGTGTTTCATGAGTTCCGGCCGCTTTTGCTCCCAGCCTAGGTTGGATTGCGCAGAATTTAGCGCCGAGCTGAGAATAGTTAGATTTCCGAGGGTTTGAACTGCGGTCTCCCGCGCCCTTGTTGCAATGGCACGTGGATCGGCCTCCGAGGCGCTGTATAGCTCCATGAAGTCGAAACCCTTTGAACCATCAGGGAGTGGCCAATTCGCGAGCCACCCCTGAGGCATGATGTGTTCGACTGTAGGTTGCTGCGCAAACGCCAAATTCTCGGATTTCGTGGACATGTATGTCTGATTCAACCTACCAAACAAATGAACCAATTTCAGGCTATTGAGCGGGCCATACAGAGGCCTGTGAAGCCACGACTCCCTAAACGCGGCGTCATCCGGCCATAGACCAGAATCGCCCGACTGGCTGAGCAGCACCTCTTTTAGTTGAGACGCACCAAAACCCTCCTTGCGGAGATTCCGAGTGAGCGACAAAAATATTCGATTGTAGTTTTTCGTCCCGAGATTACAGACAGCGCGCCGAAGTAAGTAGGACTCCAATATGCCTGATATCGAATTCCATTCCGCAGGCTCGATTTTTGCATCCATCAGCGCAAGGAGCAGAGGGTAGGCGGTTCTAATGTCGAAGGCATCAAGGAACTTGCATAGGTCGAACACGACATCGCCATCCTGAGGCGAGATTATGGTGCGAAAATTCGCTCCCTGCCTAGCAAGCGTGGCCAGTTCCTCTGTGACGTTTGGGAACGGATGCGCCGTCTCGACCCAATGCCGATACTCGACATACAAATGCTTTATCGGGATGTCCTGACCTTGGCGGCTGGCAAGAAAATGCTGCATGAAGAGGTCGCTGCGAGGCCTATTGAGGCGACCTTGCTTCACCTCTTCACGCCAAAACTCATCGTCGAAACCGCTCCAATACTTCTTGTAAATAGCTTCCACATCAAGATGTTCGCGCCCGGCGCGAAAGAAAATGTAATTTCGCAGTAAGTCCGCGGGAAGAAGTGGCTCGCCTCGCGCATTCAGGGTCTCAAAGATTACCTGAGGATCGTCGTCTCTTTGTAGATCGATAACGACGACCATAAGTCCGTTGCGCAGGGTCTGAAAACATTCGTCTACGCGGGTCGCTATGGGGTGTTCGGACCCAAGTGGGGGCTCCGCTTCATCGCCTAGAAAAAACCCGCTCAGGCAATCATGGAAGAACAGATACGCTGCAACCATGCGAGGGCGCGGTTCCGGCTTCCGCGCGTAGGGCTTTCGGCGCAGCGGATGCCGCTTGAGGACTTCATCACGGGAGCCCGCTGAAACGACATCGGTAAATTGCGGCCGATCGAGTTGAGTAGGCCACACCTTGAACTTGTCCACCTCCGGATTGGCCATCATGCCGGTGTTGAAAAGAAACTTCTCACATTCAGCGGCAAGCGCGTTGCACCCCTGGCCCTTGCAGAAATCACGGTACGCCGATAGAAATATCTGGAGTGTCGTCAGGCGTTGCTGACCATCGATCACCTGCCGAACGACGACGTGCCCGGTCGGAGTCTGTTTCTGGTCAAGGACCATGGCCCCGAGGAAATGGTTGGGTGCATCCTTGCGCCCCTCTAACGCCTCCGTGAATTTGCGCTCGATGTCTTCCCATAGAGGCAGCCACTGCTGCTCCTCGCTCCAGACATACTGCCGCTGAAAGAGTGGTACCTCTAGCCGCTGCTTGGCATCAAAGACAGCAAGCAACGACGATTTATGAACGTCCATTAAACCTCCATTGCCACATTGCCGCCCCGCTCATTCGCCGATTTTGTCCCGTACCTAACCGCGGATACGCCGAACCACACCGCCTCCCGGATCAACGTGCCAGCCCAGCTGTATTCCCCCACCGGATGGCCGGCCGTATCCTACACCAGCAGCGTTGACGGTGATGTCAGAGGATCGGCCGCCCTACTGGTACGGCAGGAAGCGGGAGATGAAAGGATACCGCTTTGTGATGCCGCGAGTGAGCGATTCAAGTGTGAAGGCTGCGCCGGGTATACCCACTGCCGCGACAGCTTTGAGCCCACGCAGAACACTCTGGGCGAGGAGCTGGCCCGGTAGTATCCGGAGCTGTATTTCGACTAACCTTTAAAGGTCCGAACGAGCTGCGCGCCAAGCGAGTGACTAAAGAGTTGCGCTGCTGGGAACCGAAGCCTTCAAAGTCTTGTTCGAAACTGGGGCAGGCGCGCCACTTCTACCGCGATGCGTTGCGCAAACACCTGGCGCTGAAGATTGTCGGGCGTGGGATATCCGGCGGTCCGCCTCACTCGAAGCCATACTGGTCAACGTGTTGCCGGAGCCGTCTGAATTGCTCGGTATCCCGTAAGCTCGGGTCGGCTGCTTCGATCTTAACAAGAACTGCTTTGAGGTCATACGGTACCCACCGTTCTGTGACATCGATGAGGGCTGCGAGCAGTTGAAGCGCGAGGGCTGGCTGTTCGGCCGGGATAAGGGTCGCTTGCATCTTGGACGCCAGCAGCCGGCACTCCGGCGCCGGCTGCAGCCACGGTCGCAACAGCGCAAATGCATCCGGGAATTTTCCGCCAGCGTGTATACAGATTTCGGCCAAAGCACAAGATTCATCTGGACTCCGAAATGTTGCCGCCTTCGGCCATGCTTGATCCATCAGCGGCTTTATTCGATTCAACCAATACTCTTCCCGCTGCTCTCCCGCATTGGCAAGTGCATCGGCAATTCTATGTGCAGCGGCCGCGAGCCCAGCGGTTCCGAGCGCCTTGAGCGTGGCTCGCTTTTCCGTGATCGAGAAGGCGTCGGCAATTTGGATAAATGCGATGGCGAGTAATCGTGCGTATTGGTCCCCAAATTCTCCTAACTCGTTGTATCGCTCGGCGGTCTCCAGGAAGTCGGATTTGAAAGCCTTGACCAATTCATCAGAGATGTTTGGATTGCCGAGATAGGCCCGCCAAAGGTTGTTAGCGATGGACGCATCCCGATTCCAAGAGAAGTGGGGCAGTAAATGTTCCTGTGTCCACGCAGGATCAACGAAGTGCAAATTCGACACGTGAGCGGCAAGGGTGACACGGGCAACACCCGCGGAAGAGTCGATCGCCAGCAGTCTCGTGAAGCGCTCGACAATCGGTGCAGGGAGGAGCCCTCCAACCTTGGGGCCAGTTCTGTACCACCAACGAAGCAGCGCCTCGCAAATGTGCCCTAACGGGTGGTTGATCGCCTTGTCCAAGGTTACGGATGGTTCAATCGGCTCACCCAGGTCCTGGATGGTGAGAAGCCGATCGATTCCGGTGACGAAGGCGACCTCGCAGGCAACAGGAATGGCGTTCGCAGCGGCCTGTATCCACCACGTTATGGCCGAGCCAATGACGCGTAAATCATCGTCCGAAGCGCTGAATAGAGCGCTGTGAAGTCTAAACCAAGCCCTGCGAACGAGCCCCTCCCCGCTCAGAACCTGCAGCGCCACTTGCCACGCGTCCGCGGGAAAAGCTCTTTCGCGCGCGAGTTGCAAAAGAGCGCTGACCGCACGGCGGAAGCGCGACTGCAGCAGTTCCCTCCAATTGTCTTCGTAGAAGAAATCATCGACGGGGCGCTCGCGAAGCGCGGCTGCGAGTTCCGAGCGAGTTGTGGGGAGTGTTACGTCTCGGCGACCGAAGGGAGCACGGCCGGTATATGTGTACGACGGGAACTCGTCGCGGTCGTCTTCGGCAAGTTGGAGTCCGGGATACTTGGTCGCGATGACCTTTAACAAAGCGTCAGCCGAGTCATTCAGGTGTCCGCCGCACCTCTCAAACTTGGCTAATCGAAGCCAGGTCGTACGCTCTCGAACATCCAACCACTGCTGCGGGGTCAAATCTGATCGATACATTTCGCGCGGTGGACCGTTCGATATCGAATCGGTGAGTACAGTCGCATCCGCCGCGTCGAGTCGTGTCGCGAGTGCACAAATTAGGCGAATCGCCTCCCGCTGAGTTTCCACCGACCAAAGCCACCAGGCATCGCCTTCAGACAACAACGCTATCGCCTCTCGGGAACTCACCGCCGCAGCTGATGAAGCAGCAGCGAATAGGCTGAGTCGCCGGAATATGGGATACGGGATTCTCCGCCATCGCGCGTACTCAGCCGAGGCCAGTTGCAGGTTGTGCCGCTCCGTCATGACCCACGCGTCCCGACAAAGATCAATTAGGATCGTCCAGTCCTTGAAGTGTTGATTTTGCTCATGGTTAGTGATTGACGGATGGTGGAGATAAGAGTGGTCATATCGACTCGTGGCCCCGTCAAGCTCCGCCATCAGATCGAAGCAATCTTTGAGCGTAGCTGTCAAAAAAGGTAGCAGTTCGATCAGCGCCTCCGCCCAGCCAGTGATGGATTGAATACGCTGGAAGTAATAGCGGACGTTCTCGCCACTGGTGAGAACAACGTCCCAGCTAATGAAGTCCTTAATCCGGGGTGGCACCCTCAGTTGTTCAGTACCCGAGGTGCGAGTTGGCCAATGGGACGGCTGACGGAAGTGTATTTTCGGCCGGAGCATCGCCCGAAATTCTCGGGACGCGGCGGGAGTCCAGCCAAAATCTTTCGTCTCTTTCAGCCAGTCGAGCAAATTCATGGTGAGTCCCGCGCAATGATTCGCCAAACGGCTGACAAGGGCGGCTGTAGTACGCCTTTCGCGAGCTCCAATCTGACGAAGTGCGCAAACGTCGGATGCAAGCAGGCGCCCCGGTCGATCACCCACTGGAGGAGATCCGGCTTGTCGAGGTGGTGCATAGCAAGCCACCTCGAGAGTTCATAGGCAATTCGATCCAACGCCGGCGCTGACGACATGTGCGCGATTTGGCCGGCAATCATTGTCCAATGGCTTCGTAAATAGGACGTCGGCCGGTGCAGAACACTAAACTTGGATTTCAGTCTCTCGGACTCATCTACCGGAACGCCAAAGCGCTGAAGGTCAGTGTCGTCGTACAAGGGATCTATGAGCATCTTCAGCCATTCAATAGGGGCAGGAGGGATCAGTTCGGCGAAGGCCTTGGCGGGCAATCCGGATGGGTCGGAAATCGCCCAAAGGACACGACTAACCTGGCCTAGACCCTGCACGGTGGAAGGCTGCGTCGGTGCGTACCGTTGGATAATGGCTTGTTTCCCCGTAACGCCATCACGATAGTCATCGGCCCAGACCTTGAGTGTACGGTGCAAATGGGCATGAGTAGGTGTCTCAGCATAGAGAATGGGGATAACACCCTTACTCTCCCATTCCCGCTGCGCCCCGGCGTGATTTCGCCTTTTGAACGACCCGAACGCGAAGACATCCCGAGCTTTCTCGCCTCGCAACTGGTCCGCGGACAATGCATCGACCATGTACCTCAAGACTGGATCATTAAGGCTGTATCCCACGAAGCAAATCACGTAGCCCCGAAAGATTTCGGCGACGAATCGGCTGGCCCAGCGCTCTGTCAGGTAAGCGAGGCCAAAATCACCACTGGAAACGATTAAGTGGTTGAGGGCGTCGGCATCCGGACGTTCAGGGAGAAACCCGTGCAAGTACACGATCCCATTCCAGCGAGTTGGTTTCGGAATGGGCAGCAGGGGGGCTGAATACGACGGGATACGCGGGTCCGCCGCGTAGAACAGGCGGTCAAAGTTCGTGGTGACAAGCCGAGTTTGCCCTTTGCGCGTGGTTGACAAGGTGAGGAGCGATCGATGCGTCTCCGTCGCTTTTGGTTTCGCAGTATCGATATTGCTAAGTATTCTCCACAGCTTCTCTCGCACGATCGTGCGTCGTGACGGTACCGTCGCGCTCTCGAGGCGCCGTTCGAGCAAATAGAGCGCAGTATCAAACCGACTCTCCTTGAACGCCGTCTTTTCCACGCCGTCAATCACTTCACCGAGGGCTTCGTATAGCTGGGTAACAAGCCCCGCGAATCCCGGCAATCCAGCAGGATAAGAAACTCCGGCGCCACAGAAGAAGACGACCTGACCCTCCTCGTGGGCTTGCACGAGCCGCTCAGGTACTTCGGGACCATCCTTGATAAAGCGCATCGCCTGCCAACTTTTATTCCGCCGAGCGTCGTCGAGCGCGTCCGTTAGACGTTAATGAGCATTGTAATCGCATCCCTTTGCGCTGTCCGGCGAATCCGCGGCCTCAGAAGCAGCCCCATACGTTGGGCCCGATACGCTGGGATTTGCGTGTTGGGCACGAGGTACAAAGATGGCTCAACAATTACTACGCCACTGCCCTTCTATCGATTTGCCGTCAATGACGATGGCATAAAGCCCTTGCCATGACCGTTGCCACCTCCATCCCTTCGCCGTACCCGGTGCGTTCGCTTCAATGTAGGCCGTAGCCTGTTCGGCCGACAGCTGTCTTTCACAGTGCGGGCAGCGAGGGCCTGCGCTGGCTCTGAAATTGCCGCCGCATTGGCAGGGAGCAAGTAGAGCTTCCGCTTCGGGATTTACTGGTCCGTGAACTCTTAACTTGCCGGCGGCCGGAATGTCTTTGCGCCAACCGCTTACAAATACCGTTGTTCCGCACTTGTCGCAGTACGCGTATGCGGTATCACCGAAGCCGTTGTGAATCAGAGAGTAGCTGAAGGCTAAGCGACACCCTTCGCAAACACCCGTTTCTTGGTTGGCCACCTGATCTCTACACCTAGTGATATTCTGCGATTACTTCGATCTTGTTTACGATACGTTCATTAAATTCTTCTAGATTCTCAGCGGGAATCCAGTATTCCGTGTGAATCGCACCACCCACTTTTTGCTCTTGGTAACGGCAAAGGTAATCTGCATCGATTGCGAATTTGGTGACGAATCCGGCGCCGCTCTCCTTAACGTTCCAATCGCGTGCGATCTGCGCGGCGTAGGCCTCATTCGTGACTGGGTAGAAGATTGGCTGCTCGGGAAGGCGTGCGGGAAACCTGCGCCACCCAGAGGCAGCAATCAGTTCTAGTTCTTTTGGTCCGACCGGTCGATAGAGGGTCACGGTTCGTGACGACGTTCGCTGACCGACACCGAACCGAGATATCAAGTTCGCGCAAGCCGCAAGAACCTTTGCCCGATACGCCTCCGTAATGGCTTCTATTTCCTCATCGGCCTTCGCTAAACCATCCGCCGACCACCGGCTGCGGACTTCCCCAAAAGGCAGATGATCCGTCTCGCTGGCAAGCGCTCCAAAAATTACGAAATCCGGATCTACCCGCCAATCAGGGACAATGCGATGACCGTAGCCCGCCAAGACGATACTTCCCTCGATTACGCCACGATCGCCGGCGAGGACTTCACGCGCTACGTTCAACACGTCCGGAAAAGGCCACGGAAGAGATGGATCGGGCGCCATTCTTGAGAGTTTATAGTCAGGACTATCCATCTGTGGAACTTTCCCAAGAGGCAGGAGCCCGGTTCCTTTCTGGACGCCGAAGTACCCCGAACGGCAGCCAATAGGCGGTCAATCCGGGAAAGCCTGACTGACGTCGTCGCCTGCGCCGAACTGGCCTGCGCGGAACCGCCATTCGCCGAACCTGTCCCTGAGCCGACCCGTTTTCAGGTTAAGCGCAGACGCCCGTGCGATCATATGGGCCATGTTGCTATCAATAACGACCACGGCGGTGCCGGCAACTGACCTCGGCTACCTGCTGCACAAAAATCCTGGGCGAGTCCACGGGTTCGAACTGTCATTCGGGCAGGCGACAGTCTTCTATCCCGAAGCGAACCCGAATCGTTGCACCGTCTGCCTGCTGCTGGAGGTAGACCCGATCGGACTGGTGCGACGGAAGTCCGGGCCGGCGGGCGACGGCGGTATGCTGACCCAATATGTCAACGATAGGCCGTACGTGGCCTCATCGTTTCTATCAGTCGCCATCTCGGAGGTGTTCGGCACCGCCCTCGGTGGCCGGTCGAAGGATCGCCCGGAGCTCGCGGCGCAATCGATCCCCTTCGAGGTCCGCATTGCGGTATTGCCGAGCCGCTCCGGTGAACGCCTCATCCGCGACTTGTTCGAGCCACTTGGGTATGAGGTCACCGTCGAGCGCCTGGCTCTTGACCCCAAGTTTCCCGAGTGGGGACTCAGCCGCTACTACTCGGTCTCACTCACCGGAAATCAACGGTTGCAGGACCTCTTGAGCCACATCAACGTCCTCATTCCTGTGCTTGATGATGAGAAGCACTACTGGGTCGGCGACGATGAAGTAGACAAGCTGCTACGCCGCGGCGGCGACTGGCTCCCTATTCATCCCGCGAAGGAGCAGATCGCAAGGCGCTATCTCAAGCATCGGAAGAGCCTTGCCCTTGAGGCTATCGAGCGTCTCGCAACTGACGCCGATGCCGAGGGCGATCTAGAGGCAACGCCTGCGACGAAGGCACCTGGTCGCGAAGAGGCCTTGGAGTCGAGGATCAGCCTGAACACCCAGCGAATCTCCCAGGTCGCAGACGCCGTGCGCGCTGCGGGCGCAAAATCGGTAGTTGACCTCGGTTGCGGTGAAGGGAAGCTCTTGCGGGAGCTGGTGAAGCAGCGGCAACTCGAGCGCATCGTGGGTATGGATGTGTCGATCCGTTCATTGGAAACTGCGCACGAGCGACTGCGTTTGGAGCAGCTCGCCCCAACATTTCGGGATCGGATCCAGTTGATACATGGTTCGCTCATGTACCGCGATCGTCGGCTGCAGGGCTTTGATCTTGCCACAGTGATTGAGGTCATCGAGCACTTGGACGCTGCTCGACTTCGTGCCTTCGAGCGCGTTCTCTTCGAGCAAGCGCGACCGAGCACGGTTCTCGTCACCACCCCGAACGCCGAATACAACGTTAGGTTTGAAAGCCTGCCTGCAGGACAGTTCCGCCATCCGGATCATCGGTTTGAGTGGACACGTGCCGAATTCGAAGCCTGGGCAACTGGAATCGCCACCCGGTTCGGCTATGCCGTTCAATTTGACGGCGTAGGCCCAGCGGACGCCACGCTGGGCGCGCCAACGCAGATGGCCACCTTCGAGGCGCGCTGAAACATGGAAGTCAAGATTCCCGAACTGGCCTTGGTTGTCCTGGTCGGTCCGTCCGGATCGGGCAAGTCAACTCTTGCGCGAACGCTGTTCAAGCCGACGGAGGTAATTTCCTCCGACTTCTGCCGCGGCCTCGTCTCCGACGACGAAAATAGCCAGGCCGCTACGAACGATGCGTTCGAGGTCCTGCACTTCATCGCCGCGAAGCGCCTCCGAGCCGGGAAGCTCACCGTTATTGATGCCACGAATGTGCAGCCGGAGGCGCGAAAGTCTCTGATCTCTCTTGCCCGGGAATACCACTGCTTGCCGGTCGCTCTCGTGCTCGATTTCCCGGAACGTCTCTGTCGGGACCGCAATGCGGGCCGCGCGGACCGCAACTTCGGGGATCACGTCATCCGCAATCAATGCAGCCAGCTACGGAAATCCCTGCGCAGCCTCGAGCGCGAGGGGTTTCGCCATGTCACCATCTTCCACTCACCGGAAGATTTGGTGGGACTGACGATTCGCCGAGAGCCTCTCTGGAATAACAAAAAAAGCGAGGCTGGACCTTTCGACATTATCGGCGACATTCACGGTTGTCTCGATGAAGCGCTCGAGTTGCTCGCGAGCCTAGGCTACACCGTCGGCGATGAGGGCGGCCGCTACAGCGTCAATCATCCTCACGGACGAAAGATCGTGTTCGTAGGCGATCTCGTGGATCGCGGCCCGAACTCGCCCGGCGTGATTCGACTCGTCATGGACGCGGTCGCATCTGGAGCCGCCTTCTGCGTCGCAGGGAATCATGACGTGAAACTGTCACGCGCGCTGCGCGGACGCGACGTCAAGCTTACTCACGGGCTTGCCGAGTCGTTGGAGCAGCTGAAACAGGAAACGGACGAGTTCCGGAAGGTCGCTGGGGATTACCTCGACGGTCTTGTCAGTCACTACGTCTTCAACGACGGAAGGCTGGTCGTTGCCCACGCCGGGTTGCGCGAAGAGATGCATGGGCGGGGCTCCGGTGCTGTGCGACAATTTGCGATGTACGGGGAAACCACCGGCGAGACAGATGAGTACGGCTGTGTAGCTTCATCGACTTCCGGACAAAATGCTAGCGTGGAAATGAGAGACTTCGAGCTGCTGCGGACCCCCCGCAGACGGAGCGAAGTGGATGAGCAAACGCGAACATCGACGATTTACGGCAGA
>Ga0302319_10014936_pt1 | contig 14438 bp, 11 predicted proteins | sample Bog_T0_2_FD_203319 | JGI IMG/M metagenome (GOLD analysis project Ga0302319, IMG submission 203319) | Peat permafrost microbial communities from Stordalen Mire near Abisko, Sweden - Bog_T0_2 | ecosystem: Environmental > Terrestrial > Soil > Wetlands > Peat | place: Sweden: Abisko, Stordalen Mire... | reverse complement strand
CTGGGGCTCCATGAGCAACTTCTGGGCGGCCGTCATCGTCCTCGTGCTCATCTGGGTGATGGTCGGCATCGGTGTGCTGCCTCTCTGGTTGAGCAAGTGGGTGCCCAACGTGAGCGCTGCTCTCAAGGTGATCGTGCTCGTCGGCCTGGGAGCCATGGGCGTCGCCTTCGCCCTCACACACGGTCTGGCCAACTCGTTCTCGATCTCACAGTGGAAGCCGACCTGGGGCGCCAACTGGTCGTTCCTGCCGATCATCATCTACTCCTACATGGGCTTCGAGCTCATGAGCTCGGCCGGCGGCGCCATCAAGAACGCCCGGCGTGACATCCCCAAGATGATCATCGTGGCGGGCGCCGCCATCCTGGCGATCTACGTCTTTGCCACCTTCGGCATTCTCTCGAGCGTGAAGCTCGCCGACATCAACATCGTGACCGGCATCGCCGACGCCCTCAAGGTGAGTTTCGACAAGGTGCTCGGTACGAGCACGATCGTGAAGGCACTCTACGACGTCATCATCGTCCTGTTGCTCTTCACGTTCATCGGCAACATGGTGACGTGGTCGATCGGCTCCAACCACAGCATGAGCGCGACCGGCCTCGACAAGACGGCGCCGGGCGTCTTCGCGCACGTCAACCGCCGCTTTCAAACACCGGACTACGCGTTCGTGCTGATGGGCGTGATCGCCAGCGCGCTGACGATCGTCAACTACGCACTGTTTGCCAACAACCAGAGCGTCTTCTGGACGATCTTCGCGCTCAGCTCGATCGTCTTCCTGTTCCCCTATCTTCTGATGTTCCCGGCGCTGCTCGTGCTGCGCCACAAGCAGCCCGACATTCCGCGCCCCTACAAGGTCCCCTGGGGCAGATTCGGCGCCTGGCTGTGGACCATCCTGTGCGAAGCGGGCATTGTCTTTACCATCGCGCTCTTCTTCTACGCCGTGCCGGACGGGACTCCGAAGCTCACGTACTGGGCGGTCACCGGTGGCGGCACCATCGTCTCGTTCATCGTCGGCTGGTGGCTCTACCGACACGCCAGTCGCACGTCGACGACGACGGCGGCGGCGATCGCACCCGACGCGCCGACGCTACCGCAGTGATGGCCGGGGCAGACATGCCGAGTCCCCGCACCGTCGTCATTGCCCTGGGCGGCAACGCCATCCTGCAGCCCGGCCAGGTCGGCAGCTTCGAAGAGCAGCTCGTCAACATCGACGCCGCCATGCGTCGTATTGCCGAACTGGTGCGGGATGGCTGGCGCGTGGTGCTCACCCACGGCAACGGCCCCCAGGTCGGCAACCTCCTCATCCAGAACGCCTTGGCCGAGAAGGTCGTGGCACCCATGCCGATGGACGTCTGCGGCGCCGAGAGCCAGGGTCAGATCGGCTACATGCTGGAACAGTCGCTCGTCAACCATCTGGCGCGGCGTCATCTCGATGTGCCGGTGGCGACCGTGCTCACTCAGGTTGCCGTCGACGCTGCCGACGAGGCCTTCGCGCACCCCTCCAAGCCAGTGGGGCCGTTCTACTCAGAAGAACAGGCCCAGACGATGATGCTCGAGCAAGGCTTCGCCATGCGCGAGGATGCCGGGCGCGGCTGGCGTCGCGTCGTGCCCAGTCCCGAGCCCCGGGAGATTGTGCCTCGCAAGGCGATCGTCGACATGGTCGCCGACGGCATCCTCGTCATCTGTTCGGGAGGCGGTGGCGTACCGGTGATACGCGGCCACGACGGTATCCTGTCGGGCGTCGATGCCGTCATCGACAAGGACCTCGCCGCCGCCCTGCTGGCTCGCGAGGTACGTGCCGACGCGCTGCTGATCCTCACCGACGTGCCCACCGTCTATGTCGACTACAACACCCCTGAGCAGCGCGCCCTCGGCACGGTGACTCAGTCAGAGATGAAGGCCTTCGCCGCCGCGGGACATTTCAAAGCGGGCTCCATGGGCCCCAAGGTCGCTGCCTGCCTGCGGTTCGTCGCCAGCGGTGGGGCCGCGGTGATCGGCAGCCTGACCGACGTCGTGCCGGCACTCGCGGGGCGCGCGGGCACGCGCATCGTGCCCGACAACGAGCAGGCCGCGCGCACGCCAGAGCAGGCCGATGCACGTTCAACGAAGACGACACGCCCTGCCCGCAAGACGCAGGGACCCAAGACCTCCGCGGCCTCGTTTGCCGACAAGTCCGTCGACGCAGGCCATGACGGCTTCGCCGGCGCACCGGTGATCGACATCGAGACGGCCCGACGAGCAGGTACAGGAGATGCGACATGAGCAGGACCATTGACAGCACGCCTCGAGCCGACGGCTTCCGCATGCCGGGGGAGTTCGAGCCACACGACCAGATCTGGATGCTCTGGCCGCAGCGTCCCGACAACTGGCGGCTTGGCGCCAAGCCGGCGCAACGCGCCTGGGTCGAGGTGGCCACCGCCATCTCCGCCTTCGAGCCGCTGACCGTGGGCGTCAACCACGATCAGTATGAGAACGCCCGCGACCTTCTGCCGGCCGCCGTGCGCGTCATCGAGCTCACCAGCAACGACGCCTGGGTACGCGACTGTGGGCCCACGTTCGTTGTCAACGGCAAAGGCGACGTGCGTCTCGTCGACTGGGAGTTCAACGCCTGGGGCGGGCTTTACGACGGTCTCTACTTCCCGTGGGACGCGGACCAGATGATCCCGCGCAAGATCGCCGAGCTGGAGCGCGTCGACCGCTACAAGGCGCCGCTGGTACTGGAGGGCGGCTCGATCCACGTCGACGGCGAGGGCACGGTCATCACCACCGAGGAATGCCTGCTGAGCCCGGGCCGCAACCCGCAGCTTGGTCGCGAGCAGATCGAGGGCTACCTGCGAGACTACTTGAACGTGGACAAGGTGATCTGGCTGGGCCGGGGCATCGACCCCGACGAGACCAACGGCCATGTCGACGACGTCGCCTGTTTCGTCAGGCCGGGCGTCGTGCTTGCCGCCACGACCGAAGACACAGACGATTGGCGCTACGAGCTCCTTCAGGACAACCTTCGCCGTCTGCGCGAAGCCACCGACGCCAAGGGTCGCAAGCTGGAGATCCACACGGTCCCGATGCCGGCCATCATGGAGATCACCGCCGACGAGGCCTGGAGCGTCGACAGCGCCGAGGACAGCATCGCGCGACAGCCTGGAGACAAGACCGCGGCGTCCTACCTCAACTTCCTGATCGTGAACGGCGGCGTGATCATGCCGGTGTTCGACGATCCGAACGACACGCTGGTCAAGGCCAAGCTGGAGGCGGTATTCCCCGACCGCCGGGTCGTGACTGTGCCCGGACACGAGATCGTCCTCGGCGGCGGCAACGTGCACTGCATCACGCAGCAGCAGCCGGCAGCCGGCGACTAGGGTAGCCGCAGAATATCTGATGGGGGCGCCACAGTCGTGACGCTGGAGGTTTCGTTGTGACAAGCGACGCAGAAGAGGGCCCTCCTCGCGGTCGGCCAGGCCTGGGGTCGCCGTCCGACCTGGCAGCGCCCGGTCTCTCAGCCGGCGATCGCGATCCGCTCGGTTTCGAGGCCGCGGAGATGCGCACTCTGGGGTATTGGGTTGTCGACCGCGTGATCGAGCACCTCGAGAGCCTGCCGGGTGGGCCGGCGATCAGGGAGGGGTCGCCAGCCGAGCTGTGGGAGGCCCTTGGCGGGCCGGTTCCGGAGGAGGGCGGCTCCGCCCAGGATGCCCTGCGGACGCTCGCCGACGTCGGCCTGTCGCACATGCAGCACGGCGACCACCCGCGTTACTTCGCCCGGGTGCCCGGACCCTCGTCGTATGCGGGTGTGCTGGCCGACTGGCTCGCGACGGGGTTCAACGCGATCGCAGCGTCGTGGGGTGGGGGCTCTGGGCCGGTGACCGTCGAGCTTGTGACGCTCGGCTGGCTGCGCGAGCTGCTGGGGCTGCCGGAAGGCACTGAGGGGGTCATGACCAGCGGCGGCTCGCTTGCCAACCTGACGGCCCTCGCGGCAGCGCGAGCGGCCGTCGGCCCCGGGGTCTGCTATCTGTCCGACCAGGTCCACTCGTCGATCCCGCGCGCGCTACGCACGCTCGGGTTCCCGCCGGAGCACGTCCGCGTCCTGCGCTCGGATGAGCGGCTGCGGCTGCCGCTTGACGACCTGCTCGCCGCCGTCGAGGCCGACGCGGCGGCGGGCGAGCGGCCGGGGTTCGTGGTCGCCACGGCCGGGACCACGAACAGCGGGGCCGTGGACCCTCTCTGCGAGATCGCCGACCTGTGTTCCGCCAAAGGCCTCTGGTTTCACATCGACGGCGCTTACGGCGCAGCGGCCGCGCTGTGCGATGCCGGCCGCCGTGTCCTGGCCGGCATGGAACGTGCCGACTCACTCGTGCTCGACCCGCACAAGTGGCTCTTCCAACCCTACGATCTCGGTTGTGTGTTCGTATCACGCCCCGGCACTCTGGAGCAGGCCTTCCGCATGACGCCTGACTACCTGGCCGACGTGGCGGGCGCCGCCGGTGAGGTGAACCTGCGCGACCGCGGCCTGGAGCTCACGCGCCGGGCACGTGGGCTGAAACTCTGGCTGACCTTCCGCACCTACGGACTCGCCCGCCTGCGCGTTGCGATCCGGCACGGCATGGCTGCGGCGGAGTACGCGCAGCGGCTGGTCGCGGCCGACGAACGCTGGGAGGTGGTCACACCGGCGCAGCTCGGGATCGTGACCTTCGCCCTGCGCGGCTGCGACTATGCGGAGCACAAGGCCCGAGCCGACGCGCTGGCCGAGGAGGGTTTCGCGGTGCTCACCACTACACGGCTGCACGGCCGTCCGGTGCTGCGGTTGTGTACCATCAACCCGCGCACGAGCCTTCAGGACATAGACGCCACGCTGGAGCGGCTCGGGGTCGACGTGAGCCGATCGGCTGAGGCCGGCTCGCGTCCTTGACTGAGAGGTCCGGCCTCGGCGTCTGGCCCCCCGCGAACACCACCCCGCCGCCTCTTCCCGCGTCGCCGGGATGGCGTGCGAGTAGGGCGGTCGACGGTTAGACCGTGGGTATCTTCCTGGTAGCCAGCAAGGTGCTGGGAAGCTCAAAGGAATCGAGGTGGGACAATGAGTTCCCATCTGTTGAAGCGTCTACTGCCTGCGGCGGTCTTGTCCGCAGTGGCGGTCCTGTTCACCGTGGGTGTCTCTGCCGCGCAGGCCGCCATCGTGGTCCGCGGCCGCGGAGTGGCCTATGGCACACCTTCCGTAGGCCATAGTGGAACAAACGTCGGGCTCGTCGTTGCCGGCGTGGTGATCCTGGCACTCGTCCTCGGCGGCATCGTCTATGCCATCGTCGCCGATCGACGGCTGGTGACTCCGGCGGTTGTCGCGACGGGGTCGACGCCACTCTCTGACCGCAGTAGCGAAGCAGAGCAGCCGCGCAAGGCTGCCTAGCTTCGCAACAACCGCGGGTCACCGTGTCGGACCGCCGGCGCTGCAGAGTGAGGGCTTCCCGTGGGGGCTTCACTGCGGTGGGCTGGCGGTCCGGCACAGCGATTGGCCGACCATCACGGGCGCCTGGGGTGCTCTCACGTGCCCCTGATGCGCCGCAGGGCGATAGCTCGAGCCGTCGGCCACACCGCCGTGCAGCCAGAAAGCGAGCCGCGCATATCTGGCCGCCATCTCTACTACCGCGCCGGGGACCATTCGGAGTCCGTTCCGGTGTGGAGAGGGGCGCTGGTCCTTCGCGTGGACGGGTGATCGTGCAGTCACGGCACAGGGCTGGCCTGAATGCGTAAACGGTACGGAATGCGCGGGATGGGTACGTTGGCGGCATCCATGGCCGCGGCGCACGGCGCCGCCGCCTGTGGCCTGCGGAGCCGGGGGTAACTTCGTCGGAGGCGAAGGACGCGGGACTCCGTTCGAGGACCGCCACCCGACAAAGCGAACAGCCGCGCTCGCCGCTGCGAGCGCGCGCATCCGGCGGCCGCGCGTGCGGCCACCCGCCGGCCCGGCGGGGAGAGCGGCGAGACGGGTCTGAAGAGCCGGACGCTGCACTGTACCGGGCTCGAAAGGTCTCGCCGGCAAGGGAGGGAACATGCGCTCAAGACGCACCACGACGACGGGCCTCGACTCACGTCGAGTGACGTCCGGGCATCGGCGCTGGTGGAAGACGACGCTGCTGGCCTTCGCGCTGGTGGCAGCGCTGCTCTGCGGGCTTGCCGTGCTGCCCGGCGGCGCCTGGGCCGCAGGCTGGACGAGTCGCACCTCGGGCACGACCAGCGCGCTTCGCGGCGTCGCTTTCGCGAACGCCAGCGACGGCTGGGCGGTGGGCGCCGCCGGCACCATCGTCGCGACGACGAACGGCGGCACGACCTGGACCGCCCAGACGTCGAACACCGACAACACCCTGTACGGCGTCGCCTGTGCCAACGCCAGCGACGCCTGGGCAGTGGGCGACGACGGCAGCGGCAACAGCTTCATCCTCGCTACCACCAACGGCGGCACCACCTGGACCGTTCAGACCTCGAACACCGACGACACCTTGAACGGCGTCGCCTTCGCGAACGCCAACGACGGCTGGGCGGTGGGCGACGGCGGCACCGTCCTCGCTACCAGCAATGGCGGCACCACCTGGACCGTTCAGACCTCGAACACCGCGAACGATCTCTACGGCGTCACCTTCGTGAGCGCCAGCGACGGCTGGGCGGTGGGCAACGCCGGCACCGTCCTCGCTACCAGCAATGGCGGCACCACCTGGACCGCCCAGACATCCGGGACGACGAGTCAGCTCCGCGGCGTCACCTTCGCAGGCGCCAGCGACGGCTGGGCGGTGGGCTATACGGGCGGCAACTCGGTCGCGACCATCCTTGCCACCACCGACGGCGGCGTCACCTGGAGCACGCCCGCCTCGGGCGCCGCAGGAGAGCTCTGGAGCATCGCCGCCAGCGACGCGAGCCACGTCTGGACGGTTGGCGCCGTGGGCACGGCGGTGGCGGGGCCACGCGCCAGCAGCGCCAAGTTGGGCGTTCCTCTGCTGAGCCTCGGCTGCATCCTCGCCAGCAACGACGGCGGTCTCACCTGGGGCGCCCAGGCCAGCTACTCGACCATCCTCTACGGCGTCGCCTTCAGCGACGGCGCCCACGGCTGGGCAGTCGGTGCCGGCGGCACCATCATGGCCTACACCTGTGTCGCTCCCGTCGTGACGGTCAACGGCGCCGATGCCTCGTGGCACACGGCCACGGTCGATCTCGCCGTGAACGCCACCGTCGATCCGTCGCTCTCACTGGCGAAGCTGCAGTACTCGCTCGATGGCGGTTCGACCTGAAGAAACGTGCCCGGTAGCGGTAGCGCACGCACGCTGCCGATCGCGACCGCGGGGAAGAAGGATACGGTCACGGTGCGCGCCACCGATTCCGGCGGGCAGACCGGCAGTGCCGCGGTGACCGTCAAGGTCGACAGGACGGTGCCGACGATCAGCGTCTCCGGCAAGGTCCACGGGTGGCAGCGCCGGCCCGTCACGCTCACGTTCAATCCGAAGGTGGGCCCCTCTGGCGTCGCCAAGGTCCAGTATAAGATCGGCTCCGGCGACTGGAAGCAGGTCGGCCGGAGTGGCGGCGTCTATCGCGTCACCATCAAGCGCCAAGGCAGCCACAAGGTCAGCTACCGCGTCACCACCAAGGCCGGAGTGAGGAGCAAGGCCGGTGGATGCACCGTCAGGATCGACACCCGCGCTCCGCGCCTGACGCTCGCGAGCAGCAGCTTCGACGTCACGGCGGCTACGGGCGCCACCCTGCCGGTCGTGCTGAAGTGGACCGACGACTACAGCTCGACCTGCAGTCTGCGCGTGCTGGTGACGCAGCACGGCAAGCAGAAGGCTACGCAGAAGCTTACTGTGGGCCACGGTGGTTCCTGGCAGACGATCGCCGTGCCCTGGGGCACCCTGGTCGGTCACTACACTCTCACGTTCAAGCTCTACGACGCGGCCGGTAACGTCCGCGTCGTGAAGGCCGGCGTGGTGGCGAGCATCTAGCAGGGGACTCGTCGCAGCTCGCTGCCCGGCCCCTGGGCCGCGGCAGCCGTGGGACCGGGCCCGGCGAGCGCACCTGCTCGCCGGGCCTGCGTTGTGCGCCGGTCCCGCGAGAGCCCCGTGCCCGGACGCGCGTCTGGATCTTTCGGCAGTCGGTACCGTGTCGGCGCGGGTGACGCCGCTGCAGCCTGCGGCGCAGTTCTGAGGCCGCCCGGCGCCTGCGGCGCGCGTGGTCTCTAGAAGTCCAGCAGCACCCAGGGGTTGGGCGTCTGGGCCGCGAAAGTCTTCAGGCCGAAGACCGCCAGACGACCGTTGCTTGCCGCCCAGGTGGGGTTGGCCGCCAGGAATTTCGCGGCACTGAAGGTGTCGCCGTTGGGATGTCCCCAGCGGGCCCACATCTGCAGACCGTCGAGGACCATGGCCTCGGTGCAGACCTTGGCGTCGTAGGCACCGCCGTCGTTGCCGGAGCTGTAGGGCACACCCGCCGAGCCGTTCTCGGGTTCACCGCAGATGGTGCGCTCGTCGGGACAGATCTTCTTGAGGAGCGTGTCGTAGGTGTCGGCCTCCATGGTCTTGCCGGTGGTGGCGTCGATGTGGCCGCCATACTGCTTGTCGAGCTGCCCCCAGCGCACATAGCGGGCGTAATCGTCGTTGGCCGGATGGGGCGGGTCGGCCTGCGAGCCTTCTTCTGCGCGGGTCGCCTTTCCCCAGTCGTAGTTGCTCGAGCCGAAGAAGCCGCTGCGCTTCACGTGCAGATCGTGGACCTTGCTGCCCATCTGCAGCGAAGCGATCTCGCCGGCGCGATCGCCGATGAGCCACTCGTTGCAGTAGGCGCCGTTATTGTCGACCAGCAGCGTCTTGACGACCTGGCTGACGGTGCTGTCGTACTGGGCGGCCTCGCGGGCTCTGATGAAGATGGGGCTCCCGGAGGGCCGATAGGTCGTGTCGGCGAGCGTCGTCTCGGTGAGCATCAGGCCGGCGCTGTTCTCATACCAGTCCTGGCCGCTCCAGATCTGGCCGCCGGCGGACTGGTAGCAGAAGGCGTGGCCGCGCGTGGGGTGGACGGAGAACATGACGTTGTACATGAAGTTCTGATCGTAGGCCGACCAGGTGTTGTGGCCCATCACCGGCCGGCCGTCGCTGGTCGACTTGCCGGTGGCGATGAAGGCGCTGCAGCCACCCTTGCGCGGCCTCGACAGCAGTCGGGCCTCTGCGGCGGTGGTGGCAAGCGGGCCGTGGAGCGCCCGCGCGTAGCAGGCCTGGTCGGCCCAGTCGTTTGCGGCCACTACGTCCCAGAGGGTGTCCTGCGGGTAGCCCGCGGCGCGCAGTCCGGCGGCGATCCCTTCGAGCTCGAGGCGATACTGGCGGGGGATCTTCTTCCATACGACGTCCCTGGCGACCCTCTCGCCGGCCTTGCGCGTCGCGCCCCCGGGGGAGCCCAGGTCGACCAGGGTCCAGTAGTTGGCCGACTGCGCCGTGAGATAGCCGTTCTGGAAGCCGATCTGGTAAGGGCCGCCGTGCAGGGTCGCGACGATCCAGCCCGCCTGGGCGGTGACGCTTGCGCCCTTGAGGAGCGCCTTGACCGAGGGGCTCTTCGGCTGCGGTGGCCGCGGGGGAACCCGATAGGGAGAGAAGGCACGCGCGCCGGGCGCCCAGATCGCCGCTACCGCGCACGCAAGGACTGCCACACAGACGATCTTCGTCAGTGACTTGGTCACAACCGCCCCCTTGCTCTTCTGGCCTCTGCTTATGTGCCGCGAAGTTGCAACGGTATGGCCTGGACGGAGATGAATCGCCAGGCGCCGGCCGCCGCCACTAGGGCAACCTACTGCAGAACCTCTCTGAACGCCACGTGCCTACGACTGCAGTCTTGGGGTCGTGAGCGTCTTGCGCCTACAGGCGGCGTGCCTTCCAGCAACGACAGGAGAGCGGGACGGTCACGCGCTTGCGTCCGACGAAGGCCGGATTGGTGACGACTGCATCTCGCACCTGCGCCAGCAGGCGTTCGCGCTCGTCCTCAGGCAGAGTTATCACCGAGCTGTAGGTACCGATCACCTCGGCCAGACGACGCGGGCTTACGCGCCAGCCGGCGCGCAGTCGTGCGATCTGCGGCGGGCCGAAGGGAGCGCCCTCTGGCAGGTGGATATCCTCGGGGCCGTGGCGCTCGCCGCGCTCGGGGCGGAGGGGCAGCAACTCTCTGCCTGCCTTCCACAGCAACTTGCCGCGAGCCGACTCGCGATCGAGGCTCGTCCAGCAGATGCCGAGCAGGCCGCCGGGGCGCAGCACGCGGGCGATCTCGGGTACGGCGGCCTCATGATCGAGCCAGTGCCAGGCTGAAGAGACAAAGACGGCGTCAGCACTTGCGTCGGCCAATGGCAGGCTCTCGGCGCGGCCGATGAGCAGCTCCACCTGCGGCAGACGGCGGGCAAGCACTGCGGCCATGCGCTCGTCGGGTTCGACGGCGATCACCCGGTCGGCGTGGCCCAGCAGGCGACGAGCAAGGGCACCGGTGCCGGCGGCCACATCGACGGCGACATCCACTCGCTGCGCAAGAAACCACTCGACGGCCGCCTGCGGTGGAGCCGGACGGAAGCGGTCATAGGCGACGGCCACGGCACCAAACGACAGTGCACGAACACTGCGGTCGGCGCTTTCAGGGAACGGCGCTGCGGTCATCGCGGTCCAGTGGCTCCTCATGGACGAGGCCGCCATTGGCGCGAACGCCGGCGGCCTCACTTCGCCCCCCTGAGGAGGGGCTACGCCGCCATCATCGGACCGTCCAGCGGGCTTGTCAATCGTCGTGCGACCATTGGCCTCGAACAGCCCGTTCGCGGACGATGCGAGGTTTTGCCGACCCGTGCCAGGCGCAGTACACTTCGGCGATGCCTCTCCTGCGCCGCATCACAGTCGATGAGCTTTACGATCGCCGCTGGGAACTCCTGGCGCTCACCAGCGTGGGCGCTTTCATGACCCCGCTGGACGGCAGCATCGTCTCGGTCGCCCTTGCCAAGATGGGTCCGGATCTGAAGCTGAGCTTCGGGGCGTCGATCTGGGTGCAGATCGCCTATCTGCTGACGACGGCGGTGCTGCTGATTCCTCTGGGCCGCCTCGCCGACCATCGCGGCCGCGTTCACTTCTACCTGGCCGGGATCCTGATATTCACGATCGGATCCCTGCTCTCGGGGCTCGCCATGAACGGATCCTGGCTGATCGCCAGCCGAGTGATCCAGGGCGGCGGCGGCGCGCTGCTGGCGGCGACGTCGGCGGCGATCGTGACGTCTGCCTTTCCGCCTCACGAGCGCGGCAAGGCGCTGGGCATCAACGTCATGGCGGTGTACATCGGCCTGGCGGTGGGGCCGGTGCTGGGCGGCCAGATCGTCGACAACCTGGGCTGGCGGTGGATCTTCTACATCAACATCCCGATCGGGATCGCGACCTTCGCCTGGGGCTGGCTCTTGTTGCCGCGCGGCGAACGCCCGAACGCGAAGGCGCCGCGCAACGACGTCGTCGGGGCCGCACTGCTGGGTGCCTTCCTCGTCTGTCTGCTGGTGCCCCTGACCTTCAGCCCCGAGTGGGGCTGGGGGGCGGCGCGCACCATCGTCTTGCTGTGCGCGTCGGCCGTCAGCCTGGTCGGGTTCGTCTACACGGAGTTGCACGTCGCAGACCCGCTCCTCGACCTCGACCTGTTGTTGCACAACCGGCTCTTCGCGAGCGCCAACACGGCGGCGCTGCTCAACTACATGGCGCTCTACGGGATCAGCATCCTCACGGCGATCTACCTCGAGATCGTGCAGGGGCGTTCCGCAGGACAGACGGGCTGGCTCATGGTCGCCCAGCCGGCGATGATGGCGATCCTCAGTCCGTTCGCCGGCCGCTTGAGCGACAGGCTCGGCTCGCGCCTGTTGAGTACGACCGGCATGGTCCTCGTGGCCGCCGGGATGGTGATGCTGGCGACCGTGCCGATCACGGCCGGGATCGCGCGGGTGATGGTCAGTCTGGCGGTCGTCGGCGTGGGCATGGCGGCCTTCAGCGCGCCCAACACCAGCGCCATCATGGGTAGTGTGGAGCGCAGCAAGCTGAGCCTGGCGAGCGCCTTCCTGAGCACGATGCGCGTGACGGGTCAGGCGCTGAGCGTGGCGGTGCTGGGCGCGATCGCCGCCAGCCAGCTCGGCGTCTCGGGCACCCGGCTCATCTACACTGGCGGCCAAGCCGTTGGCGCGGCGGCACATGGGGCCGCAGCCGCGACCGCCGCTACGCAGATCGCCGAGAACTACGCGCTGGGCTACAAGTACGCCATGTTCACGGGCGCGGGGCTGGCGCTCCTCGGGGCGCTGGCGTCATTGACGCGCCCCAAGCTGCAGGCGCCGGCGCAGCGTCCGCCGCTTACGCCCGCCGCAACGCCGAGCGAAGGCTGACCGCCGCCGGCCTCACGGCCGAAAGTCGATCGCGCCGAAGTCCCGATAGTGCATCGTTCTCTTTCCCGGGGGCCTTGGCGGAGCGACCAGTCAGTGGTCCTTCAGCCTCTCCGAGAGGAGCACGCCACCCTGGGCCATGTTCTCGAAGGGATTCTCCTTCACGATGACGATGAAGGCGTCCTTGGGGATGTTCGTGTCGCATCCCTCCTTGGCCGAGCCGCCCACGGCATGCCTGCTTCCCGGCGCTACACTGGAACGGGCATCGTCCGCCCGGCCGCGGCTGCGACCGGGCAGCGGCACTCGGCCCGGCTCTTGGTAGCTCACGCCTTTCATCGAAGCGCGGAGGACAGAAATGGACGTCACTGACGCGGTCTGCATCGTCACGGGAGCGTCATCGGGGATCGGCGCGGCAACGGCGCGCCTGTTGAGTGAGAACGGCGCGCGCGTCGTCCTGGCGGCTCGTCGTGCCGATCGGCTCGACGCCCTCGCCGCCGAACTATCGGGCTCCCTCGCGGTGCCCACGGATGTGACGGCCCCGGGGGCGGTCGAGCGGCTCGTGGCCCGGACCCTCGACACTTTCGGCCGGGTCGACGTACTCGTCAACAACGCGGGCCAGGGCTTGCACGTCCCCCTCGAAGACCTCGACCCGGGGGATCTGCGCGCCGTCTTCGAGCTCAACGTGGTGGCCCCGCTGCTCGCGATGCAGGCGGTGCTTCCAGCGATGCGGGCACAGTCCGGCGGCGCCATCGTCAACGTGAGCTCGGGCACGACGCTGCGCGTCTTTCCCGGGCTCGGCGGCTACGCCACCACCAAGGCGGCGCTCAACATGCTTTCCCAGGTCGGCCGCCTCGAGTTCGCTGCCGCCGGCGTGACGGTGTCGCTCGTCTACCCCTTAGTCACCGCCACTGAGTTCCATCAGAAGTTGCGCGCCGGTCACTTCGCCGGAGGGCACCACATCGAGCCCCACCCGCCCGAGCTGGTAGCCGAGGCCATCGTCTTCGCCATACACAGCGGCGAAGCCCACGTCCTGGTCGCCGATCCACCGCAGCCGATCGCCCCGGGCAACGGAGTGGCGCCCTGATCCTGGTGACGGCGGCAGGGATGTCCGCAGGAGTCTGGCCGCCGGCTGAGTCTGCGGCCCCAGCGGTTCACCGCATCCGCAGAACGATCTTGCCGCGGGTGTGTCGCTTCGCCAGTTCAGTGTAGGCCTCGCGGACCTGGTCGATGGGGTAGGCCGCGGCGATCGGGACCACCAGCTCGCCACTGGCGATCAGCTCGGCCAGGTCGGCCAGCACCGCCGCGGTGCTGGCCGTAGCGCCGCCTACGGCCTGCACGCCGTACCTCTCCGCGGCAGCGAAGTCGGCGATCGTCTCGACCCGCGTGGGCTCGACGCCCAGCTCAAGGGCGACTTGAACGTAGCCGCCCCCGAAGGTGTCGATGAAGGCGTCGATGCCGTCCGGCGAAGCCGCGCGGAGTCTATCTGCGACCCCATCTCCGTAGGGCAGCGGCTCGACGTCGACCGATCGCAGCCAATCGGCATTCGACGCGCTCGCAATACCGATCACCCGCGCGCCGGCGCGGCGCGCCAGTTGCACTGTCAACGCTCCAACTCCACCGGCTGCGCCGCTTACCGCCACGGTCTCGCCCGCTGTCGGCTGCACGGCACGGACGGCAGCGTACGCGGTGGTCCCGGCGACCTTGAGCGCGCCGGCCTGGTCCCAACCGACGACGTCGGGCTTGGCCGTCACATGCTCGGCCGAGGCAAGCACGAAATCGGCCTGAGATGCTCGACCGTCGGTGAACCCGATGACCTCCTCGCCGACGTCCACGCCCACGACGCGCGGGCCGACCTCGACCACCCGACCGGCGAAATCACTGCCCTGGCCGGACGGGAACGTGGCCGGCCACCGTGCATCCAGCCGGCCCTCACGGATGGCGATCTCGCCTGGGTTGATCCCAGCGCTCATCACTTCCACAAGCACCTGCCCCTCGGCAGGTACGGGCCGCTCTACCTCCACGACCTGCAACACATCCACTGCACCGTAGTGATCAAATC
>Ga0302319_10014934_pt1 | contig 14438 bp, 11 predicted proteins | sample Bog_T0_2_FD_203319 | JGI IMG/M metagenome (GOLD analysis project Ga0302319, IMG submission 203319) | Peat permafrost microbial communities from Stordalen Mire near Abisko, Sweden - Bog_T0_2 | ecosystem: Environmental > Terrestrial > Soil > Wetlands > Peat | place: Sweden: Abisko, Stordalen Mire... | reverse complement strand
AGCGCGGAGCATAGCCGTAGCTACGTGACAAGCGAGCGACGACGACCCAAGGCAAAAGGACTTCGGCCCGCAGGGTGAGGGCGGGTTTGGGCCGATCTCTTCGTTGCTCACTCCTTACGTACCGCTGCGGGTATGCTCGTCGCTCGCGCCTCGATTCGGCCCAAACTCGCCGTCACGCGGCCTACTCCAACTTTTCGGACAGCCTCTAGCAAGTCACATTCTTCCCCTCACTGCCAAAGACCGCCAGCCTCGCTTCAGGCGGTGACTTTTGCGCCGACACGGGACGATAATGGAACTGCACCGCCCGCCGGCGCTTCGGGGAATGATTGGTTGGCGTGCCGTGCGGCAGCAACCCGTCGAACAACATCAGGCCGCCGGGCCGCAAGGGGACCGCCACCGGCCGCACCCCCTCCATTTCCTTGTCGCAAATCTGCCAGTCGCGGCGTTGGAAGTGAAGCCTCGGGCCCCCCCGATGCTGGCCAGGCAACACCCGCATACAGCCGTTCTCCACCGTCGCCTCATCGAGGGCGATCCAGACGCCGACCACGGGCGTGCCCAGGGGCAGGTCAAAATAGGCATGGTCCTGGTGCCACGGTTTTTCCCGCCCGATTCTGGGCGGTTTGATCAGGGCCATGTCCTGAAATAGAAAAGGAGTTTCTCCCAGAATTTGGCCAATAATCGACCATAATTGGGGATGGTACGCCAGGGCATGCAACCGCGGCTCAAAATCCACAAACCACGCGAACTTCCTCACCACATCCAGGCGATTCTCCAACGGCAGTGTGGGCAGGATCTCCCGTGCCTTGCTTTCGAAAACAATTCCGGTAAATCCTTCGCGGCGTCCCATGACTAAATCGTCCATGCCGGCCAGTGCGCCTTGGATCTCCCCGGCATCGAAGGCGTTTTCAATCGCGAGGTATCCCTCCTCGGCGTATCGGGCCAGGGCCGCGTTATCGATGGCATCCAGTCCGTTGACCGGTTCCGCCACGCCCACTTCTGCGTAAAGCTCCGGGGCGTGATCGGTCTCTCCGCCGTCAATTTGCAGTTTGGCTTCCGTTTCCATCCCGGCACAATACGGATAAATCGTGTTTTGCGACAGGGAAGAACCCGCGATTTTTTTGCATTAATCCGTTATCCGGCCATGAAGCACCGCTTGGAAGCCCTTGACGTGGTCCTCAATTACCGGGGCCGGCTGCGCTGCGATCCCGGCTGGCGGCTCGACACCAAATGGGCCGTAGGCCTGCACGACTACGATCTCTGGTACGTCTGGGCGGGGCGGGGACGCATGGTGACCTCCGACGGCCCCATTGACCTTTATCCGGGGCGCGGCCTCTGGATGCGTCCCGGGCGCCGTTACGAGGCGGAGCAGGATCGGCGGGAGCATCTGGGTGTCTCGTTCGTCCACTTTCGGCTGAAAGCCAGGCAGCGATTGCTCGCGTTGTCGGAGTTCAGGCCACCGATTGAAGTCTTTGAGACACGACATCCTGACTTCTTCAACGCGGCGATGGCCCATGCCACCCGCGACTTCCCATCCGATGCCGCAGCCGAAACGTCGGCCCTCCTGGTCAAGGCACTCCTGCTGGAAGCGGTGCGCGAGGCCGGACACCCGGATTCACCGGCGGGAATCGAACGGCATCATCGCGAGGCCATCGCTCGCACTGTGGCGTTCATCCGGGAACAACCGGAGGCAAATACCCCGGTGCAGGATCTGGCACGGCGGGCGGGCTACAGCCTGGACCACTATTCGCGTATCTTTCATCAGGTGACCGGCGAAACGCCAAAGGATTATATGATCCGCGCGCGCCTCGAACGGGCGGCGACACTGCTGCGGGAGTCCTCGCAGACGATCGGCCAGATCGCCGATGCCCTCGGCTACCGCGATGCGGGATTTTTCTCGCGCCAGTTCAAGCAAAAGCTGGGCTTCAGTCCCGCAAGATTTCGGTGTCGTGGCAACGATTAACGCGCCGTGAGGAGGACAGAGCCGCCGCGCTGGATGTTGATCATGCCCATCGACTGGACGTAAATGACATGCAATCGCACACTCTCGCCGCTGTGCAACTCCTGAAGTTCATGCGGCACGCTTTTCTCGTCCGCGACCTGCCGGTTGCCGATCGAGACGACGATCATCCCTTCCTTCAGCCCCGCATCGGAGGCGGCGCTGCCATCCTGCACCTGGGTGATCAGCAGCCCCCCGGCAATCTCGAGATTCATTTCCGCCGCCTTGTCCGATGTCAGCGTTTTCAAGGTCAGCCCCAGTCGATCCCGCATCACCTGCAGGGCGCTCGCCGCTGGCAGGACGGCGGCGGGCTTGAGCCCCTTGGCCACCGCCATGGCATCGTTGGCCCACGAAACCACGATATCGTTGGGAATCGCAAAGCCGATGTTTTCAATCGCCGCGCCCGCCATCTTGGCCGAATTAATGCCGACGAGGCCGCCGTTCAGGTCGACCAAGGGACCACCGCTGTTGCCGGGATTGATCGCTGCATCCGTTTGGATCAAGTTGTTGTAGGTATGGTCCTCAACTGTAAAGGTGCGCCCTTTCGCGCTGAGAATGCCGTGACTGACTGAATTCTGGTAGCCCTCGGGACTCCCCAGCGCAATGACTGTTTCGCCCAGCAGATTTGGCGAAACGTACGTAAGATCGAAATAAGGAAACTGCACCGTCTTGTCCTCGATCTTGAGCAGCGCCAGGTCCTTGTCCTCGTCCGCTGTGATGATTTGGGCCTCGTATTTCGAACCGGTGGAAAGCGTAATCCCGACCGATTTTCCTTCCTCGGCCAGGGCCACCACATGCGCGTTCGTGACGATGTAGCCGTCGGCGGAAACGATCAGCCCCGAGCCGATGCTTTGCGCCGTCTGGTTAACGCGATAGTGGCGGAAGAAGCCGTCGTAGTAGTTGATGTATTGCGGCACCGTCTGCTGGGCGTTCACGTTCACCACCGCGGGCTGCACATTGGCCACAACTTTCACCGTCGGCTCGTTCGCGATATCGACCCCGCCGGGCGACGGCGTGACTTTGCCTTGCGGGGTGGTCAGCGCAGGCGGCGGCGGCGTGGCGTTGGTCGAGGGCATCTGCGCCTGGCCGCTGCTCAAAGCCGGCAGGGTAAACAGGCCCAATAGAAGATAACGGAACATGGGGATTTTCATGGCGCGATGTACTTCACTTATGGTCATACTGGGATAGGAATCAAGTTACGAGAATGAAAGCCGACTACCTCCCGCCTCGCTCCCTGCGGGAACAATCGGTGCCATCACCGACGGAACTCGAAGTCCAGGCCCTTTGGTTCGAGCAACTCCATCAGCAAACCCTGTCCACCGACGACGGGCGCACGGTCGAAATCGTTCAACCCGGATTCTGGAATCACGGCAGTGGCCCCGATTTTACCCGGGCGGTGGTGCGCTTTTCCGGGGTGGCCGCCGCCATCTCGGCGCCGGTCTCCCGGTCAAATCCTCCGGGCGAGATGACCATCGGCAACATCGAAGTCCATCTCCGCGCCGCCGACTGGAACGCACACGGCCATCATACCGATCCCGCCTACGACGAAACCATCCTGCACGTCGTCTGGCAGGCCACGGGAGAAAAATCCTTTTTCCCCGCCACCTCTTCTTTCCGTCGCGTCCCCCAAATCGTGCTTGGCACTCAACTCGTCGCGCCCTGGGCCGAATTGCAACCGTTGTGCACCGCGCTCCTCCATTATCCCCTCCCCGCCGCCATGCCGGGCCGCTGCTCGCCGGAACTCGCCGCTCTGCCTTCGGAAAAGGTGGCGGGCATCCTGCGCGCGGCGGGACTTTTTCGTTTGCGCCAAAAAGCGCTCCGCTGGTACTGGCGGCAACGCCTAACCAGCCCCGAGCAGGCGCTTTACGAGGCCCTCGCCGAGGCACTCGGTTTCCATGCCAATCAAATTCCCATGCGCTTGGTGGCGCAACGCCTCCCTTGGAAAAAGCTGCGCGGTCTGGAGCCCGCCGCCCTTCTGGCCCATTTCTTTGGTCTGGCCGGTTTCCTGCCCAATGAAAGCGTGATCCGGCTCCGATCGGAGCCTCGTGCGTGGCTGCGTAACCTATGGGAAATTTGGTGGAAGGCCCGCAGTTCGCTCGACTACGCCCTCCTGCCCAAAACCCAGTGGCGTCTCGCCGGGTTGCGTCCCATGAATCGTCCCGAGCGGCGATTGGCCACCCTCGCTCGCATCGTTCCGCGCCTTCCCGAATTGCTCGCCGCCCTGCAGGCGCGCGATGCGAAGCGCTTCGGGAAAACCCTCCTAGCCCTGCGCGATCCGTTCTGGGAAAAACACGCCACCCTGACCGGTACGCCCTTGCGCACGCCTTGCCGCTTGGTCGGCGAGGACCGCATCCATGACATCCTCGTCAACATCTTCTGGCCGATGATTTTGCTTGAGGACCCGGCAGCAGCGCAACGCGGCCTCGAGAACCTGAGCGTCTCCGCCAACGGCGCGGCACGCATCGCCACCCAGCGCATCTTGCTCTCGGCTCTCAGCGCCAGACAGTCACGCGAAGCACTCGTGCAGCAGGGCCTGCTGCAAATCTTCCGTGACTACTGCCAGACCGATTGCTCCCGGTGCCGCAACTGCACCTTCCCGGAGCTGGTGAAGACGTGGAATCCGTGAATCAAATCTCTACTTATCGTCGGGATTCAGCGTCTTGAAGATATACGCGGCGAATGCGCCCGCCGACAACTGGGCGCCAAGGTAAACCGGAAAACTGGCCGCCGGGATAAGTCCCAGGTAGAGGCAACCGGTGGCCACCGCCGGATTGAAAGCTCCACCCGAGATCGGCCCGACCGCAAAGGCCCCGCTCATCACCGTAAAACCAATCGCCAGGCCATAGAACGAATTCCCGGCATTGGCCTTGGCCGTCGCCACATTGAGAACGACGTAAGCCAGCGCAAAGGTGAACAAAAATTCTGCCAGGGCGATTTGACCAAGACTATGGTCATTGACTGAAATATCCTGATTGATGCCTTTCAGGAAAGTGACCGCTCCCGCGGCCAGGACTGCGCCGGTAAGCTGTGCCAGGACGTAAGCGGTGACTTCCGAGGCGAGCATACGCCCGCGAATGGCCACTGCCACGGTGACCGCCGGATTAAAATGGCCGCCCGAAATATGCCCGCCCGCAAAAATCATGACCATCAGGACCGAACCAATGGCCAGCGGTGCAATCACGCCGGCATCCGGATTGAGCACACACATGCCGACCGTAAAGACCAAAAAGAAGGTGCCGATTAACTCAACGATGAATTTTTTCATAATAAATGCCCAAGTGATGAAAGAAGCATGATTCCCTTCGCGATTGGTTAGCATGTCTTCGAAATGCATACCAGTAACTTTTTCCGCTGAACCTCAGCCCATCGTCGCCCTCCTTGATTTGCTTTTTGAAAACTAAATCCGGGAGGCTGCAACTTAATTTCACTGGTTATGGACACTTCTCCTTCCCATTTGCATACGACTAAGCCGTTTTCCCAACGATTTGCCTTGATGGGAAAAATCGTCGGCATTGTCGTCCTGGCTCTCCTACAATTGATTCCTCTCGGCCTTGTTGAAGGATTGCTCTCCGACAGGCTTGAGCGACGCGATCAGGCCACCCATGACATCACTTCCACCTGGGGTAACGATCAACAGGTCATTGGCCCCATTTTAATCGTACCTTACCGCTACTATTACACGGAGAAGAAGGAAGTCCTGGTCGCCAACCACACCGTTCTCCAGGACGTGGAGACAAGCCAGCAGGACCTTGCCTATTTCCTGCCCACGCACCTGATCATCGAAGCCCAGGTCAACCCGAAGCGTTTGCACAAGGGCATCTACCAGGCCGTCGTGTACGACGCAGATCTCGACTTGGCCGGAGATTTTGTCCCACCCGATTTCACTCCCTTCAAGCTCGGCAAATTCGACATCCTTTGGGACCAGGCCAGCGTGGCCCTGCCCATCCATGATCTGCGCGGCGTCCAGCAAATGCTCGCCCTTCACCTCGGCGAAAGCGACCAGCCTCTGCTACCCGGCAGCACACTCAATTTTTATCCGCAGGGAATGCATGCCGATCTCGCTCATTTTCAGGCGCCGACTGGCCCCCTCCCCTTTCATTTGAAAATCAGGGTGCGCGGCAGCGATAGCCTGCAGTTTGCCCCCATCGGGGTCGAGAATACGGTACATATGACTTCGTCCTGGCCTGACCCGAGTTTCAACGGCAGCTTTCTGCCCGCCGAACGAAAAGTCACGCCCCAGGGGTTTGATGCCACTTGGCGCATTTCTTATTACAGCCGGAACTTCCAGCAGCAATGGCGGGATGCAGTCAACCCCCTGAAAGGGGACGATTTGAGCAACTCCTATTACGGCGTCGAATTTTTGACCCTTATCGACTCCTACCGCAATGTCGAGCGCTCCATCAAGTATGGCATTCTCTTCGTCACCCTTGTCTTCGTCACCTTCTTCCTCTTTGAAATCCTGCTCCGCCTTCGTTTACACTTGATTCAATACAGCCTGGTCAGCGGGGCCCTGGTTATCTTCTATTTGGCCCTCCTGAGTCTCTCGGAATTCGTCGGCTTCGGATTGTCTTATCTGATCGCAGCAGGCGTTTCGACGCTGATGATCAGCGCCTACTGTTCCAGGATACTTGCCAACTTGCGGCTGACGCTCGGTTTGACGTGCGGTCTCGCCGCCATCTATGTGGCGCTTTACATCATTCTGAATTTGGAAGACTACTCGCTGCTTGTGGGCACAGCGATTCTCATCATGGCCTTGGGATCCGTCATGTACGTAACGCGAAACGTAAACTGGTATGGCAATGGAACTGAGTAGCTGGGAAGACTTCGGCCCAGATGCCGACTCCAGCCTCTAACCCTTAGCTTGCCGGTTAAAGGCAACCGCATCGGCATACTTCACTCCCGTGCCCCCAAAGATGTCCAGCGCAGAACCGATGGTGAGATCGACTTTTCCGTTGCTTGAGCGCGTCGTCGTCTCCAGGTCGGCGAGCGTGTTGGCCCCGCCAGCGTAAGTCGTGGGAATGGTTGTCCACCGGCCCAGTTTTTCCACCAGGTCGAGATCAATGCCGCGGCATAAACCCTCTACATCCACGGCGTGAACCAGAAACTCGGCACAGCTCGCGGCCAGTTTCTGCAGCGTTTCCTGCGATACCGTCAGTTCCGTAAACTTCTGCCAGCGGTCCGTGACCACGACGTAGTCCTCCCCGCGCTTGCGGCAGCTCAAATCGAGCACCAGGCGCGACTTTCCGATCGCTTGGACCAGATCGGCCAACCGTTCCTCATCGAGACGCCCGCCATGAAAAATCCAGCTCGTGACGATGACGTGCGAGGCCCCCGCCTCCAACCACGCCGCGGCATTGTTCCGGTTGATCCCGCCGCCGATGTGCAGGCCGCCCGGGAAAGCCGCCAGGGCCGCACGCGCCTCCTGCTCATTGCCCGGCCCGAGCATGATGACGTGACCTCCGGTCAGTCCGTCCTGCCGGTAAAGATCGGCAAACCACGCGGCAGAGCGATCCGAGACAAAATTCGTGCGCAGGCCGGAATCGCCGAGCGTACCGCCCACGATTTGTTTCACCTTGCCTTCATGCAGGTCGATACACGGACGAAACATAGGTTCAATGCCAAGTAAGACTAGACGACTGTCCCTCTATCATTTTGAAGATTCGTCTCAATTCGCTGCTCGCTGTTAATCATCAACCCCTTCAACCGCCAATGCGGCCTTCGAACAGCTAAAATCTTTCGCCAGCGCGACAAAATTCTTCAGCATCTGCAATCCGGCCTTCTGGCTTTTTTCCGGGTGAAACTGGGTGGCGACCAGATTCCCCCGCGCAATCGCCGCCGTGAAGGTGTCGCCGTAAGTGCATTCCAGCGCAATCAGGGAGGAGTCCTTCGGCGCCACATAATAGCTGTGTACGAAATAGACGTAATCACCGGTCGAGATGCCGCTCAGGAGCGGGGCCTCCGGCTGGCGGACATTGACCGTGTTCCAGCCAATCTGCGGAATCTTCAGTCCATGACTCGCGGAAAACTTGCGCACCGTACCCGCAAAGAGGCCAAGCCCCTTCTCCCCGGGAGCTTCCTCGCTCGAATCAAAAAGCATCTGGAATCCGACGCAAATCCCGAAGAATGGCCGTTCCGATCTGGCCCAGGCCACGACTTCGTTCCACATTCCGGACGCCGCGAGGCTCCGCACGCAGTCACCGAACGCGCCGACCCCAGGCAGCACCAACGCGTCCACCTGCGCGATTTCCTTCGGCGTACGGACAAAAACCGCCTCGCCTCCCACATGCTGAAAGGCCTTCTGCACGCTTCGCAAATTCCCTATGTCGTAATCCACGATGCCGATCATGCTTCCAATATATCTAAACCGGTGAAATTGTCCCATCATTCCGCGCTCCCCTTTCCCATCCCCTTGGGCTCCCAATCCTGTTAATCTGGTTCCCAAGTGTTCCGCCTCTTCCTCACCCACAGCCTCCGCTATTTCGCGCGGCACCCGGCACTCACCGCCCTCAACCTCGTCGGCATCGCGCTCGGTGTCACCGTCTTCCTCAGCGTCCAGATCGTCAATCATAGCGCCCTCGAGTCCTTCCGCGCGTCGGTCGATATTGTTGCGGGCAAAGCCGACCTGGAAGTCATCGGCGACGGCCTCCGCTTCGATGAAACCGCCTACCCGGTCGTCGCGGACCATCCCGGCATTGCCGCCGCCACGCCCACGGTCGAGGACATCGCCAGTCTCGCTGATTATCCCGGCGAATATCTCCAGATTCTCGGCGTCGATATTTTCTCCAACGGCCCGCTCCGCACCTTCGAGTTGCACGACGCGCAGGCGCAAAAGCCCGACGTCACCGCATTCCTCCGCGATCCCAGGGTCATTGCCCTCACCCGCACGCTGAGCCAGCGACTCGGCCTCAAGATCGGCGATCCGCTCCGCCTCGAAACGCAGACCGGCATCGAGACCTTCCATGTCGGCTACATCCTCGATTTCGGCGAGGACGCCCCTGGCGCCGACGAGCACCTTTCCGTCATGGACATCGCCAACGTGCAGGAAAATTTCCGGCATGTCGGCAAGCTCACCCGCATCTCGGCCCTCCTTGCCCCCGGCGCCGATTTCAACGCCGTTGTCGCTGACCTCCGGGCCAGGCTCCCTGCCAACGTTATCGTGCAGGCACCCGACCGCCACAACCGCCAGATCGAACGCATGATCGGTGCCTTCCAGCTCAACCTCACCGCCCTCTCGCTCATCTCCCTCCTGGTCGGCATGTTTCTCATCTACAACACCGTGGCCACCGCCGTCGTGCGCCGCCGCCACGAGATCGGCGTCCTGCGCGCGCTCGGCCTGAGCGGCTTCCAGGTCCAGGCGCTCTTCATCGCGGAAGCTCTCCTGCTCGGCTTCGCCGGCTCGCTCCTCGGCCTCGTCCTCGGCGTCGTCCTCGCCGGGCGCCTCGTCGGCGCGGTCTCGCAAACCATCACCTCGCTCTACATCCTCACCAGCATCCAGAACCTGTTCATCGCGCCGTGGATGATCCTCGCCGTGCTCGCCCTCTGCCTCGCCGCCGTCGTGGTCGCCGCCTGGTTCCCCGCCCGCGAGGCCGCCACCATCTCTCCCGTCGAGGCCCTCAGCGTCGGCCATCTCGAGGAACAAAGCGCGCGCAGCACCGGTCGCTGGATGGTCATCGGCGTGGGCCTCCTCGTCCTCTCGGCGATTGTCGCCCGCATCAGCCTCGCCTTCGGCCCGGCCTGGCTCAGCTTCGGTTCGGCCCTCTTCGCGCTGCTCGGCTTTGCCTTCTTTGTGCCGACCCTCAGCCGCTCGTTTTCGCGCTGGATCAATCCCCGCTCGATCATGGCCCGCCTCGCCTTCGGCCATTTCGCCCAGTCGCTCCACCGCACCTCCATGACCATCGCCGCGCTCGTCGTCGCGCTCGCCATGGTGGTCGGCATCTCCACCATGATCTTCAGCTTCCGCACCACGGTCGAGTCGTGGCTCAATCGCTCCATCCAGTCCGACCTCGCCATCGGCCCCGCCGCCAACATGGTCATCGGGCACCGCGAGATGATCCGGCCCGAGGTCGAACAGATCATCGCCACGCTGCCGCACGTCACCTACGACACCTACCGCGAGCTCCGCATCCAGCTCAACGGCGAGTCGGTCAAGCTTGCCTCCACCCGTCTGGCGGTCACGCGCGGGATCGAGCCGCTCGATTTTCAGGAGGGCGATCCCCGCACCGCCATCGATCAGGCGATCAATCAGCACGCCGTGCTCGTCAGCGAGTCCTTCCAGCGCCGGTTCCACCTCGGCCTCGGCGACACCATCAACCTCGCCACGCCCACCGGCCATCGCGATTTCAAGATCGCCGGCGTCTTCATCGACTACACCTCGGATGGTGGCGTCATCCTCGTCGATTGGCAGACCTACAAGCAATTCTGGCAGGACGATTCCATCAACGGCATCGGCGTCTACATCGACAAGCAGGCCCCCTTCACCGCCCTGCAGCTTCAGGCCATGCTCCGCCCCAGGATCGCTCCCTACGGCGAATACCTCATCAAGTCGAATCAGGAACTGCGCGAGCAGGTCTTCCGCATCTTCGACCAGACCTTCTCCGTCACCTACATCCTGCAAACCATCGGCATCATCGTCTCCGCGCTCGGCATTTTTCTCAGCCTCACCATCCTCGTCACCGAACGGCGGCGCGAAATCAGCATCCTGCGCGCCGTGGGTGCCTCTCAGCGACAGATCGAGCAGCTTGTCCTGTGGGAAGCCGCCATCATCGGGCTTCTCGGCTCCTTTCTCGGCATCATCGCCGGGCTCGCGCTCGCCTACATCCTCAGCTTCGTCATCAATGTCTCCTTCTTCGGTTGGACGATCTCGTGGGCCACGCCCTGGCGCTTCCTCCTCAGCCTGCCTCTCGCCGTCATCGCTGCCGCGCTCGTCGCCGGCTATTGGCCCGCCCGCCAGGCCGCCCGCCTCGACATCGCTGACGGGGTGAAGATGGAATAATCCAATGTAGCGCCGGTAGCAGCCTGTCCTGAGCGCAGCCGAAGGAACCGTCGCACTTTACCGGCTGTACCCCAAACTCACGTGTCCCCTCACTGTTGGGCCGGCGGAGATGAAACCGGTGGAACCTTGACGAAGGGCTCCAGGAGCTTGGCCACTTCATCCGGGGCAAAAATCAAAATCAAAATGGGAATGAGGATGAGGATGCTCGCACCCACCACGCAACTCACCAGCAATTGATTCGGCTCGTCCACTTTCTCTTTTTGCCTGGTAGACGAGGAACCCGGTGAACGATTCAGAAAGGAAGCAGGCCGGTCGGTCTTGGGCTGCGACCCGGCCGAGGCCGCCGAACGGGCCCGGGCCTTGGCCGTGAGCGGACTGGGGCCGGAAGGAGAAACACTTGAAGTCGTGGCCCGTCCGTTATCCGCCGCAGGGCGCGGTTTGAACTTGGACGGAGATACCCTCGTACGAGCCTCGTCCGTGGGAGAGGGCGGTCCGGGGTTGGATGGAGGAACTGCCGAAGTCGTGGCCCCGGCGGCATCCGCGGCAGGACGCGATTGAAACTTGGGCAGAGAAATATTCGGCATCGTCATCCGAGCCCGGTCCGCGGCAGACGACGGAATGGCTTTCGACTCAGAAATCACCTTTTGCAAAGGCGCCCAATCGCTGGCGCCTTCGGGTTTGGACGGGTCATCGTCCTTGAGTATCCCGGCGGCAAGAAGCGCGGTGGCTTCTTCCAATGTATAAGGGCCAACGTCCAGGCCATTTTGATGAATGAGGATATTCATGGGGCTAATCCGCAACTCCAACCTGAAACATCACCCCAACCATCCATTCCCACAAGAGCCATTTATTAGGTATCTGCGATACACGCAGTAATGACAAATCTTTTCTCGCCTTTTGAGGCTCTCCCCCAACAGGCCGGCATGCGTCACGACTGCCGCACTTTACAAGCCGTACCCGCCTCTCCTACGGTAACTCCTTCCGCTCCCGTTAATTGTGCCATTCTTCGATTCCCCCTCTCCCTAATCCTGTTAATCTTGTTAATCCTGTCTAAAACTCTTTCATGAAATTCATCTTTCTCGGCGACGTCGTCGGTGAACCGGGCCGCGATACCGTGCGCGCCGCCATCCCGCTCCTGCGCGAGCGCTACAGCCCCGACTTCTTCGTCGTCAACGGCGAGAACGCGGCGGGCGGCAACGGCATCACGCCCCGCCTCGCCGTCGATCTCATGCGCGCCGGCGCCGACGTCATCACCCTCGGCGACCACGCCTGGGACCAGCGCGAGATCGTCCCCTACTTCGCGACGGAACCCCGTCTGCTGCGCCCGCTCAATTTTCCCGCCGGCACGCCTGGCTACGGCTCAGTCGTCGTCGGCGGCAACGGCCTGAAACTCGGCGTCATCAATATGCTCGGCCGCACCTTCATGGGCCCGCAGGTCGACAATCCCTTCCTCCTCATCGAGGCCGAAATCCAGAAGCTCAAGGCCGAGACCTCCTGCATCATGGTCGATTTCCACGCCGAGGCCACCTCGGAGAAAATCGCCTTCGGACGCGCCCTCGACGGCATCGCCACCCTCGTCGTCGGCACCCACACCCACGTACAGACCGCTGACGACCAGATCCTGCGCAACGGCACCGCCTACCTCACCGACGCCGGCTTCTGCGGCCCGCACGACTCCGTCATTGGCCGCGACGTCGCCAGCGTCCTGCAAAAATACCGCACCCTCCTGCCCAACAAATTCTACATCGCCCGCGAAGGCCTCCAGGCCGACGGCGTCTTCGTGGAAGCCGACCCCGACACCGGCCGCGCCCTCCGCATCGAACGCATCCAGCAGAAAATCACTTTGGAAGGAACTCTCAAAACCAATCCGTCATCCTGAGCTTGTCGAAGGATCAGTTCGGCCTGGCCCCCTCAGTATTTCAACTTTCAGCTTTCAACTTTCCGCTTTTCTGCCCCCCTCCCAATCCCGTTAATCCTGTCCAAAAATTCCGTTAATTCCGTCTAAAACCACTCCGGCATGAAACCCAAGCGCGACCAACCAGAGGAAAGCCCCTCCCTCGGCCTCGAAGTCGAAGCCCCCGGCCACTCCGCGCAAAACCCCATCTCCGTCGGCGACCTCACCGGCACCATCCGCGATCTCCTCGAGGAATCCATCGGCGAAGTCTGGGTCGCGGGCGAAATCTCCAACTTCCGTGCACCCGGCTCCGGCCACCTCTACTTCACCCTCAAGGACGCCACCGCCACCCTCGCCGCCGTCATGTTCCAGAGGGAGGCCCGGCGCGTCGGCTTCGTCCTGGAGGACGGCCAGGCTGTCCTCGCGCGCGGCACCATCACGGTCTACGAAGCGCGCGGCCAGTACCAGATCCAGGTCGCCGAAATCCGCCCGCGTGGCCAGGGCACTCTCCAGCAACGCTTCGAGGAATTGAAACGCCGCCTGGAAGCCGAAAACCTGTTCGCCCTCGACCGCAAGCGGCCCCTCCCCGTCTTCCCCGAAGTCATCGGCGTGGTCACGTCGCTCCAGGGTGCGGTACTCCAGGACATGCTGCACATTTTGCAACGCCGCGCGCCGGGCATCCGCATCCTCGTCCGGGGCGTGCGCGTCCAGGGAGCGGAAGCGGCGCAGGAAATCGCCGGGGCCATCGCCGCGTTCAGTGCCGAGGCAAATATCGATCTGCTCGTCGTCGCGCGGGGCGGCGGCAGCCTCGAGGACTTGTGGGCCTTCAACGAGGAACCGGTCGCCCGCGCCCTCGCCGCGTGCCGCGTCCCCACCATCTCCGCCGTCGGCCACGAGACCGACTTCACCATCGCCGATTTCGTCGCCGATCTGCGCGCCCCCACGCCCAGCGCCGCCGCCGAAATGCTCACCCGCGACTGGAGCGAATGGCGCGAGACCGTCGCGAAACTCGGCGTCCGGCTGGAACGCACCACGCGGCAGGTCCTCGGCGATCATCGCCGCCAACTGGCCCGGCTCGCGTCCAGTTATGCCCTCCGTGAACCGCGCCGCGTGGTCCGGCAATGGTCGCAGCGCCTGGACGATCTGCAGCTCAGTTTGCATGCCACCGCGCATAATGCGATTCAGGAACGCCAGCATGCCCTGCGGCTTCTTCAGGCGCGGCTGGCGGCCCACCATCCCACCCGCGAACTGGAACGACACCGTGGCCATCTGGTCCAGCTTGCGGCGCGGCTGCGCGCGCTCGGCCCCCAGGCCACGCTCGACCGGGGCTACGCGCTCGTGCTCGACGAACAAGGCCATCCGATTTCCCAAGCCACCCGAACCCGCGAAGGCCAGCCGGTATGCATCGTCCTGAGCAAAGGCACCGTCGGCGCGAACCTCACCCAAGCCGACCCCGCCGGGGCCTTGCTGGAGTCGCTCGCCTCGCCACCGGCAGGGAAGTCCGCGCCCCCGAAGAAGAAGGAAAAGTCCCCCCGCAAACCGAGCAGCCCTTAATC
>Ga0302319_10014933_pt1 | contig 14438 bp, 11 predicted proteins | sample Bog_T0_2_FD_203319 | JGI IMG/M metagenome (GOLD analysis project Ga0302319, IMG submission 203319) | Peat permafrost microbial communities from Stordalen Mire near Abisko, Sweden - Bog_T0_2 | ecosystem: Environmental > Terrestrial > Soil > Wetlands > Peat | place: Sweden: Abisko, Stordalen Mire... | reverse complement strand
TTGCTAGGCGGAGTCGTAACTCTTGAACATCCCGGATCATTCGCGGGCGCCTCAAAGTCCGATGCGCTTTACCTGACCGGCCAGCCCACCCCATCAGCCGATGCGAAGACAACCTCGCTCAAGCTGATTCCCTATTACGCCTGGGCCAATCGAGAAGATTCATCCATGCAGGTCTGGATACCCTACGTTCGCGCGTAGGGTTTCACTGCAGTCTATTGCTGGAGAGTTCTGAGCCGCGCGCAGGCGTCATCAAGATCATGATCCCGCTTCGCAAAGCAGAAGCGAAGCAGGTTCTCGCCATGCCCCGGACGGAAGAACGCCGATCCCGCAACGGCAGCCACGCCAGTCTTCGCCAGCAGCCACCGCGCCTTGATTGCTGCGGTTTCGCCCGGCAGATGACTTGCATCCGCCAGCACGTAATATGCACCCCGCGGAATATACGGTTTCATCCCGGCGTCATTGAGCGCAGACACAATCCTGGCTCGTTTCGCTTCGTGATCCGTAGCAAGCTGCTTGTAGAAGCTGGGCTCAAGCTGCTCCAGCCCCTGAGCCGCGCCATGTTGAAAAGCCGAAGGCGCGCAGACATAGGTCAAATCGTGGAAGAAGTTGATCGCCCCCAGCCACTTCGCGTCCGCAACCAGGTATCCAAGCCTCCAGCCCGTCACTGAGAATGTCTTCGAAAATCCCGAGATCACAATAGTCCGCTCGCGCATACCCGGCAGCGAGGCAGGAGAGATATGTTCTGCGTCGCCATAAAGGAAGTGCTCGTAAATCTCATCGGTAAAAACGAAGAGCCCGAACTCAATGGCCACGGCCGACAGCGCTTCCAACTCCTCCCGGGTAAAGATCTTCCCGCAGGGGTTCGACGGGGTATTGATAATCATCGCCCGGGTGCGAGGCGTCAGCGCAGCCCGCAACGCGTCCATATCCAGGGTCCAGTCGGCATCCGCCGCAACTGGCGCGCAAAGCGGCACAATCACCGGTACGACTCGCTTCGACTTCAACTCGCTGGCGTGGTAACCATAGAACGGCTCAAAGAGAATCACTTCGTCGCCGGGATTCAGCAGCGCCAGACTCGCCGCCTGCAGGCCACCGGTCGCGCCGCTGGTCACCAGAATCTCAGTATCCGGATCGACCACCATCTTGCGGTCGCGAAGCATCTTCGCCGCAATCGCCTGCCGCAGCCGGGCAATTCCGTCGAGCCGCGTGTAAATGTTATGCCCCGCCTGGATCGCCTCAATCGCGCCCTGGAGTACTGGCGCAGGAGCTTCCGTGTCGCAGACGCCCTGCGCAAGGTTCACTCCGCCGATCCGGTCGCACTCCATCGTCATGGCGCGAATCTCAGACTGGAGAGTGCGCGGTGCGAGTTCGCTTAGTCTCAATTCCTGCAAATCGGCGGCAGTTGCAAGCGGTGTGATGAGAGCATTCATTCTCGATTACCAGTCCCTCGCTCCAGCTAAGGCTACATCACGGTCCCACACGATTCCAAATCACCGATCTGTCGGCGCTTTGCCGTCTATTGACCGCCATTCAGAGTTTGCGTGGCAGCTTTGAGCAGCGCCGCCTCGCGCTCCATTGCGGCAGCCGTTCGCACAATCTCCGCTTCCACATCCGACCACTGCTTTTGTTCAATCGCTTCACGGACCGCGGGCAGCGTCTTCACTCCGTAGCCGGTGTAGAGTCCGGGAGCGTACATCAGATTCTCGTACCAGGGACGTTTTGGAAGGCCCGCGGGATCGAGGAAAACACGTTCAGTCTGGATGAGCTGTGGGTTGACAGTAGTTTTGCCATCCGCCGCGTGAGCTGTATAGGCCTTTTCAAAGTCCGCGGCCGCGGTAGTCAGATCGTCGGAAGCCTGATCCAACGGAGCGAAGTTGAAATATGGCGGCACAGGCTCGGCGATCGGCGGAACCAGGGTCTTCCTGGGGTCGGTCAGGGCCTTGTAGGTGCCGTCGGCGATTTCCGCGTTCGTCTCCTTGATCTTGGCCCGCTCCGTTTCAGCAAGCTTCTTCACTTCAGTCACATACGTATGAAGCGTATCTGCTAAATCGGCAAACTGGAAGGGAATCACATCGGCGTCAGCCATGCGTACCACCATCGTCCCGACGGTTTGAGCCAGCGCCCGGCCATAGACAAACGTGGTGTCCGCGAAATGACTGTAGAGGTAAAAGTCGTCATAAATCGAGTGATACTGTCCCAGCGAATCTTCGCCGCCAAATCCGACATTGATGCTGGCTACGCCCAGGTGATCGATGAAGACCGAGAAATCCGAGCCCGACCCAATCGATGGGATGCGCGTATCGGCGCGTGAGCGCAGCGTAGCGCGTTCTTCCGGAGTTGCCTCATGGATTGCCGCCAATTTAGCCCGGTCTCGGACGCTCATGCCGCTCTCAGGATCGTCGATCACGCTGGTAACCGAGTCGATGAAGTTTTCCAGCGAATGCGATCCTTCCGCTCCGAAGAAGCCGCGCCCGTTTCCGTCGGTGTTGAAATATGCCACTGCATGTTCGGAAAGCTCCTTCGCATGCGTCTCGGCCCATTCCGTCGAGCCCAGCAGCGCAGGCTCCTCCCCGTCCCAAAAGCAGTAGATGATCGTGCGCTGCGGATGCCAACCCTGCTTCAGCAGTTCGCCCAGTGCCCGGGCCTCTTCAAGCTCGGGACTGGTCCCGCTCAACGGGTCTTCCGCCCCATTCACCCAGGCATCGTGGTGGTTGCCGCGAATCACCCACTCGTCCGGCATCGTCGACCCTGGAATGCGGGCCACGACATCGTAGAGCGGCTTGCGGTCCCAGTTGAAAGCCAGCGCAAGATGCGCTTTGACCACACTCGGCCCGGTCTTGTAAGGGATGGGAAGCCCTCCGCGCCAGGATTCGGGAACTATTTCACCCTTGAGCGCCATCAAGAACGGCTTCGCGTCGCCATAGGAGATCGGTAGAACGGGGATCTTGGTAATCGTCTCGACCTGATCGATCGGAATGAGCTTCACTCCCTCCACCGCCCCCACGCCGGGAGTCTGAGGATCGCCGGGATACACCGGCATATCCATCACGCTGCCTCGCTGCACCCCATCCACGGGCCTCATTGGGCCTTCTGGAAAGGTGTCGCCGGCGGAATAGCCATCATCTCGTGGGTCTGAGTAGATCAAACAGCCCACGGCTCCGTGTTCAGCTGCAAGCTTCGGCTTAATGCCGCGCCAGGTCATGCCATAGCGCGCCAGCACAATCGCTCCCTTGACCGAGACGCCCATCGACTCAAGCTGCTTATAGTCGTCCGGAGCGCCATAGTTGACGTAGACGAGCGGGGCAGTCACGTCTCCATCGCGCGAAAAGGCGTTGTAGCTCGGTAACTGCTCATCTTTTTGATTGGAGGTTGGGTCCACGTCCACCGCCGGCTCCTGAAGCTTGGCAGTAAGCGGTGTTGGCCCCAGCAGTTCAAGCTTGCGCGACTTGGGAGTCGGAAACAACGTTGAGAATGTTTCGATTTGAGCATCGAGACCGTAGCTCTTCAGTTGCGCCAACAGCCACTCCGCGTTGTCGCGGTCGTAGGGCGATCCAACATGGTGAGGGCGCGCCGAGAGACGGCGCATATTCTCGCGAATCCGGTCGGGCTCTGGAATGGCGCGAAACTTCTTCTCCCATTCCATTTCGGCGGTCGAGTGAGCGGCCGTATATCCGCGCAAGGGAACGGCGGGTGATGCCGTCGGGTCGGCCGGGTAAGGATTCAGGGCGAAGGCTGGCGTGACGCAGAGGGTGAGGCTGGCAATCAGTTTGCGCATGTGGCTTCCTCGACATGAAAAATGGAATAGCCTGATCGGAAGGGCCAAAGCTTCTCTTAAATTCTCGCTTGAAAGTGCAGAGTAACAGATGGCGTCCAATGCGGTGGGGGAGAGTTACCGAATTTCTGTATCGAGGCAATCTCCCGGATTGCCGGCCGGAGAATGCCCAAAAATCGTCGTCTCAGACAGCCTCCAGGAAAGAGCGCGGCAGACCTTCAATGTTACATTCGTGTTAAAATCGCGATTGTGACATGGTTGAAACCACAACTCCGCTAGAACGAAACCTATGAATCTCTATCTGATGCGCCACGCAGACGCTGGCGTCCCACGCGAAAATCCAGTCCTCGATGCCAAACGCGGCCTCGTGAAAGAAGGCAAGCAGCAGTGCATGCTGATGGCTGGAGTCCTGACGGGCCTCAAGGCCCAGATTGACGTCATCATTTCAAGCCCGCTCAAGCGAGCCCGCCAGTCGGCGCAGTTTGTAGCAACAGAAATCGGCTTTGAAGCCCCGATTCTTGCCTCGCCGGCGCTTGCACCTGACGGGGATTACCCCGCACTCCAGCAACTCATCGCCCAGCATTCCAACCGCGAAGGGGTTCTGCTCGTGGGCCATAACCCGAACCTGCACCAGCTGATTGCCAAACTGATTTCCGGCAACGGCGGCAACGGCAATGGCCACAATCATTTACAAGGCGGCGGGACAATTCGCCTCCGCAAAGGCGCTATCGCAAGAATTGATCTGGCCAAACGGCCCGCTCAATTGCAATGGCTGATTGATCCCCGTCTCGCACGGATCATCTATGCCAGCGTGACAAAAAGCTCGCGGCCAAAGACCTCCCGGAAATAGTCTGCCTCCTTGCGGAGCGACCAGAGCTCGAGCTCCGCACCCGTTCGACCCGGCTCCACTTCCAGCAGCACCCGCTTGGGATACACCCTTGCGGCGACGCGCAGGACATCGGAAGCCCGATCTTGGTTCAGCGCCCTCGCCAGTCGCAGGAGTACCACGCTCTTCTGCACATTTCCATGCTCCTGCGGCGGGATATTCCGCATCGCCCGGTCTCCCGGCTGGGGACGAGTCTTTCCCAGATAGCGGGCAATCGCTGAGATGATGGTTCGCTGCAGCATCGTATATCCGTAGATTTCCGAACTTGAGATGATGTATTGCGTGTGCCGGTGGTGCCCCTGGTGATTCAGGAATTTGCCTGTCTCGCTCAGCATGGCCGCTGACGCCAGCCAGTTCTCGTAATCCGAGGGAAGCCTGTGCAGCGTCGCCAGATCGCGAAATAGCTGTTCGGCATGATTCTTCACCGGCTCAGCCTGACGCAGATTCACTCCATAGCGTTTTGCAGTCGCGACCACGCTCTCCCAGCGCTCCTGCTCAAACTGCAAATGCGCCGTTGCCCGGTCATCCTTTTCGGCTAGCATCTGTGCGAGAATTCCGTCTCGCAGGCCAAGATCCGAATAGCGAAATCCAGCCAGTTCAAAGGTCTCGAGCAATTCTGCATAGACCACCGCACCGGCGACGATAATCTCGGCACGCTTCGGTCCGATTCCAGGCACAGCCGAACGCTCCGCCATATTCATCTTGCGGAGCTTGGTCGCAAGTCGCCGCACCTGCTGCTGTGTCGTGATTCCATGAGCCGCCTGCGAGGCAGCTAAGCTGGTTCTCGCTTTGGAGGTGCTCCCGGCTTTCAGAAATTGCCCAGTTGCGCCTGTTCTGGCAGTCTTCGCTCTGGTTTTCGCGTCAAGTTCCGGCTTGACGAGTGTTGTGTGCGCTTCGGCCAGGGCCGCCGCGGTTCCAGAGGTAGCGATAACAAGCGGCACCGATCCCGGTTGAATTCGGCGGTGAGCGCGCCGCAACTCCCGTGCAATGAACTGCTTCATCCGTGCCAGGTCCTCTTCGGATGGCGGATCGTCGGGGATGAATTCTCGAGTCAACCGAACTGCACCCAATGGCAGGCTCACAGTGTCTTTGATTCGCTTGTGCTCACTGAGCGTAATTTCGCAACTGCCACCGCCGACGTCGACCAGCATCACCTTTCCGGTCGCGCCCGGTTCATTGGTCATTACTCCGCGATGGATCAGCCGGCCCTCTTCCAGACCGGAGATGATCTCGATTGTCCAGCCGGTTTCCGCCTTGGCCCAGGTCACGAAAGCCTGCGCATTGCGCGCATCCCTCATTGCTGCGGTTGCGACTACGCGGATCTGATCGACACCATGGGCCTGTACAGCTCGCTGGAATCGTTTGAGCGCCTTGAGCGTCGTGGCCATCGCATCCGGCGATACCAGGCCTGTATCGAAGACACTCGTACCTAATCGTGTAACTTCGCGATCCTCGTGCAGCGTTTTCAGACGGTGGGCCACAACCCGGGCAATCTTCAGCCGGCAGGAGTTGGAACCGATATCGATTGCGGCAAAAGTAGCGGCTAACGTTGGCATGCTGAGATTCGGGCGAGCTCTGGGGGTCAAAATCACAAGCTGCCTACCGAAACGATACAACACCGCAACCCGCGTCGCCCTTGAATACACCATGAACAAGGTTTGCAGACGAGCCGCAATCCCTCTTGGATGTACCGGGCCGGTAAGAAGAGAAGCTTCTACGTCCCGAAGACTTCCAGGATCAAGAAGTCCCGGCAAATCACAGTCAATGTGATTTGCCGGGACGATTGTTCTTTAAGGGAGGGCTATTCTTTTCGCGTCTTAGCTGATGTTTCCATTCAGGCCGCTAGGGAAGAATCCGCCTTTGGCGCCGCTGGGACTGGCGTAGACGATATTCAACACCTGTTGCGTAGTGCGGCTGAAAGCAATGGTGTTAGCGTCCGCATTCACAATCGTTGAAGCCGTGAAGTTGGCCGTCGAAGTATTAAGCGATACCTGTGCTGTGGCGAGGCCGATATCATCGTTATTCGTTCCGTCCAGGGCAGCGCGCAAATTGCTGATCTTGATCGTCGTGGCAGCAATTCCGTCTCCCGGATTGGCCTGATCCAGACCCCAGAGCACAGTCCGTATCAACCCCGCGTGGTAGGCCTCAACGGCGAGAATTCCGGCCGCAGCCCCGAGATTCGCGGAGACAGTCAGCAGCCCGGCAGCGCCGTGATATGCCGTGACTCCGACATCTTCAAAAATGTAGGAACCCAGCAGAAACGCAACATCGCTGGAAAAGGGATCGAATGCCGGCCCGATGCCGGCCGCCGCAGCCGCCGCGTTGAAGCTGTTGTACAGGTCGATGTTCGGCATCGCGACCGCAGAAGCACCCAACGCTCCCCGCAGGAAGTTGACGTGTTTCTGTTCCTCGCTTGCAATCTCGGAAGCGTACGAAGCAACCGCGGGGATTGTGAATGGAACCTTGCAACTCGCCGCACCGCTGGGCTTGACGATGACCGTCCCGCCCCCGGTTGCCGAGGTTCCGGGGCCGATCCCGATGCCGATCTGGTCAATCGTCTGGCCGCTATTGGCGAGCGTGTAGAACTGTGCCTCGAGATACTCCAGGTTCAGAGCAAAATTGAGGTAGTCCGCATCCGTGAGCGTCGCTTCAGCCTTTGCCTTGGTTGAGTTTCCGAGCATCAGGCCTGCAAGGGCGGTGCCGCTCATCATCATTAACCGGCGGCGGCTCGAAACAATGACTTCATCGAGTATTTGTGTCTCTGTGGTTGCCATGATTCTCCGTCCTTAGGGGGTGGTGGAATTGATGTTGCCGTTCAGGCCGGCTGGGAAAAATCCGCCGGATGTGGCGCCGCCTACTGAAGTCGCGTAGACGATCGACAGGACTTCACTCGTGGTCCGCGCATAAGCAATGGCGTTCGTCGGATCGCAGGCGACCACTGAAGTAAGACTCAGCGAGGTCTCATTCCCACCACCCAACGTTGCACGCAGGGCCGAAATCTGATTGGCATAGCCCACATAGGTGCTTCCGGCCTGCAGAATCAAAGTGCGGATTTCAGCGGCGTGGTAGGCTTCGACAGCCATGATTCCTGCGGCTGCGCCGAGATTTGTCGAACTAGTCAGCAGAGTTGCCGCGCCGTGGTATGCCGTAACCCCCACGTCTTCAAAAACGAATGCTCCCACAAGAAACGCATCGAAGCTCGCAAAGGGATTAAAGCTCGAGCCAATACCCGCCGCCGATGCTGCTGCATTAAAGCTGTTTTCAAGGTCGATTGCAGGCGCCGAAACTGCTGCAGATCCGAGGGCAGAGCGTAGAAAGCGCACATGATTCAATTCGTCCTGCGCGATTTCGTAGGCGTATTCCTGCTGAATTTTGCTGGTGAACGGGACCATCGCTCCACCGGTCACCGTTCCTGCTCCGTTGCCTGCGTCGGCAGCTTCCAGGCCTGATCCGGTGGCCGCTATCAGGTAGTACGAGGCCTCAAGGTATTCAAGGTTCAGTGCAAAATTCAGGTAGTCGACGTCCGTCAAGGTAGTCGTCGGTGCAAGGGGAGTGGTTGCCGGCTGAAAGGTCTTCGAGCAGCCAACCGCGGCCAAAGCCGCGGCCGAACCTGCGCCAACCAGAAAATTTCGCCGGGTTAATGCTCTTCTGATGAGTTCATCTACATTGCGCACTAAGGTACCTCTCTCAGTTATGGGGATTCTCAAGAGCCCGTCTGTCTGCACGGCTTGTTCTGTTACATCTGGAGTACGCTGCAATACCGCCACCGGATTTGCCGGCCTTCAGTTTCTTTCCGCACTCCTCGGCTCCGAAAGTAGGCGCTCAGTCTTGTTTCATCTCGCCTCGTGCGAGAGCAAAAAAATGGCGAGGGACAATTCGTCCCTCGCCAGAATGGAAAATTCAGTCAGTTCCAGAGTTACGCGCTCAATTCCTCAATGTTTTCGACGTGGATCAGTTTGGCCGATTCCTCCAGCTTCCCGGTCACCTTTACCGACTTCCCTTCGAATTGTTGGGCCTTATCGGGTGTGTCCAGTTTGTAGACTTCGCCTGAGGAAGCCCGTAAAACGAAACTTGAACCATCCTTGACGATCGTCCCTGTAATGACAGTGGACTTTGCAGCATTCTGATCGGGCTGCGTGGGCTGGACTTGGTCGGGAGTCGCCGGTTTGGGAGTCGGCTCTTGGGCATAGAACGCCGCGGACCGCTCCGGCTGTGGCTGTACTGCGTGGGCAGCGTACCCGAGAAAGATCGAAATCGCGAACAGAGAGAGGGCTCCCTGCGCCGTAAAGCTCGAATTTCGTTGTTTCATAGAATTTCACCTCGGGGGTAGGGTCATTCTTTCTGTGGTATTTCAGAGCAAACCTTGTGCCAAATGTTAAGTCCTTGCCAATAAGCAAGATGCCCATTGTTCGTCGTGTAAGTCACGCCAAAGCCGGTAGTTTTTTCATGGTGCCGTGTAATAAGTCGCCGGTCCTGCAATTCGCTGGTTGAAGAAAGCCCCATGGAGATTGACTCAATGTCTGGCTGATATTCTGAACTGTGCAACGAAAAATCATGAAAGATTCAGCCAAGAACAACTCGCGTCCTTCTTCTTCTCTTTCTGTCCGGGCAGTCTGGGCATTGTTGCTGATCGTCTTTGGCGCTATTTACCTCGCTGCGCTGCATACTCCGTCACTGCTCGATGATGTCGACGCGTCCCATGCCCAGGCCGCAGCGCATATGGCCGAAACAGGGGATCTGGTCACGCTCAAGGTAAACGGGATCCGATACCTGGAGAAGGCGCCTCTTCCTTACTGGATTGTTGCGGGCCTGTATAAAATTCTGGGAGAGAATGCTTACGCGACCCATTTGCCAAACGCCCTGGCGGTTTTGGCTTGCGCCTGGATCGCCTGGCTTTGGTGCCGTCGCGCATGGGGTGACCGAGCGGCGCTCTATGCCGCTCTCGGTACGCTAACGACTTGCGGACCCTTTTTCTACACGCGTTTTTACATTCCTGAGGCGCTACTAAGTTTCCTTCTCCTGTTGGCGCTGTTTTGCTTCCTTACAGGTTTAGAAAGTCACAGGCCAGCCCGCTTCTACGTTGCGTGGGCAGCGCTTGCGTTGGCAACGTTGACCAAAGGACTGATCGCTCCGGTCTTTTTTCTGGGTGCAGCTGTCCCGCTGTTGCTTCTCAGCGGACAATGGCGTCGCTGGCGTCAGCTCAAACCAGTCTCCGGATTCCTGCTCTTTCTCTTGATTGCCGCTCCCTGGCATATTCTCGCCGGCCTGCGGAATCCAGATCAGGGGCATCCCGTCGGCAACATCCCGAGCCTCGGCAATGTGCATGGGTTCTGGTACTTCTATTTCCTCAATGAGCACGTCTTCCGGTTCCTGGGAACCCGCTATCCGCACGACTACAACAAGCTTCCATTCCTTGCCTACTGGCTGCTGCCACTGGTTTGGACATTCCCCTGGAGCCTGTTCTTTCCCGCAGCCCTTGTCGTCGCATGGAAGACGCGGTACACGTGGCTGGCACATGTTCGCAAAGACGCAGGCCAGACCGTGGACTTCTATCTCGACCACGCGGTCCGGGAAGACGTGGCGAGCTATGTTTTTCGCCTCAAGTTCCGCACCCGATCTGCGTGGCTGCTCGGCCTCTTCGCCGCTTTCACGCTTCTCTTTTTTTCGCTTTCGACCAATCAGGAATACTACACATGGCCGGCGTGGATTCCCCTCATCATGCTGACCTCCGGCATGCTTGCTTCCCTCGAAGAAGCCGGCGAAGATTCCCGGGATAAGAAGACGCCAGTCGAGTTATCCGGAATTGGTTGGGTCCGGACTGCGCACATCATCTATTCCGTCGTTGGCCTCATCGTTGCGGCATTGCTGGGTTGGGGTCTCTGGCAATCACGCCAACTGCCATTCGTGTCGGACATCGGGACTCTTCTGGCTCATCGCGCTGTGGGTGACTACTCGCTGTCCATGTCGCATCTTTTCGATCTCACTGGCCCATCCTTCGCCGCGTTGCGTCTTCCGGCAGGTATAGCCGCCGCCGCCCTTTTAATCGGTCCGGTAACCGGGCTCGTACTGCGGCTCAACCGTCGCAACATCGCCGCGACCATCAGCGTAGGCCTGACCTCGGCAGTCTTCCTGGTGGCTGCGCACATCGCCTTCGCCCGGTTTCAGCCAATGCTGAGCTCGCGACAACTGGCCGATACGCTCTTGCAGAAAGCAAGTCCTGCGGATGAATTTGTCATCTTCGGCGACCAGTCCGATGCTTCATCGGTGATTTTCTATACGCATCGCTTCTTTGGACATCCAGCCATGCTGGTCATGGAGCGCTGTTCTCAACACGGAAACGGGTCGTCATTGATCTGGGGCTCCTGCTATCCGGATGCACCGGATATCTTCCTGAGCCATGACGAACTCGCAGTGCAATGGGGCCACGGACCGCGTCACTGGCTCTTTGCCCAGGACACAAACCGCTCCAAAGTCGAGCAACTTCTCGCCGGACGATTGATCCCCGTTCAGACCATCGCAGATAAGACTCTTTGGACCGACCGGCCACTGGAGTAACAGCTGAGCGATGCTTAAATTGTGCAGGAAGCTCAGACTTTCTTCATGATCCGTAATTATGAAGGAGGAACGATCCTAGCTGGAAGGATCTTTCTGGCGCGTGGCCTTGACCGCCGAGAGAATTCCCACGCCCACCATAATGATCGCTCCGACCGCAATCCATTGCGTGGGCATGTGGGCCAGATGAGCGCCGTAGGCCAGACCAGCAATCAAGATCGCGAATCCGGCCAAATAAATTCCGAACGACATAGAATCTCCTGACCAACTGAAGGACCCAGTGTCATCCACGAGGCGTGCTTCCTTCTGAGCAGAAAGGTACAGCCTGACACTTGTCGCGATTCCGTGTACTGCGCTACTTGTGCGTCTTGCTCTCCTCAAGATAATCGACATACCCAAGCAGCGCGCCCCAATGGTAGAAACGGTCACTGCTGGTCACGTCGTCGCCGGTTCCGAGAACGGCATTGTAATTCTCATGAACATGGCCCTTTTCCGTCCATTCCTTCACGAAAAGGCTGTAGGACTTTTGCGCCAATTCCTTTCGCGCTGAAGGAAGTTCGTAGTTACTCAATCCCAGATAGACCAGATAATTCATCGGACCCCAGATACGCCCGCGCCAGTAATTCTGATCATGGAACGCAGGATCGTCGCGCGCAATCGAGGGAATCACCCACTCGCCCCAGAATTCCTTCGGATTAAGCAGATGTCTCTCAATCATTACCTGAGCCTGCGCGGGTGTTGCAGCATGCGCCAGCAGAGGATAGAAGTTCGTGGGCGAAAGCCTCGTGCTGAACTGCCCGGTGCGCAGATCTTTATTGAGAAAGATCCCTTTGTCTTCGTTCCATAGCGTCGCCAGCTTCTGGCTGTATCGCGTACTGCGTTCGCGTAACTCTCGGGCATCGTCCGGCTTCTCCAGCGTGTCGGCAATCTTCGCCAGTGCGTCGGAATCCGCGATGTACATGCTCATCAGGCCAACATCGGCGAACTCCAGCAAATGCGACTTAGGATCGTAGGTTGTGTCGTCATACATCGGACTGTTATCCAACCCTGATTCAAGAATCGCGCCTGCCCTTGTGCCGCGAGAGTCGTCTTCCAGATTCTGCGGCTCATTTCCGCCATCACTGCCCCAGGTCAGGTATCCCTGAAGATCGCGATGCTGCGCCCACCACCGATTCCAGTTCAACAACTGCGGGTAGGCTTCTTCCAGAAACCAGCGATCATGAAACTTCTCATACAAGCCCAGGACTGTGATCGCGCCAACCGGCGGCTCCGATCGGTCAGAGCTCTTCCATCCACCGGCCCGTGCATAATTCGGCACAAAACCCTGTGTCGTCGATTCATGCAGCGTTTCAATCGCATTCGCATAGGCGAGGTCTTTGTCGCCGATCGCTGCCATCGTGGCGGCGAAGAACGTATCCCAGTCGAAGATCACGTAGCCGCCCCAACCGACGCTCCAATCGCGGCTCACCGGAGAAACGACGCGATGACGGCTCGGTTCATAAATCGTGTCCCATCCCAACGTGGTTTCAATCGCATCTACGATCGGTCCACTCTTGGCAGCCAAGTCGTCCACTGCTTTCGTCGATCTCAGATAGGCCTCATGCTGCCGGTTCAAGATCTCGGCAATCTCTGCCACACTTCGCTCTTTGCCAGTGCTTATGCCAACCGGCTGCGTCATTGCCGCCGCGAAGTAAGCTCCGCCGATGGGAATCTGCCCTGCGCCAGGAGCGTGAGCACGGTCCCTGTTCTTTTCATCAACTCCCCCACTCGCGCACGTGCAGTAGATCGGCACCGCGCCTGAGCTTCCGTGTGTCTCAATCAAATCAGGATGCTTCAACGCACTTCCCGGAAAATCCCAAAGAAAATCAACCGAGAAAACCACAGTCGCGGGTACCGCAAACTTCTCGGTCTCGACAGGAGTGACCAGCAGCACGAGGTCCTTTCCATCGTGTCCACTTTGCACTCGCCAGTTATGTTTCTTCCATGTAACCTTCAGGTCGGTATAACTTCCATCCCACGCGTGTGCTCCCGGAAATACCTGGCCTCTGCCTACAAATGTCCCCTGGAGGAAATCGTCGGCGAACTCCGTGGAGTTGTGCTTGAATCCCACATGTACAGCCAATCCTTCCGGCAGCAGAACGTGAGTCGTCATGCTGTTGACATCCCACGTATTCCAACCCTGCGCCAACCGTTGTTGCAACTCCTGGTATCTGGCCGAAGCCGGCTGCAAATCCTGCGCTTCCATGCGCTGCAGGCAGGAAGAGACCATGGCCGAAATCAGCGCCAGCGGAAAAACAAAGATTCTCGCACTACGGATCGAAAGCATGAAGCCTATCCTCCAACAAAAATTGCCGTGCAGACAACCGGATTTCCAAAGAGCGTTAAGGCGATCTTCATGCCGCAAGAAGCACTTCTGTTTTGCGCTGATCCGTGAATTATTGGCTCGATTTCCGCTACTCCCGGTTACTTGGCGGCACGCATCCTGCCGCCTGGCAGCAGTTGATATTCCTTGCCGCGCCAGACGATGCTGCTGGAGAGATAGCTGGCAGTCCAGAATCCGAAGCCCATCAGGTCGCGAATCGGATAGAGCACAAACAGACCGAATAAACTCGGGTCGCGAACCACCTTGCGGCCGGCAGGCCAGGCAATGGCCCATCGAGTCAGAATTCCCCAAGCAAATAGCGCCAGACCCAGAATCGGCCTGCCCAGTGCCAGTGCAGCGGCCAATGCAAGCACTCCAAAAGGCATGCTGAACGTGAGCGCCGATCCGAAATGTCCTTTGGGTCGAGAAAATCGCGTTGACTTCATCCAACGTACCTGGTGCTTCAGCGAATCCATCAGGCTGGAATTGATCACGATGTGATCGATTGCGTGATGGCTCAGTGCGACCTTCTTCTTGAATACTTCGTTGCCAACGATATAGTCGTCGGCGCAATAGTCGCCCATCATTCCCATGCCGCCCATCTTCTCGACGCAATCGCGGCGCACCGCCATCGTGGGTCCGAGGACGAATTGCATTCCTTCCAGCATGTTGGCCACGAGAACTCCGGCAGTCATTTCTACCGACATTCCGATGGCCTCGAGTCGCGCCCACAGCCCGCCATCTGCAGCAACTCCGCGATAGAGGCAGGTCATGGCGCCCACGTTTTCGTCGGCAAACGGCATCGCCACGGCACGCAGGTAATTCGGCGAAACGCGTACGTCGGAGTCACTGATGACAAGCACGTC
>Ga0302319_10014932_pt1 | contig 14438 bp, 12 predicted proteins | sample Bog_T0_2_FD_203319 | JGI IMG/M metagenome (GOLD analysis project Ga0302319, IMG submission 203319) | Peat permafrost microbial communities from Stordalen Mire near Abisko, Sweden - Bog_T0_2 | ecosystem: Environmental > Terrestrial > Soil > Wetlands > Peat | place: Sweden: Abisko, Stordalen Mire... | reverse complement strand
TCTTGATTCTTGAAATCGTGCTAATTGCAGCGGCGCTGGCAGCCACCGCGCTGGCCTGGCCGCACCTGCCGGCGGTGGTCCCGACGCACTGGGGCATCAACGGCCAGCCAGACGGCTTCAGCCCGCGATGGCATTTGTTTCTCATCGGCCCTGGAATCATGACCTTGATAACCGTGATGACCTGGCTCATACCCTGGCTCTCTCCGCGCCGCTTTAGCGTGGATGACTTCAGCGCAACCTACCGGCAAGTGATGCTGATGGTCTTCCTGCTGATTGCGTTCATCCAGGAGTTCATGCTGTGGTCCGCATTTGGGCATCCGGTGACGGGCGGGCGCGTGATGCTGGGCGGAGCCTGCCTGTTCATCGCGCTCATCGGGAACCTGATGGGCAAGGTGCGGCGCAACTTCTTTATCGGCGTCAAGACCCCGTGGACACTGGCCAGCGAGCGGGTGTGGAACGCGACGCATCGCTTTGCGGGCAAGACGATGGTGGCCGGGGGGCTGCTGGGTTTGGCGCTGGCCATCGGCGGCCTGGAGATTTGGCCGATCGTCGCGATGATGGCGGGAGCGCTGGCGCCGGTAGTCTATTCGCTTGTGCTGTACAAACAACTGGAACGGCGCGGCGAGCTTTGAACGCTCCGCTCGAATTTGGAGGCTTCATGAAATCCGGAATCGTTGCCCTCGTTGCCGCAATCGCTGTGGCTCTCACGCCCGCATGCCGGGCCCAATCGCCGCTGACCGGAAACTGGCTAGGCACGCTCAGCGCCGGCGGGGCGGAGTTGCATATGGTGCTACACGTTGCCACCGCGAAGGATGGCGCGTTGACCGCGACCCTGGACAGCGTGGACCAGGGCGCGAACGGCATCCCGGTCACGGCGATCGCGCTCAAGGACGGGAAGCTGAACATGACCATCGACGCAGTGCATGGAACCTACGAGGGAACCGTCAACAAGCAAGCGACCGAGATCGACGGCACGTGGACACAGGCGCATCCGATGCAGCTCAACTTCAAGCGCGCCGCTGCGCCGATGGCAGCCAAGCCCGCCGCGCCTTCGGAGATTGACGGGACGTGGCTGGGCGCTCTGGACCTGGGCGCAATGAAGCTGCGCATCGTGTTCAAGATCGCGAATACCGCCGACGGGCTGACCGCGCAGTTGCAGAGCCCCGATCAGAGCCCGGCATGGATTCCCGCCACGTCTGTGAGCAGGAAAGACAGCTTACTGACTATCGCTTTGAAACCGCTCAACGCAGTGTTTGAAGGTACGATCGCGGCCGACCGGGCCACTATCGACGGCACATTTACGCAGGCCGGCAACCCGATGAAGCTGAGGCTGGAATGCGTGAAAGACCAGGCGGTGCTGGAGCGGCGCAGGCCGCAGAACCCGGTGAAGCCATACCCCTATCGCGAAGAAGAGGTCACTTATGCAAGCAAGGGAGCGGGGGCCACGCTTGCCGGGACGCTGACCATTCCTCAGGGCAAGGGGCCATTCCCGGCGGTGCTGCTGATTGTGGGCTCCGGACCGCACGACCGCGACGAAAGCCTGATGGGGCACAAGCCGTTCCTGGTTCTCTCCGACTATCTGACGCGGAAAGGCATCGCGGTGCTACGGGCAGACAAGCGCGGGATTGGCAAATCGACCGGCACGTATGCGACGGCCACAACCGCGGGGTTTGCCGACGATGCCGAGGCCGGCGTTGCATTCCTGCGCACGCGGGCTGAGATTGACCCTCGTCGCATCGGTTTGATCGGGCACAGCGAGGGCGGCGTGATTGCGCCCATCGTGGCGGTTCAGGACCCGGCGGTGGCTTTCATCGTGTTGATGGCAGGGACCGGCGTACCGGGCGACCAGATCATTGTGGAGCAGGGCCGCCTGATTGCGGAGGCTGCAGGGGAGAGCAGAGAGAAGGCCGCCGCAGGAGTAGTGAAAGAACGCGAGGTGCTGGACCTGGTGGAAAAGGAAAAGGACAACGCGGCGCTGGAGAAGCAACTCCGCGCAAAGCTGGCTGGGGAGGTTCCCGAAGCAGCGATTGCCGCGCAGATCGCCGCCGTTACGTCGCCGTGGTTCCGCTATTTTCTGACGTACGATCCGGCCAGTTCCCTGCGGAAAGTCACATGCCCGGTGCTGGTATTGAATGGCGAGAAGGATCTGCAGGTTCCTCCCGCGCAGAACCTGCCCGCGATTCGCAAGGCGCTGGAAGAGGGCGGGAACAAGCACTTTGAGATCGTCGAGCTTCCGGGGCTGAATCATCTGTTCCAGAACGCAAAGACTGGATCTCCGGCGGAATACGGAGAGATTGAGGAAACCATCGCTCCGGTTGCGCTGGACAAGATGGCCAGCTGGATTCTGAAGCATTAACCCGATGAACTTCCCCGGCCTGGGTTGCGTAGGAGTTTACGGAGATCCGATTCGCTGCCGCATTCGGCCGTGAAGCGCCAAGCCGGGCGGGAGATGGGGGAGTTGATTCTCTGGAACAATCTGCCGCGGGGCTTTGCCGGGGTGATACCATCACCAGCGAATGATTTTCAGCTGGCCAGGAGACCGTGAATGAAAGCAACCTTGCTGCGGCAGAGAACGAACCTTGTTCTTCTCTCGATATTCGTTTGTCTTGCGGCAACCGCCTGTCTTTCACAGGCGAAGAAGGACGAAGCGCTGAAGCCGGCGCAGTCGATCGCCGAACTGCGTGCGCAAATCGAGAAGATTCTTGCGGACACGCACACGCCCGGTGTCTCAGTGGCCATTGTGCACCGCGACAGCCTGGAGTGGGTTGGCGGGGTGGGCAAGGCCAACGTGGCCGCCAACCTGCCGGTGACCGACGAGACGCTGTTCCGCATCGGATCGACGTCGAAGGCCTTTGCCTCGCTGTCGATCCTGAAACTGGTGAACGAAGGCAAGCTGTCGCTGCAGGATCCGGTGCGCAAGCTGGTGCCGGAGATCTACTTTGAGAATCGCTGGGAAGCGACAGACCCGGTGCGCGTGGTAGACCTGCTGGAGCATACAACCGGCTGGGACGACATGCACATGGCCGAGTATGCCAAGGATGCCAAGGGGATGACTCTGCGCGAGGGCCTGGACTTCTATAAGAAGTCGCGGGTTTCGCGGTGGCGGCCGGGAACGCGGATGGCCTATTGCAACTCCGGGCCGCCGGTGGCTGCCTACATCGTGGAGAAGATCACGGGGCAGCGCTTTGAGGACTACGTGACTGCGAATTTCTTCCTGCCGATTGGCATGAAGACAGCCACTTACTTTGAACAGCCATCCCCGCAGTTGACTACCCTCTATCATCCCGACGGCAAGACGCCGTTTCCCTACTGGAACATCATTCTGCGGCCGGCGGGAGCCATCAACGCCAGCGCCAAGGACATGGCTGCGTACGTCGGGTTTTATCTGAATCGCGGTGCCGTGGGCGGTGCACAGGTAATGCCATCCGCATCGATTGACCGCGCAGAGACGCCGACACGCACATGGGAGGCGCAGCAGGGGCTGAAGGCCGGGTATGGACTGAGCAACTACACCAGCATTCATGACGGCTTTGTGTGGCACGGGCACAATGGCGGCGTGGACGGCGGGCTGACGGATATGTCGTACATGCCGGAGAGCGGCGTGGGCTATTTCTACAGCATCAATTCAGGCAATGGCGATGCCTTCAACAAGATCGGCGATGCGATTCGCGCCTATATTACGCGCGACCTGACCCGGCCGCCGGTGCCCGCACCCGGCGCGCTGCCGCCAGATGCGGCCGAGTATGCCGGCTGGTATGAGCCCGTCTCGGGGCGGAATGAGTTCATCCACTTTCTTGAGCGGCTGGCGGGGTTGAGCCTGGTTCGCTTCGACGGCGGAAACATGGTGCTTGCTTCGATCAACGATTTGAATCAGCCGTTTATTCCTGTCAGTGGCAAGCAACTTCGCTACGTATCCAAGAAGGACAAGCCCGAGCCGATTGCGACGGTGGCGCTGCTTGAGCCGAACGCCGAGGGGCGGTTCATTTACATGGGCGGGACAGGCAGGCGCATTCCAACCGTTCAGGCATGGGCTGAGATCGTGCTGACGGTGCTGTTCCTGCTGTCGATTGTGGCCATCGTGTTGTACGCGCCCTTCTGGTTGATTGGCGGGTTGATCAAGCGGCGGCGGCGTCCGGCTGAGCGCGCGATGCGGCTCTGGCCGCTGATTGCGGCGCTCAGCCTGCTGGGCTTTGTGGGTTGCTTCATTGGGGCAAGCAGCGACATCATCACGCTGCTGGGCCACCTGACGGTATGGTCGTTCGGGGTCTTCCTGTGCACGTCGCTATTTGGGGTTGCCTCCGTGGCCAGCGCAATTGCGCTCTGGCTGGCGCGCAAGCAGCAGATTCGCGGATTTGTGCGGTGGTTCTCGATCACCGTGACGGGCGCCTTGCTGATTGGCGCGATGTACCTGGCATACTGGGGCGTGATTGGAATGCGGACCTGGAGTTAAGGCCTTGCGCGAATGAACTTTCCGGGCCCGGATGCGTAGATATCAGGGACGGGAAGACCGGTGAACTCGATGATTTCACCGGTCTTCAACAAACAGGCGGCAACAACAGGAGAAGGATGACAGTGAGAATGATGCAGAAACTCCTACTTGGGATGGTGGCGCTTGCGGCTCTGACGCCGCTCGGCCATGCACAGACGCAACTTGCCGGAGACTGGAAGGGAGAGATCAACGCGGGAGGGATGCAGTTCCGGATTGTGTGGCACGTGGTGGCCGCAAAGGACGGCAGCCTCACTTCGACGATCGATAACGTGGACCAGGGCCTGATGGGCATCGCGGTCAAGAGCACGACAGTCAAGGACTCCAAGGTCACGCTGGACATCGATACCGTAGCCCAGATGAACGGCCAGAGCCTCAACCTGAGCGGCACGTACGAGGGGACGCTGACCAAGGACTCCGCAGAGGTGGATGGAACCTGGACGCAGACCGCCCCTAACGCGGACACGGAAGAACTGAACATGAAGCATGTGCCGGCAGCACCCACGCCCGCACCCGCAGCGGCGGCGGCAGTGCAGATTGCCGGGGACTGGGCGGGAGTTCTGGATACCGGAGGACCGCAGCTTCATCTGGTTCTGCACATCGCACAGGCCGCCGACGGCAGTCTCACGTCCAACGTGGACAGCGTGGACCAGGGCGCGCTGGCGATCCCCGTGGCTACGACTACGCTGAAAGACGGAAAGCTGACGCTCGCCGTCGAGGTTGTTCACGGGAGCTATGAAGGCACGGTGAACAAGGACGCGACCGAAATTGCCGGTACGTGGACGCAGGGCCCGCCGCTGGAACTGACGTTCAAGCGCGTGCCCGCTGCGACCGCGGCGCCGGCTGCACCCGCAGGCACACCAGCCAAGCCGTGATCATGGAATGATTGCATCGAGCGAGAGCCCCGCCAGTTTGGCGGGGCTCATGCTTTTTGAGCGCCGATTTGGGCGGTGTATGAAACCAGCAGAGAAGGATCCGCAATCAGCGGTAACGGGCGACTCCCATTTCGGCGGAGCAACTACTCCACTGCAACGTTGAGGGTGAACTGCTGCTCGCCCAGGACTGGCTTCTCCCACGAGCGAACGTAGCGAAGCAGGAGAATGCCGTCGCCCACACGCCTGGGCTCGAAGGTGAAGACCTGTAAGATGGGCCGGCCGACGCCTGGTTCTTCCGGATCGGTCTGCGTTTGTTTGGCGAGCTTTAACAGCGCGGTCGACTTTGGATGGAGGTACCACATGTACCCGGTGGAGGGATTTGCACTAAGGCGAACCTCCAGGGTATCTCCCAACTTCATCTGGATGGTGCCGCCCTTATCCTGATCGGTAACTACCTTCTTTTCTGCAAGCGCCATCTGGGCGCAGCAGGCGACGGCCAGCAAGATAGACCAGCCAACGGAGAATTGCAGACGCCGGGGCTTTACAGGCTGCATTTCGGACTTCCTTCCGCGCCATTGGGGACAGGTGAAATTGCTCCGCAGCGCACCCCAAGAAGATACATCCACTCGGAGCGTGCTGCAACTGGCCTGCCCACGGTTTCAGCGCTGGGGCAACGGGCCCTGCTCCGCGGCTCTTGCGGAATGCGTGCACCGTGAAGACACCTTTGAGCACTGGCTACCGTGTTAGGATTTTCGCGTCTGTGTTTCGCCGCGACTTTCGTTACGTGCGGGAGGAACGAGAAAGCCGATGATCTTCGATTACGTTGTGATGCCGGCCATGTAAGTTGTTGCGGGCGCTCTCATTGTGTGGTTGTGCGTACGGCGCATGAAGTTGCTTTCCACCAAGTCCTACCGGCTGTGGCGGAAGGTTACCGAGCGCATTGTTTTGTCCCTGGTGATCGTGGTGGCGGCGGCGGTGGCTTTCAGCAGCGCCTACAACGCGATTGCGATGCAGATCTTCTGGGCCAGGCATCCGGCTCCGGGGTCGTTTTACCAGGTCAACGGGCATAAGATGCATCTTTACTGCACAGGGACCGGCTCGCCGACGATCGTGCTGGAAGCGGGATGGGGCGTCTCAAGCCCGGTGCTGGGTTGGGGTGACTTTCAGCCGGATGTGGCAAAGATTACGCGTGTCTGCTCCTATGACCGGGCTGGGCTAGGATGGAGCGAGCCGCAGCCGGGCCCGGGCGACGCCGACCACATCGCCGCCAACCTGCATGAACTGCTCGCGCAGGCTGGGGTGACCGGCCCGATTGTGCTGCTGTCGCACTCGATGGGCGGAGTGAATGTGCGGGATTACGCGACGCATTATCCGGCCAATGTGGCTGGCCTCATCCTCATGGACAGCTCAACGCCGTACCAGACGCAGCGCATCGCAGCCGTCACCGGCCAGCAGGAGCAGGCACACTTGCGCCTGATCATCCGCATCATGCGGTTCTTCTACAGTGCGGGCGTGCAGAGGCTGGTGGGCTTGTGCAAGCCGGTCGCGGGTTGGGAGGCGCGCGCCGCCAGAGCGGAGGGCGAAGACGGATGCCGCATGCATTTTGACGCGCTGGTCAACGAGTACTTCAACTTTGACGCGTCGAGCGCGGAGACTGCGCATACCGGGCCGTACGGCGACTTGCCGATCCTGATCATCTCGCAGGATCCGGCAAAGATTGACCCCAGAGATCCGGGCTCAGCCAAGATGCAGGGTCTCTGGAACCAGATGCAGGAAGAGCTGAAGGCGCTCTCCACGCATAGCCAGAGAGTGATTGCCAAGGGCAGCGGGCACGAGGTGCATAGCGAGCGCAAGGCGCTGGTGCTGAGCCACGTTCAGTTGTTCATCGCGCAGATTCGGGGGACCGCGCCCCAGCCGGTGAGCTATGGGACGACTGTGACGGAATAGAGAACGTCCTCGGCGGGCGCATCGATGGATAAGGCCCTGCTCAATGAAGCACAGCCCTGTGGGTTGAAGCGGCGACATACCTCTAAGGAGAGCTCTGAATAATTCCTTGAAGTCAGGTTGGCCTTCAACGTCTTGCCTAACGACTAAGGTCGTGGTCTTTTGAGGTGAGGCCCCTACCGCAGCCTACCTAGCTAGCCAAATACTTCTTGACAATCAATCGCGCCTCTTCCATATCTTCCATCAGCTGAAAGAGCACAGGCGTGCTTTCGGCAGTGACTCTCTCTCGTGTTTCCGGATGCCGGTCCCAAAAGTTCTGCGCAACGATTTTTCGAAACTCCGCCCTGCGCTCAGCAGTTATTGTTGCCAATTTGATGCCGTGGGATGCGATTCCGGCGATGTCATAGATATACAATTCCAATCTGAGATCGAGCTGCGGGGGGAGGCCAGCAACTCGAAAATCCCGGCTGGGAAAAGGTCCAGGGGACAGCTTCTTGTCGTAGATTTCGCCTAACCTGGCTAATTCGTCCTCTTGGCCTTTTTTCATGCAATTCGAAAGCAACTTAGTGTTGCTCAGCCGCTGTGGCGATCTTCGCTTCGGCTTCGGCGATGACGCGGAGAGCCTGGGTGTAGGCGTCTTCGCTGTCGCCGGCCTGCTTCCATTCCTCGTGGCCGCGATCCAATTGCTGGTGCGCGCGGGGCACGTCGATCTCCTCGGGCTTGAGCGCGTCCGCGGCAAGGATGGTGACGCGGTCGGGCAGCACCTCGGCAAATCCCCAACTGACGTTGTAGCGGCTCAGGCTCGCTTCACCGTCCGGGCCGCCGTGGACAACGACGTCGCCTGCGCCCAACTCGGCCACCAGCGGCGCGTGGCCGTAGAGCACTTCCATGTAGCCGTTCTTCGCCGGCAGTTCCACCGCCGAGGCCGGGTGCTCAAAGAGCGTGCGCTCGGGGGTGACGAGGCGAACACGGAGTTGGTTTGTTTCGTCTGCCATGGGCTCCTTTCAGTCGCCAGTTGTCAGTAATCAGTTGTCAGTGAGAGACCGCTGGACTTACTGACCACTGATCACTGAAAACTGACAACTGTCGTTACACGCTCGCCTTCATCTTCTCGGCGGTTTCCAGCACTTCTTCGATGGCGCCCTTCATGTAGAAGGCCTGCTCGGGGATGTCATCGTACTTGCCCGAGATGATCTCCTTGAAGCTGCGCACGGTGTCAGCAACCTTCACATAAGCTCCAGGAATCCCCGTAAAGGTCTCGGCCACGTGGAACGGCTGCGACAGGAACTTCTGCACCTTGCGGGCGCGCGCCACGGTGAGCTTATCGTCTTCGGAAAGCTCGTCGATGCCGAGGATGGCGATGATGTCCTGGAGATCCTTGTAGCGCTGCAAGATGCGCTTGACGCCCTGTGCCACGTCGTAGTGATCCTGGCCGACGATGCGCGCGGAGAGAATGCGCGACGTGGAAGCCAAGGGATCGACGGCGGGGTAGATGCCGAGTTCGGACAGCGGACGACTGAGCACTGTCGTGGCGTCGAGGTGGGCAAAGGTGGTGGCCGGCGCGGGATCGGTTAAATCATCGGCCGGCACGTAGACGGCCTGGACGGAGGTGACGGAACCCTTGCTGGTGGAGGTGATGCGCTCCTGCAACTCGCCCATTTCCGTGGCCAGGTTGGGCTGATAGCCGACGGCCGAGGGCATGCGGCCCAGCAGCGTGGAAACCTCGGAACCGGCCTGCGTGAAGCGGAAGATGTTGTCGATGAAGAGCAGGGTGTCAGAGCCCTCCACGTCGCGGAAGTACTCGGCGACAGTGAGAGCGCTCAAGGCCACGCGCAGGCGGGCTCCGGGCGGCTCCGTCATCTGGCCGTACACCAGGGCGCATTTCGAGTCGGCCCAGTCGCCGGGCTTGATGACGCCGGACTCGGTCATCTCGGTCCAAAGATCGTTGCCCTCGCGGGTACGCTCGCCCACGCCGGCAAAGACCGAGTAACCGCCGTGGTTCTTGGCCACGTTGTTGATCAGTTCCATGATGACGACGGTTTTGCCCACGCCGGCGCCGCCGAAGAGGCCGATCTTGCCGCCCTTCAGGAAGGGCTGGATCAGGTCGATGACCTTGATGCCGGTCTCGAACATCTCCTCGTGGGTGGACTGCTCGTCAAACAGCGGGGCGGGCCGGTGAATCGGCATGCGGGTGTGCTCGCCGATGGGGCCCAGGTTGTCCACCGGCTCGCCGATCACGTTGATGACGCGGCCCAGCGTCTCTTTGCCCACCGGCACGCGGATGGGGCCGCCGAGATCGATGGCCTTCATGCCGCGAACCATGCCGTCGGTGCCTTCCATGGCCACGGTGCGCACCCGCCCCTCGCCCAAGTGCTGCTGGACTTCGAGGATAACGCTGATGGGCGCGGGCACGGTGAAACCCTCGCTGGTGACGCGCAACGCCTGGTAGATAGGCGGCATTGTCGCTTCTTCAAACTGCACGTCCACCGCGGGACCGGAGATCTGAATTACCTTGCCGATGTTTTCTGCCATTTCTTCTTTGCCTCGGGGGCTGAAGCCCCCAACGAATTTGTACCGTGTCATCGGCACGACTAAAGCCGTGCCCTGTTACAAAGCGCTTTCTGCAAACTTCAAAACAGCGGTAGCGCCTGAGCCGGCATTTGTGGCGCGGGCCTGGAGACCCGCACGACAGCCGGTCTGGAGACCGGCGCTACCCCGATTTCCTAGACAGCGGCAGCGCCGCTGACGATTTCAATGATCTCCTTGGTGATGGCGGCCTGGCGCGCGCGGTTCATCTGCAGCGTGTAGGCGTCGATCATGTCGGATGCGTTGTTCGATGCCGAATCCATCGCGGTCATGCGGGCCGCGTGCTCGGCGGCGACCGACTCGGTCATGGAGTGATAGAGCACCGAGAAAATGTACTGCGGCAGCAGGCCGTTGAAGAGCTCTGCGGCCGGCTGCTCGTAGATGTAGTCCACCTGCGCGGTGCCAAACTTCTTCGCTTCCTCGTCGGCGGCGGCGGTGTCAACAGGCTCCAGCGCGATGCCCGCCGAAAGAGCTGCCTCTGCTGCGCGCTCCTTCTCTTCCTCGGTAGGCTCGACGGCTCCGGTGATCTGGGGAATGCCGATCTTCATGATGGGCAGCAGGCGCTCGACAACCAGTCGCTGGGAGATAACCGACTTGAACTCGTTGTAGACGATGTAGGCGGCATCGATTTCCTCATGCACGTAGCGGGAGATGATGCTCTGGGCCAGATCGTAGACGCGCGTGGTCTCAAGCTTGATCAACATGCCGGGGTGGTCGCCCGTTACCTCGACCGGCTGCTTGCGTTCGCGGGTCTTGGTGACGTGGCCGTTCTCGTCGGTATGCTCGGTGTACTCCGCAGCGGGATAGCGCCGGCGCATCAGGTCGCGGCCCTTGCGGCCCACGGCTTCCACGTCGATTTCCTTGTCCGGGTTGCCGGCAATGAACTGGTAGGCGGTCTTGAGGATATTGGCGTTGAACGCGCCGGCGAAGCCCTTGTCGCCGCTGACGATGATGAGCAGCACCCGCTTCTCGGGCCGTGTAGCAAAGAGCGGATGGCGCAGGTTGCCGGTGGTCTCGTCGAAGATATCGACGCGGCGGGTCAGCGATTCCAGCACGCTGGTGATCATTTTGGCGTAGGGCCGGGCCGCCAGCGCCCGCTCCTGCGCGCGACGCAGCTTGGCCGCCGAGACCATCTTCATGGCCTTGGTGATCTGCCGCGTGTTTTTCACGCTGCGAATGCGACGCCGTAGATCGAGTACGTTTGCCATTGTCAGTGCTCAGTGATCAGTGGTCAGTGATCAGTTGTTGTGCCAGTTATCAGTTGTCAGTTTTCGGTGGTCAGTTCGCAATCAGCCTTCGCATCGGGCGCTCTCGACTGACCACTGACCACTGTTCACTGACCACTGGCGGAAGCCAGCTCCGCCTTGAAGTTGGCTGCGTATTCCTTGAGGGCCGCGTGCAATTTGTCGCGCAGGTTGTCGAGCTTCTTTTCCTTGGTGAGCTCCTCGATGAGCGCGGCCTGCGCGTTGTCCAGGTACTTGTAGAGGCCGTCTTCAAAGGCGCGGATGTCGGCGATCTGCAGATCGTCGAGATAGCCCTGCGTGCCGGCGAAGAGAATCACGGTCTGCTGCTGCCAGGTGAGCGGATGGAACTGCGGCTGCTTGAGGAGTTCGGTCAGGCGGGCGCCGCGGTTGAGCTGCTTCTGGGTGAGCGGGTCGAGGTCGGAACCGAACTGCGCAAAGGCCGCCAGCTCGCGGTACTGTGCCAGATCGAGCTTGAGCGTTGCGCCCACCTGCTTGACGGCCTTGATGGCCGCGGAGAAGCCGACGCGCGAGACCGAGAGGCCGACGTTGACGGCCGGGCGAACGCCGGAGTTGAACAGGTCGGTTTCCAAAAAGATCTGGCCGTCGGTGATGGAGATGACGTTGGTGGGAATATAGGCCGAGACGTCGCCGGCCTGGGTCTCGATGACCGGCAGAGCGGTGAGCGAGCCGCCGCCCTTCTCCTTGCTCATCTTGGACGAGCGCTCCAGCAGGCGGGAGTGGAGATAGAAAACGTCGCCCGGATAGGCTTCGCGGCCCGGCGGGCGGCGCAGCAGCAGCGAGATCTCGCGATAGGCCATGGCGTGCTTGGAGAGATCGTCGTACATCACCAGCGCGTGGCGGCCCGAGTCGCGGAAAAACTCGCCGATGGCCGTGGCGGCATAGGGCGCGATGTAAAGCATGGGCGCCGGCTCAGAGGCCGAGGCGGCCACGACGACGGTGTGGCCCATGGCTCCGGCTTCCGTGAGCGTCTGGACGACCTGGGCAATCGAGGAGCGCTTCTGGCCGATGGCGCAGTAGATGCAGATCAGGTCGTTCTTGGCGTTGTTGATGATGGTGTCCAGCAGGACGGCGGTCTTGCCGGTCTGGCGGTCGCCGATGATGAGTTCGCGCTGGCCGCGGCCGATGGGAATCATGGCGTCAATGGCCTTGAGTCCGGTGGCCATGGGCTCGCGCACGCCCTGACGGTCAATGATGCCGGGGGCGAGACGCTCGATGGGCAGAGACATCGTGGAGGCAATCGGCCCCTTGTCGTCGATGGGCTGACCGAGGGCGTTGACCACGCGGCCGATCATGCCTTCGCCGACGGGCACGCTGAGAATGGTCCCCGTCCGCTTGACCTCGTCGCCTTCGCTGAGCTCGGTGTAGTCGCCCAGAACGACAGCGCCTACCTGGTCTTCTTCGAGCGACAGGGCAAGGCCGGCGATGCCGTGCGGGAAGGCGAGCAGCTCGCCGGCCATCACTTTGTCGAGGCCATGAAGGCGGGCAATGCCGTCACCCAGCGATGTGATGGTCCCAACTTCGTCAACCTGGACCTTCGAGTCGTAGTTCGCGATCTGCTCGCGAAGGAGTTGCGTAATCTCGTCTGCCTTGATCTGAGCCATTTCCTGTTCCTTAAAGTTCGCAGTTCTCAGTTCTTAGTGCACAGTTCCTGCTTCAAAGTTCTTACCCGGAGATCCTCGCTCACATTTGCCGGTTCGCGCTTGTCCGTTCTCAGTTGCTGGCTGTCCGGATGCCGTTCTGTGAACTGCGAACTATGAACTTGCCTTACCCGGTCATCAACGATTCCTTGAGTCTGTCCAGCCGGCCGCGTACCGAGCCGTCGTATACCGTGGAGCCGATGCGCACCACCGTGCCGCCCAGGATGGAGGCGTCCAGCTTGAAGCTGGCATCGATCTTGGAGCCGGCCAGCTTACCGATTCCGGCGACCAGCGTAGCCCGCTCGGCCTCACTCAACTCACGGGCCGTGACCACCTCGGCCTGGCGAATGCCCATGCGCTCCTGCAACTCCGCGCGATAGGCCGTTGCCACCTCATGCACCTGGCCGATGCGGTCGTTGGTAATCAGCACCGCGAGCAGATTGCGCAGTTCCTTCTGCAGGCCCAGTTTGGCGTTCATCCGGTCCAGGATCGCTACCTTCTGGAGGACAGATACGGCCGGGTTGGCAAACATGGTTTGCAGCTCGACGCTGGAGTCCAGCGTGCCGAGAAAGTCGTCCAGTTGCCGGTCCAGCGCGGCGGTATCGAGCTTGGCCGCGGTCACGACGTCGGCGAAGGCGCGGGCATAACGGGAAACGAAGGCTGCCATCTAGTTCTGCCCTCCCTTGGCCAGGTCGGCGGTAAACTCGGCCAGCAGTGCCCGGTCCGTCTCCGGCGTCAGCACCAGCTGCCTGGCGGCCTGCTCAATGGCCAGGTCGGCGGCAAAGTTGCGCAGCCCGCGGCGCGCCTGCGCTGCCGCCACGGCGAGCTCCTGCTCGGCCGCTGCAACGATGCGTGCGCTCTCGTCGGCCAGCGTGGCCTTGATGCGCTTTTCGTCTTCAAGGCTTTCCTGCTCCACCTGCGCACGGATTCCGGCGACCTCGGCATCCAGCCCGGAGAGCTTGGCCTCAATGGCTCCCAGCCGGGTGTTGGCGTCCTCGGTAAGCTTGCGGGCCGACTCAATGTCCTGGCGCAGCGTCTCAGAGCGCTTGCGGATGATCTTGGGGAGGAGCTTGACCAGGGGAATGCCGATGGCGAGAACGATGATGCCGAAGTTGATGAACTCGAAGATGCGGGCGGTGGTCTCGACTTCAAGATGCAGCACCTTGGCCGCAGCCTTGACCAGGCTCGAGTGGCGGAACTGCTCAGTCTGCTCTTCTTCCTGGTTGCCTTCCTTGCCGGCGGCCTCGGGCTTGGCACCTTCGGCGGCCTGAGGCGCGGTGGCGGACGCGGCAGCGGGAACGGCCTGTTGGGCGTGAAGCTGAAGCGGGCCCGATGCAACCGTCACAACCAGAACGGCAAGGGATACAAGCCAAAGAGCTTTTGCAGTCAATTGCGAAGTCACATTTGAAAGTTTCAACGGGAACCCCCGGCGGCCATGGGCAACACCGCACGGACCACCTGATTGGCCAATTCGCCGGCAGTTGTCTGGATGGCCTGCCTGGCAGCGCGGGCTTCGGTCTCCAACTCGGCCTTGGCCTGGCTCACCTTGAGCCCGGCAGCCTTGCGAGCTGCGTCGAGAGCGGCGTCCCGCTCGGCGTTCCACTGCTTGGCGCGCTGTTCGCGGATCTTGTAGACCTCGGCCTTG
>Ga0302319_10014930_pt1 | contig 14439 bp, 11 predicted proteins | sample Bog_T0_2_FD_203319 | JGI IMG/M metagenome (GOLD analysis project Ga0302319, IMG submission 203319) | Peat permafrost microbial communities from Stordalen Mire near Abisko, Sweden - Bog_T0_2 | ecosystem: Environmental > Terrestrial > Soil > Wetlands > Peat | place: Sweden: Abisko, Stordalen Mire... | reverse complement strand
TGGTCGGGCCGGGCTGGCAGGGCGAACTGCCGGCGGGGCTGAAGCGGATCGATTGTCCGACCCACTGGATCGAGCTGCAACCGCGTGTATACGTCAAGGATCAGGCCGATCTCGCCGAGGCGCGAGCAGTGCTCGCGGCCATCGAAGTCGTCGGTCTGGCCGCCCATCTCGGCGACGCCGCAGGGCAAGCGAAAACCTATGCCTACGAAGCGCCGAAGATCGCGCCCGACATCGCCAGCAGCCAGATGCTGTTCGACGATCCCTTGCAATTCTGGTCGATCTTCGCCGCGACGCTGAACGAAAATCCGCCGCCGCGCGACGAGATCGACGCGGTCTTGCCGTCGTTCAAATATCTGGGCATCGAACTCGGCCGGCCCTGGCGGCCGGAGGCGCTTCGCCCCGTCGTACTCGAGGTGATGAAACAGACCGCGGCGCACATCGCGGCGCTGGTTTCCGCCAACATGCCGCTGATCGGCCGCCCGGCCAACGGCTGGTTGCTGCTGCCCGCCAATGTCGGGCGGGCGGGGGCCGATTATCTCTCCCGCGCCGCCGTCGCAATCTTCGGCCTCACCGCCAATGTCCCGGAACAGGCGATCTATTATTCTGCCTCGTTCGACGCCGAGGGCGCGCCGCTGACCGGCGCCAAGCGCTATACGATCGCGTTCACCGATCCGATGGCCTATCTGACGCCGATTCCGCCGGGCTTCTGGTCGCTGACGATATACGATTCGGTCACCAAGCTGACGGTCGAAAACCCGATTGATCGTTACGCGCTCGGCGGCATGGACGATTTCGCCCGCAATCCCGACAGCTCGTTCACGTTCTTCGTCCAGCACGACGATCCCGGCCCGGACCGGCGCGCCAACTGGCTGCCGGCGCCGGCCGGCCCGTTCTACGTCATCCTGCGCAACTACGCCCCGGTCGCGGAAGTCGCGCGAGGGCTGAGGACGCTGGCGACGTTCAAGGGGCCCCCGGGCTTGAAGGCGGTGTGAGGGGGCGGCTGGGTTCTACGAACTCGGCGACAAAACGCGCAGCGCAATGACCTGTTTTGGTAGTATGCCTTCCTCATGAAGCGCGACGATATTCTTCAGACCCTGAAAGCGCGAGAAGTCGATTTGCGCGCGCGGCGTCACCCATGCCGCCGTGTTTGGCTCGGTCGCGCGCAACGAGCAGCGATCCGATAGCGATATCGACATCCTCATCGACACTGATCCGGCGATCGTCTCGATGATTTTCGACTATGCGGGCTTGAAGGACTATGTCGCCGGCTTGTTTGGAGGAAGGGTCGATGTTGTCGATCGCGAAGCCTTGAAACCGCGCGTTCGACCTCGCGCGGCGGTGGGCGCGATGTATGCTTTCTGAGAATCGAGGGCGCTTCACGACTGGATGTAGCCCAAAACCGCCCTCCCTCGTCATTCCCGCGCAAGCGGGATTCTAGAGGGGAAAGGGCGGTGCGGCTGCCATGGATTCCCGCTTTCGCGGGAATGACGCTTGTGTCGATTTACACCCCCGCCGTGGTCACGAACTTCGTCACCAGATACGGCTCGACCGCCTCCGAGCCGCCCTCCGTCCCGTAACCCGAATCCTTCATGCCGCCGAACGGGACTTCGGGCAGGGCGAGGCCGACGTGGTTGATCGTCGTCATGCCGGCCTCGAGCTCCTGGCTGATGCGTTGCACGTTCGCGGTCGAGCGGCTGAAGGCGTAGGAGGCGAGCGCGTAGGGCAGGCGGTTGCCTTCCGCCAGCGCCGCGTCGAGCGAATCGACGGGGTTGACGATGGCGACCGGGCCGAACGGCTCCTCGTTCATGATGCGGGCGCTGAGCGGCACATGGGCGAGCACCGTCGGCTCCATGAAATTGCCGGTGTTGCCGATCCGGCCGCCGCCGGTGCGCAGCTCCGCGCCCTTCGAAACCGCGTCCTGAATCAGCGCCTGCAGGAACGGAATGCGGCGCTCGTTGGCGAGCGGGCCCATCTGCACGCCCGGCTCCAGGCCGTTACCGACCTTGAGCGCTCGCGCACCCGCGACGAACTGGTCGAGGAAGGCGCCGAAGGCGGGGGTCTCGACGAGGAAGCGGGTCGGCGCGACGCAGACCTGGCCGGCGTTGCGGTACTTCGATCCGACCATGATTTTCGCCGCGGCGGAAATGTCGGCGTCGGCCATGACGATGACAGGCGAATGCCCGCCGAGCTCCATCGTCGCGCGCTTCATATGCAGTCCCGCGAGGGAGGCGAGATGCTTGCCGACCGGCGTCGAACCGGTGAACGAAATCTTGCGGATCACCGCGTGCGGGATCAGATATTCCGAGATCTCGGCCGGCGAACCATAGACGAGGTTGACGACGCCCGCGGGAACCCCGGCGTCGACGAACGCCCTGAACAATTCGGCGGGCGCGGCCGGCGTCTCCTCGGCGGCCTTGGCGATGATCGAGCAGCCGGTCGCCAGCGCCGCCGACGCCTTGCGCACGAGTTGGTTGATCGGGAAATTCCACGGCGTGAACGCGGCGACCGGGCCGACCGGCAACCGCAAGGTGGTCTGCAGCACGTTGGGCGCGCGAGAGGGTATGACTTGCCCATAGGTGCGTTGCGCCTCGCCGGCGAACCAATCGATGATGTCGGCGCCGTTGAGCACCTCGATCCTGGCTTCGGCCAGTGGCTTGCCCTGCTCGCGCGTGATCAGCCAGGTGATGTATTCGGCGCGCGACCGGAAGATGTCGGCCGCCTTACGCATGATACGGGCGCGCGTGTAAGCGGAGGTCTTGCGCCAGATTTCAAAACCCTTGGCGGCGGCCTCCAGCGCGGCGTCGAGATCTTCGCGCTTGGCGTGGGCGAGCAAGCCAATCGTTTCGTCGGTCGCCGGATCGACGATCGGCATCGACGATCCGCGCGCGCCCGGCCGCCAGACGCCGTCGATCAGCAATTGCACGTCGGGATAGGTGAAGGCGTCGGCCAAGGCGGTCTCCAGGTTCGAAGTTGAGCGGTTCGGCGCCCCTCTTACACGAAGGCGTCGGCTTGCGCGACCGTCGCCCACCACGCTTCGATCGCCTCGCGGCGCGGCGGCAGTTGCGCGTCGAGCCCGCCGGCAAAACTGTTCCAGGCGTCGAGAAAGCGCCGGGGCACGCAGACGATCAGCGGCACGCCCTCGGAGACCGCCGCGCCGATCTCCGCGATCATGCCGCCGCCCTCGGATTCCAGCCGGCCGAAGCGGTTGGCGACCAGAAGGTCCGGCCGCGCGGCGACGGCGTCGCCGAGTTGGCGCGCGGCGACGGCTATCGCCGCGGGATCGACCCGGCAACCGGTCGCCCCTTCACCCAGGTCCTGCATGACCGGCAGCCGCTCGCCGGTCCCGACATTGTAGACGCTGACGTCGTGCAACGCGCAGCCCTCGCCGACGCCGTGCTCCTGCAAAAAGCCGCCGACCCGCAGGCCGCGAGCGGTTCGCGTCACGACGAAGGCGCGCAGCGGCGAATCGGGATCCTCGTCGCGGCCGAACACGATCGCGGCCAAGGGGAAGGGGGCGTCGTCGGTCGGCGACGGCATGGTCAGGCTTCCTCTCTATATTGTCTCGAACCTAACGCAGGACTCGGCCGAGAGGTAGCCCCCTCGAGCGCTTGCGCCCAAGGGTCAATGGGCCTATCACGAAATTGTCAAAGGCGATCCGGCGCGAGCCGGATCAAGGGAATGCGGTGAAAATCCGCGGCTGCCCCCGCAACTGTAAGCGGCGAGGCGCTTTCCGTCGATCCACTGGGGCCAAAAGCCCTGGGAAGGAGGGAAGCGTCTACGACCCGTGAGCCAGGAGACCGGCCTTCGATCCCGTAACCCAGAGACCGTCGGTGGGACGGTTGGAGGAACGATGTCCAAGGTCCTGTGGCCGCCCGTGTTGCGGGCCATTTCCGTCGTCGGGCTCGTCTCGGCGACCTCTGTTCCGTCATACGCGCAAACCGCGGGCGCGGATCAAATCCCCGAACTGACCGTGACCGCCGACCGTATCTTAGAGCCGGTCGGGCAGACCGGCGCTTCGGTGACGATCATACCGGCGGAGAAGATCGAGAAACTCGGATCGCTCAATCTCGCCGATGCGCTGCGCGACGTCGCGGGCATCCAAGTCACCAATGCCGGCGGTGTCGGCGCGACCACGACGGTCAGCCTGCGCGGTTCGCAACCCGGCGAGACCCTGGTGCTGCTGGATGGAATCCGCATCGGCGGCCCGACGAGCCCCGGCGACAGCGTTGATTTCGGCGCGCTGACGGCGCTCGACATCGAACGCATCGAAGTTTTGCGCGGACCGCAATCCGCGCTTTACGGCTCCGACGCCATGGGCGGCGTCATCAACATCATCACCCGCAAAGGCTCGAAGACGACCAAGCGCACGGTGACGGTCGAGGGCGGCTCCTACGGTACGCTTTCGACGCGCACGACGATGTCGGGCGGCGACGGCCAATGGACATATGCGCTCGGCCTCAACGCGCTGCATTCCGACGGGTTTCCCCGCTACGGCTATCGCATCTCGACGCCGCTGGTGATCGGCGACGGCGTGACGCCGCTGCCGCCGCTGCCCGCCGACGATCCTGTCGACAAGGGCGGGGCGAGCGGACGTTTCTCCTACGAGGCCTCCGACGGCGTCAGCGTCGATTTCGGCGCCTCGGTGTTCGGCGACGGCCTGCGTTTCGACAATTCCGGCGCGTTTCTCGCCGGTGACGTGTTCAGCAAGTTCAACTATTCGAGCACGCTGCTGGTCGACGGCTTCGTCCGCGCGACGGTCGATCCGCCGGGCGGCCTGCTGAAGAGCCAGCTCACGGCCTACGCCAACCAGACGACCAACAACGTCTGGGAGACCGAGGCATGCTACGACATCAACTTCAATGCTTTCAATTGCCGCAGCGGCTATGTCGGCGAGCGCTACGGCGCCGAATATCAGGGCGACCTGAATTTCGGCGCTTACGGCGGGTTGACTCTCGGCGCGCGCAGCGAAACCGAGACCGCGGCCACCAACGAGACCCCCAATCCTGGCGACGGCTCGTTCACGCCGATCAACGCGCGTCAGGTCACCAACTCCTTCTATTCGGAATATCGGATCGCGCTGTTCCAGCGGCTGGACCTGACGCTCGGCGGCCGCGTCGACGCGATCGAAGGCGGCCAGACGTTTGGCACGTATCGCGCCACCGCCGCTTATCATATCGACGAGACCGGCACCAAGCTGCGCGCCAGCGTCGGGACGGGCGCCAAGGAGGCGACGCTGTATCAGCGGTTCAGCTTCTATGGCACCCCGGATTTGTTGCCCGAGCAGAGCTTCGGTTACGACTTCGGCGTCGATCAGAAGCTGTTCGACGATCGGCTGACCATCTCCGCCACCGCCTTCGATACGCGCTACAGCAATCTGGTCGCCTTCGCCGACACCAGCGTCTGCACGGTCGCGCAGCAGGCGCAATACGGCTGCTATTACAACGTCTCCCGCGCGGACACGCGCGGCCTCGAACTGCAGGCCGGGCTGAACGTGCTGCCGGGGATCGTCCGCGCCAAGGCCACCTACACCTATATCGACGCGCGCGATCTCGGCGGCAACGCCAGCGATCTCGACGCCGGGCAGCAGATCTATGGCGTCCCCCGCAATCAGGCTTCGCTTTCGCTGATCTACGACGGGATCGACAAGCTGGAGATCGAGCCACGCCTGATGCTGGTGGGCGCGCGGCTCGCCGAGGACTTTCAGACCTATCCGACCGCCAACACCTATCTGGCCGCCTACGCCAAGCTCGACCTGCTCGCCAACTACAAGGTCAACGACCATTTCACAGTGTTCGGGCGCGCGGAAAACCTGACCAACGCAGCCTATCAGGAAGCTTTCGGCTTCGGCGTCGCGGGGCGCTCCTATTACGCGGGGCTCAGCTATTCATGGTGAGCGCATGAAACGGGCAGGGCCAGCGTTCGCGAAAGCTGTAGGGCTTCGCAAACCTGCACGCTTGTTTGCTGACTTTCCCTCCCCGTTCTCCGTCATGGCCGGGACAAGCCCGGGCATGACGGGAACGGCGGCTGAGCGGAATATCGTGCGGCTGATTGGCGCGCCTCTTATTTTGCTGCTCCTTACCCTATTTTTTTCTTCGTTCTCGCAAGCCGCCGACTTGCCATTGCATCCGCAGCGCATCGTCTCACTCAACATGTGTATCGACGAGTTGGTGTTGCGGCTCGCCGATCCGGAAAACGTCGCCTCGGTGTCCTGGTATTCGCAGGATGCCGACAACGCCAACATGGCCGAGGCGGCCAAGCTCAGACCCGCCAATCACGGGTCGGCGGAAGAGGCGATGTTCTTCCATCCCGATCTCGTGCTGGTCGGCCGTTTCACGCCGCGGACGACGCGCGCGATGCTCTCGGAAATCGGCGCGCCGGTGGTGCAACTCGACGTGCCCGAAACATTGGAGGGCGTGCGCAAACAGATACGCGAAGTGGCTGAACTCGTCGGCGAGCCAGCGCGGGGCGAGGCTCTGGTCGCGCGAATCGACCGCGATCTCGACGCGATCAGCGTCGACTCGCAAATGCCGAAACTGAAGGCGATCATTCTGCGCCCCAATGGCTTCACCGTCGGCCCGGGTTCGCTGGTTGATGAATTGCTGAAGCGCGCCGGCCTGGAAAACATGGCGGCGCGGCTCGACATCGGCGCCTATCAACAAATCTCGCTGGAGCGCGTCGCGCTGCTGGAGGCCGACGTGCTGATCGCCAATGCCGAGACCTCGGGCGCGCCGTCGCTGGCGACCGAGGGTCTCAACCACCCCATCGTCGCGGCCCTTTCGCGCAAACTGCGGGTCGTCGCCGTGCCGGCGCGCTATTGGACCTGCGCCGGTCCGGCGATCGTCGACGCCGTCCGGCAATTGGTCGAGGCGACCCGCGACGTCCGCGCCAAAGTGGCGTCGCCTTGACGGGGCACGGGCCGCATTATCCCGCGCTGGTCGCCGCGCTGGCCGCGTTGTCGCTGTCCGTGATGCTCGTCTCGGTTTTCGTCGGCTACGCCCATATCGACGTGCTCGCGGCGCTCGGCGACGCGCTGGCGCGGCGCGACAGCCTGCCGGCGCTGGCCCTGGTGCAATTGCGCCTGCCGCGCGCCATTCTTGGGCTCGCGATCGGCTTCAGCCTGGGGCTCTCGGGCGCGGCGATGCAGGGGCTGTTGCGCAATCCGCTCGCCGATCCCGGCGTGGTCGGCGTTTCCGGCGGCGCGGCGTTCGGCGCGGTCGTCGCGTTCTACAGCGGCCTTTCCGGAATATTCGCGCTGGCGCTGCCGCTGGGCGGCATCGCCGGCGCGGCGCTCGCCGCGCTGGCGCTTTACGGTCTGGCCGGGCGCGGCGCGGGGACGATGACGCTGATTCTCGCCGGGGTGACGATCAACAGTTTCGCCGGCGCCTTGACTTCACTGGCGCTGAACCTGTCGCCGAACCCCTATGCGGTGTTCGAGATCATGTTCTGGTTGATGGGCTCGCTCATCGATCGCAGCCTGTCGCAGGTCGCGTTGACGCTGCCGCTGATGGTCGTCGGTTGGGCCCTGATGCTGTCCTCGGCCCGGGCGCTGGACGCGCTCACCCTCGGCGAGGACACCGCGACGAGCCTCGGCTTCGATCTCGTCGGGCTGCGCTGGAAGCTGGTCGCCGGTTCGACGCTCGCGGTGGGCGCCTCGGTCGCCGTCGCCGGGGCGATCGGCTTCGTCGGTCTGGTCGTGCCGCATCTTTTGCGCCCGTTCGTGGGCCATGCGCCGGGGCGTTTGTTGCTGGTCAGTGGCTTCGGCGGCGCTGTGGTCCTCACGATCGCGGACATCGCCGTGCGCCTGCTGCCGATGCATCCCGAGTTGAAGCTCGGCGTCGTCACGGCGCTGATCGGCTCGCCGTTCCTGCTCAGCCTCGTCAATCGCATGCGCGGACAAGCCTGATGCGGATCGAGGCCAGCGATCTGAGCGTCCGTTATGGCGCCCGCGAGGCGATCTCGCGGGTGTCTCTGAATTTGCAACCCGGCGCGATGGTCGGCCTGATCGGGCCCAACGGCGCCGGCAAGACCACGCTCATTCGCGCGCTCGCCGGACTTGCCGCGCCGGCCGCGGGCGAAATCCTCTATAACGGCGCGCCGTCGCGGAAAATGCCGCGAGACATGCGGGCGCGTAAAATCGCCTATCTGGCGCAGAGCGGGTCGGCGGAATGGCCGCTGCAAGTGGAGGCGATCGTCGCGCTCGGCCGTCTGCCGCACCGCCGCGCCTTCGCCGCGCTGACCAGCGCCGACGCGGCGGCCGTCGAGCGGGCGCTCGCGGCCGCGGAACTCGGCGCCTTTCGCGGCCGGACGCTGGGGGAATTGTCCGGCGGCGAGAGGGCGCGCGTGCTGATCGCCCGTGCGCTCGCCGTGGAGGCCGATTGGTTGCTCGCCGACGAACCGGTCGCCGCGCTCGATCCGCTGCACCAATTGCGCGCCATGGCGTTGCTGCGCGGCGAAGTTTTGCGCGGCGCCGGCGTCGTCGCGGTGCTGCACGACCTCACGCTCGCGGTGCGGTTCTGCGATCGGCTGATCCTGCTCAACGGCGGCCGCGTGCAGCTCGATGGCCCGCCCGCCGCGCTGACGGCGGAAGTGATCGCCCGCATCTACGGCGTCGAGGTTTTACGCGGAGAGCATCGGGGCGAGGCGTTCGTGCTGCCCTGGGCGGCGCTGGGCTGATATACCCGTGTCATCCCCGTGAATGCGGGGACCCAGCGTGCGACTCTCGTCTAACCGGTTAGCGCGGCTCTGGGTCCCCGCATTCGCGAGGGCGACCCTCAGCCCCCATGCTCGGCCCAAAAATCCGCCTGCAACGCCGCTGCTTCGTCTTCCAGCAGCGGGCCGATGACGATCGTCGGGCGTTGGCCGGCTTCGAACACCTGCCGGCAGGGCAGGTCGAGGGTCGGGTTTTCGTCATGCGCGCCGGTCTGTTGCTTCAGGCCCTTCTCGCTCTGGCCATAGACGACGCGGCCGATGCCGGCCCAGTAGATGGCGCCGGAGCACATCGCGCAGGGTTCGGCGGAAGTGTAAAGCGTGCAGCGCTGGAGGTAGGCAAGATCGTGGTTTTTCGCCGCCCAGGAGGCGAGCAGCCGCTCGGCGTGGGCGGTGCGATCGAACCCCTCGGCGCGATAGCCGTTGCCCTGCTCGCGCAAAACCTCGCCGGCGGGGCCTGATAACACCGAGCCGAACGGGTGGTCGCCGGCTTCGCGCGAGCGGCGCGCCACGTCGAACGAACGCCGTAGCGCCTCGAGGTCCTCGTCCGTCGGATTCATGGCAAAACTCCTTCTCGTTCATTCGCGAGACCATCCCCGGAAGGCAGCTTAACCCAAGAATCATTGGGCGCCAGCGGCTCCTGGCGCCCCGAAAATCGCCTCCCTGGCGACGTGAGCCTGTGGAGTGGGCGCCGGCGCCTAATTGACGGGCGACCGCTAAAGACGTCTACATGGTAAAAAATCAAGGATGCGCCGCGGCGGCTTGTACCGTATCGGCGTGGTCCTTGCATTGGGAGGGCGCCGCCGAACCTTCCGGGGAGGCCGCGAGCGATGAGAGGGTTGATGGCCGGATCGTCTGAAGTCGCCAAGAGCCGCCCGGGGGAACCGCCGCGGCTGGAGATGGTCGGCATCACCAAGCAATTCCCCGGCGTACTCGCCAACGACAACGTTTCGGTGCGCGTCAAGCCGGGCGAGATTCACGCCCTGCTCGGCGAGAACGGCGCCGGCAAGTCGACGCTGGTGAAGATGATCTACGGCATCATGGCGCCCGACCAGGGGCAGATGCTGTGGAACGGCGAGGCGGTGAAAATCTCCAACCCGCGCGCCGCGCGTAAGCTCGGCATCGGCATGGTGTTCCAGCACTTCTCGCTGTTCGAGGCGCTGACGGTGCTCGAAAACATCGCGCTCGGGCTCGACGCCAAGATTTCCCAGCGGGACCTGGAAAGGGAGATTCTCCGCGTCCTCGACCTCTACGGCCTGAAGCTGGATCCCAGGCGCATCGTCTCGACGCTCAGCGTCGGCGAGCGCCAGCGCATCGAGATCGTGCGCGCGCTGCTGCTCAATCCCCGCCTGCTGATCATGGACGAACCGACTTCGGTGCTGACGCCGCAGGAGGTCGAGCAATTGTTCGAGACCTTGCGCAAGCTCGCCGCCGGCGGCTGTTCGATTCTCTACATCTCGCACAAGCTGCACGAGATTATCGCGCTTTGCGACACGGCGACGATTTTGCGCGGCGGACGGCTGGTGGCGACCTGCGATCCCAAGCAGGAAACGCCCAAGAGCATGGCCGAACTGATGATCGGCGCCAATCTGAAAGCGATCTCGCATCCCGTGGGGCGCGTGTTCGGCGCGGAAAAATTTGCCGCGCGCGGGCTCGGCTTGCCCAAGCATGGCGATTTCGGCGTCGCCCTCCACGACATCAGTTTTTCCGTGCGCGCCGGCGAAATCCTCGGCGTCGCCGGAGTCGCCGGCAATGGTCAGAACGAATTCATGGAGGCGCTGAGCGGCGAACGCGTCGCGCCCACGGCCGGGGTCGTGAGGCTCGACGGCGTGGAGATCGGCCGGCTCGGGCCGACCGAGCGCCGGGCGCTGGGGCTGTGCGCCGTGCCGGAAGAGCGCAACGGCCACGCGGCGGTCGCCGATTTCACCCTTGCCGACAATTCCTCGCTCACCGCGCGCCGCCGGATGGGTTTCATGCAAGGCGGGTTGATAAGCTTTTCGCGCGTCGCGGCTTACGCGGAGAAGGTCATCAAGAGCTATTCGGTCAAGGCGCTCGGCCATTACTCGACCGCCGGCTCGCTATCGGGCGGAAACCTGCAAAAGTTCATCATGGGCCGCGAGATCCTGCAAGAGCCGACTGCGCTCGTCTGCTCGCAGCCGACCTGGGGCGTCGACGCCGGCGCGGCGGGGGCGATCCGGCAGGCGATCGTCGATCTTGCCGGGCGCGGCTGCGCGGTCGTCGTCGTCTCGCAGGACTTGGACGAATTGCTGGAATTCTGCGACTCGCTGGTCGTCATCAATCTGGGCAAATTGTCGCGCGTGATGAAGGTCGGCGAGGTCAGCATCGAGGAAATTGGCCTGCTGATGGGCGGCGTCCACGGCGACCCGAAGGCGACAGTGGAAATGACGGAGCATTTGCATGCGCATTCGGCTTGAGAAGCGCCGCGAGCCCAGTCAATGGATGCAGGCGATCACGCCGGTCGCCGCGGTCGTGCTGACGATGATCATCGGCGCGATCATCTTCCAGTTGATCGGCTACGATGGCCCTCGCGCGGTGAAGGAGATTTTCTTCACGCCGATCCTCGCTTCGTACAAATGGTCGGACGTCGCGCGCCGCGCGGCGCCTTTGATTCTCATCGGCCTGGGCCTGTGCATCGGCAACCGCGCCAAGATCTGGAACATCGGCGCCGAGGGGCAATATATCCTGGGCGCGCTCAGCGGCGCGGGCGTCGCTTATCTGACTCAAGGTTTTACCGGCTACTGGATCGTGCCGCTGATGATCGTCGCCGGAATCGCCGGCGGCGCATTGTGGGCGGCGATCCCGGCGTTCCTGCGCACGCGCTACAACGTCAACGAAATCCTCTCCAGCCTGATGCTGGTCTATGTCGCCGCGCAATTGCTGAACTATCTGGTCACCGGCCCGTGGAAGGACCCGAACGGCCATAATTTCCCGCAAACCGCGCCGTTCACCGTCTGGCAGATGATGCCGAAGACGATCCTCGGCACGCCGTTTCCGCCCGGCCTGTTCGTCGCTTTCGCCTTCGTCGTCGTGTTCTGGGTCGTCATGTCGCGCACCGAATATGGCTTGGCGATCCGCGTCGTCGGCGACGCGCCGAAGGCGGCGCGTTACGCCGGCTTCAGCGCCGATCGGATGGTGTGGAGCGCGCTGATGATTTCGGGCGGCATGGCGGGCCTCGCGGGCGTGTTGGAGGCGGCGAGCCAATCGGGCCAACTCAATCTCGGCTTTCCCTCGGGCTATGGATTCACGGCGATCATCGTCTCCTTCCTCGGACGCTTGAATCCGATCGGCGTGTTGATCGCCGGCATCGTTCTCGCGGTCACTTACGTCGGCGGACAGGTGGCGCAATCGGCGGTGCACGTGCCGAGCTCCAGCGCCGGCATATTCCAGGCGACGATGCTGTTCCTGATCCTGGCGAGCGACGTGCTCGTGCGCCGCCGCATCCGCTTCGTCCCGGCGCCCAAACCGGCGCCGGTGACGGCCATTGCGGGAGCCGCGAAATGATCGTCGATTTCCTCATTCCCCTCATCAGCACGGTCGTCAGCGTTTCGACGCCGATCCTGCTCGCGGCGACCGGCGAACTCGTCACCGAGAAGAGCGGCGTGCTCAATCTCGGCGTCGAGGGCATGATGCTGCTCGGCGCCATCGCCGGCTTCGCGATCAACTTCGCCGCCAGCGATCCGCAATTCGCCGATTCGGCTCCCTGGCTGGCGACGCTCGCGCCCTGGCTGGGGGCGGCGGCGGGCGGCATCGCGGGCGCGCTCGGCGCGCTGCTGTTCGGCGCGATCGTGCTCGGCCTCGGCGCCAATCAGGTCGCCACGGGTCTGGCGCTGGTCATCTTCGGCGGCGGCGTGTCGTCGCTGATCGGCACGGGCTATGTCGGGATGGCGCTGCAGCCTTTCGACCAGATTTTTCCCGACAGTCTCGCCCAGGACCCCGTCTACAAGTTGGTTTTCGGCTATAGTCCTTTGGTCTACTTCTCATTCCTGATGGTTTTCGCCGTATATTGGTTCCTCAACAGGACGCGGGCCGGGCTGGTTTTGCGCGCGGTCGGGGAGAACGACATTTCCGCACGCTCGATCGGCTATTCCGTCGTCGGCGTGCGTTACGCCGCGATCGCCTTCGGCGGCGCGATGGCGGGCATCGCCGGCAGCTACTTTTCCATGGTGATCACCCCGCTGTGGGCCGAGGGGATGACGGCGGGGCGCGGCTGGATCGCGCTGGCGCTGGTGGTGTTCTCGGGCTGGCGATCGGGGCGTTTGCTGTTGGGAGCTTATTTCTTCGGACTGTTCATGACTCTGGAACTCTATGCGAAAGCGTCCGGTTTCTCCTTCCTTCCTTCGCAGTTCTGGGCTTCAATGCCCTATCTCATGGCCATTGTCGTGCTCGCGCTGATGTCGGCGCGCGGGCGCGGCGGCGCCGAGGCCCCGGCGTGCCTCGGCAAACCCTACATGACCGACGCTTGAACGTGTTTCTCGAGACCTGACCCGAAACCTTAGGAGAAATAACAATGACGATCCTCACACGGCGCAATTTCATCAAGACCGCGGCGGCGGCCTCGACGCTGCCCCTGATGGGCCGCGCGGCGTTCGCCGACGAGCCGTTGAAGGTGGGCTACATCTATCTCGGCCCGGTCGGGGATTTCGGCTGGACCTGGGCGCACGAGAAGGGCCGCAAGGCGATGGTCGACCATTTCGGCGGCAAGGTGGTCGCCGATTATGTCGAGAACGTCGCCGAGGACCAGAGCGCGACGCCCGTCATCAAGGACCTCGCCGCGCAGGGCCACAAGCTGATTTTCACCACTTCGTTCGGCTATATGGATCAGACGCTCGAAGTCGCCAAGGCCTATCCGGACGCGAAGTTCGAGCATTGCACGGGCTACAAGAAGGCGGACAACGTCGGCGTCTACAACAATCGCTTCCATGAAGGCCGCGCCGTGCAAGGCACGATCGCCGGCCACATGTCGAAAACCGGCGTCATCGGCTATCTCGGCTCGTTCAAGGTGCCGGAAGTCGTGATGGGCGTGAATTCGTTCGCGCTGTCGGCCCAGGCCGTCAATCCGAAGATCAAGGTCAAGCTGGTGATGATTGACTCCTGGTTCGATCCGGCCAAGGAAGCGGCGGCGGCGGAAACGCTTGCCAATCTCGGCTGCGACGTCATCGCCACCCACACCGACAGCCCCGCGGCGCTGCAGGTCTGCGAGAAGAAGAAGATTTACGGCTTCGGCCAGGGCGCCGACATGTCGCGCTTCGCGCCGCATGCGCATCTGACCGCGATCGAGGACATCTGGGGCCCCTATTACATCTCCCGCGCCCAGGCCATGCTCGACGGCAAATGGGCGTCCGACGACGCCTGGTGGGGCATGAAGGAAGGCGCCGTCGTGATGGCGCCTTACAACAAATCGCTGCCCGCGCCGGTCGTGGCCGCCGCCAAGAAGATCGTCGATGGCTACATGACCGGCACTTACGACGTGTTCACCGGCCCGATCGCCGACCAGGCCGGCGCCGACAAGGTCGCCAAGGGCGAGAAAATGCCGCTCGACAAGCTCGCGGGGATCGACTGGTACGTGAAGGGCGTCGAGAGCTGAGGTTAGGAGAATCGCAGAAATAACTGCTCCATTTCCGTCATGGCCGGGCTTGTCCCGGCCATCCACGTCGTGGATCATCAATACTTTAGTGTATTACCGTAACCTGATCCAGCGCCGTGGCGAATTCT
>Ga0302319_10014925_pt1 | contig 14440 bp, 15 predicted proteins | sample Bog_T0_2_FD_203319 | JGI IMG/M metagenome (GOLD analysis project Ga0302319, IMG submission 203319) | Peat permafrost microbial communities from Stordalen Mire near Abisko, Sweden - Bog_T0_2 | ecosystem: Environmental > Terrestrial > Soil > Wetlands > Peat | place: Sweden: Abisko, Stordalen Mire... | reverse complement strand
TTTAAGTTACTAATTGCTCCCGAAAGCGACAGGGTGAGTAGGGAGAACGGCGAACCGCCCGGGTTGGATTCGACAACGCCCCGATCCAACCCGGAGCGGTCTATTTATTCATTTTGAACGAAGTTTGTCCTATACGATTTGTCATTCCGAGCGAAGCGAGAGCCTGCCCTGAGCGAAGCCGAAGGGAATCTGCTTCTAGCCTGCCCTCTTACTTCTTCGCCCTTGGTCCCCGCTCCATCACATACTCGCTGACCGCCTTCTTCCATTTCCCCTGCGCTTTAAGAATGTACTCAATCGCGTCGCGTCCCGCCCCGTTTCCGCCGGTATTGGGCGTGATGTAATGCGCTTCTTCTTTCACTTCGTCGCGGGCATTGGCGACCGCGATGGCTAGGCCACAAGCACGCATGGACGGCAGGTCGATCACGTCGTCGCCCACGAACGCGGCTTCCGAGGCGCTGATCTTTTCCAGCTTGAGAATTTGTTCGAGGACGGTGAGCTTGTCCTGTACGCCTTGGCGGATGACGTCAAGTTTCAGATCTCGGGCCCGGATTGCTACGGTTTCTGAAGTGCGTTTGGTGATGATTCCAGTCTTGAGTCCGCCGAGGCGGGCTATGGAAATGCCGGCTCCGTCGTGGGCGTGGAATCCTTTGATCTCAATAGCGGTTTCGGTGGACGGTACCGGGATAAAGAACAGTTTGCCGTCAGTCAGAGTGCCGTCGACGTCAAACAGGATGAGCTTTATTTTTTTTGCGCGCTTTTTCGACACTTCGGGATTCTAGCAGCTTCGGACGACGGGCTTTAGCAGCTCAGAGGATACCGAGGTTTCACGGAGTATCACAGAGGGGACTGTGATACTCCGTCAGGATTTTTTGTTAGGCCATCTCTGCCACTGGTTCAGGCAAAGTTCCCGCGTCGATCCTGGCTTTAATCTCTTCTTCTTTTTTCGCGATTTCATCGAGCTTGACGCGATATACCTGTTGCGCCAAGCCGAGCTTTTTCAGCGCCCAGATGCCGTACCAGTTCATGTCCACTTCGTACCAGCGCAAGCCGTGACGGGCGGAAACGGGATGGGCATGATGATTGTTGTGCCAGCCTTCACCGAAGGTCAAAATCGCCACCCACCAGTTGTTGGTGGAAAGATCTTTGGTGACGAAGCGCCGCGACCCCCAAGTGTGTGTGGCGGAGTTGACCAGCCAGGTAGCGTGCAGTCCGACGACCGTGCGCATGAAGATTCCCCACAGCAGGAAGGGCAGGCCCCCGATTGCCAGCAGCAACAGTCCCAGCACGATCATAGGAACGTAGTGATACTTGGTGATCCAGATATGAAACTTGTCTTTAGATAGGTCGGGCACGAACTTAGCCAGCGTGGTCGTGTCATGGTGCATTGATTTGCCCATGAGAATCCAGCCCATGTGCGCCCACCATTTGCCATCGACGGGTGAGTGCGGATCGCCGTCGTGATCCGAATACTTGTGATGAATGCGATGAGTCGCGACCCAGAATATCGGCCCGCCTTCGAGTGCCAGCGTGGCGCAAACTGTGAGGAAATATTCCACCCACTTGGGAGTCTTATAGCCGCGGTGCGTCAGCAGGCGATGGTAGCCCATGCCGATGCCCAGGCTGCCCGACACCCACCACAGAAACATCGCCACAAAAAGAGCCTTCCAGGTGAAGAAAAACAAGGCGACGATGGCGCCGACATGGAACAATCCCATGGCAATGGCGGTAACCCAATTGATTTCGTTGTTGGCGGCAGCTTTGCGATTGAGTGCTTCGAGTTCCATGACAATTCCTCGTAATTATATGAGTGCGAACATCTAGGTTAGCAGCGGTAAAGGGTTTGCATTGTAAGACTTGTGTAATAGCCAATGTAACTTGAGTACTGTGTCCTCAAGTTACTTGGAGAGTTCCTTTTCGGGAAAACTCGGAGCGCCTAGGCGCCGAAGATAGCGCTGCGCCCGGGCGATGTCTTTCCCGATTTGGGCACGAAGATCCTCCACAGAAGGGAATTTGCGTTCATCCCGGATTCGATCAAGGAAATAAATCTCGATTTCAGTGTCTTGGTTAAGTTCCACGGGATGGAATTTGAGCAAATGGCTTTCGATGGCGAAAGAGTCTTTGCCGAATGTGGGGCGATTCCCGATATTGGTCACCGAATCGAAACATTCGTCGGCGACTCGGGTGCGCGTAATATAGACGCCGTTTTTCGGAATCAGTTCGGCATACTCGGCTAGGTTAATGGTGGGGACGGTTTGTTTCGATCCGTAGCCGCGTCCCGGCGCCGGTGTCGACAAAATGCTGAATGGCCTCGCCAGCAGATGCCGCGCCCGATCGACACGTCCTTCGCGAAGCAACGCGCGAATGCGGCTGCTGGCAACGAGCTCGCCGCGCAGCTTCATCTCGGGATATTCGACGACAGAGAATCCCATTTCGCGGCCGAACTCCGTGAGCAGCAAGATATTTCCTTCGGCTTGATGTCCGAACCGGAAGTTGAAGCCTTCGTGGAGTTCGCGGGCCCTTAGCGTCTCTTGCAGAATGCATGCCGCAAAATCATGCGCGGACATGCGCGAGAGTTCAGGTGTAAAGGGCAGAAGCAGTGTGGCGTCCAGTCCCGTGGCTTTAAGTAGTGCGAGTTTCTCAGGAGTGGGCGTCAAGAGTTTCAAGTCCGCGCCAGGCCGCAATAACCGAACGGGATGCGGTTCGAAGGTCACCGCAACTGCTCTGATCTTCTGCGCTCGCGCTCGCTCCACAATGCACTCAATGACATGGCGATGGGCGCAATGTACGCCGTCAAAGTTCCCTATGCTGACCAGGGTGGGCCCGAAGTCTTTAGGTATATCTTCGAGATTGCGGAAGACGATCATTGCAGTCGCGTGCGCCGGTTCAGATCTCGAACTCCAACTTCAATCCGTCATACGCAAGCCGGACGTTCGCGGGCAGTGTTGCTTCAGTTTCGACATGGGAAAGATCATGACAAATGTGGGTGAAGAATGCGCGCCGAGGTTTCAACTCCTCGATTAACCGCAGAGATTTTTCGACCGTCGAGTGCGTAGGATGAGGCGTGTGGCGAAGAGCATCCACAAAGAGGATATCCAAGTTTTGCAGCTTGGCTTTGGACGCCGCCGGAACTTCGCTGTGATCTGTGAGGTACGCAGCAGATCCGAAGCGAAAACCTAAGATTTCCATTTCGCCATGCATGACGGGAATCGGCTCAAAGCTGGCTCCGAAGATATCGACGGGTCCGGCAATTTCCCGCAGTTCGACCTGCGGTAGGCCGCCGTATCTGTAGTGTCCGTCGAAAATGTAGGAGAACGTACTGCGCAGAAAATGGACGACGTCCGGCTTGGCGTAGAGCGGCAGCTTGCCGGGCTTATGCAGATAGCTGATGGGCCGCAGATCGTCGAGGCCGAGAATATGGTCGGCGTGGGCGTGCGTGTATAAGACCGCATCGAGTTCGCGGAGGTTCTCACGCAGCGCTTGGGTGCGGAAGTCCGGAGTGCTGTCAATCAGGACCCCGTGGTCACCATATTGGACAAGCACGGACGGGCGCAGGCGTTTGTCGCGGGGATCGGTAGAGCGGCAAACCGCGCAACTACAGCCGATTGACGGGACCCCCATCGAAGTGCCGCTGCCCAATACGGTCAGCGTCGCCTTCATCGTTTATCGGAACCCACAATCACGGAACCCGTACGCTCATTACCCGGTTGAACCGGGCCATTCGCGGACAGCGGAGCGCGAGCCAGGGCGTTGATGACTTCCACATAAGCCATCCGCAACTCGTACAGTCCGTTTTGCAGGAACCCTTGTTCCTGCGGCGTGAGGTTGCCTTTCGTTTTTTCCGCGAGCAGACTCATGGTATCGATGGTCTGGCGAGCTCCGATGACGTCAACTCCGGGCTGGCCTCCTTCTTCGTGCATCATGCCGAGCTGCATCATGGCAGTCATGTAGAGCGATGCCAGGAAGCGCTCGAACGTCATGGTCAGCTCTTTGGCGGAATGGCCGCCCTGTTCGATGCGGCGGTCCAAATCCTGCGACGACCTTTGATAGGCGTCGGCCTGTTTTTTTTGTTCGTCAGCGCTTGGTGGCGGAGGGACTTTCGAATCCAGCGGCGTGGAGTGGACCGGCGCGGGCGGCGCTTCCGCCACAGCGGTCGCAGTCGGAGCGGACGAAATTTCCTCTTCTGAGACCTCGCGGCGAACTTCGCCATCACTGGTAAACAGTCTGCGGTCGGTCACGGTGAAACTCTCTTGTTTTTTTTCTACCATGGTTTCCTCACTGCGTAAGAATTTGTCGGAAGGGTAAGTTGCGGGGAGTAACCTTCGCGCCACTCACTTGGAGTCGATCGTCTCCGCTCAACGCCTCGCGACGGATGTATCCCAAAGCTACATTTAACTCGCCTTTTGCGAACGGCAGGGAAGTCGCGCTGGTGATTTCCCCGACGTCTTTCCCATCGCGCTGCAACTTCGCGCCTGGTTCTGGGAGCGTCCCGTCGATAATGAATCCTGAGAAGCTGCGGTGCACCTGACCGCGGGAGCGAATGCGTTCCACGATTTCCTGTCCCACGTAACAGCCCTTACTGAAATTCAGAGCCCGCACTTGTTCGGTTTCCTGCGGCAAGTCGCGTTCCCGAATGTCCTGCCCGTAACGGGGAAGGCCGGAGGCTATGCGCAGGTGCTCGGATGCTTCTTCGCTGACTTGCGAGCCGCCGCTTTCTTGGAGCGCTGTCTTAATGGCTTCAACAGCTTCCGATGAAGCTGAGATTTCGAAGTTCTCGACTAACGAATTGTCTCCGCGCGTCATTGTGATTGAAAAGCCGCACCATTTGGCATCGACAAATCGCAACGTCCCATCGGCCGGAAGCTCGAAGCCCGCGGCGCGCAAGGTAGGCGACGCTTTCGGTCCGGCGATCTCGACCGTTGCAAACTTCGTGCTCACATCTGCAACTTCGACTTCATCCATGATGATGTAGCGATCAAAGAGCGCCAGCACTGTGGCCGCCTGCGACTGGTCGGTCTCAACGAGGAGCGACTCGCCGCGATTGAAAATGTAGAGGTCGCCTAGAATGCGTCCCTGCGGACTGAGTACAAACGCGTACACGCCATGGCCCGTTGCGAGATCGCGAACGTTGTTGGTTACCATGCCGTTCAGCCAGCGAACGCGGTCGTTGCCGCTGAGCGCGATCTTCGCACGCTTTTCGAGCCGATGCCATCCGCAGCTGCGAGTCAGCGCGAGAAATTGCTTGCGCACATCGTCCCGCGTGCGTGGCTCCGCTTCCTCATGGACTGTCATGGTAGTCATTCGATGTCTAAATTATACAAGCGGATGGGTCGTTTCGCTGTGCCGAATGGCCTTCATCTGTGATACCTTCTATCCCCGTGAGCCAGAAAAAACGCATCGCCGTAATTCCCGGAGACGGCATCGGCAAAGAAGTCATCCCTCACGCTCTGCGAGCTATGGCCGCAGCCGGTGCGGACGTCGAGACGTCCCACTTCGACTGGAGCGCCGACCGCTACCTCGCCGATGGAGTCACCGTTCCCCCAGATGGCTTCGCGCTGCTGGATCGCGATTTTGACGCCATTTTGCTTGGAGCCTTCGGCGACCCACGAGTTGCTAGCAACATTCACGCCAAAGAAATCTTGCTGGGGATGAGATTCCAGATGGACCTCTACGCCAACGTCCGCCCCGTGCGACTGCTGGCCGAATCGCTTTGCCCGCTGAAGAACATCAAGCCAGCAGATATCGACTTTGTCGTGATCCGCGAAAACACCGAAGGCGTTTACGGCGACCTCGGCGGAGTCTTCAAGAAGGGAACTGCCGACGAAGTTGCGATCCAGGAAGACATCAACACGCGCAAAGGAGTCGAGCGAATCATCCGTTTCGCCTTCGATTACTGCGAGCGCAACAGGAAGCACGACGGATCGCCCCGTGGCCGAGTGCTGATGTCGGACAAATCGAATGCCATGACTCATGCCGGCGGCTTGTGGCAGCGTGTGTTCAAAGAAGTGGGACGGGAATATCCGCAGATCAAGTCCGAACACATGTACGTGGACGCCCTATGTTTGCAGATGGTGCGCGATCCGCGGCAGTTCGATGTGATCGTAACCAACAACATGTTTGGCGACATAATTACCGATCTGGCGGCGGCGCTTCAAGGCGGACTCGGCATGGCGGCCAGCGGCAACATTCATCCCGGCAAGACCTCGATGTTCGAGCCAGTGCATGGTTCGGCGCCGCCGATTGCTGGGAAGAATATCGCAAATCCTTTTGGAGCGATTCTTACGGCCGCGATGATGCTGCAAAATCTTGGACTGGATAGGCCCACAGCGAAAATTGAAGCGGCTGTCTTAGAGGCGGTTCAGCAGCATCGCACTACGCAAGATCTAGGCGGGGCGCTGACTACCAGCGAAGCCGCGGATTGGGTTTGCGCGAAGATCGCCGGCTGACCGCCAGACTTTACAGCAAGCCTCCAATTTGAGACAGTTATCCGTGGAAGCCCAATCGATCGTTGTCCTCGACTTTGGCGCGCAGTATTCGCAGTTGATCGCGCGCCGCATCCGCGAACTGAACGTATTTTCTGTCGTCCTGCCCTGCAACGCCTCGCTGGACGAAATTCGCAGCCACTCCCCGGTCGGCATCATTCTTTCCGGCGGTCCCTCGTCCGTCTACGACGCGGACGCTCCCGCTGCTGACCAGAACGTATTCGCTCTCGGATTGCCCATTCTCGGCATCTGCTATGGATTGCAATTCATGGTGCATTCCCTAGGCGGCAAGGTGCGGCCGGCGGCGAAGCGCGAATACGGCCACGCGAAAGTCGACCTGCATCAGGGGTCGCGCCTCTTCAAAGGACTGCCAAAAGTCTTAGCCGTGTGGATGTCGCACGGCGACGAGGCGGAAGAGCTTCCCGCCGGATTCGACCTAACCGCGAAATCGCCGAATGCGGTTGCAGCGATTGAAAACCCTGAGCGAAAGATGTGGGCGGTGCAGTTTCATCCCGAAGTGCATCACACGCCGTTAGGCGCGGAAATTCTGCGTAACTTCGCACTGGACATCTGTGGCGCGACTCCCAACTGGACGCCGCAGCGTTTCATCGACGAGACCGTTGCCAGCGTGCGAAGCACTGTCGGCAGTGGACGCGCGATCTGCGCGCTTTCCGGTGGCGTCGACTCCGCTGTCGCCGCAGTCCTTGTCGATCGCGCCATGCGCGACGCGGATGGCAAGTCACGGCTGACGTCTGTTTTCGTCAATAACGGCGTCCTGCGCAAAAACGAATTCGAAAAGGTTCAACAAAACCTGCGCGACAAACTTGGCCTGCATCTGATCGCGATCGATGCTTCCGAAAGATTCCTGAGCAGACTTGCGGGAGTCACTGATCCGGAAAAGAAGCGCAAGATTATTGGTAACCAATTTATCGCTGTGTTCGACGAAGAGGCGCACAAGATCGCGCAGCAAGAGGGAAGCGTGGACTGGCTAGTCCAGGGAACGCTTTATCCGGATGTAATCGAGTCGCGCTCTGTACGCGGGCCGTCGCAGATTATCAAGTCGCACCACAATGTTGGCGGCTTGCCCGATAAGATGAAACTTAAACTCATCGAACCGCTCAAAGAATTGTTCAAAGACGAAGTCCGAAAGATCGGTCGCGATCTCGGGATGCCGGAAGAAATCCTACAACGCCAGCCATTTCCAGGCCCGGGATTGGCAGTCCGCATCGTCGGCGAAGTGACCCCCGAGCGCGCCGACATTCTGCGCGACTGCGATGAAATCGTCGTCGAGGAGATAAAGAAAGCCGGCCTCTACACGAAGATCTGGCAATCGTTTGCCGTGCTCTTGCCTGTGATGTCGGTGGGTGTGATGGGCGACCAGCGCACTTACGCCTACACCTGCGCAGTACGAGCCGTTAACTCAGAGGACGGCATGACGGCAGATTGGGTTCCTCTGCCGCATGAAGTGCTCAAGACAATGTCCAGTCGCATTGTGAATGAAGTCAAAGGCGTGAACCGCGTGGTCTATGACATCACGTCCAAGCCGCCAGGGACGATTGAGTGGGAGTGAGAGAGATGTCTCAGTTGGCATGCACCACGCGCAACTTCAAGAAACGCTCGAACACGTCATAGTCGCGATCCCGATGGAGTAGTTCATGCCCTGCCAACAAACAGAACGTGGCGATGAGGCAGTCGATGGTTTTACGGACGGTGTGGCCGCGTTCGCGCAGATTGCGATAATTGCGGGCTGCGGCGATGGCGAGATCGGTCCCTCCGGTTTCGAAAAACTCGAAGCGCAGCAAGTTTTTGCGGACTTCATTGAACTCCGGGTCGCCCCGAATGCCTTGAAGCACTTCGCAGAGAATCAGGTCGGTGAAGCCCAAGCGGCGATGGGTCAGGGCATTGTCCAGCCAATCTGTCTGTGCATTTTCGATGCCGCGCAGATAGTCGATCCAAACGGTGGTGTCGACGATAACCATGGCGCACGTTTATCGGCGAATGCGTCCTTGACGGGACTGGTTCAGATCGCCATCCCATTTGACCTTGCCACGGAGTCGGCGGATGGCCTCCTGTGAGCGGGTCTCGACCAGCAACTTCAAAGCCGCTTCTACAGTCGCTTTCTTGGTGTCGCGCCCACTGGTGCGCATGGCTTCCGTCATCAGTTGGTCGTCGATATCGATGTTTGTTCGCATGTGTGGGTGTGAACCTAATGTGTATAACTATATCATTTGTGTGTATGGACGGCGACTCTGATTGCAATGTCAGCGGATGCCAGGCTGGTATGGGGCACTGGTCGAGCTGATGAAACAGTGTTATCGAATGTGCCTTAGACAGGTCGAATAAACACCCAGACGCTGTCCGTTTCAGCACTGTAGTAGAGGGTGACGGTAACGTCTCTGGGCGATTGTTTGAAGGCGAAGTGGTAGCGGAATTTCTCGTGTAGCTTTTTCCGGCTGACTCCTTCCTCGAAGCGGCCGTGAAATTCCTTCACATCGGCGCAGGGGGCCACGTCGATGAAGAAGCGTTTGCCGACGGCCGCCGATTTTTCCAGCTTGGCCAGCCTCGATTCGTAGTCATTGTATTGCAGAATGACACCGTCGCGATCCAACTGAATCGCGCCGAAGGGAAGACCATCAAGCTCCTTCGGCTCAAGGCGATCGATGGAAACCCGGCCGCTGGCGTATTCGACCGAGTCAGGCTCCAGATATTCTTTGGAAATCATTTCAGCCGACGCCGATTCGTGATCGAGTTTCATGGTCTGAGCTCCGTAGGGACGCTTTCCCGTAAGTCTGTTATCGGCGGAGTCGGCTTGCGGCTTTAGCGCAGAGATGGGCTTGTGTGGGATGCAAGAAAAAAGCGGGCACTGGGGCCCGCTTTCGGCTATGGACGACGGGACGCTCTAGGCTACCGGCACGGGTTCCACTTCGTAAATCGAATGCCACGAAGTCGCGGCTTTGAGGCGTTCGTTCACGTTGTTGATGTTCTGCACGCCCTCGGTCTCCAGCCACTTGCGGAATGCCGCCGCACCTTGCTTCGCGTAAATGGGGATGCCGTCTTTCCAGGTCGCGCGTCCGCAGAGTACGCCGTTAAACTTGACTCCACTTTCGGCGGCGAGCTCCAGCGTCTCAGTAAACTCGGCGTTGCTCACCCCGGCGGATAAATAAATAAATGGCTTGGTCGCGGCATCGGCGGCTTTGTGAAACAGATCAACCGCTTCTTTCTTGCTATAGGCGGCCTTGCCGGCGAAACACTTCACGCCTTCCACAAACTTCATATTGACCGGGACCTCGACTTTCAGCACGTCAACGCCGTAACGGTCTTTGGTGAACTCGCGCATGCTTTCGGTTACGATGTGCGGCTTTTTCTTGGCGTATTCGACGCCTTTTTCATCGGCGCCGTCGTCGTAGCCGACGAATTCAAGAAAGAACGGGATGTCGTGGGCGCGGCACTCGTCGCCGATGCGTTCCACCCAGGCGTGCTTCTTATCGTTCACATCTTTTGAATCGTAGGGAGTGTAGTAGAGCAGAATCTTTATACAATCCGCGCCCGCTTCTTTGAGACGTCGCACTGACCAATGATCGAGTAGATCGCCCAACCGTCCCGGGCCGGTCTTGTCATATCCCGTCTTCTCGTAGGCCAGCAGCAGGCCTGCATTCTTGGCGCGCTTTTTGGAGGCGGGCAGTCCCCACTCGGGATCGAGCAGGATGGCGCTGGCGTGCGGGGTGAGAACCTCCGTCACAAGCGTCTTGAACTCCTCCATCATATGATCGCTGACATCGGAGTTGCGTTCTTTGGCGAGCGACTTTTGCAGAGAGCCGCGCTGATCCATGGCGGCGGCTGCGATGACTCCGTGCTGGTTGGAGACTCGGTTGAGTCCGGCTAATTTTCCGGGGGTAAGCTTCATGGGTTCCTCCGAGGAACTCTTACGTGATTTGGATGAGTGCAGTGACCGCTTATTGTAAACTAGCGGCCCGATATCGAGGTGGTTTCACAAACGTCTTCTGTCCTCGGCGGTTCGACCGACGTTTTCCGGCGAAGCTTACGCCCTCAGCTACACCCGCTATTTCGGCATGACTACAATTTCGTCCTTCGGAATCGAATCCAGCGTGGCCTTATCGATGCCGAGGTGAGCCATGACTAATGCGGGCGGCGTGTGAGCAAGCCACTCCGAGAGCGCCAAATCTTGATAGATGTTGCTCTTAAACATTTCCAGGAACTTGAGGTCGGTGTCGCCCGTGTTTTGGATGTAGTGAGGCAGCGTCTTCTGAACGTAGCCAACGTCTCCCGCTTGAAAGTCCATCGTGCGGGCGCGTCCACCGGTGGCGAAAACCGTCATGCGCCCGGTGCCGCTGATGTAGTACTGCCATTCATCGGCATTCTGGTGCCAGTGCAGTTCGCGTATGCCGCCCGGATGGACAGTCACAATGGCCGCCGCAATCGTGGTCGACACTTTAAATTTACTCGAATCCACGATTGTGACCTCGCCGCCTTTGGTGCGCTTGGTTACGGTTTGCTGGGACTTGCGAAAGGCAAAGTCGAGGGGGGACAGGCCGAGCGATCCAGCCGTAGCTTTGAGGTCGTCACCGAGCGGCCCCGGAACTGCCGCCTGGAAGATAAATTTTTCTTTCCGCGGCAGGTTTGCCAGGGCCTGCTCGCTCACCCCGAAGTTGGCCGAGAGTATGTCGTGCGGCGTATGCGCCATCCAGTCGGTGAGCAAAACCGTTTCATATTCCGAGAAGTTGCCATCGTCAAAAACCAACAGAAATTCGCAGCCGTCCGGTCCCAGCCCTTGAATCGAGTGCGGAATTCCGGTAGGGAAGTACCAAAGATCGCCCTCCGTCACATCGCCCACGAAGCTCTTGCCCTCCGCATCGAGGCCAGTGATGCGCGCATTCCCGTAGAGCATAATGGCCCACTCGCCCGCAGTATGCCAATGCAGTTCGCGAATGCCACCCGCCGTGAGTCGCATGTCAACGCCGGCGATCGACTTGGAAACAGCAAGCTCGCGGATAGTAACCTCCCGCGACCATCCCCCTTCCTGCATGCGTTTGTGAGATAGGCCGAAGGGATACTTGAAGGTTTGCACACCGCCCGCGTCAGATGGCGGAGGCAGGAACGAGTCGGGATTCTGGGAGTCGATCTGAGGATTGCCGGGGCCGGGAGCGCTGGCGCTGCGATCATTCTTGCCGGGATAAGGGTGCTGCTCTTGACCAGCCGCCTCGGTCGCGGAAAGTACGCCCGCTGCGGCCAGCGCTGCAGATCCCATGCCCAGAAAGCCACGGCGCGAAAACATGTCGGTCTTCAAATCGTTACTCACCGGTCTCGCCTCCCATGTTCCTCCAAGAAAACCCCACAGTCTACACCTCACTTTTACTCTGAGTCCACATCAAGTGTGGAAATTTATTGCAACAGCGTCAGCTTACTCAGCACTGCCTGCTGTTTCGCGATTAGGCTCTTCACTCCCTGGCTAGCCAGCGTAATCATCTTGCTCAATTGCTCCTCGTCGAACACGGAATGCTCGGCGGTGGCTTGCACTTCGATCAGCTTGTGGCCGGCGGTCATGACGAAGTTCATATCGACGTCGGCGCGGGAGTCTTCTTCGTAGCAGAGATCGAGCAGAATTTCTCCGTCGACGATGCCGACGCTAACCGCGGCGACGAAGTCGCGCAGCGGTGCGGCGGTCAGCGTTCCGGCCTCTACTAATTTTTCGAGCGCCAGGCCGAGAGCGACGAATGCGCCTGTAATCGATGCCGTCCTGGTACCGCCGTCGGCTTGAATCACATCGCAATCGATCCAGATGGTGCGTTCGCCAAGGCGTTGCAGATCGATGGCGGCGCGCAGGGAGCGTCCGATGAGACGCTGAATTTCATGCGTTCGACCTCCGGCGCGACCTTTGGTCACTTCGCGCGCAGAGCGCGTGAGCGTGGCGCGGGGCAACATGCTGTACTCGGCGCTGATCCAGCCTTTGCCGCTATTGCGCATGAACTGCGGCACGGTTTCTTCGATGGACGCGGTACAAATCACTTTAGTGTTGCCGACTTCGATGAGTGCCGAGCCTTCGGCCATGGCGATGAAATCGGGAGTGATGGTGATGGGACGAAGCTGGTCAGGAGTGCGATTGTCAGAACGATAGAACATGCAAGCATGGTAACAAAGCGCGGCCACTGTCACCGTCAATGGCAGTCACCCCGAGCGCGGCCGTCCTTCAGGCGGAGAGAGGGATCTAGCGCGCACAGCCGAACGGACCGCCGTCCTACTTAGATATCGAGAAGACAACGCCTTCCTGATTGGCTCCCCCATCTACAGTTACTCCGTAAAGCACATTGCCTCGGGAGATTAAGGTGCCACCCTGGGGAGATTCTCCATCCGTGCAATAAGGCTGCGAACAGAATTGATAAAGCACAGTCTCTTTCTTTCCTTGGATCATGTAAACCTCACCGCCAGTGGTGCCAAACAGAGCACCTGACGCATTGTCCACCAAGACACCAGACTCTGGATTACTTCCGTTTTGACCATCGAAGTCGAAGGAGTACTTGGTAAGTCCGCCCGTTCCATTGGGAGATAGCTTGAAAACCCCGCCGCATCCGTATTCGCAACCCACAGAATTCCCCCCGTATTCGAACGTTCCATAGAGATTTCCCGACTGGTCGATCGAAATCGGCGAATAGGGTCTCGCGCCGTCATTACCGTCAAACTTGTACAGTACAGTCTCCGTCCAACCGTGATTGGAAGGTTTCAGCTGATAGACAAGGCCGCAACCGCTTGCGCAGACGCTGTAGGTATTTACGATCCCGCCTATATTAGTCGTCCCATAAAGGTTGCCGGATTGGTCGATGGCGACCCCGAACCTTGGAAAGTTGCCGTCCGCACCGTCGAAGCTGTGCAATACGCTTTCGTTCCACTCGCCACTACTAGCGCTTAGCTCGAAAACAGTACCCAGGTTTTCCTTGCCCCCTACGATGGTGGTACCGTACAGATTTCCATGCTTATCCCAATTTAACTTTCCGTCCGATGGGTACGCTCCGTCTCCCTTCTTTTGCCCACCAAAAGTCCACAAAACGGTTTCTGTCCATTGGGCCCCGGGAAGGGATGGTGGAGATAACTCAAACACGGTCCCGAAACCAGTGGCACCACCCGATTCGGTGGTTCCATAGAGATTACCGACCGCATCAAAGATCAGGCCGTCCTGTGGCTGAGCGCCATCGGGGCAGGAGTTTTCGTTACCTGTTGTACAGAAGTTGTAAAGCACAGTTTCATTCCAGCCGGTGGCGGATGGACTTAATTTATAGACGGTTCCACAGCCGTAATAACCGCTGCTGTGACAATACTGGCCCCCGCCAGTTGTCGTTCCGTAAAGGTTTCCGGCGCTATCGAACAAGAGGCCACCGATGGGGTACGTGCCATCGGTTGAGTTACTTCCAAAGCTGTATAACACCGATTCACTTGCTTGGCCCATCGCAAAAACAGCGGGCGCGCAGATCAGTACAACGGTTATTAAACTCCGTCTCATCCCGAAGACCTCCGACTCCCACGAATTATAAGTCTCACCCGAGCGATTGCGGATAACAAACTCGTGATAGGGTCAAAAGTCTCTACTCTGTGATCCCGCAACAGGCAAGCCTTCCGCAGTCGCCATCATGCGGCTGACCGCACCCGCGTCAAACATATTCGAGAGATCGGCGTGCCCGGCCAGCGTGTCGCGCTCTTTTCCTTCGACCAGAATTTTCACTTCCTGGATCCCGTCGAGATTCGCAGTTAGAGTCTGCACGATCGAGGCGACGGTTAGTTCTTCGATGAGCACGCCGGAGCGGTGACCGTCGGCGAGTGCCTCATTGAGGTCGACAACGGCAAGGGTCGGGGTCTGGGCGGTCGCGCCAACGATGTACACCCCGCGAACGTCGGAACCTGGCGGCAGGACGTGCGGGGAAGGCCGCTCGAGATAAATCGCCAGCAAGGCTCGC
>Ga0302319_10014920_pt1 | contig 14442 bp, 14 predicted proteins | sample Bog_T0_2_FD_203319 | JGI IMG/M metagenome (GOLD analysis project Ga0302319, IMG submission 203319) | Peat permafrost microbial communities from Stordalen Mire near Abisko, Sweden - Bog_T0_2 | ecosystem: Environmental > Terrestrial > Soil > Wetlands > Peat | place: Sweden: Abisko, Stordalen Mire... | reverse complement strand
CGTTGCGGCAAAGCTTTGTACAGCGAGATTATCGATCCCCCCAGCAGCATGCGGGTAGTGCACGAGGTGCAGCACCGTCAGTTCAACGGATGAGATTTTCGTCCGTCCAGTGTCCGTCTTGCGGTCTTCGATGCCACCGCCGACGGAAGCCATGTCCTTACGATAGTAGAAGGCGATGGCGGATCGGCCGGCTCTGATTTCACGCAGGCGCTTGTAGGTGACGATCTGAAACTCCATCACTGCCTGATGCGTCGCACCGTCCAACTCGGCCGCCTTAGGGAGGCCGGCATAGTAGGGACGGCCTTCGTGTCGCATAACATCCCACGAAAAGACGACTCGGCCTGTGGAAAGCAGGCGCGTCTGGTATGAAGAGAAGGACGCGGCGCGCACTTCCGAGCGCATCGTGGGGGATTTTTCCCAACGCCGCGAAAAGAAGATTTCATCCGAGGATGCTTTCGACGCGGAACGGCGTCTGAGCCGCAATTCTAAGGGCGCACCAGCTTCCAAAACACGCGCCGAAAAACCGGGAGCGGGTCCATGCTCAATCCCAGGCTGACGCCCCACGCCTCAATGCTGTGTCGCCTCCCGTTCATCAACCGCTCCATGGCTCGTTGCACCGGCCAGCAGCGAGTTCCATCGGGCAGAACCAGCGACGTGTCGGGCGCGAGCCACTCGCCACCTCTCGCTCGCCTCACCACTTCACCGATGTACGCGCCCATCGCAAAGACTTGCGCGGCCAATTCCTCCGGCGGCAGGTCCCGCAGCCCAGCATCGTCAAAGAAGCGATCAACCTCGCGCAGGCTGTTCGGGCGGAAATCCGCTCGATAGCCGGAACTCTCCAGCGTGCGCGAAACCCAGCCGGCGCTCAAGGCGATGTCGTGTTCAAGGCGCCCCATGGCGGAACTCTTCCGCTGCTGAGCCAAAACATTGGCCTCGCTGGCGGTGAAGTAGTACCATAGTGACATCTTATTTAGAAAGGGAAGGAGATCTTCCTAAAATGTGGAATAAAAAGAAAGAAGACGAATACCCAGCCAAGCCGGCTCCCGCGCCTTCTTCGGCGTCCAACAAAGAGGTTATGTCGACGGCGCCCGTTACTACTTATCATCCTCCGGAGCGTGGTATGGCTGTGATTGGAAAAACTGTGCTGATCAAGGGTCAAGTGATGAGCCGTGAAGATTTGACCATCGACGGCGAAGTGGAAGGATCGGTGGAATTGCAGGAAAACCGGTTGACGGTCGGACCGCACGGCAAACTGCAAGCGGGTGTGAAAGCGCGGGAAGTGATTGTCCTTGGAACCGTTCACGGCAACGTGGAAACCTCGGACAAGATCGAAATCCGCAAGGATGCGCGGGTAGTGGGCGATCTGAAGACGGCGCGGGTGGTGATCGAAGACGGCGCCTACTTCAAAGGCAGCATCGACATCATCAAGCCCGAATTGGCGAAGCCTGCGCCCGCTCCGAAGGCCGTTCAGCAGGCGGCGGCGAGCGTTGCGGCCCCGGCCCCCGTCGGGGCGGGCAACTCGGAACCTAAGCGTTAGCGGGAAATCGGAACGATGGGGAGGGACGTTGTTACGCGGTTGGAGATCTGAACCGAAGGGATCCTCCCTCGTTCCTACGGCTAAGGGGTCGGGCCGTCCGGCCCCGCCAACCACGCGTGTCAGCAATGGAATGGATCAGTTCTTTACGTCCATTCAGGGACAGCAGAGCCTGCGGATTCTCGATTTAGCGGGCGCCAGTCAAGCCAACATCAGTTTCATCACCAACCTGGGCCATCGCCTGTATTCAGACGACATTCTGAGGACGCTGGACGATTCCTTCGGCTCCGGTTCCGACGCTCTCTCGAATCAATCCGATCCCGCCCGGGTGCAGCAATTCCTCTCTCAGACTCTCGATTTCCCTCCCGCGCATTTCGATGGCGCCTTGGTCTGGGATACCATGCAGTTCCTGTCTCCCCAGCTGCTGCAATTGACGATCGAACGGTTGCGGCACATTCTGCGATCGTCGGCGTATCTGCTGGCATTCTTCCATGCCGAGGAGAAGGCCGACTTGCTTCCGGCGTACTCCTACCGCATCGTCGATTCCAAGACTCTGTCGTTAGCCCTGCGAGGGGAACGCACGCCGGCTCAATTCTTTAACAATCGCAGCCTGGAAAAGCTGTTTCAGGAGTTTCAGTCGGTGAAGTTTTTTCTCACGCGAGATCACTTAAGGGAAGTAATCGTGCGCCGGTAGAACCCGGAATGTTCTCCCTAAGGCTCCTGCACCCTGTACTGATCCTTGTTCTCCTGCCGTAACATGTGCGTCCTGGTACTGCGGTATCTTGTACCCATTTGCCACCCTGGGTTACAACGGTTAGACGAGCTGCGGAACGGCTACGCCTGAAGAGGAGAGGTGCAATATGTCAATAGCAACAAGTTTGCGTCGAACGCTAACTAACCGTGGATGGCCAATTGTTATTTTACTCACATATTCAAGCCTATTGTCCGCTCAGTTTCCGGTGACAACTTATCATTACGACAACGGTCGCACTGGTTGGAACTCGAAAGAAACCGTGCTGACACCCTCCACGGTTGGCAGCGCAATGTTCGGCCTTCTGAAAACCGTATCCTTGGACGATCAGGTAGACGCTCAACCGCTGCTCGCTCCCAACGTCATGATAACCGGCGGCCAACATGCCGGTATTCATGCGGTTGTGTATGTGGCCACGGAAGGAAACACGATTTACGCCATCGACGCTACTAGCGGTACTATCCTGCTAAATCCCAATTTTGGAACCCCTGTATCCAGCCCTCTCGGCTGTAACAATAATGGTCCCAACGTGGGGATTAATTCGACGCCGGTTATCGACCCAACTAGCAAAACAATGTACGTTATTGTTTATAACCAGACTGCTAATGGCCCGGCCTATTTCATTCACGCGCTGGATCTGGGCAGTCTTACCGATAAAGTGACGCCCCGCCAGATCACCGGGTCACACGCGTTAGCCAATGGGACCATCTACTCTTTTAATGCGTCCGTGCAAAGGCAGCGTCCCGGCCTGCTGGTGGCGAACGGGCACGTGTACGCTGGTTTTGGAAGCTTCTGCGATTTTGCCGCGAATCTGTCGCGCGGATGGCTGCTCGGCTGGCAGACCGGAACCCTGACGCCCTTACCGTCGAACCAGGTTCTCGATACCCAGCCCTCTTCGCCGGATTCTTTCTTCCTCTCGTCCATCTGGATGTCCGGGTATGGTTTGGCCGAGGATCATCTCGGCAACATTCTGTTTGTAACCGGCAACTCCGACTATTCGGGAACCACCTACGACGGCGTCACCAACATTCAGGAAAGCGTGGTGAAGGTCTCCCCGGCTTTGACTACGGTGCTCGATTTGTTCACTCCCTCTAATCAGGCCAGCCTCGATCAAGGCGACGTCGATTTCGGTTCCGGAGGAGTGATGTTGCTGCCGGATCAACCCGGCGGTATTGCGCACCTCGCCGTGGCTGCGGGCAAAGACGGCAACATGTACCTGATGAACGAAAATGCCTTGGGTGGCTATTCCACGACCGGCAACAACGTGCTGGACACCGTCCAGATCGGAGGATGCTGGTGCGGAGAATCGTACTTCCAGGACCCCAGCGACGGGCTGGCGCGCGTGGTTTCGAGCGGCGGCAAGACGGTGAATGTGTGGAAGCTGGCAACTTCCCCGTCGCCTTCGCTCAGCTTGGTTTCATCCTCACCGGGGATCGCATCGGGAATCCAGAGTCACGGTTTTTTTACCAGTGTGTCGTCGAATGGAACTTCCAATCCGATCATTTGGGCCCTTTCGCATCCCACCGGAGCCACTAGCCGGCCCATTTTCCTGTATGCTTTCGATCCCGAGAGCGGCGCCACCATGAATCAGCTCTTCAAGGGACAGGCCGGAAACTGGCCAAACACCGGTGGAAACTCCAACCTGGTCCCGGTGGTTGCCAATGGGAAAGTCTATGTGGCCAGCTATGGACAGTTGCAGATCTTCGGCTTGAAGTAGTCGCGCGGTTACCGGAACACGCCAGTGTGGCCAAGCGAGTAGCGGCCCGGTTGTGGATACACGCACAATCCATGCGGTCCCTTCCCGACCGGGATGCGAGCCAACAGATGGCCATCGCTGGTGTCGATCGCATACACTTCGGCGTTGTAGCGCCCGCTCAGCCAGAATACCTTGCCATCCGCTGAGACTCCGCCCATGTCGGGACTTCCCTTGCCGGGGAATTCCCACTTCTTAACTACCTTGCGCGTTGAGAAATCGATTACCGATACGCTGCCTTCCCCGCGGTTCGAGACGTAAAGATACTTTGAATCACGGCTCGGGTACAGCCCATGAGCGCCTTTCCCCGTGGGAATGAAACCAATCTTCTTAAAGCTCTCGGGCTCGATCATCCACACGCCGTCCGACATCATGTCGGCGGCATAGAACACCTTGCCGTCGGGCGACGTTTTTACATCCTGCGGCATGGCCCCTTTGTGGATCGGCAGAGTCCCCATTACTTTTCGCGAGACGACGTCCACCTTCACCAACATCCCCGAGAACTCGCAGCTGGCGATCAGGAAACGCCCATTCGCCGAGAAATCCATATGGTCGACGCCTCTGCATGGGACCTTCACCGACTCCTTCAACTTCATGGTTTCCGGATCCCGGAAGTCCAGGCGTCGTTGCGCCTCTGCGACCACAATCGCGTACCTGCCATCCGGCGTGTAGTACATGTTGTACGGATCTTGTACCGGAACCGTAATCCCTTTCTTCCCAGTCATCGGGTCCACTTTCGTAAGACTGTCGCCCAGGTCGTTGAGCACCCACAGAGTCTTCAGATCCCAGGATGGAACCACGTGCTGCGGCTGCTTGCCCACGTCGAAGTGTTCGATGATCTTGAACGTGGATGGATCGATTACGTCTACCGTGTCGCTGCCGCTGTTCGGTACGTAGACCCGGGAAGGGAAGTTCTTGACCACCGGGCTCAGATTGCCCGCGCGGTCTTCGGAGTAAATATCTTTAGGATTCAGGACGGGCGGCATGCCGGGTAAGGCGCCGTCGGCCGCGAAGAGACGAAAAACGACTACCGCGTATAACGGAATAGATCGAAGCAAATTTTATTGTAGAGTAGGCGTTATCGCGTCGTCTCTATTTCTCGCTATCCAGCATGCGCATCTGGTTGGCGTCATAGCGGGTACCCGCTATCGCATCCGGTGCGATGGCCTGCTCGATCCGATCCAGATCCTCCGCCGAAAACTTCACTTGAACCGCAGCCAGAGACTCCGCCAGTTGATTCCGTGTGCGGGCGCCGATCACGGGCACGATGAAATCGCCCTTGGCGAGCACCCAGGCAATGGCGAGTTGCGTGGGTGCGACCTCTTTCTCCACGGCCAGACGCTTGAGTTTTTCTACCAAAGCCTGGTTGCGCGTTAGATTGTCGCCCGTGAAGCGCGGCAAGTGTCCGCGCAGATCGCCCTTGCCGGTGGCAACGGATCCACTTAACAAACCTCGCGAAAGAACTCCATAAGCGGTCACGCCGATGCCGAGTTCCCGCAGCACCGGAAAGATCGCCGATTCCGGGCCGCGGCTGACGATTGCGTATTCAATCTGAAGATCCGCTACGGGATGCACCGCGTGAGCCCGCCGTATGGTACCGGCGCCCACCTCCGACAAACCCAGATAGCGAACATAGCCGGCCTTGATGAGATCGGCCACAGCTCCAACGGTATCCTCGATGGGAACACGCGGATCCAGCCGCGCCGGACGGTAGACGTCGATGTGATCGACGCCCAGCCGCACCAGCGTGTAGGCGAGAAAATTCTTGACCGCTGCGGGCCTGCCGTCGAATCCCACCCAGCTTCCATCGGGAGATCGCATGGCGCCAAACTTCACCGACAGCAGCGCTTGATCGCGGCGGCCCTTTAGCGCCCGGCCGACCAGCAGCTCGTTATGTCCCATGCCATAGAAATCGCCTGTATCGAGTAAGTTGATGCCCGCATCCAGAGCGGCATGTATGGTGGCGATGCTTTCGTCCTCGTCGGCTGGTCCGTACATCCCGGACATGCCCATGCAACCCAGCGCCAGCGGGAAAACAGCGGGACCGGCCGCGCCAAGCTTACGGCTCAGGAGGTCGCTCACGAATGACCTTCAGACGGCGCCGTGGGGCCCGCCGATGTCTGGCCGCCATACTCCTTGTCCGCTTCCTGATTGCGGCCCATCAAGCGGAGCGCCGCCGACGTGACGTGCTCCGCCGTGAAGCCGAACTCCTTCAGGTTGGTTTCACCCGGTGCGGAAGCTCCGAAGCGGTCTATGGCGATGATCGTTCCTTCCTCTCCCGCCCAGCGATGCCAGCCAAAGGAAGCAGCGGCCTCCACGGTGACCCGCTTGCGTATAGCCTTCGGCAGCACGCTCTCCTGGTAGGCCGCGTCCTGCTTTTCGAACAGATTTTCGCTGGGCATGCTGACCACGCGGGCGTGAATGCCATAGCCTTTTAGCTTGTCCTGGGCCATGGCACAGAGCGATACTTCAGAGCCACTGCCGATCAAGATAACGTCCGGCGTACCGCTTTCCGCTTCCGCCAGAATGTAAGCGCCTTTGGACACGTCTGGATTTGTGGCGCGGCTGCGGTCGAGATGCGGAAGGTTCTGCCGGGTGAGCGCGAACAGAGTCGGTCCGTTATGCTGGATGGCGAACGCCCATGCTTCCGCGGTTTCGTTAGCATCGGCCGGGCGCATGACCACCAGGCCCGGGATGGCGCGTAAACCAGCCAGTTGCTCAATCGGCTCGTGCGTGGGGCCGTCCTCGCCGACGGCGATGCTATCGTGCGTGAACACATAGAAGACCTTCAACTGGCTGAGCGCCCCCAGCCGTATGGACGGTTTCATGTAATCGGAGAACACCAGGAACGTTGCGCTGAATGGCAACACTCCGCCATGGGCCGCCATGCCGTTGACCGCCGCTCCCATGGCGTGCTCGCGAACACCAAAAGCGACGTTGTGACCGGCGTAACTCCACGTGCCGCCAACCGCGCCGAGCGTGCCTGGGCCGCCAAACTCGGTGGCTTGGAAATCCCCGAGGCCCTTCAAGGCTGTGTTGGTGGACGGATTCAAGTCGGCCGAACCACCAATGATATTGGGGATCGCTTTCGCCAAGGCGTTCATGGCCTCGCCGCCCGCGACACGGGTAGCGATCGGTTTATCGCCGGGCTTCCACTTCGGCAGTCCTGCGCCCCAGCCTTGCGGAAGCTTGCCGCTGACGATCTGCTCGAACTCGGCCGCCTCCGTGGGGAACGCCGTCTTGTAGGCCTCCAGCTTAGTGTTCCACGCGCTTTGCTCCGCTGCGCCCTTTCCGACCGCTTGGCGGAAGAAATCGACAGCGTCCTGCGGCAGGTAGAACTTCTCCATGCTGGGCCAACCGAGCGCTTTCTTCGAAGCCTGCAACTCCTCTTCGCCGAGCGGGTTCCCGTGCGCGGAAAAGTTATCCTGCTTCTTGGGACTGCCATAGCCGATGTGCGTGTGGACCAGCAACAGCGACGGTCTGCGAGTTTCCCGTTGCGCTTCTTCAATAGCCCGCGCGACGTCTTCGGTATCGTTGCCTTCGGGAACCATGCGGGTGTGCCACCCGTAGCCCTCAAATCGTTGGGCGACATCTTCAGTAAACGTCATGTCCACTCCACCGGCCAGCGAGATGTGGTTCTGATCGTAGAGATAGATCAACTTGCCCAGCCGCAGGTGTCCGGCCAGTGAGGCGGCTTCCTGCGTAACACCTTCCATCAGGTCGCCGTCCCCGCAGATCGCATAAGTATAGTGATCGACGATGGTATGGCCCGGGCGGTTGTAGCGAGCGGCTAGCCAATCCTCGGCGATCGCCATGCCCACTCCGTTGCTAAAGCCCTGCCCTAAAGGTCCGGTAGCCACTTCCACACCCGGCGTATGGCCGCGTTCGGGATGTCCGGGGGTCTTGCTGCCCCATTGCCGGAACCGCTTCAGTTCTTCCAGAGGCAGATCGTAGCCGGTCAGGTAAAGCAGGCTGTAGAGCAACATGGAGCCGTGTCCGGCGGAGAGCACAAAACGGTCGCGATCGAACCAGTTCGGGTCCTTGGGGTTGAACTTCAGGTAACGGGTCCATAGCGTGTAAGCCATGGCGGCCGCTCCCATCGGCATACCGGGATGTCCAGAGTTCGCGTTCTGCACCGCATCCGCGGACAGGAAGCGGATGGTATTGATACAGAGATCCTCGAGCGTTTGCGTTTCGGTGGTAGGCAAGTCAGTTTTCCTTTCGTCAACTTCAGGGTAGCCTGAAAAAAACTAGATGCGCGAAGCTGGGTGTTGGACGCATACGCATCTTTTCATTCGCGTGACTTTCGGTTCTTGCTGTTGGGGAACTTCCTGTCGAGCTTGGGCCTGCAGATGTTGTCGGTGGCCGTGAGCTGGGACCTGCCCCGCATACCCGGTCACCGACAGCGCATACTCGGCCGCCGTCTCCCGCCGGACCCCTTCCGCCACTGCGAATTGCCACTGGCGCGCTAACTGCCGCATGCTACGCATTGGCGCCAGTAGAGTGCGTTTGCGGGGCTGTTGGACGGTTATCTGATCCGGCGGGGCCATTTCATCGCGCAGGAGAGGCGGGACGACCGAAACATAAGAGCTAAAGATTGTAGTACTTCAAAAAACTTGGTATCGTAAGGCATGGACTCCATTCAATGCTCAAGCTCGCTCGAAGTCCTGCGGCAAGATACACAAGAATTATGCCAGCGGCTCGAAGCATTCGCGGCACGGCTCCGTGACGGCGCCGGCGTCCTGAGGATCTGAGTGACCAGTTCAACGGGCAGTTTCGATATGAAGCCTTGGCTCTTGCTTTCGCAATGATCGAATACCTGCCCCGCACAGACCCGCGTGTAATTATAGTCATGGATAGGGCTGCCCCCTGCGAGGGACCCACCCTCGCAGGACCGCTACAAATGGACAAGCATACCGCCGTTGGACAGCTTACAACGATCGCGAGTATTCTGCGTAAGCTTGCAGCTTCTATAGATGAAACACGCGAGTCAATGAGCACAATCCTCGACCCGCTCCCGAGGACGTCTGGCTTGCCATCTACCTGCGACGACTTTTCGCTGCAGCCAACCACCTCTGACCGGCATGATCGAACGCGAGAACGACCGGCTTCAGCACTCAGGGAAAACAGCATCAGGCTTCTCGAACTGACAGGAAAAGGGCTTGAATAATCATGAAAAGCGTCAACGCTAAAACCTTCAAGAGCGCAGATGACTCTCGCAGGCACTTTCTCTGTACTCATTGGAGGCGGGTGCCTGTGGAAAGCCCTGTCGTTGTTGGGCCGATATACTCAGGAGCCGGGACCTATCCTTGCTCTGTCATCCGCAAACGTAGTCCCGGGCGAACGGAACAGCGTTTATCCCGCAGTACTTCAGATAGAGAACATCGGGAACAAGTCAGCCTCCGAAATCACATTGGAGATTCGCAAATACCACTTAGGACTTCCGCCGAGCTTTGAAACCGTCCGTGAAAATCGGTTGATCCCTCTCCAGCCACAGCACCATTTCCTGCTGGATGTTGGGAAAGATGGCTTCGAGATGAATGGTCCAGGCCATCCTCGCCTATCCACCGCGCACTTTGCTGTTTATGAAATTCTGCTCTGGTATCGTGGACCAAGTAAGGTCAAGTATCTATCGCATTCGGGCATCTGGCTCGGCGACTTGAAACAGCACAAGACCGGGCTTAATCCCCTTTGAGGGCGATCTCCTTTATCCGGCTTCGGATGTGGATGACACATTTTTTGTGTAGCGCGGGTATCGAAATCAAGGTACGGTGGCCATGCCTGCATAAGCTTTTCGTAGGCGGCCAAAACCAATGAACATATGACCGCGCATGTTTCGTCTGCGGGTCGTTTTCAGCGTGCTTTTCGCATTCGGCAGCTTCTTCGGGCTCGATCCCGGAAGAATTTAAGGCTTACGACATTGGCTACGATGCAATTTCCAACAAGTACGGCAAGTTGCTGCTGCCGGTTGATCGTGTACTGGCGCGGGGCGTTGACACAACTGACTATTCCCTGAACGAAGGCGTTGTTGGAACGCAAGACCGACCCTTAAGCGCCTCGATCCCCGGTATCGCGAGATGCACAATACCCGTAACGCACCTTACACCCCCAACAACCTCCTCCTCAACAAATCCAGCGCGGTATTCACCGCCAGCGTGCGAATCCTTTGCCGATCTCCCACAAATTTCAGCCTCCTCGCCTCCGCCCCCCGCGGCCCTGCGAACCCAATAAATACCAGCCCCACCTGATCCCCATCCGGCCCCGCATACCCAGTCACCGACAGCGCATATTCAGCCCGCGTCTCTCGCTTGGCCCCTTCCGCCATCGCGATCGCTACCTCTTCGCTAACCGCGCTACGGGAAGCCAGCATCGCCGCCGGCACACCCAGCAGCTTCGTCTTCATCTCATCCGTATACGTCAGAAACCCGCCGGCAAAATACCGCGACGCCCCGGCAACCTCAGTCATCCGCTCGCCCAGCATGCCCCCCGTAGCGCTCTCCGCCACGCTCAAATGCGCCCCTCGATCCAGCAGCAATTGACCTACAATCTCTTCTAACGGCTCCCCATTTTTCGCATACAACCGCTCTCCCAAAATGGCTTCGATGGGCGATCCCACTTCTTCCAACAACGCCTCCGCCTCCGCAGCCGTCCCGCACCGAGCCCGCAAATGAATCTGAATATCGCTCGCCGCCGCCAAAATAGTCGTTACCGGATTCCGATATTTCGTATAAATCGGCGCAATTAACTGATCGAGATCCGACTCGCCCATCCCCGCCACGCGATAAAACCGCGCCCGAATCACCTGCGCCGGCAGCAACTTCCGCAACTTGGGCAAACATCGCGCCTCGAACAGCGACTTCAACTCCCGCGGTGGACCCGGCAGCAGCACCACCACCGAGCCTTCCTGCTCAATCCATTGGCCCGGCGCGGTGCCCCAATCGTTCTGCAGAATCTGCGCGCCTTCTAGGATGTAAGCCTGCCGCTTATTGTTCTCCGCCATCTTCCGGCCAAAGCGTTTGAACCGCTCCACCAGCCACTCGCAGACTTGTTCGTTGAACTCCAGTTTGCGCCCCAGCGCCGCCGCCACCGCATCGCGCGTCACGTCGTCCTCCGTTGGTCCCAGCCCGCCGGTCAGCACGACGATTTGCGATCGCCGCAGCGCCCCCAAAATCGTCTCCGTCAACAGTTCGCGCTCGTCCCCGACGATGCTCTTCCGCAACACCTCCACACCCAGGGCGTTCAGTTGATCGGTCAAATACAGCGAATTAGTGTCGATTTTCGTCGGCGTCAGCAGTTCGGTCCCGACCGCGATAATCTCAGCGTCCGCCATTAAGGCAAAGGCTTCCCGGCGATGCCCACATCTACGCGGTACAGCGAGCTGTTGGTGCAAACCATCAGCGCCCGCGACGGCGTGAAGGCCAGGCCCACGATGCCGTTACCCGACAGGAACAATTCCGGATGCCGCTTGTCGTCGAACCGCACCACCCCGCGCCGCCCGGCCAGCGAGGCCGCGACATACAACCGGCCCGATTCGTCTACCGCCATCCCCTGCGGCCGGCCCAATCCGCGATAATACACTTCCACTTCGCCAGTCGGCGCAATGCGATGGATCGAATCGAAGCTCGAGGTGGTGGGTCCGGTCACGTAGAGATAGCCGTCCTTGCCCAGCGTCAGATGATATGCGGCGATGGACGGCTCCAGCGTCGCGAAAACATAGATCTGCCGCGACCGGCTGATCTTGAAGATCGTTCCACTGCGGTCGCCCACATACAGGTTTTCCTCGCCGTCGAAAGCGATGCCGGTGGCGACACCCATGCCCTCCACGTAGACCGATGTGTTCCCGTTCGGGCTCACTTGATAGATCATGCCCTCGTAGCGGCTCGATACATAAAGGATGCCGTCCTGGTCGAAAGCCAAGCCGGTCGCGTTCATGATCTCCGACACGAAGGGCTGCGGAGTGTAGCTCAAGTCGATCTTATAAACCGATACCGGGGTCTTCTGCCCGCGCGATCCGCTGAACGTCACATAGACGTTTCCGAAGCTATCCACCGCCGGATTCGCGACCGGATACAGGCTGTCGGCGATTTGAATGCCGACATCGCAACTCCAGGGCGGGCTCGCTTTGTCGCCCGTTTCGACAATCAGGTCGCCCGCGCTGGCGCCTTCGGGCACTCGGACCACCAGGTAGGAGTCGGAACCGATCACGATCGGCGCAGCCACGTCGCCGATGGTCACGCTCGGCCGTTCGGACCGCGTGAGACCGTGCCCGCGTATCTGAAATTCTCCACCCGGGATGGCGGCAGGGGGAGTTACTCTCGAGATCTGCGGCCGCCCGTTGGAGTCTTTGGATGAAGCCATATATTCAATAAAGATTGAAACACCCTGCTGCAAATAACACAAGCGCGCCGTACAGGCCCGCCATTACGTCGTCCGCGACAATGCCCGCGCCGCCGGGCAGCGCTTCCAGTTGACGTACCGGAAACGGCTTCCAGATATCGAACAGCCGGAAGAGGAGGAAACCGCCCAGCCAACTCTTCCAGTTTAGAGTGGTCGCTCCTGCCAGCGTGATCCACTGGCCGATGACTTCGTCCACCACCACCAATCCCGGATCTTCCATTTGAAGATTTTTCGCGACCACGCCGGCCGCCCAAATTCCAGGAAACACCAGGACCAGCGCGGGAACCACCAGCCAGAAAGGAGCGAAGTGCCACCGCCAATGTGCGGCGAGAGCGATCGCCACGGCTGCCGCTGATCCGGCCGTTCCTGGACCCACCGGGAAGTAGCCGCAACCGAACCACGTGGCGATCCACGCCGCTGGTTTATTCATCGTCTTCCAGTTCGGACGATTCTTCTACCGGAGTGGAGATCACGTATTTTTCGGAGGCCCAGTTTCCCAGATCGATCAGCTTGCAGCGTTCGCTACAGAACGGCAGGAATTCCGAACCGGGCGGCACCGGCTTCTTGCACATCGGACACTTCATCTGCTGACGGGAGCCGTCTGGGGACGCGGCGAAGCCAGAATCGGAAATGGGTTCGTCTTTACGATCGGGATGGCTGCTTCCTCTGGCGCATCGATCAACTCGCCCACCAGATCGTAGTCGTGCGATGCGGTGAACCGGATCCGCCGGAACTGGCCCGGCCGCGGCGCCACCTCGCCGAAGTCGTTGATATAGCAAACCCCATCGATCTCCGGAGCTTGGGTCGCCAGCCGTGCCTCCCACAGCAGATCGGTCTCGGCTGACGGGCCTTCAATCAAAACATCGGCTTCGCGCCCTATCATCTTCTTATTCTTAGCTTTGGAAATACGCCTTTGCACCGCCATCAGTTTGCGCTTCCGATTGTATATCGTCCGCGCATCCACTTTGCCGTCCAGTTGGTAACTGGCGCTGGTATCTTCATCGGAATAGGAGAAGACGCCCAACCGGTCGAAGTGTGCAGCCTGCACAAATTTGCACAATTCTTCGAAGTCGGCTTCGCTCTCGCCAGGGAAGCCGACGATCATGCTGGTGCGGATGGCCACGTCCGGGATCGTCTTCCGGATGCGCTCCAGCAACTTCAGAAAGATATCGGCGTGGGCGCCGCGTTTCATGCGCTTCAACACGCCCGCGCTGGCATGCTGCAGTGGCATGTCGATGTACTTAACCAGCGCCTTATGTTCAGCAATGGTATCCAGCAGCTTCTGCGTTACGCGGTTCGGATAACAATAGAGAAACCGCACCCATTTTTCGTGCTCGGTCTCGATCTGCGCCAAGCGTGCCAGCAGCATCGCCAAGCCGTCCTTCAATCCGAGATCCTCGCCGTAGCAGGTTGTATCCTGGCCGATCAAGTTGATCTCCCGCACTCCCTGGGCGAACAACCTGGTGGCTTCGACAATCACCGATTCGAACCGGCGGCTGCGGAACTTACCGCGGTATTGCGGGATCACGCAGAAAGTGCACGGGTGGTCGCAACCTTCGGCGATCTTGATGTAGGCGTGATGCGTGGCGGTGGAGAGAACACGCGGCGTCAGATCGTGATAAAGATAAGGAGCCACGGGGCCCCCGGCGATCTGTTCGCCTTCACACAATCCGACAATCTTGTCCAGTTCGTTAGTGCCTATGATGGCGTCCACTTCCGGCAGGTTCGTCTGGATATCCTGGCGGTACCGCTCCACCAGGCAGCCGGCGACGATCAGCTTTTGGGCCTTGCCGGTGCGTTTGTACTCGGCCATTTCAAGAATGGTGTCGACCGATTCCTGCTTGGCCAAATCGATGAAACTGCAAGTGTTGACGACGATTACGTCGGCTTCGCCGGGCTGGTGGGTCAGCTGATGGCCGCGCTCCACCAATTGACCCATCATTACTTCTGTGTCCACCAGATTTTTGGGACAACCTAAACTGATAAAGCCGACTTTCACGTATAATT
>Ga0302319_10014918_pt1 | contig 14444 bp, 13 predicted proteins | sample Bog_T0_2_FD_203319 | JGI IMG/M metagenome (GOLD analysis project Ga0302319, IMG submission 203319) | Peat permafrost microbial communities from Stordalen Mire near Abisko, Sweden - Bog_T0_2 | ecosystem: Environmental > Terrestrial > Soil > Wetlands > Peat | place: Sweden: Abisko, Stordalen Mire... | reverse complement strand
GATTTTTGGCGACCCCAGACTGGACGCGCACACGCGAGAAATCCTTCAACCTCTTGCAGAGTGGGTCAAAGCTGCTGCATAAATGTGCAAAACGCTAGTCTAGGCTGTGCTCCTGCCACGGATTGGTGTGTCCAGACTCGCGCCCGTTGCAGGTTCGGGAGGCGCTACCTCACGCCATCGATATACCAGGGTTGAGGATAGCCAATCGAGCACCAACCGCGGGCGCTGCGACTCCACGCTTCAGGGAGTCACAATCGGTGCGCGTCGGGCGAGGCATCCTTCTAGCTAGGAAGCGATTGCGCCCGCTTTCCGACCCCTCGACGTTCAATTCCATTTGCATCGGCAACTCTCCGCCAGCCGGGAGGAGGTCTATTCCGACTGGTTGCAGTGGGTTCTTCAGCAGGTCCGGGATTTGAGGCTGATTGGGCAGATTCTCGGATCGCCCAAGCTGAAGCTACTCGCGAATTCGGGGGAACCAATCAGAATTGAGCGGGAGGTGCACGTTCCGTGGGGCTATGTCGATCAGACCGGGCGTCTCGACGTCGTCATTTATCAGGGTGCCGAAACAATCGCCGTCGTCGAAGTGAAGACGCGGGAATACAGCGACGAGGACCTAAAAAAGCACAAAGGCTATAGCGAGTGGCTGGCGGCTACCTCGCCGGAAGCTGAGCTGGTTTTCCTTGCAATCGAGGACACGAATTCGGACACTTTCCGTTTCCGATTCATCTCCTGGGCAAACGTCTGCATAGCTTTGAGAGCTATCGCGGCGCGCCTGATGGCGTCCGAACAGATCTTAGGTACGTCGCTGGTATTGGCCTTCATCGGCGCCGTTGAACAAAACCTGCTGGGGCTCGCGTCGCCGAGCGCGGGCACGATTCCCATCGGAAGGATACCTCGTATGGCGGATCATCTGGCAAAGGCGGAACAAGCGGAGGTGGCCCATGGACAGTGGTAGCCCGGCAGCTACTGAGGAAATGAAGCAATTCCTGCAGGACGGATTGCGCAATTATGCTCCGGCCCTTGTGGCTGTTTCGGAGTTCCGCAGACGGGTGCGGTCCAGACTTCAGGCTGTGTTCGACGAGTTCTCAGCTGACCTCTCCGGGTTAGGACTGTCCGCCTCCGAACTTAGGCCCGTTGCCGCGAAGCTGGACGGTCCCAGTCTGGACGAGCGCAGTTCGTCGGTCGAACTGGAAAGAAACTACCCTGAGCTTTCCATTGGCTGTTACCTCAAATGGGACCTGCGGGCATCGACCGACAAACAGGTCTGGGTCGGGGCTTATATCTATTTAAAGCTCCGCGCGGATCGGGACCGCTTATACGCGGAACTAAAGAAGCAACCATCCGAGAGTAAGACGGTGCTCTTTCAATCGTCTGCCCGTTCATCTCATTTGCTGGCTTACGTCGACGCCGACGCCTTCCAAGCCTTCGACGAGACCTTCCGTGCATTGGTAGAGGAATGGATGAGACTTCTTTCGAGTGACGGCATTCGGCGCTTCCTTCCGCCCGTTAAGGAGAGCTGAGGGCGCGCGCACTACCCCACCTTTCCCCGCGCTTCCTCCAGCGCCCCAATCACCGCTGCCGTCAACTCCGCCGTCCCCGAGTTCCCGCCGTAATCCATCGGCACAACGCTCCCGCGCGTCAGCGCAATCTCGATCGCCTTCTCGATCACGCGCGCACTCACCTCCAGCTGCGGCTCATTGTGGCGATCCGCCAGCCAGTCCAGCATCATCGCCGCCGACAGAAACATCGCGCAGGGGTTCGCCTTCCCCTGGCCCGCGATATCCGGCGCGGACCCGTGCACCGGCTGGAACAAGCCGTGATCGTCGCCCACATCGCCCGAAGGCGCCATGCCCAGTCCGCCGATCAGCCCCGCGCCAAGGTCCGAGAGAATGTCGCCAAACATGTTCTCCATCACCATCACATCCAGCTCCCACGGCTTTTTCACCATCGTCATCGCCATGGCATCCACATAGAAATGATTGCTCGCAATTTGCGGATGCCGCACCGCCACCTCGTCGAAGACCTTGCGGAAAAACGCCATCGACAGGAAGACGTTCGCCTTATCCACACAGGTCACCATCGAAGCCTTCCCCGCCGCCACACGCCGGGCCCGGCGCCGCTCCGCCAGACGGAACGCGAACTCGCTCGCCCTCGCAGTGCCGGCGCGCGTGATCTGCATGGTGTCGTAAGCTTCGTTATCGTCGTTCTCCATGCGCCCGCGGCCGCGCGCGTAGAACAAGCCTTCCGTCTGCTCGCGGATCAGCACGAAATCGATGTCGCGCGCGCGTTCGTCGGCGAGCACCGCCGGCAATCCCGGAAACCATCGGATCGGCCGCACGCCCGCGTAGAGGCTGAAGATCATGCGCAGTTCCAGTTGCCCCATGATCTCGGTGCCGTCTGCGTTGCGGACGTCCGGCCAGCCCATCGCTCCGAACAACATTGCGTGCGAACGACGGCACGCTTCGAGTGTCGCGTCGGAAAGGGAAACTCCCGTGCGCGCATAGAACTGCGCCCCTGCGTCGTAAGTGGTGCAGCGCAGCGCCGGACCTCCGCACGCCGCTTGAACGGCGCCGAGCAACTCCAGCGTCGCGCTCATCACTTCGGGACCGATGCCGTCGCCCGGCAGCACCGCGACATCGAGTACCTGCGTAGTGGAATTTGTCTTCACGTTGATATACTGACACCTCGATGACCCCCGCCGACAACGGAATTTCCGTGAAAAGACGCTGGCTGCTCACCTGCCTGCTGTCGGCGTCGATAGCGATCAACCTGGTGGATCGCCAGGTGTTCAACAATCTGGCTCCGGCCCTGCGCGAGACCATGCACTGGTCGGCCACCCAATTCTCGTGGATCGCGGCGGCCTTTCAAGTGGGCATGCTGGCGGGGCAGGTGCCGGCCGGCATGTTTCTGGATTCGGCCGGCACGCGCGCGGGGCTCGCGACGATTTTCGTGCTCTGGTCCGCGCTGGGGGCCGGACACGCACTTGCCGCCAGCCTCGCCGCATTCATTGCGATCCGGTTCTTCATGGGCATGGCGCAGTGCGGCAACTACGGCGCGGGCATCAAGGCGATCGCCGGACTGTTTCCCGCCGGGAAAAGATCCTCCGCGGGTGGTGTCTTCAATGCGGGCGCGCAAATGGGCTCGGTGATTGCGCCGCCACTGGTCGTCTGGCTGGCGCGCGCGGCGGGCATGCGTATGACCTTCGTCCTGCCGGCGGCGTTCGGCCTGATCTGGCTGATTCCCTGGCTGGCGATGTACCCCGGCAAGCAACTGAGCGAGGCGGCAACCGGTCAGAAGGCCGGCGCCACCATCGGCTTTGCCAGGCTGCTGAGGAACCGCAAAGTGGTCGGGCTGTTTCTGATCCGCTGCTGTTCCGGACCGCTGACCACGTTTTACTGGACCTGGCTGCCGCAGTATCTGAAGATTGAGCGCCACATGCCCACGGTGTTGTTCGCCTACATACCTTTCCTTGCGGGCGCCCTGGGCAACGTGGCCGGCGGCCTCATTTCCGACCGTCTGGTGCGCGCGTTCGGGTCGGTGGACCGAGCCCGCAAGGTCGGATTCACCTGTGCGTTCCTGCTCTCGGCGCTGAGCGCGGCAGTGCCTCTGGCGGGCAGCATTCCGGTCGCGCTGGGGATCATCTCGCTGGTGTTGTTCGGCAACCAATGGGTGGCCGCAACTTATATCGCGACCGTCGGCGATACCTTCCCGTCCCACGTTGCCGGCCGCGTCAACGGACTCGCCGGCTTCGGCGACAGCGGCGCCACCTTGATCGCGGTGCTGGCCACCGGCGTCGTTGTCGATCGCTATTCGTACACCCCCGTGTTTATCGCAGCGGGAACGCTGCCTCTGCTCGCCATGGCCAGCGTTTATTTCGTGCTGCGGCGCATCGAGCCCGAGCCGATCGCGGCATAGATGATTGGATCGACTATGACCCACACCAGAAGAACTTTCGGCAAACTCGCCCTTGCATCGTTGCCCTCGTTGCCCCTTACCCGCGCCTTCGCGGCGACCAATTCCGTATTCGGCGTCGTGCGGCTCGGCATCGGCTCTTACAGCTTTCGCGGCTTCAAGCTCGACGACATCGTGACCGGCGTGGCGGCCGTGCCGCTGGGCGAACTTGAGCTCGAGTCCTGGTTCGTCGAGCCGGGCGTTTCCACCGCGGGCCGTGGCGGCATGGCGCCCGAGCAGCGCGAAGCTCTGCGGCAATGGCGACTGGGGGCAACCTCGCTCGACGAACTGCGCGCGGTGAAGAAGAAGTTCGACGACGGGCCGGCATCCACATCTACGCCTACAACATTCCCATCGACGATTCGTTTACCGACGCCGAGATCGACCGCGTGTTTCCGATGGCGCAGGCTCTGGGCGCGGAGTTCCTGAACGTGGTGACGACGTTGCCCGTCGCCTCGCGTCTGGTATCGCCCTCGGCGAAGTATCAGATGATTGTGGGCTTTCATCCCTCGGGCAATCTGCAGAATCCGAATTCGATCGGCACGGCCGACAGCTGGCGCAAACTGATTGCGCTGGCGCCGAATTTCGGCGTGAATCCGGATCTGGGCGGGCGCGCCAACTGGGGTCCCGATCCGCTGGCGTTCCTGCGCGAAATGAAGAGCCGCCTGACGACGCTGCATACGCACGACAGCGTGCCGTTTGGCCAGGGGCAGGCGCCGGTGAAGGAGATTCTGCTCATGATGAAGAAGGAGAAGTTCAACTTCGTTCCGATCATCGAGCGGATTTACCGGATCACGCCGGAGATGGATAACGTGGCGGAACTGCGGAAGCTGGTGGAGTACTGCGAGGGCGTGCTGACGCAGGGATAGACACAAGGACATGCCAGTTACCAGGCCGGTTGTCTTTATTTCGTCGACTTCGAAGGATCTGATGCAGCACCGTGAAGCTGCGGCCAAAGCGGCTCGACAGGCGGGGTTTTTCGATGTGAAGATGGAGGATTTCGAAGCCCAATCGGAGAAGCTGCCCTACAACAAGTGCATGCAAAAGGTCCGCGAATGCGACGTGATGGTGGTGATTGTCGCGCACCGGTACGGGTGGGTGCCCCCGGATCAGCCGGGTATTCTGGCGAAGAGCATTACTTGGCTCGAATGCGAAGAGATTCTCCGTGTCGGGAAAGAGGTGCTCGCCTTTGTGGTGGACGCAGATTATAAATGGCCTCCTGAACTGAAGGAATCCTACCGTTACACCGAGGAAGGTGAAAAAGAAGCGCTAACACCGGAGGTCGCAGCGGAGATTGGCCGTAACGTCAGAAAGCTTGGCGAGTTTAAGACGTGGCTCGCCAAGCCACTGACTCACAGGGTGTTCACGCACGCGGACGGTCTGGCATTCGAAGTGCAAGGGCAGCTGAATAACTGGCTGGACCGGCATCCCAAGTTCCGTGTTGCGGCTGAATCCGCCGCACACATCGATCCCGCCGAATACCTCCGTCAGCTTCGCGAGCAGGCTCGCTGGATCGACATCCGAGGGCTCCAGGTGGGTGTGGGAAAGGCCTATCGTTTCCCCATTGATGATCTGTACATCCCATTGACCACGTCGGGCGGTGAGCGCGGTGCAGTTCCGTTGGAAGAGGCTCTGAATAGTTTTCGCCTTGTGATCGAAGGCGATCCGGGCGCGGGCAAGACAACGTTTCTGCGTCGCATCGCCTACGAGATGTGCCGCGACGACGGAAAGTCGACCCTCGCCATGCCTTCGCTCGGATTTCCGGTCTATATCCGCATCGGAGATCTTGAAGATCACATCGCCAACTGCCGCCGCCAGAGCCAGCACGATGCGCCGACAACCGATCACTCTCCGTTGTGGCTGGTCCACTTCCTGTCTGCGCAGAGCAAGGCCAAAGAATGGAGGCTCGATGCGACCTTCTTTCAGACCCGCCTGAGCGAGGGGAGGGGCCACGATCCTGCTCGATGGCTTGGACGAGGCATCGAGCAGTCTGGCGCGGACTTCCGTTTCGCGCCTTCTTAGCGATGCGACCACAGCTTACAAGAAATGCCGCTTTGTCATCACGACGCGGCCCCTGTCTTACGCGGGAGCCTCGCGATTGGCAGACTTCCGCGAAGTCCGCGTTGACGACCTGCAGTCGGCAGCAATCGACAACTTCCTCGGCCATTGGTCACGCGGTCTTTTCCCGGGCGACGACCGGAGCGCCCATGGGCACCGACAAGCTCTCAGCGAAGCGCTGAACGCCCGCCCCGCAATCCGGAAAATGGCGCGAAATCCGGTGATGCTTACCGCCCTGGCAGTGGTCCATTGGAATGAACGCCGCCTTCCGGAACAACGCGCCGACCTTTACGACTCCATCGCCACTTGGCTGGCCCGCGCGAGGGAGACGCGGCCGGGACGTGTACAGTCGGACCGAGTGTTGTCACTTCTGGGCCACTTGGCACTCGGTATGCAGACCCATGAGAAGGGCCGCATCACACAGGTCGGGAAGGGCACGGCCGCCGAAATCATTGCGCCTCAATTTCGTGAGACTGACGACGCCGATTTGCGGCTGGAGCGCGCCCGCGCCTTCTTGGAGGCCGAAGAGATAGACAGCGGCATCTTCGTCAGCCGAGGATCGGAACTCCGATTCTGGCACCTCACGTTACAGGAGTTTCTCGCCGCCCGCACGATCGCCGGGCTGACTGACTCCTCGCAACGCCAAGTCCTCTTCGACCAGGGCCGCCTCTACAAATCGGAATGGCGCGAGGTAATGCTGCTCCTTGCCGGAACATTGATCGGGCAAGGTGCGGGGCGGGTGGACGGACTCTTCGGTGCGATGCTCGAACGCGTTGGTACCCGAGCTACGCTGGCTGAAAAGGCCCGCTGCGCCGGACTCATGGGTGCGATGCTGCGCGATCTGCGACCGTATTCCTACAATCTGCCGAACCCGCGCTACCAACAGATGATCCAGGAGGTCCTGGAGATATTCGAAAGAGAGAAATCGCACGGGATCGACTTGGAGGTGCGGCTCGCCGCTGCGGAAGCGCTGGGTCAAGCCGGCGATCCGCGGCTACGGCTCCCGAAGGATAAGGACTACTGGGTGTCCATCGCCGGCGGGACGCTGGAATTGGGAGAGGGCAAGGGAGATGACGATCCCCTGCATGAGGTTCATCTGGATTCTTTCCTTATTGGGCGGTACCCCGTAACGGTCCACGAGTACGGGCTGTTCGTGGAAGATACCGATTACAACCCTCCGATCGACTGGGTGACCCAGAGTGCGCACCCCAACCGTCCAGTCGTCGGAGTTCGATGGCTTGACGCCGAAGCATATTGCCGTTGGGCGGAAGTTCGGCTACCTACCGAAGCCGAATGGGAGTGTGCCGCTAGGGGTGTCGAGGGCCGCCAATATCCGTGGGGCGGAGACTTGCCGGACCCGGAACTCGCCAACTATGACGAAACAAAGATCGGTACCGCGAGTCCCGTTGGGTTGTTTCCGCAAGGTTCGACTCCCGCGCCGGAAAATGTCGCCGATCTGGCAGGAAACGTCTGGGAATGGGTTTCCGATTGGTACGGTGCAAATTACTATAATGAGTCTCCCAGAAGGAATCCCAAGGGACCGGAATGCGGGAGGTACAGGGTAGTGCGCGGGGGCTGCTGGCACTACTTTTCGAGGAACCTCCGCGCAGCGTTTCGGTACTGGTACGCGCCTGAGATCTATTACGACTACATTGGGTTTCGCTGCGCCCGCGACCCCTTCCCCGATCCTGTCGCATAAATCGCGTAGCCTTCTTCTGCTCGTGGTTTTTCCCTTGCGAGCTCAATCAGCCCGCCCGTTTCCAACGAGACGGAATAGGGTCCGCTTCGCCGCAAGGGTCCGGATCCGTCTCACGGTTCTTTGACATCTTTGAATAACCGGCGCGCCCGCAGTGTGTTCCGGCTGACGCCGGAGATGGATAACGTGGCGGAGTTGAAGAAGCTGGTGGAGTACTGCAAGGGCTTACTCACCGCGTAAACCGCGTAGCCTTCTTCTGTTCGTGCCGTTCCATCGCCAGTTCAATCAGCCGGTCGATCAACTGACTATACGGAATCCCCGTATACTCCCACATCTTCGGATACATGCTGATCGACGTGAACCCCGGAATCGTATTGATCTCGTTGATGTACAGCTTCCCCGTCGCCTCTTCGCGCAGGAAATCGACGCGCCCCATACCCTCGCATCCCACCGCCTTAAAGCACTCCACCGCCAGCCGCCGCATTTCCGCAATCTCGTCCGGCGCCAGATTCGGCGGCAACTCCGTGCGCGCCAGGTTCAGCTCGTACTTGTCCTCGTAATCGTAGAACTCGCGCGAGGGTAAAATCTCGCAGGGCACCGACGCCGCGGGAGCATCATTTCCCAGCACCGCGCACTCGAATTCGCGCCCTTCAATCCCGCGCTCCAGAACGATCTTGCGGTCGAACTCCTCCGCAGTCTTCAACGCCGCCCGCAGTTCCGCCAGATTGTGCGCCTTCGAAATCCCCACCGACGAGCCCAGATTCGCCGGCTTCACGAAAATCGGAAACGGCAGCTTTGCCGCTACGGCCTCAGACGCCTCGCCGTTCGCATCGCGCTCCAGCACCAGCCAGTCGACCACCGGCAGCCCCTGCTCGCGGCACACGCGCTTCATGATGTCCTTGTCCATCGAAACCGCGGACGCCAGCACGTTCGCGCCCACATACGGCAGGTCGGCCAGCTCGAACAGCCCCTGCATCGTGCCGTCTTCGCCGAACGTGCCGTGCAGAACGGGGAACACCACGTCGATATCGGGATGCGCACCCGGCTCCGGCAGGATCGCGCGCGGCGACCAGTGGCCTTGCTTGTCGATCAGGTACCTCGCGATTTCATACCGCTCCGGATTCATCGCGGCCATCACCGACTCGGCCGAACGCAGCGAAATCTCATGCTCGCCGCTGCGCCCGCCATAAACCACCGCGACTCGTGTCTTCATCGCCGTCTTCATAGAATCTTCTTTCCCAGCGCGGATAAGATCAGCTCGACCGCCAGTTCCGCCGTGCGGTTGAACTGGTCGATCACCGGATTCACTTCCACCACTTCCATCGAAAGCATCCGGCCCGCATCGCAGATCATTTCCATGGCGAGGTGCGCCTCGCGATACGTCGCGCCGCCGCGCACGGGCGTGCCGACGCCGGGCGCGAACTCGGGGTCGACGAAATCGAGATCGAGCGACAGATGGAATGCGGCGGTGCCGTCACTTGCAATCGCCATCGCGTCGCGCATCACGGCGCTCATGCCGCGTTCGTCGATATCGCGCATGGTAAAGGCGCGGACGCCGGTTCCCTTCAGCATGCCGCGCTCCAGTTCGTCGACATCGCGGACACCGACCAGCGCGACGTTCGCGGCTTCCACTTTCGGCGCGAAGCCGAGCAGGTTGACCAGTTCCGCCGGTCCCTGGCCTACGCAGCAAGCGAGCGGCATGCCGTGGACGTTGCCGCTGGGGCTCGACTCCGGCGTATTCATGTCGGCATGGGCGTCGATCCAGAGGATGCCGGCTTTTTGATCCGATTGGCGCAGAAAGTCGGCCACGCCTGCAACCGTTCCCGCCGCGATGGAGTGGTCGCCGCCGAGAACAATCGGCGTGCTCCCGTCGGTAAGCGACCCTCTCACAAGGCCCGCCAGGTTCTCGCAGGATTCCGCGATTTGCGCCACGTACTTTGCGTTCGAGGGCCCGGCGTCGGTCAGGCTTTCGGCCTGCGCGACGTGGACATTGCCGAGATCCGACACGTTGTAGCCGAGTGCGGCGAGACGCCGGCCGAGACCTGCGACGCGCACTGCGCTCGGTCCCATATCGACGCCGCGCCGGTCCTGCCCGAGATCGAGAGGGGCTCCGATGATGGCGATGCGGGATTTGTCCACTATGGGGTTCTCCGGGGAGAAACCGGCGTTACGCTACCGCTTGCTGACGCGCGCGGCTCGTTGGCACAGCTCATCACGGGCGCAGGCGGTACAACATGCGCGGAAACGCGATCGTTTCGCGCACGTGCTCCAGGCCGCAGATCCACGCCACGCAGCGCTCGATCCCCATGCCGAAGCCGCCGTGGGGCACCGTGCCGTACTTGCGCAGATCGATATACCAGTTGAAAGCTTCTCTCGGGAGCCCGTGCTCGTCGATGCGCCGCAGCAGCAACTCGGGGTCGTGGATGCGCTGGCCGCCGCCGATGATTTCGCCGTAGCCTTCGGGCGCGAGAACATCCACGCCCATCGCGACTTCCGGCCGCTCGGGGTCCGGCTGCATGTAGAACGCCTTGATCTTAGTCGGGAAGCGATCCACCATGATCGGGCGCTCGAACTGCTGGGTGAGAATCGTCTCGTCGCCGCCACCCAAATCGCCGCCCCACAGGATTTCCGAGCCGCGTTCCTGCAGGTTCAGCACCGCTTCGTCATAGCTGAGCCGCGGGAACGGCGCCTGCACCGCTTCCAGCTTCGACGTATCGCGCTCCAGAACCTTGAGCTCTTCGCGACGGTTCTCCAGCACGCGTCCGACGATGTAGACGACCATCTCTTCGGCCACGCGCTTCACTTCTTCCAGATCCGCGAAGGCCATTTCGGGCTCGACCATCCAGAATTCGGTGAGGTGCCGGCGCGTCTTGGATTTCTCCGCGCGAAAGGTGGGCCCGAAGCAATAAACCTTGCCGAACGCCATCGCCGTCGCCTCGCTGTAAAGCTGGCCCGATTGCGACAGGTAGGCCTTTTCGTCGTCAAAGTAGTTGACTTCGAACAGCGTCGTGGTGCCTTCGCAGGCGGCCGGCGTGAAGATCGGCGTATCGACCAGCGTGAAGCCGTGCGAATCGAAATAATTGCGGACCGCGCTGATGATTTCATGGCGCACGCGGATGATGGCATGCTGGCGCTGCGAGCGCAGCCAGAGATGGCGGTGATCCATCAGGAAATCGACGCCATGCTCTTTCGGCGTGATCGGGTACGGGTCTTCCTCCGAAACCTTTTGCAGGATCTCGGCCCCTTCCACATCCATCTCATAGCCGCCGGACGCGCGGGCTTCCGCGCGAATGCGACCGCGCACGATCAACGACGATTCCTGCGTCAGATGCTTCAGGCTCTCGAAAACCTCTTCCGGCAACGTACTCTTGACCGCCACGCACTGCATCAGGCCGGTGCCGTCGCGCAGGATCGGAAAAACGATCTTGCCAGACTTGCGCAGATTGTACAGCCAGCCGGGAATCTCAACCGTCTGATCCACGTACTTTGCCGCATCGCTGATCGAAATGCGCTTCGGTCCCGGTGTTGCGCCGCTCACATCGCCTCCAGGTTGTCGAAAACCTTCACCACCTCGTCGATCGGGTGTTCCATCTCGGGGACTTCCTTCAGTTCCAGCAGCAAAGGATACTGGCCGGGCCGCGACCGCAACAGTTTCATCGTCCGGCTCCAGTCGATGGTGCCGCCGGCGGTCTGCGGGAACAGGTGCAGATCCTTTGTGCCGTCGTTATCGTGCACATGCAGCGACCGGATGCGCGGCGCCATGATTTCGAACTCGTGTTCGACGCCCGCGACGATGTGGGCATGTCCCGCGTCGAACACGTAATTCAGGTTCAGATGCGTCATGTCGTTGAACTGCCGGAGGCGCGTGGCGGAAGCGAGGTCGTTGCGGATGTTTTCGAGCAGGATCTCGACGCCGCGCTGGCGCGCGAACACGCCCAGTTCGTCGAGCGAAGAGTAAGCCGCGTCGGCGGTGCGGTCGGAATATTCCTGATCGTTCACGCCCAGGTGCTGGATGAGGTAGCGGAACGGCACCAACTCGGCCACTTCGATGGCGCGCTTGATCTCATCCACCCATTTGATGCGATTGCCCTTGGCGTGTTCGGTGATGTTGATGTGGGTGTCGGGCCCGGACCGGCCCCAGTACTCGTCGGTATACATGGGCGAGTGGAGAGAGTGGAGCTTGAGCTCGGAGTCGCGGAACCAGTGGCCGAGGTCGGCGACCTGCTGGGAGTTGCGCCAGTCGAGATGCTGTTTGGCGCAGAAGATCTCGACGGCGGAAATGCCGGCGCGCTCCACCTTGCCCAGCCAGGACGTGGTGAGCCGGTGATTGACGATGACGTGGGAGGAGAGGGCGCGATCCATTTTTTGTTCAGGCGAAAGATGGCTCAGGCTTGATTGTAAGGGATTGGGGTTGGCCGGTTGGTTTGAGCGGCGGTCGGTTATTTGGCGGCACAGACACAAGTATCCCTTCCCTTCTAAGGAACACGCGCACGACCTGGCCGCGCCACGCGGCTTTGCGGGTGTTCCTCAATCGTTTGGCGCCGCGCGTCGCGGCCCGTGCGCTTCGATGTCGATTTTTCGAAATACCGTTCGCAGGCCTTGGCGTACGTCGTTACGGCCGGATCGCAGCTTTTGTTCCACGATCCGGCCGTTAATGAATCGAGCGGTATCTATATGACCCCCGCCGGTCGACTGCTCCGGCGGGGACACGTATTGGGGTAGAGGCCTCGCCCACTGGTCGCCATGCTCCGCGGCGGTGCTGCTGCCGCGGAACATGTGCACATTTCGATATCCGCCCTCTGGACACCAGCCCTACGTCTTACGCTTGAGCTGGAGTATCGTACTTCAGCGCCCGCCGTACAGCGCGGGCGCCGGCACTTGTTCAAACCCGGTTTGAACCTGTTCTTCCGTCGACGCGAGGCTCAATTAAGAGGCACGCCGTGAACACGTAACTGCGGACCGGAAGTCCAGTTTCACCGTAATACGACGCTTCCTGGCCAGGAAGAAAATTTCGGGAGAGCCACGATGCAGGGCTGCTCCCCGATTGGAAGGTAGCATGGTGTGTCAAGAAATCGGGGGTTGGAGAGGGGGTACCGGCTGTGGGTTGGGTGGGTTAAGTGCTACGGTTTCATGCAGGTGCGGGCGATGAAAGATTTTTGAAGATTGTTGTCACCGCGTTTTTTGGGCTGGGGATTTTACGTAACATCGGATTATCGGAAGCTGAACGTCCCGCCAACTGCCGCTACCGAGCTTCGGCAGTTGGCGAAACTTAGCTGTCGGAACTCCAATGCCCACGGGGATAAAGGAAGGACTCCCGCGCCATGCCCGGACATAAAGGACTTTTATGTCTGGCTCTCTTTGGGAGGGACGGCAAAGAACACCGCGCGGGCGAAAGCGGACCTTCTATCGACGAGGATGAACCTCCACCCCTTTAAGCTCTGGAGGAGCCGGGGGGGGTAGAAACACTTGCTCCCCAGGAACTGCGCCCTGCGAGCGCAACGGATTCCTAGTAATAACCTCGCATGACATTTTGAAAAGAATCCACTCGCCGGAATACGACCATGACCATGATCCATTCTGTCTCGTCAGATCCAGGCGCAACCCCGAATACAGGTGCTCAACATCAATCCACCCACCCCAGTCCCCCAACGCATGAAAGTCATACCTGCCAGAGCCGTCGGCACGTTGGACATTGGCTTCTCGAATGATGCCAGAGAAGCGCGCATCCGCTGTACCGTCCCACTGGATGCCATTAGCCTTGTCCGCCGGAGACAACGTTTTCGCGGCGGGGGGATCCCTGCGTACGCCTCCGTCGATCTGGTAAATGCGACCCCTCCAAAGGTCCATCCCTTTTGGTCCCGCCAGTTCCGCAGCCTTGGCGTAATAATATGATTTACCGCATATTGTGAAAACTCCATCCCAGTACTGATCGGCTATACTCTTTGCCTCTGCGTCAAACGGCGACGGCGTCGCCGTACGGGTTATTTGGCCGCCCTTCACGGCAGAGTGGCCTGACCCCGATGTCTGTGGAGCGGCGGCGAATGTGCAGCAGAGCAAGATCAGAATCTGAAGAGCGGCTTTTTGCAACATGAGGACCATTGTAATATGCGTACCTCATCGTGGGGTCAGCTGATTGTCGCTGAGCGTGAAAGCCTAAAGACTCGCTCAGGGTCAATAGATTGGTGGCCAGCTCAGGTTCGTCGGGGTGTGACAGACAACTGCTGACAATCTTTGCCGCTTGCTTATGTCCGATAAAATCTGTTATCGGACATAAGAGATTGGCAAGAGTGCGAGCGGTAAAGTGCCCGGGTGGCTCTGTGATGGACTCCATGCCGGCCAGCCCGATGATGGCTTCATCCCGCCTGTTGGCGGTCTTCTCGTTCCAGGGCCTCATGAAGCACCATTTTCAGATATGTCTGGTAGCGCAAGCCTCGCCGCTGGGCCTGCGCGCGCGCACGGGAGATATCGGCAGGGTCAATTCGTATCGACACCGTAGGGGTAGGGCCACTTTGCTTTCGCTTTTCGAGGATTCCCGCGAGGGTAGACGTACGGCCCTCGGCTGCCGCGCGCGCCAACCACGATGCCGTCTCCTCGCGATGGTCAAACCACCACTGCGCTTCTTCCGCCTGTTTCAGGGCGCTTGAGAAACAGCTCGGGCTGACGTTGAGGAAAATCAAGGATGTTCCGGTGGACGCGCCGGTTGTCGAGCAAGTTGAGAGGATTCCAACCGGAAAACCGA
>Ga0302319_10014917_pt1 | contig 14444 bp, 17 predicted proteins | sample Bog_T0_2_FD_203319 | JGI IMG/M metagenome (GOLD analysis project Ga0302319, IMG submission 203319) | Peat permafrost microbial communities from Stordalen Mire near Abisko, Sweden - Bog_T0_2 | ecosystem: Environmental > Terrestrial > Soil > Wetlands > Peat | place: Sweden: Abisko, Stordalen Mire... | reverse complement strand
AGAAGCCGGGTGCCATAGAGTCCCCGCATCGCGCCGATAAAGCTCCGTACCGGCTGCGGGGCATAGATCATGGCAACCGCCGGCGAGTGCAGGATCACGCCCCGCAGTTGCCCTCCTTCGACGATGCCAGGAGAATCCGCGGCGGTCAGGACGGTGAGGGCGCCCATGCTCTGCCCGTACAAAAACAGAGGTGTCCGGGGATATTGGCTGCCTACCCATTGGGCGAATTCGCAATAGTCGCGCGTCCAGAGCCGTCCATCGGGGATATCGCCCTTGGCGTGATGCGCCTTCGCGGTGAGATCGCCATGCTGTCCGCGTACCCCGCTCGAATAGACGCAAATTCCGCGCGCGGCGAGGTAATGGGCCAGCGGCTCGATATCGCCCGCGGTTGCATTCCAGCCCGGGATGGCGACGACGACTGCGCGCGGTGTCGCGCCCATCGGTCCCCACCGCCGGTACATGAGCTGCCGGCCATCGGAAGCCGTCCAGACCGGTGGCCCTTCCTTGCAAAGGGGCGGGCCCAGGTGATAGACGACGCGGTGATGCTCCGTATGCGCGCAGGCTGCCGTCAGCGCGATCCATCCGGTTAGCAGTATCCGCAGAATCGCTGCCAGAATCCGCGCCGGCGGGTGATTGCCTGTGGAATCGGGATCGGAAACAGGCATTGCCGCGGACGTTCGCACCAAATCGAACCGCGCGCCAGCGCGTCCGCCCGCACTGCCCCGCATTCCCGCAAGAAATCAGTGGAATTCCGGGCCATGGAGGCGGAGGTTCTTCCAAGAAAGGAGGACAGAAACTATGTCGGAAGTTAATCCCACGATGACTGGCCTGGAGATGTGTTTCGAGGAAGAACTCACTTCCATCCCAGGCTGGCACAGCGACTTTCTGGAGCTGGAGCACTCGCACAGCGATCCGGAGCCGGACGAGACCCAGCAGGATAAAACCGTCGCGGCCTTGATGCTCCTTGACGCATAACCGAGTTCGGCGCACCGGGCGCGGACTCCACTCGAGGGTGGCCATATCGAGGATTTTCGGCGAAGGTTCACAGCTGATGATCCTCGTGACGGCCTTTAATTGTTTCGGAGGCCTGGAGGTCAATCCGTCTGAGTTGATCGTCAATTCCATTGCCAGCCGGCCGCAAGGCTCGCGAAGCGATCTGGTTATCGAAGTCCTCCCGACTGAGTATCGTCGCGGCGGTGGCCGGATCTCCGAGCTTATCCGCCATTTCAAGCCGGAGGCGATCCTGTGTCTCGGGGTTGCGATGGGCACGCCAACGATTCGCATCGAGCGCGTCGCCCTCAATCTTGATGACTGCGAGATGGCTGACAACGCCGGCGAGGTTGCCCTCGGCCGCCACATCGAACCAGAGGGGCCGGTTGGCTACCGGTCGACCCTGCCATTGACAGGCCTTGTACGAGCGCTTGAAAGCCGACAGATTCCCGTCGTGATTTCCAATCACGCAGGGACGTTCCTTTGCAACCATGTGTTCTATGTCGCCCGGCATCAGGTGGAGGAGTTGGGCATTCCTTGCCAGTGCGGTTTCCTTCATGTCCCGCCCCTGTCCGCCAGCCTGCCGCTGCCGCTGATGGTGGAAGGCATCGAAGCCTGTATTTCGCTCCTCCGGGGCGGCAAGAGGGCGTGAGCATCGGGGTGTTTACGAGAACAGATCTCGCGGATCAGGGCGGCTGAGTGCGCTCGCTGAGTTGAGGCATGTTCCAGTTCACAGGGCAGGCAAAGTTGATGGACATTTCCAAGGACCCGCCGCAAGACTGTTGCTCTCTCTCACTATTCATCATACGCAATTGGAAGTTCGATTCCTTTTGGCGGCGAGATGGTGTACGCCTTCGTTGATCCTGCTATCTCGAAAGTCTATAGTCTGATCCAAGATACTGACCGTTGTCGTCCCTGCGGAACTCGTTCCGCTGGGGGATTGCGTACGCCGTGGATAAATCCCCTGCCTATTTTCTGCCGTCCCTGCGGGCACAGGGAATGAATTCCCTGCCTATTTTCTGTCGTCCCTGCGGGACTTTTGGGAGACTGGGATCATCGAATCACGGGCGAATTGCCAGGGATGTCCCGTAAGAAGCGCGCCTGCGGCTCGGCGGGCAACCGGGAAGCGGTGGTTTCAATGTGCCAATTCTGCAAATCCTGCGCCAATAGATGTTGGTGCCAAAGACGTGTCTGAGGCGAAAGTAAAGGTGCCATGAAAATACACATTGATGCCGGACCCCTCAGGGACATTAAGGAAAGCATCCGCAATGTTCGATGACACATTCGCGACCGAATTCGTGGGCGGCAGCAAGGACGGCGAGGTCATCAAGGCGAAGGTCGCTCCTCGCCATTACGAAGTCAAAGTGGACCGGGATTTCACCGAGGTGTACGAACGCCAGAACGAAGAGCCGCCGTTTACTTACCTGCAAATGGGCTATACGAAACGCGAATCGTGGAGATAGCGAGCCTGGAGGCGATTGCAATCACAGGGACTCCGCTGGTATGTAACCAGGGAGGTCGGCGGTTCAAGGCCGACTGAAGCCAGATATCTTTAAGCAATTGATGTGTTTGAAATGACAACACCGGTGCGGCGTCGCCTGCAATAGCCGTAAAAGCTACTATCGCTCACAGCCAAGGAAATACACCGATATGCCACAACTCATTTGTCAAGACAGTCCCAAGGCGTCACGAGTCCTTCCTAACCCATTCATTTGCCGAACAAAACCCATCGAAAGCATCAGGTCATATGGGAGATGTCTCGGCGAGGGTCTTATGAACTGCCGATACGCGGTGAGGTACGGGGAAAGCCGCTTTTGCGAGCACCCAGGGTGGAGAAAGTGTGCCACGGAATCAGTGCCGGCAACTGCAACGAACGTCACTCCCGACAAAGTATGGAAGATTCTTCGGACGAAGTGTATAAAATGCGGTTCACCGCCGACCTCTTTGCGAAGACATTCCATTATCCCCCGGCAATGGTGAGTTTGGCCATAGAATGTGGCTTGGAATCAGAATGGAAGATGCTTGCCACAGAAATCTGGGTTCTTCGTTGTTTTCTCCCGCAGAGGCATGGCGCGGCAGAGCCCCAACCAAACGCAGAATTCCCGCGGAGATCCCGCAGTTGCGGGACAGAGGGAGGCAAAGAGGGGATTTTTTGGACAGGATGCACAGGATTGACAGGATGGGAGGGAGCGCGATTTCCGACTGGATGCGGGGAGTTTAACGCAGAGGCGGAGGAGGAAAAAATGTGCGCGGCGCGCGGAAACTTTCAAGGTTTGCTATGCGGAGGCGTGGTGTTTTTTCCTTTCATTCAGAGATCCTCCACGTCACCGCGCCTCCGGGGGAGTATGTTTTCCTGATAGTCACCCACTGAAAACAGCGAAGAGCCGAAATCTGCATAATTGGTCTTTGGTTTGCATCGTCGCGGCATTTTAGACCTGACCGACCACGGCGCCCTGGCAAAGGTTGCTCGCTCCGCTCGGCGAAGCGGGGTGCCAATCAGGAGATTGGCGCTCCCGGGCGACCCACCTGCCATTTTGCGGTAAATGGTCATTCCCCCTTTTACCCTGCTGAGCCAAAATCATTTCGGAACACCTTCTTTCAGGGCCTCGCCCCTTTTCGGGCATTTACCCAGGGCGTTGCCCCGGGTTGGCTTGTTTCGGGCCTTTGGCCCTGCGCGGGCTGGCTTGTTTCGGACGTTTGGCCCGCAGGCAGGCTGGCAACGGATCTACTTAGAATGCCCTGGCGCGGAGACGGTGGGACGGGAAAAGATGGATGGCATGTATCCGTCTCTATCCGCGACGCATTCCACCAGCCTCTGCTGGGTGGCCCGGAGGCGCTGAATTACCGCATCGGAGATTCGTTTCATGAGCTGGTACCCGAATTCGTGGTCTTGTTCCGCCTCCTCACGGAGCCGGGTTCCGTAAAAGAAGATCGTCCTAGTCGAAGAGAGTGCCCTGGCACTGAGATGAATGTGATAGGGGGGGAAGAGCCAGGACCAGCCGAGATTGTCGCCGGGCCCGAGGGTCTGGACAGGGACGATTCCCCGGTCTTCTAGTTCCGCTCCAAGCACGACCTTGCCTTCCAAAATCAAGTAGAAGCGATTTGCGGGGCTCCCCTCTTCCAGGATCGCCTGTCCGGCCTCAAAACGCATCTCCCGCGCCGAGTCGGCGAACAGGGCGAGATGATGTTCGCTGAATCCCATGAAGAATGGTTGCTGCTCAATCAGTGCCCGGATGGATTGGTGCCTGGTGAGCTCGCCGTCGGTCTCGCATTGCTCTGGTGGCTCCATGGTCTCGTGTTCCACTGGATAATCTTCTCTCCGTCCTATCTTCATGATTCATCCTTTCTGAGGCTTGCCGTTTTGCAGGTCATTGGCCAGTTTCGGTTGATTGCCTGGCTGCCTGGACCATTTGATCGTGTTCCGCCTCTGCGATCCCCTCTTCCACCAGTCTCGCGCCATCGCTCCGCCCGTCTTCATCCTCGTCGTCGCTCCCTGACTCATACGCCTTATGGCCGGTGGAGCCGTGAATAGGGTCCCATCGCTCGGACTCCGGGGCGGATTCAAGGATCGCATCGTTCGGATCCTTATCCGATCCGCCGGTCAATTCGCGTTTGGCCTGGTCCCAATCGGTTGGAGAGATTTCGTTTGCGGCACGGCCATTGATGATCGCGAGTTCCGAGGCGCGCTCACGTACCATCCCGCGCGTCACCGTGCCGATACCGGCGCCGTTGTCGGTGATGTGGCCATCCTTGAGTAAGTTGTCCATAAATGAGTGATTATCTTCCGCGCGCCGATTGAGGGCGCACAGTATTCTTGATCTGGCGGGTTCCGCGGTCTTCGCGAATGTCGCGCGACTGGGAGAAGTTGTGATCCTGCCTTTTTGGTTTGGGACCCCGGGCAACTTCCTTTGATTTTGGAACGGGTTTATTGCTGACGGGAGGTGCGGGGGTTTCGCCCGGATTGGGTTCGGATGGGTTCATAAGCAAGTCCATGGTGAAACTAACCCTCGATTTGGCCCTGGAATGCTGGCGGGTCCGGGCCGAAGAGGGGTAATTTGGTCTGAGCCTCCCGCGCGGTGGGTGCCAGCTTGAGAGTCAGTTGAAAGGTCGCGCCATGCCCCAGCCCCTCGCTTGATACGACCAGGGTGCCATCCTGCGCCTCCGTGAGACCCCTTGCGATGAACATGCCGAGGCCAAGGCCGCCGTACTTTTGTTTGCTGTTACTGAGCGCGTGCTCGCCCTGTTGGAACGGATCAAATACAAGCGGAAGCAATTCCGGCTCGATCCCAATGCCATGATCGACAAACTCGAGCGTCACGCTGCCTTGGTTTTCGTTGGCGGATGAGATCGAGATGACGTTCCCGGGGGGCGAAAACTTGATGGCATTCCTGACGAGGTTCCACATCACCTGCTGGAGGCGCAGGGAATCCGCCAGCACCATGTTATCGGTCGCCCGCAAGTCGAGTTGCACCTCCATCCGCGCGGCGGCGATCTCACCCTTGCAGATCTCCAGGACAAATCGAACGGCCTCATGCACGTCGAGCGGCTCCGGCCGCAGCCGTACCTTATGCTGGCCCAACGTCGTGAAATCCGAGAGTTCCTCCAGCAGGCGCGCCTGCAGCTCTATGTTCCGCCGCATCATTGTCAGGATGGGCATCGCTTCTGCGAAGTCTTCATTCTCTTCCAACTCGCCGATGCAGAGCAGAACCGGCATTAGCGGCGTACGGAGTTCATGCGAGAGCATTGCCAGGAAACGGTCCTTTGAGAGCGCCGTCTGCGCGCTCTCATCCTCCCGCCGCTGAAACTCAATGCCCTCCCGCGAAGGATGGTTGATGGGCCGCAGGCTGAAAACCACGCTCGAGGCGGCCACATCGCGCAGCTTCCCCATGGTAGCCTCGACCATGCGATACGAGCCGTCGCGCGCCCGGTGGTTGAACTGCGCCGTCGCATGTTCCTGGAGGCCTTCGATCACATTAAAGAAAGCAGAATGCACCGCGGGCAGGTCCTCATCGCGGATCAGCTTGAAGATGCTCGTCCCGACAAGCTCATTCTGCTCGTAGCCCAATACGCGGTTGACCGGCCGGCTCTGTGAAAGGATGGCTCCCTGTCGATTCACCACCGTGATCACATCGGCGGCGCTTTCGATAATGGCATCCAGCCATCTTTCGTTCTCGCGCAGTTGTTCCTGGGCGGGGCGCAGGAGATAAGTGCCGCCACGGGGATCGACAATCGCGTCCACCTTGTTTTGGGTAAAGGCCCGCAGTGCGTTTTCCGCCGCAGCCAGGTGCAGGGCCAGCTCATTTGTGGCCACGAAGTCCGGATCGTAGGAGCCAGATAGGTTGTCGATCATTGTAATTGCCTTTGTGGCAATCCGAGCACGCGGAGGACTTCCTCCTCTTCGCTCAGGTCGCCGATGATATGCTGCACGGGCAGCGGAGAGACCTTGATGACAGTCGGCGTGACGATGATGGAGTGTTCCAGGGCCCGCAGCGGCTCCTTGAGGACATCGATCACCTCGATCCGATGGCTACCGGGAAAATGCTTCCGGCAGATGGCGTAAAGATTCGCAAACGCACGCACAGAGTTCGGCGCCCCTCCGGCCAGGTAGAGCTGGAAGAGATAGGCGCCCTTCGGCTGGGTTTCCGTGTGGTGAGGTCCGCTCATTGGCCGTCTCTCCGTAGCAATTCCGCGGCGATTTCCTTTTCCAGCCGCAGTGTGCCCATCAGCACCTCGCCACCCGCCGTATAAGGATCGGCAAGCGTGATGCCGGAGTTGCTAAAGATGAGCTCCCGCAATTGATTCGAATGCTTCGAGCCGCGCGATTTGATGATCGAGAGGGCACGGTTGCGTTCCCCATCGAGCAATGCATACGAGATTTGAATCCAGGAATCAGAGATCGTTGAGACATGGAGTGTGGTCGTCTCCAGGTGCGGGTCGCTCCCTTCCAGCAGGCTGGTAAAGAGCACCGTGATGCCCTTGTTGCGGCAGAGATAGATGAGCCGCTCTGCCACTGCGCGCGCGGCAAGGCCGCCTCCCACCCTGGCCAGTGCCGAAAGCGGATCGACGGCGACACAGCGCGGGTGTTGCTCGGCGATCATTCGCTTGATGTCCATGAAATGCTCCTCCGAGGAAGCTGCTTCCGTTCGGATCGATTCCATCCGCAGGAGCCCGCTTTCGAGGTGCGGGGCGAGATCGATGCTCATCGTTGCGAGATCGCGGACGATGTCGCGGGAGTTTTCGTCAAACGAAATAAACAATGCCCGTTCGTCGCGGCTGCAGGCTGCGTGGATGAAGGCGCCTGCCAGTGATGACTTTCCACCCCCGGAACTCCCCGTAATCAAGGCATTGGTTCCCCTGTACATGCCGCCGCAAAGCATCGCATCCAGGCGTTCGACGCCCGTGGAGACTTTCTCATCGAAGGGTTGCGGCTCCGGGTGGACGCCGTTCGAGGAACCGACCTCGACGCCACGCGGCCCGATAACAAACGGGGATTCGTTGAGAACGTGCGGCGAGCCACGGTACTTGAGCACACGGATGGACCGCACCGCGACACGATCCGCCACCCGCTGGGCGAGGAGTACCGTACAATCCGCCATGAAGGGCATAAATCCGTAACGCGAAGCAAGGGCGGGCAGACCCTCCTCGACCTTGATGGTGAGGATGCCGGTCAACTCACGATCCATCAGCCATTCCTGGAGCCGGTAGAGCTCCCGGCTTTCCGCCGCCGGATTTGCGAGAAGATTCAGCAGAACGTCGATCGCATCGAATACAATTAATTTCGCTCCCATCGCGGACGCCTTCGCATCCAGTGCGGCAAGCAAACCGGTCAGGTCGAAAGTCCCTGACTTCACCACGTCCGAACGGACATAGGCATCGACGAAAAACAGTTGATCCTTCTCCAGAGCCCTGATGTCCCAGCCGAAGGTTTCTCCATTGGCCGCCACCCGCCGTGCGTTCTCCTCGAAAGCGACAAAGATACCGGGCGTGCCGTGATGGGTGGCGGCATTGACCAGGATCTGGAGGGCGAGAACCGTTTTCCCGGAACCCGGTCCCCCCATCAACAAAGTCGTGCGGCCCATGGGCAAACCGCCACGGGTAATATCGTCGAATCCTTCGATGCCCGTGAAGATCTTCTCCATCGTCCTTCCGAGGCTTGCCGTGCTCATTCGGCCTCCCATATCTGCAGGGTCTTCATGCCGTGGTTTCGCTCAGCTCCCGGCTCTCGCGATACCGGGCGCGCGGCATGTGAAACTCCGCGGCATCGTGGATCGCCGCTCTCGTCACATCGACAAAAACCGTCGATTCGTCATAACTGATGCGTTCTATATGGCTCGGTGAAATAACGATCTCCTTGCCGGAATACCAGTGTCCAGTCTCGACGATCAGGTTGCGCACCGCCCAGCTTAGATCATCGATCATATAATCAGTGACGTGCCCGATGGATCCATCCCTGGTGTGGACATGATAGCCAGCCACGCTCTTGGTGCTTCTAAGGTGGGGGTCGTCGCCATTCGGGGATCCGCTATTTTCGCCCGGATCCATTTCATGATACCCTGGCGGGGGCGAAACCATCGGAGTCCCCGCGCCGCCCCACAGTTCCATCCCGTCCCAATAGCGATGCCATCCATAATAGCGGTAGTAGGCCTCCTCGTATTGCCTTGAGACCGGCCGATGGGACTCAATGGACGGGGCGTTTTCGATTTGTTTCCTTGTCAGTTCCAATAGCAGGCAATCCGCGTCCTGTTGGAAATTTCCAAATGCGTGCGGAGAGATCAGCACCAGGCGCCCGGGGAGCCATCCCGCTGATGTATCGACGACCACATACCGGACCGCCCACTGCCTGGAATCGAAATAGAAATCCTTCACGCGTCCGATTTCCCCCTCCGGCGTGCTCAGCTTGTCGCCGTACAATTGCTTAATGCTTCGTAACATAAATGGGATTGGTGGTGATGATAATCGATTTTCCGGCTTTGTGACGTATACCGACGTCAATTTGGGATTCGGGTGCTCCGTGGCTTCTCCGCCGCAGACTTCAGGACACTCGCAACTATGGGCCTCTTCCGCGGATTTTCCCAATACCTCCTCGGTGTCCGACTCATAACCGAAAAGCATGGCCGGGGTTCTTCTCAGCGGCATCTACTCTGGGAAACGTCTTCTCCCGCGGCGAGGGGTCGATAGCTGTTGGCTATGGGGGTGTGGGGCATCGAGAATGGAATGGGAAAAGGCGGCCGGGCACGCATGACCGCGCCGGCCGTTCTTTCTCCAAAGGGTGAAGACTATTCCAGTCTCAGTGATACGAGCAGAGGCTCGTCAATGACACCATTGACCTGCAATCCGTTATCGGACTCATAATGGGCGATTGCGGCACGTGTGCCCCTGCCGATTTCCCCATCAATTGGGCCGTCATAGTATCCCTGTTGAGCGAGGCTCGCCTGGACATTGCTGCCGACCGAACCACCGGTTGCGTAACCTGGCGCGTAACCTGGCGCGTATCCGGTGTCGATAATCAACCAGCCGCCGTCGTACCAGCGGTAATCATGATCGTGCCACCGGTGATCGGACCGCTGGTCCCAATTGCTGTGGCTGTTGCCCGCGGACCAGCGGCCATCGTAATGGTTGGCCTGATTGCCCCGAACCGCGAATGTCTGCGTTTGCTGTTCGCTTGCCTGGCTTCGATTTGATTGCTGGAAGCCCTGTCTTACCGCACTGCTGTTCTGTGTGGCGGCAAAGCTCGAGCGCGAAGCTTTTTCACTGGAAGGGTTGCTGATTCGGGCGCTTGAGTGAACTTCCCGTGATGCCATCGCTGGTCCAGGTCCCGCCGGTCCATGGCGGATCGCATCGGGCTTTGCGTGGCTGACCTTGGGCGGGCCCGCGGCGGCCTTCGTGTCCCCTTGTTTTTGATATGGATCCTGGGCAAAGACCGGCGCCGGCTGCAGATAAAGGCCCATGATCAGGGCTAGATAGAGAAATGGAATGCCTTGCAGAAATGGAGTGCTTTGCATTGGGAACCCTGTGCTCCGAACGCCCAGCACGGAGGCGATTGCTGAATCAAGTGGTTTGTGTTTCATGGATTTGTTTGGTCCCCAATATCGCGTGTCCGCCCGGCACGGCGCCAATACCTCGCCAGCCCCCGCCTCATAGCTAAAACGTATGCGCGGATCCGATTGATCCCGCCGCAGTCGCGTGTCAGCCCCAGTCTGCATAACTTGGCGATAGCTATTAGGCATAGCCGGCACGATAGTGTCATCCATGGAACTCCGACACTTGCGCTACTTCGTCGCCGTCGCCGAGGCGCTGAGCTTCACCAAGGCGGCTGAGAAGCTGCGGCTGGCTCAGCCATCGCTCACGCGGCAGGTGCGCAATCTCGAGGGCGAGATCGGCGTGAAATTGCTCGACCGTTCGAATAATCGCGTAATCCTCACCGCGGCTGGACGGGTGTTTCTCTCAGACTCCAGGAAGCTGCTCGCCATGGCCGCCGAGACCGTTGCGACTGTGCAACGAATGGACCGGGGGGAAAGCCCGGACCTGAATATCGGCTACGTGGCAAATATCCACTACGGGATGCTGCCGGCGACGCTGGCCGCTTTCCGCAAGGTGTGCCCCGCTATCGCGATCAACCTTTTCGACATGACCAGTGCCGAGCAATTCCTCGCGCTGGAGGGCCGGACGATCGACCTTGGATTCGTCGGACTGCGTCCCGCCTTATCCGAGCACGAGCTGCTCTCCGATTGCGTCGCGTACGATACCATGCTCGTGGCCCTCCCCAGTGGCCACGCCCACGCGAAGAAGGCAAACGTCAAACTGAACGACCTCGCCTCCCAGTTCTTTATCGGCATGTCACCCAGGACCCATCCCGGCGCGAGGAAATGGCTTACCGAAACCTGCCACGGCGCCGGTTTTGCAGGGAGGATATTGCAGGAGGCGGACAGCGAGGCCACCGTCATGCAATTTGTCGCGGACGGCCTGGGTGTCGCGCTCCTGCCCGAGCAGGTCACCGGCCTTCCCCATGAAGGAGTCGTATTTCGCCCGCTCACCCCGCCTCTCCAGCGCGAATCAACCTTCGCATGGCGGGCGGATAACGCTTCCAAGCCTCTAAGGGACTACATCCAAATTGTGAAGGAATTGTCGCAAAGCTGATGCGTTCCGCAGTGCCGAATATTCGGCGACCGCGGGTCTGGAGATGGTCTTCTGCTTTGCCCATCCTGCACTTTGGACCACAGCCTTCCTTGTTCGGGCATCAACACCCGTGGTCTCTTTTGTCGCGGGTAAATTCGCCAGCGTTTCGAGAGGAGCTGTCTTTGAGGACGCACCGCGGTTCGCCGCCCATCGGGCCTGCTGAGCCGTTGCCATTTTGGCACGAAGGGCCGGAGAACGTTTCCCCCTGCGGCGATCTTGAACCAATGCCGAGTTTGAAACTACAGGCGATATTGTTCCATTGCCGCACATTTCCGCCAGGTCATCCTGGAGTCCCTCGATCTTTTTCCGAATATCGAGAGCTTTCTCGATGGTTTCGATTGGATGTTCCCAGAATGATTTCGACATGATAATCTAAGCCCTACCGCGGACCAGGTTGAGGATGAAGACAATCAAGGCGACCACGAGCAGGAGATGGATGAGCCCGCCACCGATGTGAAGGGCAAATCCGCCACCCCAGAGGAGCAGGAGAAGAATGGCAATAATAAGTAACATAGTGTATGTGGATTAATTCTGAATTGCCGGCGCACTGGGCGCCGGAATCGCGTGACAAGGAAGATCGATGGTAAAAATGCATCCGATGCCGGGCAGGTCACGCACGGTGAGAGTCCCTCCATTCGCCTCGACACCACGCTTTGCAATCGACAGACCGAGGCCAACCCCGCTTCTATCTTGATTCCTTTGAGCGAAGGGCTCAAACATCTTCCCGGCATCGCCGGGTGAAAGGCCGCCGCAATTATCCTTTACGTCGATCAGGATGCGGTCAGCGGTGGAGGACGCGGTCAATGTCACCTCGGTCTTTGGGAGAGTGAATTTGAACGCATTTTGCAATAAATTGCCCACCGAAGAAAGAAGCATGTCCCGATCTGCATCGAGGGCAAGGTGTTCGTCAACCGGGGCTACCACCAATGCACAGTCCCTAACCTGCGCGTGGAGCGAGGCCGAGACCTTGATCTCGGCGATGAAATCGCTGAGCGAAAACAGGTGATGCCGGGATTCCAAGCCGGCGGTCATCCGAACCTCACTCAGTGAGCGGTCGATCAATTTGGCCATTTCAACCAGGCTTCTGTCCAGGATTGTGCCTGTGGCTCCCTTCAATCCCAGGTCCCCGGTCTTGATGGCGTATAATGCGAGCGTGGCCGTATTGAGATGACTGCGCAGCTCGTGCGAAAGCACTCCAAGACGGATATTCAATGCATGGGATTGTTTATCCGCAACATCGGCTTCGTGCTGGTAATTGAATCCGGTAACCGCCTCGGCAATGGCGTTGTCCAGGCATCGATTGAGGGTTCGAAACTCGTCTATGGTAATGGATTCCTTCAGCTCGAATGCCAAATCGGTGATCGCCTGGCAAAGATCCCCATAGTCATGAACCACTTGCTCAACTATAAAGCCATAATGCAACAACTCCTTGCCATGAAGTGCCGCTGTGGCACCCATTTCCGAAAGATCCGGGTTTCCGCCGCCTGATGGACCGGATATTTTGCGGCCACGCGGGAAATCCGCAGTCTGTTCGCATTGCAGCGTCTCTATGAGTTGATTCAAAAAAAGCGGAATTCCATGTTCCAATTCCATGGGAGTCGCTTCGGGACTGGGCCTTTGAGAGACTTTCAGTTTACATCGGACGATCAGTTCCGCCTTATTGGTGGTGAGGAAAGTGTGCAGCATTTATTATATAATCGTGTGCTTCCAGTATTGTATCCGTGGAGAGTATGGACGGATTCAACCTGTTTTCCAATACCTATCGGGCGCCTGGCCGATAGGTTAAAGCTATGGTGTCCGCGGGTTTTCCTCTAGGGGCGTTGGTCCAGGGGAATACCCTTGAACCGCCATGAATGGATCCAAATCCGATTTAGCCCTTGGAAAACGAAAATAGATTACCGCTGCCGATGACAAGCCCAGAAGTTTCCCCCAAAACCCGCTTCCTGCCAGATCCGGGAATATGTCGTACCGAGCCCCTGGAGACAGGGATTCACTGCGGTGGTTGCCTGGTGATCGATCCTCTTGATTGCAGGTACGCAAAGGACTTCGGGGGAATACGCTGTGTTTGCACCCATCCGAACTGGTACGAATTCATCAAACAGTGAGACCGGCCTCAAAAGGTCCATTTGAATTATAGCCCCTGACTGGCTGCGGATGCGTCGTATCCAAGTTTACTGGTCAAACAGCGCATTTATCAACGCCGGAGAGCGTTCGGATTCCAGTCAGGGCGACCCCGGCGCGCGTAGCGCGCGCCGTGGCCGTAGCGCTTGTTTTCCCGCAGTGGCGCTGGCCCGTCAAATCGCTGCCGGCGCGAAATTCAATTCGGGGATGGAATCGCGCCGTCCGCTATTACCATTCGCTAGTATGCGGAGCGCCCCGTACGGCTGGCCTCGAAAAGAAACCATGTCCGGCGTTCAGTCTCGTCGATCCAGACCTCGATGAGGCTTGCGGTGGCAATGTCGCGGTGTTCGTCGCAGACTTCGTGGGCTTCGCGCAGGCGTGTGGCCAGTGCTTTGTTGTCGTCGCGCAATTCGGCGAGCATGTCCTGCGGTTCGACGAAGTCGGCGTCATTGTCGAGGACGTGTTGCAGGCGCGAGATGTGGCCGATGGAGCGGATTGTCATGCCGCCCACCTTGCGGATGCGCTCGGCGATGGGATCTGTCATTGCGAAGATCTGCTCGCCCTGCTCATCGAACATAAGATGGTAGTCGCGAAAATGTGGGCCGCTCATGTGCCAATGGAAATTCTTCGTCTTTATGTACAGGGCGAAGACATCGGCGAGGATTGGGTTCATGACGCCACTGATGTCCTTTGTGGCCTTTGCGTGGAGGTCCGAGGGAGTGACCAAGGGGGCCTGCATTTTGTGGGTGAGTAGTTCGGTGTCTGATTGTTTCATGACTGTTTTTCAGGGTTTCCTTTCCAAACGTGACTCACCACGGTTCCGGTCGCCGCGGTCTTGCTCGAAATGGAGCAGGTTTGTTTGGTCTGGGTGGTACGACGATGGAGAACCGGCTGGATAGTCGAGGAACGAGACGGAGTCTGAGGGTGATTTTAGGATGGCTTGTCGCCACACCGCGGGCGCGGGATCGAAACGCCGGGGACAAATAGGCTGAGGTTTTCCTTGCAACCCCCCATTCGGGTGGTAGGGTTTGAGTTCCTAATCGCGGGGTGGAGCAGCCTGGTAGCTCGTCAGGCTCATAACCTGAAGGTCGTAGGTTCAAATCCTACCCCCGCAACCACTTAATCACTCGGTAAGTGGCTGGTTTTCAAAGAATTAC
>Ga0302319_10014911_pt1 | contig 14445 bp, 11 predicted proteins | sample Bog_T0_2_FD_203319 | JGI IMG/M metagenome (GOLD analysis project Ga0302319, IMG submission 203319) | Peat permafrost microbial communities from Stordalen Mire near Abisko, Sweden - Bog_T0_2 | ecosystem: Environmental > Terrestrial > Soil > Wetlands > Peat | place: Sweden: Abisko, Stordalen Mire... | reverse complement strand
ACATAGGGCGGCGCCTTGACCTCGTTGCTGGCGACCGAGAACCCCGGCGGCAGATTTTTCAGCGCCGCCGCGATCGCTTCCCTGCCGCCGAGATCGCGCGCCATGCCGGCGAGGCTGACCTTGGTATCGCTGATGATGAACTTGCCGTCCTTCAATTTCCCGATCTGATCGATCAGCAGCATCGCCGCATCGTCGAAACGGGGCGGCGCGCCGCGCGACAACTTCATCTGGTCCACCACCTCGACGCCGCCGAGATCGGCGCGCGCGCCGTCGAGCAGCCGACCCCTGGTCGCCGGTAACGGCGCATTGCCGCCCAGGATGACCCTGACGACGTCCCGCTCCGCCGACCACACAAATGGACTGGCTTCGGGAACAAGCCGGGTTTGGTCATCGACCAGCCGAACGCCGGGCACGGTTGCCACCGCGTCCACCGCAGCGTGGCGGCCCGCTTCGGAGAACGCCTCCGCCGCCAGCGTTACATCACGGCCATCGACCTCAATCCGCGTCTTGTCGAGCACCGCGTTCTTGAGTGCGGCCGTGGATCGGACGCCGAGATCCGCTTCCAGCGGTGACGTACTGGACCAGGCCGCGATCACCCAAAGGACGGCCAAAGGCAGCACGCCTGGCCACCATTTGCTGCTCCACCTGAAAAGTCCGTGCATTCGATGTCCCGTGGCTCTGAAACAGAGAGAAAACAAACCGTTGCGAGACTGTCAAACTGGAAATGGCGGGCTCCTGACGAGCCTTGTGACGAGCCTTGTGAGAGCCTTGGCGGCGCGGCGCCCGCATAACCCTTTGTTCAGTTGTTTGCCGCTAGCCTTGGAACCACACCATCACCGCGCCGGCCCTCTCATGAAGAATTTACGCCATAACGTCATCCGCGCCGGGCTTGGTGCGTTTTACCTCACCGGGGCGCACCATCTGCTACGACCGCTGTTCTCGGGTGTCGGCGCCATCTTCATGCTGCATCATGTGCGGCCGCGCCGCGAAGCCGAGTTCCAGCCCAACCATCATCTCGAGGTTGAGCCAGCTTTCCTGCGCGCGACCCTGACCCATCTGCGCGATCAAGAGATCGACATCATCTCCCTGGACGAAGTGCATCGGCGGCTGCTTGAACGCGACTTCTCCCGTCGCTTCGCCAGCTTCACCTTTGACGACGGCTATCGCGACAATCGCGATTTCGCGCTGCCGGTGATGCGGGATTTCGACGCCCCGTTTACCGTCTTTGTCACCAGCGATTTCGCCGAAGGAAACGGACGGCTGTGGTGGGTCGCGCTGGAGCGGGTGATCGCCAGGACATCGCTCCTCGAAGCCAGGATCGGCGATCTGGCGACACGCCTCGATACCGCCACCCCGGCCGCCAAACGGGCGGCGTTCAGCCGGCTGCACGACTGGCTGCGCGGCCTGCCGGGTGAACATGATGTGCAGCGTGAAGTGACGGCGCTGTGCGCGCGTTACGGCGTCGACGAAACTGCGATCAGCCGCGAACTCTGCCTGTCCTGGGAGGAACTGAAGCCGTTCGCCGAGGATCCCCTGATTACGATCGGCGCGCACACGATCACCCATTGCAACCTCGCCAAACAGCCCGACGACCTGGCCGATCGCGAGATCGCGGAAGGCCGCGAACGGATCGAAGCCGCGTTGCAGCGTCCTGTGCTGCATCTCGCTTATCCCTATGGCGACAAGACCGCGGCCGGCACGCGTGAATTTCGCCGCGCCCGGGCCGCCGGGTTCAAGACCGCGGTGACGACGCGGCCGGGCATGGTGTTCCCGGAAAGCGCCGAGCGCCTGACCGCACTGCCTCGGGTCTCCCTTAATGGCAATCATCAGGACACCAGGATCCTGCCGGTGCTGACCTCCGGCGCCGCCACCGCGATGTGGAACAGTTTCCTGCGCATCGCCGCGGCTTAGACTCGTCGCTCCAAATTCCAACCCGACGCGCTTGTGACCATGACGGTGAGGTCGCATCGGCTCAACCTCGATCGATGCAACGCGCGTTCGTCACCTCACCCGACGAGAGAGGTGACGAGGAGCGGTTGCGCGTCTCGTAACCAACGGGCACCGAAGAAGCAGCGCCAGGCGCGGTCTTGACTCAGCCGACATGCCCGCCCAGAACCCCGGGTAAAACCAGGAGGGCGAAACGCATGTTCAAGGATCTGTTTTCACTGCAAGGCCGCGTCGCGCTGGTGACCGGCGGATCGCGCGGCATCGGCAGGATGATCGCAGCCGGGTTTCTCGCCCAGGGCGCGGCCAGGGTCTATATCACGGCGCGCAAGGCCTCGCCTTGCGAGACCACCGCGAGGGAATTGTCGGCGCAATATGGCGGCGAATGTATCGCGCTGCCGCTCGACATCTCGACCCCAGCCGGCATCGAGAGGCTGGCGGCCGAGATCGCAAAGCGCGAAGCGAAGCTTGATATTCTTGTCAACAATGCCGGCGCCGCCTGGGGCGCCCAATTCGACGAATTTCCGGAAAACGGCTGGGACAAGGTGATGAACCTCAATCTCAAGACGCCGTTCTTTCTGACCAAGGCGCTGGCCGCCTTGTTGCGCGCCGCAGCCTCGGCCGACAAGCCGGCCAAGGTCATCAACATCGCCTCGATCGACGGCATCTTTGTCAATCCGATGGAGACCTATTCCTATGCCGCCAGCAAATCCGGGCTGATCCACCTCACCCGCCGGATGGCGGCGAAGCTGATTTCCGATCACGTCGTGGTGTCGGCGATCGCGCCGGGACCCTTCAAATCGGACATGAACACGGCGGCGCGCGATAATGCTGACGAGGTCGCAACCCGGGTGCCGTCGGGCCGGATCGGCACCGACGAGGACATGGCCGGAGCCGCGATCTATCTGGCCTCGCGCGCCGGCGACTACGTGGTCGGCGCTACCCTCGCGGTCGATGGCGGCATCGTCTACGCCAACCCCGGCATCAGGGGTGGGGGGTGGGATTAGTTGGTTAGCAGAACGGATCCAGCTGTCGCCAAGCCGGCGGTGAGCCCCCTCGCCCCGCTCTTCGCGGGGAGAGCGTTGGGGTGAGGGGCTGCAAGTTCGACTCGCGGAAAGTCCCCCTCACCCTGATTGCCCCGGCGATGCTCCGCATCGCCTCGGCAATCCGACCTCTCCCCGCAAGCGGGGAGAGGTGCAAATACAGCCTGATTCAACCTCAGGTCTCGATCTTCACATATTCGAAATCGCCGGGCTTGTTGTCGATGCCGACCTTGGGCGGCGAGATCCAGGGGGCGAAGCCGCCGATGTCGGTCACCGGGATCATCAGCGAGGCAATGAAATCGCCGTCTTCCAGTGACGGCAGCCATTCGGACTTGTGCTTGTTCCAGGTGGCGTCGTCGATCAGCACGCCTTCGGGGCTGGCATGGATATCCTTGAACTCGCCGATATGGCGATGGAAGGCGACGTTGGGCAGCGCCAGCTTGAAGTCGTAGCCGGCGGTGGCAATCACCTTGTTCCAGCGCAGCATGCCCTTGACGCAGTCCTGGCTGTAGTCGTCGCGCAGCCGCATGTTGAGAGCGGTCAGCGCCGGCTCGTCGACGCGCTTGATCTCGCCATTGACCAGCTTGAGCACCGGATAGACGTCGTTCTGCAGCCGGTGATCATCCTGGATCTGGGTCTCGTGATAGCGCCCCTTGATGCCGAAATTGAAGGCGTTGGCGGCGTTGGTGGAAACTTCCGAGCCGAACAGATCGAGCGACAGCGAGTAGTGCAGGTTGAGCTTCTTCTGGATGGTCGGCAGGTCGATCACCCCAAGCGCCCGCACCTTGGCGATATCGGAGGGATCGCTGATGCCGGCCTGGCGCATCGCCTCGCAGGTCCGCTGCACGATCCGGCTGATGCCGGTCTCGCCGACGAACATGTGATGGGCTTCCTCGGTCAGCATGAATCGGCAGGTGCGCGACAGCGGATCGAAGCCGGATTGCGCCAGGCTGTGCAATTGCATCTTGCCGTCGCGGTCGGTGAAATAGGTGAACATGAAGAACGACAGCCAGTCCGGCGTGGCCTCGTTGAAGGCCCCCAGCATGCGCGGGCTGTCGGCATCGCCGGAGCGGCGGCGCAGCAATTCATCGGCCTCCTCGCGGCCGTCGCGGCCGAAATATTTCTGCAGCAGATAGACCATGGCCCAGAGATGGCGGCCTTCCTCAACATTGACCTGGAACAGGTTGCGCAGGTCATAGAGCGAGGGCGCGGTCTTGCCGAGATGGCGCTGCTGCTCGACGGAGGCGGGCTCGGTGTCACCCTGGATCACGATCAGGCGGCGCAGCATGGCGCGGTATTCGCCGGGTACTTCCTGCCAGGCCGGCTTGCCGAAATGCTCGCCGAACGGGATCACGCGATTCTCCTCCTGCGGCGCCAGCAGGATGCCCCAGCGATAGTCGGGCATCTTGACATAGTCAAACTTGGCCCAGCCGCGCGGATCAACCGAATAGGCGGTGCGCAGATAGACCAGCGAATCCTGGAACCCCTCCGGCCCCATGTCGCTCCACCAATCCATATAGCCAGGATGCCAGCCTTCCAGCGCTTTCAGCACTTGGCGATCCTCGCTCAGATTCACGTTGTTGGGAATCTTGGTAGAGTAATCGACGTTCATGATGTTGACGTTCATGGCGAAGCTCCGTTGTGGCGAATAGTGAGTAGCGAATGGTGAATGGCGAATGGAAGAACAACAACTCGCTATTCGCCATTCGCCCCTATACCCTTGTCATGTCGTATTGCGCCTTCTGGCCGGTGCCGTAGCGCCGCAGCGCGCCGTTCTCGCCGACCGCGTTGGGACGCTGGAAGATCCAGTTCTGCCACGCCGTCAGGCGCGAGAAGATCTTCGATTCCATGGTCTCGGGCCCGACGAAGCGCAGATTGGCTTCCATGCCGGTGAGGCCGTCGGGCGAGAAACTGCAGCGCTCCTCGAAGAACACCCGGATCTCATCATCCCAGTCGATGTCGTCGAGCGCGAAGGTCACCAGCCCAAGCTGCTCGGCCTGCTCGGCGTCGATGGCCTCGCCGATGCTGGCCTGCGCGCGCTCCAGATCGGAGGGGTCCGCCTGGAACCGGGATTGCAGCCGGGTCAGGCCATGGCTCATCGGATAGGGACCGAAATTCATCGCGGAAAGTTCGATGGTCGGCGGCGCCCGGTTGTCGCCCTGCCGCGAGCCGATCAGCATGTAGGAGCGGTCGGCGGCGAACACGAGTTCGGCCAAGGTGCCGGCGAAACAGGAGCCCGGCTCGACCAGCGTCACCAGCGTCCGCGAGGTGACGTCGATGCGCTTCAGCACCCGTTTCCAGTAGTGCCTGATTTCGTTGACCAGCCAGTGCGCCTTGTGGGCTTCCAGCACCGCGTCGCAGGCCAGCACATGGGCCCGGTCGCCATGCGATTTGAACACCAGCATCGCGGTCTCGAGTTCATTGATGCGCAGATGCAGGATGGCGTCATCCAGTTCGCGCGCGACCTGCAGCGGCCAGAACGATGGCCCTTGCGCGATCACGCCGTCGATATCGGCCGGGGGTGCCGTCTCCGGCGCATTGATCGAGATCGTGGCGATACGCTGGGCGCGGTCGATCTCGACGTGGACGAGACCGTAGCGAAGGCTGCTTGCATCGATGCGGCGGGTCAAGGGCTGTAGCGTGATGCCCTGGCTGGTACCATTGCGCTTCGACTTGGCAGCGAATTCCCTGGCGCGCTCGCTGACCTTGGCCTCGATCCGGCTGTTCGGCACGATCTCATCGACCAAGCGCCATTGCACCGCGCGCTTGCCCTTGATGCCCTCCTCGATGGTGCAGAAGAAATCGGCGTGATCGCGCCGCACCTTGCGCTTGTCGACCACGCGGGTCAGCCCGCCGGTGCCGGGCAGCACCGCCAACAGCGGCACTTCCGGCAGCGAAACCGAAGCGGCGCCGTCGTCGGCCAGGATGATGTGATCGGTCGCGAGCGCCAGTTCATAGCCGCCGCCGGCCGCGGTGCCGTTGACCACGGTGATGAAGCTTTGCCCGGAATGTTCGCTGGAGTCCTCCAGGCCGTTGCGGGTCTCGTTGGTGAATTTGCAGAAATTGACCTTGTGGGCGTGGGTCGCGCCGGCCAGCATCCGGATATTGGCGCCGGCGCAGAACACCCGGTTCTTGCCCGAGCGCAGCACCACCACCTTGACGCCGGGATGCTCGAAGCGCAGCCGCTGCACCGCGTCCGCCAGTTCGATATCGACGCCGAGATCATAAGAATTCAGCTTCAGCTGATAGCCCTCGAACAGTCCGCCGTTCTCGTCGACATCCATGGTCAGGGTCGCGACATCGCCGTCGACGCTGAGCTTCCAGTGTCGGTAGCGCGAAGGATCGGTCTGGAAGTCGATCTGCTTGGCGCCGCCCGCAAGAACACGATCATCACCCGCCATCAGCTCACCCTTGGTGTTTTCCCGATTATCTCTGCTCGATCCTTACTATGCATAATAATGCATATTTTGGTCACGTCCAGGGGCGGTCAGAGAAAAAACGGCATTTTGTTTCATGATTCCAGCCAGGATACCCGCGGCGATCCAGGCGGGCGTCACGCCGCCGCCCCGTAGCCGCCCTCGTCATGATCGAACAGGATGCGCCGCGCGAACTCGCCGATCGCGGCCAGCGTGGCCTCCGGAGCTTCGCGTTGTGGCGAATGGCCGACGCCGGGGAGCAGGGTCACCTCGAGCGGGCAATAGCATTCCTGCCGGGCGATCTCGATCTGGCGGATCGTGCCGTATTGATCGGCTTCCCCCTGCACCAGCGCGATGGGCACGCGGATATAGGCGAGATGATCGGAAACATCCCAGCCGCGAAAGGCGGGGTCGAGCCAGGCGCCATTCCAGCCATAAAAGGCGTTGTCGACATCGCGGTGCCAGCGCTGCAGCTTGGCGCGCAGCGCCGTGGTCTCGTAATCACGCTTGATCTGCGCGATCGCTTCGACCGAAACATCCTCTACGACAAAATGCGGCGCGATCAGCGCCACCCCGCGGATCCGATGATCGGGAACGCCGCCGGCATAGATCGCCGCGATCGAGGCGCCGTCGGAATGTCCGAGCAGGAGCCCGCGCCGGAAGCCGATCCGGTCGAGCAGTTCAGGCAAAACCTGCAACGCTTCGATCTGCATGTAATCGAGCGGACGTGGCAATTGGACCGGCGTCGAGGCGCCATATCCGGCGCGTGAATAAACCAACACACCAACTCCGGTTGCGGCCTGCAGGCGGTCGGGAAAGTCGCCCCACAGCCCGACGCAGCCGAGGCCCTCATGCAGCATGACAATGGTCGGCGCGTCCGAAGGCGGTGGACCGATCATGCGGTATTCGAGATCGGAGGACCCGACCCTGAGAAAACCGTTGGGAGTAAGAGCGGTCATGAGGCATCCGGGTTTCGAAAATGACAAAACCTTATCTGATTTCCCCACCGCGCAGCTTGTAGCGCTGGATCTTGCCGGTCGCGGTCTTGGGCAGGGCTTCGACGGTCTCGATCCAGCGCGGATATTTCCAGACGCCGATCTTGTGCTTGACATGCTCCTTGAGCGCCTCATGCAGGCCGGCGGTCGCAGCATCCGCCTTCAGCACCACGAACGCCTTCGGCTTCAACAGGCCTTCCGGATCGGCTTCCGGAATGACGGCCGCTTCCAGAACCGCGGGATGGGTGAGCAGGGCGCTCTCGACCTCAAACGGCGACACCCAGATGCCGGACACCTTGAACATGTCATCACTGCGACCGCAGAAGGTATAGCGGCCCTCCGCGTCGCGGACATATTTGTCGCCGGTCCGGGTCCAGTGGCCCTCGAAGGTGCGGCGGGTCTTGCTGCGCTGGTTCCAATAGCCTTCGCCCGCGGAAGGCGCATCGACCAGGAGCTCGCCGACCTCGCCGTCCGGCACATCCTGGCCGGCCTCATTGACCAGTCGCACCTGATAGCCCGGCACCGGCCGCCCCGACGTGCCATATTTGATGTCGCCGGGTGCGTTGGACAGGAAAATATGCAGCAATTCGGTAGAGCCGACGCCATCGAGAATATCGACGCCGAACCGCGCCTTCCAGGCCAGGCCGACCGATTCCGGCAGCGCCTCGCCGGCCGAGGTGCAGATCCGCAGCGCGTTGCCACAGCGCTCTTGCGCCAGCGTTTCGTCATTCAGCATCGATGAAAACAGTGTCGGCACGCCGAAGAAGATGCTCGGATTATATTTGTTCAACAATGCAAACATTACCGCGGGCGTCGGACGCTCGGCGTTGAGAATGGTGGTGGCGCCGACCGACATCGGAAAGGTCAGCGCGTTGCCAAGCCCGTAGGCAAAGAACAGTTTCGCCGCCGACAGCCCGATATCATCCTCGCGAATTCCGAGCACCTGCTTGGCATAGGTGTCCGCGGTCGCGGCCAGGCTGGCATGCAGATGCCGCACCCCCTTGGGCATGCCAGTCGAACCCGATGAATAGAGCCAGAATGCCGGCTCGTCGGCATGGGTCGCGACCGTGGTAAAGTGATCGCTCTCGGCGGCCAGTTCCTCGGACAGTTTCTTGTAGCCATCCGCGTGCCGGCCACACACCACGACGTGATCGAGATCGACGATCCGCCCGAGCATCTCGCGCACGTTTGGCAGCAGCGGTTCGGACACGAACAGCACCCGGGCACGGCAATCGGCCAGCACATAGGCATATTGATCGGAGGTCAGCAGCGTGTTGAGCGGCACCGGAACCACGCCGGCGCGAATGGCGCCGAGAAAGACCGCCGGGAAGTCGACCGTATCGAGCATGATCATCGCGACCCGCTCCTCGCGGCGGACCCCGAGGCGGCGCAGCATATTAGCGACGCGGCAGCTTTGCCTTTGCAACGCGCCATAGGTCAGCTCGGAGACGGTATCGGTGAAAGCCAGCTTTTCAGCCCGCCCCTCATCGATATTGCGGTCGAGCAGAAAGCTCACCGCATTGTAGGAACCGGACGGGCCATTCATGCCGCGCGCCTCTTCGCCACCCGTACCACCACGCGTTCTCCCTGAATTATTGAATTATAGTGCACGATGGCCACTTGGCGCGCTTGCTGTCAACCCACCCCGGCATTATGTTTCCGGAAGTCCGACGCGGCTTGAACAGAAGCTGAAACTGGGAAATGTCCGACCCTGCAGATGAAACCGGCTTTCTCGAAGCGCTCGGGCAGCGCGTTCGAACCATGCGCGGGTTACGCGGCATGTCGCGCAAGGTTCTCGCCAAGGTTTCGGGAATTTCCGAACGCTATATCGCCCAGCTCGAAAGCGGCAAGGGCAATGTCTCGATCGTGCTGCTGCGCCGGGTCTCGATCGCGATGGGCGCCCATGTCGAGGACCTCATTCCCGGACACGAACCGGTGCCGGACTGGCCTGTCCTGCGCGACCTCCTGCGCAAGGCTTCGCCGGGCCAGATCGCCCAGGCCAGGGATATGCTCTCCGGTGAGGTCGGCCGTACCGCACAGCGGCATCTCGCGTTCGCCGGCATCGCGCTGATCGGGCTGCGCGGCGCCGGCAAATCCACCCTGGGCCGGCGGCTGGCCCAGCGGATCGGCTGGAACTTTGTCGAGCTCAACAAGGAGATCGAGGCGCAGAACGGCCTGTCGGTCGCCGAGATCATCGCGCTCTACGGCCAGGAAGGGTTTCGCCGCATGGAGCAGGCGGCGCTTGGGAAATTGCTGGCGCGCCGCGAGCTGATGGTGCTGGCGACCGGCGGCGGCATCGTCTCCGAACCCCTGACCTTCGACCTGATCCTGTCGTCGTTCTATACCATCTGGCTGAAGGCCACGCCGGAAGAACATATGGCCCGGGTGCGCGGCCAAGGCGATTTGCGGCCGATGGCCGACGACCGGTCGGCGATGGCCGAATTGCGGACCATCCTGCTCAGCCGCGAACCGCTCTATGCCCGCGCCGCGGCGATTGTCGACACCGCGGGGGTCGATGTGGATGCCGCGACGGCTCGGCTGATCGACGCCGTCGAACCGGTGCTGCGCCACCATGCGCAGGCCTTCGGGCTGAAGACCGCGGCCGGCTGAAACCGCGACAGCACAGATAGAAGCAGCGCCGACGGCACCGGCTATTTCTTTGCGTTGCTCATCATCGCGATCGATTGCTCGAGATCCCGGCGGTACTGCTCGCGCAGCTGCCTGGCGATTTCATCCCATCGTTCCGGCGGCAGCGTGACGGTCGCGACCGGCTGACCGCCATTGGCGGCTCCGCTGCTGGCCGCGGCGACGCCGTGAAAATCGATCCAGCGCGCGTCATAATGATGCGGCGTGGTTTCATCCCAGTCGATGACCTTGGCAACGATCGTGCGCAGTTTTTGCGGATCGTTGAACTGCGCCTTGCGCAGCTCGATCGGCAGGTTCCGAACCATGGCGATGACGCCATTGCGGGCGGCCGGCAGATTGCTCGAGCGCAAGGCGTCGTAGTCCGCCCGCAGCCGGGCGGCGTTGAACCAGAAGATGGCGTCGTCAACCTCGCCGCGCCGGTACAACAGCTGCGCGAGGGAAAAGAACACCGGTGGCGGATACAGGTCGGCGTGCTGGCGGATCTGGTCGATGACGCCGTCATTCTCGTGGGCCTTGGTCTTTCCCAGCGTACGGATCAGCGCGATGGTCTGCTCCATGTCGGTGATGGAGTAGGCCTCCGGGCCCGCGGCCGCCGGATTCGCGACCGCGGAAGCCGTGGTAGTCGCGGCAGCGACGGTGTCCCGACAGGGATAGAGCTTGCTGAGGATTTGGACCGCCTGCGGCGCTGTCACCTGATCGGATTTTTGCTGCGCCTCCAGATCGCGCTGAACCGCCTTGGCGACGTCGAGCAGTTGCAGCGTGGCAGGAATGCAGAACGATTTATTGTTGTAGGTGTTGACCAGGGCCGCGAACCAGCGGCCCTGGCTGCCGGGCTCAGCGGCCACCGCGGCCGACGGCATGAGGCCAGCGCCCGCCATCAGCAAGACCAGGGCAGTTCGGCAACAGATGACGGACGACAGGCGGACAAACGCGCTGGCAAACATGACGGCTGTCTCAGGTTCGTGATGTCAACGATCAATAGGCTGCAAACCCGCTCGCGATAGGGCGGAAGTGCGGCCTGATCTTGTGCCGCCGAGGCGGCTCACAGCCATCGCCCTTGACTTCCCGTCGCCGCGATCTCTGATAGCGCCAACCTGAGGTTGGGGACGCCCCATCCCGCATGGCGCGGGCAGGGGCGGTTGATAGCGTGGACAGGATGGCGATCACGGCGATTGACCTGGGCTTTCGCGGCGCGGTCGCGGGCCTGTTACTGATGGTCATCGTGCTGGTGCTGCTGCGGATCAGGCCGCTTAATTCCAAGGCCATGCTCGGCGCGGCCATGTCGGCCTGCGGGATCATCTATGCGATTGCAACCGCGCCGTTCGTGCCAAGGCTGTGGTTGTGGTGCAGCATACCGGTTCTGTGCGGCATCCCGGTCGTGTTCTGGCTATGGGCACGGGCGACGTTTGACGACGATTTCATTCTCAAACGCTGGCATGGCGCGTTGTGGCTCGGCGTGGTCGGCTTCGATTTATGGTTGTCGCTGGCCTGGACGACCTCGCCGCTGTTGACCAGAGCCGGCAGCCGAGCGCTGGCGTTGGCGCAAGTGGGGCTGGCGCTCGCCGCCACTCTGCAGACCCTCCAGACCTGGCGCGCCGATCTGGTGGCGGGCCGCCGCCGTCTGCGGGTTGCCGTCCTGATCAGCGGTCTGGTGTTTATCGTGCTGGAAACCGGCTCAGGCTTGGTTTCCAACGCGTTTCCGATTCACCAAGGCTATGGCAGCCTCGCTGTTGCGCTCGGCCTGTTCGCCGTGGCGATGCTGGTCGGACCGCTGGTGTTCGGTCCGCCGGTGACGAGCGCCGCCGTTGCGGCGATGACGGCGGAAGCATCATCCGACAAAATCGATCACGGGGACCGGGTCGCAGCCGTGGCCAATGACGGTCCTGATCCGGTCGCGCCGCTGTTGCTGCGTCGGCTGGATACCCTGATGACGGTGGAGCGGATCTACCGCCGGGAAGGCCTCAGCATCGGCATGCTGGCGGTTAAACTCGACCTACCGGAATACCGGTTGCGACAGGTCATCAACGAAGGCCTCGGCTTCCGCAACTTCAACGCCTTTCTCAATCGTTACCGGATCGACGAAGCCAAGGCGGCGCTGGCCGATCCCGCGCAGAAACAGGTCGCCGTGCTGACCATCGCCATGGACGCCGGCTTCCAATCGATCGGCCCGTTCAACCGCGCCTTCAAGGCCGCAACCGGCCAGACCCCGACCGAATTCCGCCGCGACGCGCTGGCGGGGTCGCCGGTCATTCCGCTGGAAAGGCGGGATAATTTGAAAATCGGCCAATCCGGCTGAAGAATTCGATTAGCCGAATTGTGGATTGGGCGAGAACGGCTGGGCGCGATCCGGCACGCTTTGTTGGAGATCGCGAATGCCGACCCAGAGCGACCCATGGCCATCGATCCCATCGACCAGTTCCGTATCACCAAACTCTTCGTCATCGGCCATATCGGCGGACAGGAAATCGCGTTCACCAATTCGTCGGCCTACATGCTGATCACGGTGGCGGTGATTGCGCTGGTCATGATCGGCGGCACCGCCAGGCGGCAGCTGGTCCCGGGCCGACTGCAATCGCTGGCCGAACTCAGTTACGAGTTCGTGGCAAGCATGATCCGGAGTAACGCGGGCGCCGATGGCATGCGATTTTTCCCGCTGGTGTTCTCGCTGTTCATGTTCATCTGCGTCTCGAACCTGATCGGGACCATTCCCTACACCTTCACGGTTGCGAGCCACCTGATCGTCACCACCGCGCTGGCGCTTCTGGTGTTCTGCATCGTTCTGTTCTATGGCCTCACCCGGAACGGCGTGAAATTCTTCAAGCTTTTCCTGCCATCAGGGGTTCCAATCTATATTTGGCCGATCGTGGTGCCGATCGAAATCATCACCTTCTTTCTAAAGCCGGTGTCACATTCGGTGCGGGTGTTCGCCAATGTGCTGGCAGGCCATATCGCATTGAAGGTGTTTGCCGGCTTTGTCGGGATCCTCGGCGCCCTCGGCGTTGCCGGGATTTTCGGGGCCGTTTTCCCGCTCGCGATGACCATCGCGCTGACCGCGTTGGAAATCCTGGTCGCCTTTCTGCAAGCCTATGTCTTCGCGGTCCTGACCTGCATCTATTTGAACGACGCCATCCATCCGGGCCACTGATCCGGCCGATCCCGGATGGTCCAAGCCGTGAGCGCGGCGTGCAACCCCTGACGACGCATCGTCAGCGCCCGGTCTACTATCTCTTGCTTGCATTCCGAGGATCCCATGCCGAAAGTCGATCAGTCTGGCCCGGCTCCGGAACGGTTGCAAGCCCCTGACGCGGTCAGGGGTTTTGCCCTGCTGCTCGGGATTGTCTTTCACGCCACGCTGTCGTTCGTGCCGGCGCCCTCTCGGCTCTGGTTCATCCAGGACAGCCACCCCAGCGCGACGCTCGCGGTGCTGTTCTTTGCCATCCACATGTTCCGGATGACGACCTTCTTTCTGATCGCCGGCTTCTTCGCCCCGTGCCGGTCGGCATCGCGCTGACGGTCGCGGCGGTCGCGCGTTCCGCCGCGACGTGAACCGGCCGAAGCCATGCCGCTTGGGTCGCGGCCAGCTAGATTGGCCGATCTGGCTGAGATTTCAGCTAGCCGAATTCAATATTCGACGAGCATCTCTCGAACGGCGCTGTTATATTTGACGTAAAATCGGTCCAGCTTCCACACTCCCTCGGAGGTTGCCATGGCCAAAGCTGAAAACACCACTCCGGCGCCCGAGCGATTGCACGCACTTGACGCGGTCAGGGGCTACGCCCTGCTGCTCGGGGTCGTGTTCCACGCGACGCTGTCGTTCATTCCGGTGCCCAGCCGGATCTGGATTGTTCAGGACGATCACCCCAGCACGGTGCTCGCCGTGGTGTTTTTCGTGATCCACGTCTTCCGGATGACGACCTTCTTCCTGATCGCCGGATTCTTCGCCCATATGAGCTTTCACCGCCGCGGGCCGACGGGCTTTATTCGGGATAGGCTGAAGCGGATCGCGCTGCCGCTCGTGGTCGGCTGGCCGCTCATCATGGCATCCTTGGTCGCGATCGGTAGCTGGGCGTATTTCGGCGGCTATTCCGGGCCACCGCCGCCATGGCCGGCTTTTCCCGGCTTTCCGCTGACCCATCTGTGGTTTCTCTACGTGTTGCTCAAACTCTATGCGGCGATGCTGATCCTGCGCACCGCCATCGCCTGGATCGACCGCGGCGGAAAATTCCGCGCTGGCGTCGACCGGATCGTCGCCCTGGTGATGCACAGCCCGCTGGCGCCCGCCGTATTGGCACTGCCGGTCGGGGGGGGCGTGGCCCCCCCGCCCCCAAGGCGGGTTTTGTTTGGGATAATGAACCCCCACACCACGCCCGTTGACAAACAGCAAGCCAATGGACGCGTAGG
>Ga0302319_10014909_pt1 | contig 14445 bp, 8 predicted proteins | sample Bog_T0_2_FD_203319 | JGI IMG/M metagenome (GOLD analysis project Ga0302319, IMG submission 203319) | Peat permafrost microbial communities from Stordalen Mire near Abisko, Sweden - Bog_T0_2 | ecosystem: Environmental > Terrestrial > Soil > Wetlands > Peat | place: Sweden: Abisko, Stordalen Mire... | reverse complement strand
TATTGGTTTACTTGGCATTCACCACCTCGGCAAGCGCCGCCGCCACAATCTCGCTCAGGTCGCGGCCCACTACGCCAATATGGTCCTGCACCGCCTTTACCAGAACCTTGATCCGGTCGGCATACTCCGAAGAATCGTGGGCCAGGTTGCGGATGTCGGTGGCCACTACCACAAAGCCCTTGCCGAACTCTCCGGCTCTGGCGGCTTCAATGGCGCCATTCACGGCGAGCATGTTGGTCTGAATGGAAACGGTACTGATGGCTTCGACGATCTTGTCGATGCGCCTCGATACCAGCTCGAGCGCGTTCATCTGCTTAATGCTGGCGCGGGAAGCCTCGGCCGAAGTGGAAAGGCCGGTCACCAAACCATTGATGCCGATCTTGTTCTCATCGAGCAGTTTCTTGATTGCCACTACCTTCTCCGCGCTGACGGTGGCGAGTTTCTGGCCAACTTCCGCTTCCTTTTCGATCTGGTTGGTGGCCGCGGATGACTCCTCTGATGCCGACGACTGAACCTCGGCGCTCTTCTTGATCAAGTCGATTGCAGCCATAATCTGCGCGCTCGAGCGACTGATCTCCTGCACGCCCGAAGAAAGCTCCTCGGCGGAAGAGGCTACTTGTTCCGCGCTCTTGGCCACATCGGTGGAGTTTTTCAAATCCTCTGCCAGTTCCGACAGGGCCTGGGCCGTCTGCTCGCATTCGTTCAGCGCCTGGGTCTGCTCGGCCACTGTCTTGGCGGATTCCTGGGCCGCGGAAGATTGGTCCTCGGCCGCCGCCGCGATGCTCTGCGATCCCTTGAGTGCCTGCTGGGCAGCAAGATTAGCCTGCACGCTACGGGTGCCGATTTCCGTGATCCCCCTGACGATCTCGATCACGGCCGTGCGAATCTCTTCCATCTGGGTGGTAACGGTCTTGCCCTTTTCCACTTCTTCTTCAATGGTCTTTGCGGAAGAATTGATACCATCGGCAATGGTTTTAACATCCTCCTGAATCTGCCCGACCAGCTCCTGAATCTGTTTCGCGCTTTTTTCCGAAGTTTCGGCCAGGGTGCGGACTTCATCAGCCACCACCGCGAACCCCTTGCCATGCTTTCCGGCGCGAGCGGCTTCGATAGCTGCATTCAAAGCCAACAGGTTGGTTTGGTCGGCGATGCGTGCCACGGCCTTCACAATGTCACCGATATTGGCTGCCTGCTTTTCCAATTCCACCACCATGTGCACGGAGGCGACCTGGCGCTGCCCGGCTACCGCGACATTGGTAATCAAGCTGGCTACATCGGTGCCGCTTTGAGTGATCAGTACCTGGATTGCCTCTCCCTTGACACGGCCCAGCTCAGAGTTCTGCATCGCCCGTGTAAGTGCGCCGCCCACTTGCTGAAATGCTTCGAGAGACTGCTGCGCCGCGCTCGAAGCTTGTTCCGCCCCGGTGGCGATCTGGTCGCTGGCGCGCTTAAGTTCCTCTGCGGCCGAAGAGGCCTGGCCGATGCCGGAGGCCAACTGGCCGGTGGCTGCTGCAATGCGCTCTGCCGCCTGCTGTTGTTTGGCGAGGGTTCTCGCCTTCTTGCGCTGCGCCTCAGCCTCGCGGGTGGCTACAGCCGTTGACTTTCCATCCGTTGCAACTGTAATTGCCTGGACGGTAGCTTTCTTGACAAGTGCCATTGCCTGGTCCTTTCGTGACTCCTCCCCAAGGCAGGATTCCGCGATTCTTCCATAGCCGGAATCTGCGAGAAGAGAGGATATGTGCGAGAGCGGACGCATTTGCATGCGCACGGTGGGCTGATAGAAATCATCCGCTAGAAAGCGTCGCTATCTGGGCCTATAAGGCGCCGGTATTGCGATTGGTTCGCCCGGTGTCCCTTATAGCGATGAGACAATCGACTCCTCACTGCATGGGTGATACGGCCTGTATCCGAGATCGCGCGGGGTCCTTGCTCACGCGTTTGAGAGGTTTTGCAAGGATGGGAGAGGACGAGTCTGGTGGCTGTCAGTCCATCATTGACGGTGCGCTGCGGTTGCGTTCGAAATGTTGGCTCCTCAAGCTGGCGCCCGGATGCTGCTTTTTTCTACGCCACGACTCCATAATCGGTTCTGTGGGCAGAAATGCTTCCTGGAAATGATGATTGCGCAGTATGGCAATTCGAGATCGGGCGTGGTGGAGTACTCTGCCCGATTCGGGAAACTTGAGAAGGGAAGTAAATTACCGCGAAGCGAACGAAATGTTCTCGGAAAACAATATCCAGAGTTCACCAGCACCGAATTCGCGAGGAGAGGCGGAGTCTTATGCGGAAGAAGCGTTCAAGAAGGCGCACAAACACCTCGGATTGGTCGGTTATGCTAAATTCCGCAATGCGCCACACGATGTCCTTTGGGGGAAACGGATGAAGACAAGTCTGCTTTTCGCTCTTATGTTCTGCCTGTGCTCCGCAGCCTTTGCTGGATCCGTGATCACAACGCGTCCCGACGATTCCAAGGCCATCTATCTCGATGCTCCCGCTGCGAAGGCCGATAGTTCCGCTGCACTTCAGGCGGCCATGGATAAGGCCGGGGGCCCAGGACGAGAAGGAATCGTCTTTGTTCCGGAAGGCCGCTACGCTCTTACGCGCACCATTTACGTCTGGCCCGGCGTGCGCCTCATCGGCTATGGCGCCACTCGCCCCATCTTCGTGCTGCCGCCGCAAACGCCCGGCTTCCAAAGCGGCATGGGCGTAATGGTGATGTTCACCGGCCTGACACCCAGCGAGCGTGCGCGCGGCGGCGGTCGCATCGCCTTTCCGCCGCCTGGTTCCGTTCCGCGGAACGACGATGTCGCTGACGCTAATCCGAACACATTTTACTCGGCGATGACGAACATCGACTTCGAGATCGGCAACGGAAATCCCGCCGCCGTGGCCGTCCGCTTCCATGTGGCCCAGCACGCTTTTCTCACGCATATGGATTTCCGAATGGGGTCCGGTCTGGCCGCGCTTTACCAGGTCGGCAATGAAGCCGAGGACCTGCACTTCTATGGCGGGCGCTACGCCATCCTCACAGAAAAGACCTCGCCCGCATGGCAGTTTACCTTGATCGATTCCACCTTTGAGGGTCAGCGCGAATCCGCCATCCGCGAACACGAAGCCGGCCTGACTCTCATCCGCGACAACTTCCGCAACGTGCCGACGGCCATCGATCTCGACCCTGGTTATCCCGACCAACTCTGGGTTAAAGACTCGCGCTTTGAGAACATCACGGGCCCCACGGTCATTATCAGTCTGGAGCAAAGCCCCTTGACCGAGATTGGATTTGAGAACGCGACTCTCAGCGATGCTCCGATTTTCGCTAAACTGCGCGAGAGCGGAGAAATCGTTCGCGGAAAAGGCACGCTCTATCAAGTCAAGACATTCAATTACGGGCTCATCGTTCCCGGCGAAGGTCAGATGGGAAGAATCGGTATGCAGTATGAAGCCGTGCGTCTCGCTTCTTTGCCCGCGCTTCTACCTGCCATCCGCGCCCTTCCGCCCAGCAGCGAATGGGTCAACGTCCACACGCTCGGAGTGAAAGGCGATGGCGCCAGCGATGACACCAACGCAATCCAACAGGCCATCGACGCGCATCGCGTGCTCTACTTTCCCAGTGGTCATTACGTGGTACGCGAGACACTCAGGCTCGGACCGGAGACGGTGCTCATTGGCCTCCATCCTACGCTTACGCAGATTGATTTAGTCGATGAAACTCCTGGGTACCAAGGCATCGGCGCACCCAAGCCCGTGATCCTCGCACCAGCCGGAGGCGCAAACATCCTGAGCGGAATCGGCGTATTTGCGGGAGGGATCAATCCGCGCGCTGTTGCAGTGCTTTGGAAAGCCGGCGAGCGGTCGCTCATCGATGATGTACGTTTCCTCGGCGGTCACGGAAGCGGCACCAACCCCTACAACAACAATCACACTGCCGACTCTGATCTACGCAAGCGCTGGGACAGCCAGTATCCGAGCCTATGGATAGCGGATGGCGGTGGCGGCACCTTCGCCGACATCTGGACGCCCAACACCTTTGCACAGGCTGGTTTCGTGGTGTCGAACACAAAGACGCCGGGACATGTCTACGAGTTGTCGAACGAACACCACGTCCGCAACGAGATCAAGTTCGATCATGTGGAGAACTGGGACGTCAACGCACCGCAGACCGAGGAAGAAGCCGGCGAAAGTCCTGAAGCCCTTTCGCTTGAAATCGACTTCTCACACAACATCACCATCGCCAACTACCACGCCTATCGCGTCACTCGATCACGCGCGCCGTTCTCCACGGCTGTCCGCATCTCCAACTCGTCTGACATTCATTTTCGCAATGTGCATGTGAACGCTGAGAGTGGTTACGCGACCTGCGACAACAACGGTTGCGGCACGTTTCTACGCTTGAGCAAGTTCCCCTATGAGAACGCGATTGAAGATGTCACACATCATCTTGAAGTCCGCGAGCGTGAGTTCGCTGTCCTCGACATCGTGAGCAATCCGCAAGTGCCCATACCACCTGACGCATCTGCTGTAATAGCTCCCGGAACGAGCGTGAACAAGCTTGAAGACGGATTCTTCTCTATCTCGGGTGCGGCTGTCGACGCGGCAGGCAAGCTGTATTTCGTCGATCATCACAACCAGCGCATTTATTCATGGTCGGAGAAGGAAGGCCTCGTCATAGAACGCGACGACCCGCTCGATCCCGTCAATCTCGCCTTTGACGGATCGGGTAATCTGCTGGTGCTCTCCTCGGCTGGCCCTGAAAGCACTGTTTACACTTTCCGCCCAGGCGGTACCGCCGGAGAACTCAAAGTGATCAAACCTCAGCCCAGCCAGATTCACGCGAATGCGTCCGTCATTCTCCCGGTGAACTGGTGGAACAACGGCGAGTTCAAAGACCAACTCAACCTGGATTCGATGGAATTCACGACGCTGGCCGAAATGTTTGCGGCGGATGCAAGTTCGCCGAAGGTGCGCGCGTATGTCTCTGCGGATGGCAGTGTATTTTTGCCTGCGGGCCGCGTCTTTCAGCAAGGCCCTGCGACAGATACTTCAGGCTGGCGCTTCAGCGACAATCTCGACACCTACGGTTTCCTCACGATCGCACAGGGTCAGCGCGTGTATCTCAGCAGCGAGTCGGAAGACATCACCTACAGAGCCATGGTGAACACCGACGGCACGCTCTCAGATCTAAAGGCCTTTGCGCGGCGTGGCGGCGAAAGTGTGGCTGCCGACAGCAACGGCAACGTGTATGTGGCCAATGGCCAGATATTCGTCTACTCGCCCGCCGGCAAACAGGTTGCGCAGATCGATGTTCCTGACCGTCCGGTACAACTCATCTTCGGCGATGCAGATCGGAAAACGCTCTTCATCCTTTCGCATCACGCGCTCTTCGCGGCCAAGGTGCGCTGATTCAATTTCAAAGGACGTCTCTACTGCGAGTCGTCTCCAAGCCTGAGTCCAGGCTCCCTTTCAATGCTCTACAACGATAGGAAATGCTCCGGTATGAACGCTTGGCCCCCAACGGCTTTCTTCGGATAGAGATAAATCCTGAACTGCACTCAACGAAATCGCGTCGTTAGCCGATATCTGTCTTCAGACGGGACGATACCTAAATGGAGACTGAACAGGCCAAAGATCAAGAGGCCGCAACTCAAAAGTGGATAGGTGAAATGCGCTATGTTGCGCGCCAGCCAATCATGAACCTTCAAGGCCGCGTACATGGATATGAATTGTTGTTTCGAAGCGGCGCTGATGCGGCAGCAAGAGGGGATGGGAACGCGGCCGTACGAACCATGCTTGACAATGCCGTGATCTTCGGACTGGAACGGTTCACGAACGGGTTGCCGGCCTTCATCAGTTCTACGATTGAATCACTCACCGAAAACTTCGTGGACGTTCTATCGCCGAGCACGACTGTGCTGGGGATTCCATCAAGTCTCGAAATGACGCCCAGCCTGATCGACACCTGTCGAGAACTCAAAGATAAGGGCTTTCGCCTGGCGCTGGACGATTTCACCTGGAGTGGAAACATAGAGCCCTTGGTCGTTTTAGCTGACTATGTAAGGGTGGATTTCTCCCAACTGAGTGCTGACGATCGCAAGCATGTCCGTCGCCCGAACTGCGGCTCGACAATCGTTGTCGCCAAGAAGGTCGAGACGCAGGATGATTACATGGAAGCCCGTAGTGGGGGATTCACGCTCTTCCAAGGCGACTACTTTTGCCATCCGGTGCTGATGAAGAAAAGCAAGATTCCGGCTAACCGGCTGTCTCATTTCGAGATTGTGCAGCTCCTTCACCACGATCCCATCGACGTGCGAAAAGTGAGCCAACTTGTAATGCGTGACGCTGCTCTTACCTTCAGGCTACTGCGCCTCGTCAACTCGCCCCTCTACGCCACGCGCCAGGAGATTCGATCCCTCGAGTCGGCGATCCTCCTGGTCGGGGACCAAACCCTTCGTCGTATCTTGTCCCTGGCCATTCTCAGCGAGATCAACGCCGACCAGCCGCCTGAGATTCTGCAGATGGCGCTCGTGCGAGCTCGATTCTGCGAGCTGGCTGCAAGACCATGCTGGTTAGACCCTTCCGAACAGTACCTATTGGGAATGTTCAGCATGGTCTCAGCCATGCTTTGCCTTCCGATGGATGAAATCACAAAGTCTCTTCCCTTCAGAGATGAGATTTGCGACGCCTTGCTGGGAACGAGCAACCCCGACCGTACCCTGTTGACTTGGCTTGAACTCCATGAACGCGCAGATTGGGAAGCTTGCGATGTGGTCGGCGAGACTATTGGGCTGAGCCTTGAAAAGTTGAATCTATACTATGCGGAAGCAGTCGTCTGGGCTCACCAAACGGTCTCCTCAGCGCTTTGAGCTAACAGTGGCTGATCAGTGCTATCCGCGCGTCATGGCGCAAGCGTCTGGAGTTATGGTTGGTCGGAGCCGGACGGAGATTAATTGGATTACCCGGTTTTACCGGACAATCAGGATCGCATCCATGTTCTCTCAATGACGACAATTGCGTTTCGCCCTCTACGCCTTCGGCAATGACCCTCCGATCCAGGCCTCCGGCCATGCTGATGATTGCTGACTGTCACGGCATTCGCATTCATTGATCCGTCCTGCAACGGCAATAGCTGGATAGGAACGTGAACGGTCGAGTGACCACCGTCACGGAATGCTCCTACGAAATAGGAGAAACTTCACTTGTCAACATGGTTCGGAAGACGAGCAAGAAAGCCTTCTTAGAGCCGGGCGATACGAGTTAGCCGTGGAAAGGGGAAGCCGCTGCTAGTCTCGTTTGTATAGGGATTGCCGGTGGTCGCGCACTATCGACCTCCAGTGCCGACCACTGGTACCCGCTTTGCTATCTTGTTTCTTACAAGCGCCTCCGCGGAGAAGATATCCTTCGGGGGCGAGTTTTTGTCTGCGGCGGAATATTGAACATAAGGATATGTCGGTTTTGAGGCCAGCGCCTGATTCCAATTTGAGGTCATGAATAGTAAAACGGATCTCGCGATCCGCTCTAAGCTACTGATTTTAAAGGATTGGTGCCGAAGAAGGGACTCGAACCCCCACACCCTTGCGAGTACGTGGACCTGAACCACGCGCGTCTGCCAATTCCGCCACTTCGGCACGGTATACAAGTTCAGCGCTCTTTGCTGAACCGGAAGCATCTCTGAGTCTCGCAAATGCAGGCTGCTGTGTCAAATTGGCCGAGCCCTCGAAACTAGACCGTTTTATCTGGGTCTTGATGACCTTCCATAGCCGCCGGCTTCAGTAATAATCCGCACAACTCATGTAATACCCGCACTCCGTGCAAACCAGCTTGCAATGATGTCCGCTAAGCCGGTGCGCGCAGTTAGGACAAATCTGGCAGTGATGATCCACATGAGCTTCCACCGGCCCAACCGCACCGGTATGTGAAATCTCTGTATCAAAACCTGCGTCAAAGGCGTGAGGTCGCTGCGGCAACATGCTGGACAGATTAGCATAGGAAGAGCGGCTGCCTGCTTTGTGGAAACTCCGCAGGTGCCGATCGCATCAACTCTCCGGGGTCGCTTGGTTTTCCCGCCCGGCGGCGCGCCCGATAAAGAGTCTTAAAATTCAACAATATCCGAGTTTCGGATCCCCCAAGGAGGGACAATGGCAAGCAAGGCAAGTGCAGTTTGGACAGGTTCACTGAAAGAAGGCAAAGGCACCATCTCGACAGCGACGGGCGTGCTGAGCAACGCAAACTACTCATTCGCAACACGCTTTGAGGGCGCAGATTCCGGCACCACTCCCGAGGAGCTTATTGCCGCGGCCCATGCTAGCTGCTTCTCCATGGCTTTGGGCGCGCAGTTGGGCGGCGCCGGCCTCACGCCGGAAAAGATTGAAACCCACGCAGCAGTCACACTGGCCAAGACCGACGCAGGCTTCGCCATCACCAAGATCGCGTTGACCACCACCGCCAGCGTTCCCGGCGCCACTCAGGAAGCCTTCGACAAGGCCGCCGCGGACGCCAAGGCCGGCTGCCCCATCTCCAAGCTCTTCGCCAACAACACCGAGATCGTGCTCGACGCCAAGCTGGTGTAACTGCGGTCCATATCGGACATCCATTCACTCGCATAGATAACCCATCCTCGCCGCACCGCCGCAATCAGGTGATGCGGTGAGGATGGGTTTCTCGCTTGAGGGGATGCAAAGCCCGCATCTGCAAAAGATCGCTATTCGTAGTGGAGGGTTTTTGCCAGGTCCAGTTTCAAAGCCCGGCGGGCGGGCAACAGGGCGGCTATAGCAATGATCGCCACAAGTACACAGAGCGCCGCGGTATAACTTAGCGGGTCAAGGTTATCCACGCCGAAGAGGAATTTGCGCAGCACCTTTGAGGCTGCGGCGGCAATGCCGGTTCCCGTGATTAATCCGAGGGCGACGGGCCATGAGAACTGGCTCAGCACCGCGGCCAATACGTGTGCGCGCTTAGCGCCGAGGGCGAGGCGGATGGCAATCTCCTTGGTGCGCTGAGAGACGGTGAAGGCGACGAGGCCGATGAGGCCGACGCCGGCAAGGACAACGGCGGTCATGCCGATGAGGCTCACGACTTCAGCAACCTGCTCCACTACCGAAACTCGGTCGTGATAGAGAACCTTGAGCTGCCTGATCTCTGGAAAAACTCTTGCATCGAGGTTCTCGCTGATGGACTTCGCGATGGGCGGGAGGGAATCTGGAGCGCCGGCCGTACTTACCATGATGGTCATTCCCGGCATGTCGTCCGGCTGAGCCGCCCAGTATTCTTCTGTGGCGTCGTCATCGTTGACTGCATTGATGCGGGCATCGCCTGCGACTCCGACTACGATGTCGGTTGAATCTCCATTCACAATTTTCTTGCCAACGGGGTTCTCCGCCGGCCATGCCTGACGGGCAAAGGACTGGCTGACGATGACCGCATTCTTCTCCCCCGGAAAGAACGTGCGACCAACCAGAAGAGGAATACTCATGGTCTGAAAGAACTCCGGGCTGACGGAATTTGGATAAACAACGATGGAATGTCCTCCAGCGTCGGTGGTAAAGCTGGACTGGCCATGGCCCATGGGCGGCAAACTGACAAGCGAGACCAACCGAACCCCGGGCATAGCGCGTAACCGGGCCTCCATCTGATCGAGATAGGCCTTTGCGGCTGCCGGCGTGTAGCCGTGACGACCCAATTGTGGGTCAATCGATAGCACTTGGGCGTAGCCGAAGCCGGGATCAGCAAAAAGCGCATGTTGCGTGGCTCGCACCAGCAGTCCGGCAACAATGAGCAGGACACAACTGGCGGCTACCTGCGCGCCGACAAGAATCTGCCGCGCAACGGTCTTGCGCTGGCGTTGGCGGGCGATTTGCAAAGCGGGAGCGAGACCAAAGAACAGGGCCGCAACGAGTGCTACGCCAAACGTGAACAGCAAGACTCGCCAATCGGGCACGGGGCTCAGCCACCTCGGCGCGTCCATCCTATCCAGCGTGATGCGCATAACAACGTAACCCAGGGCCACGCCGGCGGTTGCGCCGATCATGGAAAGCAAGAGGCTCTCGGTACAGAGTTGGCGGAAGATGCGTCCACGGCCCGCGCCGATGGCCACTCGGATTCCGATTTCGCGTTCTCGGGTGACGGCGCGAGCCAACAAGAGGCCTCCCAGATTAGCGCAGGCCACGGCCAGGATGAGCAAGGTAAGAACCCCGACCATGGCGGCGATGCGATACATCTCCGGCTGCATGACCTGAAGATGGCCGCCAGCTTCGACGTGAATGAACTCGTTCTCCCATATTTCTTTAGGATGCTGCTTTCGCAATTCGTTGGTCAGCGCAAGCAGCTCGTGCGCGGCGGTTTTGGCGGTGACACCAGGAGCCAGACGGCCCCACATCCTTACGCTCGAAACGGCGGAGTCAGTGAGCATGTGGCTGCCTTCCACAAAGTAGGGCTGTTGCGCGATGGGGAGCCAGATATCTGGATTCTGAGCCCCGAGGCTGGCGAACGCGTATGGAGTGATTCCGATCACGGTAGCGGTCTTCTTGTTGATATGAATGACGCGGCCTATGACGGAGGGATCTCCGCCAAAACGGCGTTGCCAGAAACCATAACTCAGCACCACGGTTGGCAGGTCGTTGGCGGTGGCGTCGTTTACGGGATCGAAAAGGCGGCCCTGAGCGGCGTAGGTACCTAACTCCGTGAAGTAGTTGGGAGTAATGAACGACGTCTTCGCGGGTAGCATGTCGTCATCGATTTGCATCGCAGGTACGCCGAGAAAGGCCATCACTGCTGAGAGACTCTTCGCGTTTCTTCCATAAAAGAGAACGGACTGATAGGGCATCTCGTCTGTCGAATTCTGGGGCGACCGGCGTTCGAGTCGGACCAGCGAATCGGGATCGCGCACTGGCAGTGGCTTGAGCGCCACCATGTCGAACAGGCTGAAGGCGGAGACATTGATGCCGATGCCGATAGCCAGCACCAGTACCGCCATGATCGTGAACCCGGGTGAGCGCGCCAGGATGCGTACGGCGTAGCGAAGATCCTGGATGAGACGGTCTAGCCATGTCCATCCCCACGCCTCGCGGGATTGCTCGCGCATGCGGAGCGTGTTGCCGAAGTTGTTGCGGCCGGCACGCGCGGCCATCTCGCGATGAAACTCCATGTCGCTTTCCAGTTCGCGATCGAAGCGGCGGCGGTTGATCAAATAGCGGATGCGGCGGAAAAGCTCGCCCATGATGTGCCTCCTGATTGGGTTCGGGTGCCCCCGGTCTCGCTCTTGAGACCGGGGATCGAGCATTATGCGGTGCGCAAGATATCCTGAATGGCCTGTGTGACGCGGTCGTAGTCGGATAGCTCGGCCTTGAGATGCTTGCGGCCGTCGGGCGTGAGGCGGTAGAAACGCACCTTGCGGTTAGTTTCGGAGATGCCCCACTCAGCCGTTACCCAGCCTTTAACAAGCATCTTCTGCAAGGTGGGATAGAGAAGGCCTTCCTCCACGCCAAGCACTTCGCTGGAGAGCACGTGGATGCGCTGGGCGATGGCGTATCCATGCAGCGAGCTCGATTGGAGCACGCGCAGGATGAGCATAGGAAGCGCTCCTGAAGGCATTCCCGGCTTAGGCGTATCATCTTTAGGCGTATTGGTAATAGGCATAAGATAGTTATGCCTTCATCGGTTGTCAAGAGGTAAGAAATTCGATTTCTAGGATTACTACTCCGCACGCGGTCCGTCTATTGGGTATCGACGCTTGGCCAGGCAGCGACAATTCCCACCCTTCAGCCTTAATTCGGCTAGAAGTGAGGTTGTATGAAATGGGAGCGTGTGCACCTGTCTGCCGCGTCGTCTGCCGATAAGGCTCACGGCATGGGCGAGAATCCATTCAATGACATTCTTGGAAGAGGCTTTGAAGAAAAGCCCATCTGGGCTGGACTGTATGACAGCGTCCGCGACGCGATGTTCCCACCCAAATTTCCCCCGCTGGAATTGACCTCGACGCCGATTCCGACTCCGGATCGCATGGCGGTCAGAACGAATCCATGGGCTGTCGGCACCGCGACGCTTGCGAATGGCGGCATCGTGGTGATTCTCATCCTGCTGGGGTTGAGGACGACGTTCAATCCTCTGCCGAACCCGCATCCCAAAGGCGATATCCACCTCAAGGACTTCACTCTGTTTGCGCCTCCCAGGAACGGCCTCGCGGGCGGCGGCGGCGGTGGTGGGTCCAACTCGCTCACGGATCCCATCGAAGGCAGAAATCCCAAGCAGGAGATCATGCCGCTCGCGCCTCTGCAACTTCCCGTGATCGAGAGGCCGACCATGCCCGTCGATCCTGCCATCGCCGTTCCGGTAGACATCAAGCTGCCTGATAATCCGCAACTTCCCAATGTTGGTGTACACAAATCGCCCAACGTCACGCTGCTGTCGACCGGACCCGGTACGCATTCAGGCATTGGTACGGGCCTTCACGGCGGCGATGGACCGAGTGACGGCAATGGCGATGGCCCTGGCTTCGATCATGGCTATGGCAACTCGATCTATAGACCTGGCACCGGCGGCGTCTCGAATCCGGTTCCTCTTGTAACTCCGGAAGCTGAGTTTTCCGATGAGGCACGGCGCGAAAAATATCAGGGAATCTGCATGATTTCGATCATTGTGGATGCGCGAGGCTATCCGCAGAATCCCCGTGTGCTTCGTTCGCTCGGTATGGGACTTGATGAGAAAGCGCTTGAGGCTGTTCAGAAGTACCGTTTCAAACCCGCAATGAAGGACGGCAAACCGGTCGCATCCATGATCAGTGTGGAAGTGAATTTTCGGCTGTATTAGCTCAGAAACATCAACCGTCGCAGTGAGAATCGGTCATATAACTCAACACTTCGCGAAGGGTGCCGCACGTCATGAAGGGTACGGGCTTCAGCCCGTACATTCCTGCCAGCAAAATCGCTGGGCTTTAGCCCCTGAGGGCCTGCCTTGGGAGTCCGCATTCCCTCGGTGGCTAAATCCGAAAACAGCTCTCACCCTCAACGTACGGGACAAATTCCGTATCTTCGAATCCGCATAGTTGCTGGACAGCTTTAACGCAAACGGCCTGTCTGATTGCGTTTTATTGCGCCCGAGCCAGGCAGACAGCGAACCATCCACGCGAATCTGTCCAGGTAGACTCGGGAATGAATCCTGCTTTCGCCAGCATGGTTTCCGCCTGGCCTGGGGTGTATTTGTAGCTGTTCTCGGTATGCATTCGCTCCCCATCGGCGAACGACACTTCGAGGTCAAGCGCGGGAACCTTGACTCGCTGGTCGGTAAGGCTTTCAAGGTGCATTTCTATCCGCGACTCAGCGGGATTCCAAACAGCGCGGTGGGCAAAGGCTCCAAGATCGAAGTCGGCGGCCAGTTCACGATTGAGGCGTGCGAGCATATTCAGGTTGAAGCGGGCCGTGATACCGGCCGGGTCGTTATAGGCCGCGAGTAGGGTTGCCTCATCCTTCTTCAGGTCGACGCCGAGCAACAGCGTGTCTCCTGGCTCAAGCCCGGCACGAATGATGTCGAGAATCTGCGCAGCCTGGTGAGGCTCAAAGTTGCCGATGCTGGAGCCGATGTAGAGAACCATGCGCCGCTCACCGGGACCTGACGGCTTCAGATCAAGGCCGTGCATATAATTCAGGATGCGCGGAGCGACACGGACGCCGGGAATCTCGAATTCAATGCGCACCCTTGCCGCCTCAAGAGCGCTGGCAGAGACGTCGACAGGCTCATAAAGCAGAGTCGCTTGGCGGTTGACAGCGGCTTTGAGCAGCAGCCGCGTCTTATCCGCGGAGCCGGCGCCCAGCTCGGCGATGCGCAGGCGGGCTGGCTCTGAGTCGTCCGCCTGGGCGGCTTGGGCGATAATCTCCGCGGCGTTGGCAGCGAAAATCTCCCGCTCGATCCGCGTCAGGTAGTACTCCGGCAGCTGCGTGATCTGCTCGAAAAGGTACGAGCCATCGTGGTCGTAAAACAGCCAGGGAGGCAGGCGCTTGCTGCGCGCTGAGAGCCCTTCACGGGCGGCCGAGGCCACCGCGGTTTCAGTCTTTGCAATGATCTGGGGCAGAGCGATCGTCGTCATTCGGTCCTTTGGATGCGCCTTTTGCAGGTCTGGATTTTTGAATCCATGAAGATCGATAAAAGAGTTTATCGGAGTCCTGACTTCACAGGAACGATTCAGGAAGCCAGTCGGATTCCTGAAAATTGCCACCGGGTCTCGGGCGGAAAGAAATTGCGGTACGTAGCGCGGATATGCTCCGCCGGGGTAATGCAGGAGCCACCGCGCAGAATCATCTGGCCGCTCATGAATTTCCCGTTGTATTCGCCCAGCGATCCAGGCAGCGGTTGAAAGCCGGGATAACCCAGGTAGGCGCTGGAAGTCCACTCCCAGCAGTCGCCGAAGAACTGGTGCGGACTCTCCAGCGATTCCGAGGGATCCTCGCTCTCAAGCATCTCCGG
>Ga0302319_10014907_pt1 | contig 14446 bp, 8 predicted proteins | sample Bog_T0_2_FD_203319 | JGI IMG/M metagenome (GOLD analysis project Ga0302319, IMG submission 203319) | Peat permafrost microbial communities from Stordalen Mire near Abisko, Sweden - Bog_T0_2 | ecosystem: Environmental > Terrestrial > Soil > Wetlands > Peat | place: Sweden: Abisko, Stordalen Mire... | reverse complement strand
GGTCATAAACTACATCAGGGTATCAGGCGGAAGTGCCAAGGCGAAGGCGCAAATTTCTATGATGAGGATCGAAAGGTTTATTTAGGTGGGAGATAAGGTGCTGAATTTTCAGAAGGTGAAATTTAAACCACCGCGGATGGCGCGCGGCGCTTGCATGACCAGCATCTGATTGGCGCCGCCTGCTCCTACCGGAATATAACCCTGAGCGAGCAAGTTGCGTAGATCAGCCGTAAGTTCGAGATGTCCCGGGAACCCAAACAGCGAGGGGATTGGCTGCTGCAGACCCACATTCAAGCCAGGAGAGACGATGTTGTTCTGGGTAACGAACATGTGCTCAGGCACGATGGCTTTGGCATCAATCCAGCCGTAGCCAGCCGTGAAGCGTGTACCTGACGCGGGAATCGACGCTCTAAACTTGGCGCCCGCTACATCGTGCAATCCGGTCTTCAGCGCAGGTTGCATACCGTCGAACATGTGGCTCGGATCAGAAGAAGCAAAGCCGCCCATGCGGCCGAACGCCAAACCGAAATCCACATTATCGGTAATGCGCTGTGTGACCGATCCGGCATAACCGGTGCGCGCGTAATTCCCGATATCGTAGGTGGCGGTCTTCGATAGGCCGTCGAACAATAAACTGCCCGGGTTGACCAGCGACATATTGCCGCTCAACGTCATCTGCCCGTCCCACACTTTCTCATGGAATCCGCTAACGGCGTATGTCCGCGAACTGATTTGCGTGCTGTAGCCTAGCTCATAATTCTGCGTCCGTTGTAACACCAACCGGTCATTTCGGCTCGTCATCAGCGGCAAACGTCCCAGCGCGTTCACGGCATTTGAAAGTTCATTCGCAGGCGAGAACATATCGCTAGAGGTTTGCAACGGCGAGTGCATTGCTAGAGCGTCCGGACGGCCACCATCACTAAACGCCGCAATGAGTTGGCTGTTTGGGTTCAACGACAGCGTTGCGCGTGCGTAGGGCGTGATCCGGCCCGATTCCTGTATGTAGCTCACCGACTGAGCAGTGACTCCATATTCAAGATGCAAGTTGTCGATCGGGTCTGAAATCTGATAAATTTCCATCGACATCATGCGCAGCCCTGGCACCTGACCGGGTCCCGAAACAGGTAGGCCGAAGCGCGAGAATTGCGTCATGGACAATGTCACTTCGGGCGCGTTCATGAACGGATTATCCGAACGGTGCTGAAATACGGCAGCAAATCCGCGCGCTGATGGAGTCATATCCGAGCCTTGCCCCAAGGCACCCGCAATCTGCAATTGGTTCTTGCCAAAAACGTTCGTGGACAATGCGAAAATCGAACCCAAATCGCTCATTGCCATGCCGCTGTCCAAAATGCCTGTATCCCCGCCGTTCAGGCGCAATGTAGCGTGGGTGTCGGAAAAGATCTGGGTATGGGCCGTTTGTTCCTTCGCCGGCTTGGGCCGTAAATCAGGAAGGTAGCGAGTCACTGGCCGGGTGGCTGTCGAGGTGCGCAACGCCCACTTCCAATCATTGGTCATGGTGCCTGCCGGAATTCGGTAGCTCACCTGAATGTTGCTGAACAGCGTGGCCATGTGGATTTGCAGGTAACTGTCTTGCCCCGGCTTGACGCTGATTTTGTCGCGGAACGCCGGCAGGAAGCTGGGCTGTGAAACACGCACCGCATAACTATCGAGAGGCAGCCCCGCAAAGACGAAGCGGCCGTCTGAAGAGGTGATCGCTTTGGCCAGCACCCGTTCATATTTGTTGAGCAGTTGAACAGTGGCGCCCATCTGCGGCGTGCCCGTGCTATCCATCACTGAGCCAACTAAATTGCCTGTGACCACGAGAGACAAGTCTGCCCCGTTCGCTGGGCCACAAGTAGCCAGGAGTCCCGACAGCAGAACTGCCGTTGCCGCGAATTTTATGCCTGTCAAACCAGACTGCAAAGTCCGACCTTCACGCGCCCTAAGGCGCAGGCTTATGCCTTCCTTATAATGTTACCGTAAACCGAGTCGGCTGGGGGTACGGTTCCCGGCCCCGTCAGGAACCCGTCACTGTAAACTGTGCTGACGGCGTAATCGTTTGCTTCCTCAGCTTGTCTTCCACCGTCATCTTTAATGTGTACCGGCCCGGCGCCAAATCCTTCAATGAAAACTTTTTCTGGACCGTCACCAGGAATGGCGAGGAGTTCGGAAACGCTTTCGGGTCGCTCAAATCTTCGGTATACGAAACCACCGTCTTGTCGTCCGCATTGTTCACAATCTGGTACTCCACTAGGCCCTTCGCCTTTTTTGACATGCTGTCCATGCCGAAGTTGTAGAGCTCTGTGTAGATGCCCATCGTCTCGCTCTGCTTGAAAACGTCGTTCATTCGCGGTCGTACTCTGGCGCCACGGATCACGAATTCTCCCGTGCCGATGACGTTCGTCGGCACGTGTTCTAATTGGTCGGCCAAAATGACATTGCTTGCGCCCAAGGTTTCGGCGTCGTAGGACGGCACGTTGAGCGGCATCTCAAAGGTGTTCATGGTGTTACCCACTAAATCTTTGGCCACCACATTAAGCCGATATGTCCCAGGCAATAGCGGTATCCGCTTGGCGTAAACCTGCGAACCACTCTGCGCTGCTGGCAGCATTTCCACCGGAATTTCGTGCGTCACCGTATCTTCGAACCAATTCACTGAGCGGCGCGTCAAGGTGGTGATCCGCCCGTAAATATTGATGTTCGCCTTGGCAATTTTGTCTTTCGTCGCGTAATTCAGATCGGCGTTCCTGAACTGCACCATCACGTTGGCATACACCGTGGCGTCCGTCACGCGAATATAATCGGCGCGCACCTGCATCGGTAGCGTGTTGTAACGAATGTTGGAATCCACGGCCGCTTCCAGATCCCTGTATTTCACGACTGGCGGCTTCATCAAGTTGGCCAACGTTTCTAACTTGCTGAACGGGTTCATGCTCTCGGGTAAAGGCTGGCTGCCCGTGGCCAAGTGCGTCATGTCTGTTCGGGTGAAGCGGTCCGTTTTCGTCGACAAGCCCATCAGTTCAGATTGCGATAATCCCGCGCCCGGCACATACAGCAGCGCGTCTTTTTCTTCTGGATCGAGCGTGATGTGATATTCGCCGCTCATCGTCGTATCGACAAACTCAATCTCGACGCCCGTGCCGACCCCCTCGATAAAGCGATAGCGCCATTTCTCAAATGGAAACGTGGACGTTTCGCCGCCGCCTTCTTCAATCGGCCGCTCATAACTACCGCCTGAGGGGTGCGAATCAATTTCGTCCGGCGCGCCGTATTTGATATAGATTTTGCCGCGATCGGTCTTCCAGCCGGGGATGCCGGACGCGTAGTGGTCATTCGCGTATGCGATCCGCCGGTAGTGCTCTTCCTTAAATTCGTTTTCTTCGGTGTCCGGTGTGGGATCGCGCCGCAGCCAGAACTGTTCCACGAATTGCTGGCGCTCTTCGTCGGTCTTCAGGCGTTTGAATGCGACTTTTTCTTCGTCAGTGATGAGGTAGCTGACGTCTTCCTCCATCCACTTCTTCCAAGCGCTTGCTAATTCTTTTTCGAGAGCCCTTTGTTTTTTCGCCAATTCGCGCTTCGTCGGCGGCTTGGCGTTTGTCTGATCTTGATCTTGCGCGACCACGGCCCAACCGCCGCTCAAACCAGCAGCCAGCGCGATCGCCACGGAAGCGTTGTTCCTGAATATCCCCTTCATCGGCACCCCCAGAGCGTAAACAACCCCAACGCCCTGACGCGGCCCGTTTGCCGTGGGTTTCCGGAGAAAAATAAATGCCGGCTATTCAGCTCCTAACGTGATGCGCCATTCCGAAGGAACTCATTACTATGGCGAGATAGCCAATGAACAGCCAAGCGAGACTGAATTTCTCGCGCATCGACAAGGTGAGTTCAGTCCAAGGAACCGGCACCGCTCGGCTGGGAATAAACGCCAAGCCTATGCCTTCCAAAAACGTTACGAACGTCGCAACTCCCAGCCAACTCGCGTAGAGCTTCATAGCCGGAAAACTAAGCGTGGCCATTTCCAATGCCTCGAAATCCGCCTTGATCGCAAAGCGCGAAAGCGCCAAAAAACAAAGCGGCCAGAACAAATAGTCTGGCCGCCGATTGTTTCACTCAATATGAGCTTTCGTCTATTACGAGTTCGTCACCGTAAACTGCGCCGAGGGCGTCAGCGTCTGGTTCTTCAACTTATCGTCCACCTTCATCTTCAACGTGTAACGCCCTGGAGGCAGAGACTTCAGCGGGAACTTCTTCTCCACCGTCACCAGGAACGGCGAGGCATTCGGAAACGCCTTTGGATCGGCCAAATCTTCCGTATAGTCGATCACCGTCTTGTCGTCAGCGTTGTTCACAATCTGATATTGCACCGTGCCGCGCGGCTTCTTCGTCACGCCGTCCATCCCAAAGTTATAGAGCTCCGTATAGATCCCCATCGTCTCGCCCTGTTTGAAAACATCATTGATGCGCGGGCGCACTTTGGAACTGCGAATCACGAATTGCCCGGTGCCAATGCTGCTAGTGGGCACATGCTCCAACTGGTCGGCCAGAATCACGCTGCTGGCTCCTAAGGTTTCCTCGTTATAGCTAGGTACATTCAGCGCCGTTTCAAAGGTGTTCATGGTGTTGCCCACCAGATCTTTGGCCACAATATTCAACCGGTAAGTGCCGGGTGCCAGCGGCACGCGTTTTGAATAAACCTGCGACCCGCTCTGCGTTTCCTGCAACATCTCCATAGGAATTTCGTGCGTTACGGTATCTTCGAACCAGTTCACCGAGCGCCGCGTCAACGTGGTAATACGTCCGTAGATATTGATATTCGCCTTGGCGATCTTATCTTTCGTCGCATAATTCAAATCCGAATTCCGGAATTGCACCATCACGTTGGCGTACACCGTCGCATCCGTCACCCGAATATAATCCGTGCGCACTTGCATCGGCAGCGTGTTGTAGCGAATATTCGAATTCACCACCGCATCCAAATCCTTAAACTTGATGGAGGGCGGCTTCATCAAATTCGCATACCGTTCCAAACGTGTGAACTCGTTCATGCTTTCCGGCAAAGGCTGCGTGCCCGTGCCTAAGTGCGTTCCGTCCGTTCGGTTGAAGCGGTCAGTCTTGCTCGATAAGCCCATCTGCTCCGATAGCGTCAAGCCCGCGCCCGGCACATACAGCAGCGCGTCTTTCTCTTCCGGATCGAGCGAAATGTGATACTCGCCGCTCATCGTCGTATCCACGAATTCAATTTCCGTATTCGTGCCTACGCCTTCGATATAGCGATAGCGCCACGTCTCAAACGGGAAGGTAGACGTTTCGCCACCACCTTCTTCAATCGGCCGCTCGTAGCTACCACCCGACGGGTGCGAATCAATCTCATCTGGCGGCCCATACTTGATGTAGATCATGCCGCGGTCGGTCTTCCAGCCAGGAATACCGGACGCATAGTGGTCGTTCGCGTAAGCGATGCGCCGATAGTGCTCTTCCTTATATTCGTTTTCTTCTGTGTCCGGCGTCGGATCGCGCCGCAGCCAAAACTGTTCCACAAATTGCTGGCGCTCTTCGTCAGTTTTCAGCTTCTTGAAGGCCTGGCGTTCTTCGTCGGTAATGATGTAGCGGACGTCCTCATCCATCCACTTCTTCCACGGACCCGCTAGCTCCTTCTCCAACGCTTTCTGCTTGCGCTTAATCTCTTTTTGCGTCAGAGGCTTAGCATTCGTTTCGGTATTGGTACTGCCGCTACTGCTCGCTTTGTCTTGATCTTGGGCAATAAGCACAAGACCGCCCAAACCTACGGCCAGACCGATCACCACGAATGAGTGGGTTGAGGAAATTGACTTCATAAGAAAAACCGCCCTTTGCAAACGCCCGGGACTACCCCATAGTCTAGAATTGTTTACAAGCAACGTCAACGCCGTGACGCGGCCCGTAAGACTCGGGTTCCATTTCTCGTTCGCTGCTCGCTACAACTTCTTTTATGTTACCGCTTCTACGGGATTCAGAAGCGCGAACTCCCAAATTCTAAAGCACATCACCCGTTTCAGCATACTTTAGTACTATTTATCAGGTAGTTACGAAGGTACTACCCGGGTGCATCGAATGGCGTCCAACGTGCTAAGCATTGTGCATTGCGGAATACGGAGCGCAAATTCGCTCCGGGTACACTATAGAAAAGCGGGTCCAAATTTCAGGATGGGGTATCAAGGCGGAATCCTCGTTTTGATCGTCTCAACAGGTGTCTAGTGAGGGAATCTAGAAACCAATTCGCGGGTACTGTGTTGCTTGTACTCACGGTGCTCGGTATTGTCGGCGCCGTTTTGAGCTTCGCGCACCTGCGTTCCTATCAATTGCATGATGACGGCGTCACTTGGGTGGACCAAAAATCCTCCGGCGGCGGACCCGTTCGCGTGGTGGCCGCATACCTCACACCCGCAGGTCCGGGCGAACGCGCTGGCATCCATTTGGGCGACCAGATCCTCGCCATTCAGGATTCCCACAGCCAATACACCATCACGACTGCCTTAGACGTCCCGCGCAGCCTTTGGAAAATTCCGCTATACCTGGGGCCCACTCGCTACACGCTGCGCCGCAATGGCATCGATTTCATCAATCCCAACATTTACATAGAAGGCGCGCGCCGTGATAACGCGCTCTACTTCCAATACGTCGTTGGCGCTTTTTATCTCAGCATTGGCCTTTTCGTTTATTACCGCCGTACCAACGCTGTCAAATCCCGCCAGTTTTTCGTGCTTTGTCTGGCCTCCTTCGGCGCTTGTTGTTTTCATTACTCCGGCTACCTGAACACCTTCGACGAACTAATGTATTGGGGCAACGTGGCCATGCACCTTTTGGCGCCCGCCATCTTCCTCCACTTCTGTCTCACGTTCCACGCTAAGCCTCGTTTCTTAGAACGGCGCGGCGCCTGCCTCCTTATCTACGTTCCCACCGCTGTCCTCTTCTTGATCTTTGTTTTCAGCGCGGCGGGCTTCCTTAGCTTCCCCTCTTCATTGCTTGAGGTTCGTTGGCTGCTCGACCGGGTCAGCATGGCCTTTGAGATGCTGCTGTACTTCGCCGGAGCGGCCGTACTGGCGCGCGACCTGAAGCACACCGAAGACCCCATGGTCCGGCGGCAATTGAAATATCTCCGCAATGGCGCCGTTCTCGGGCTGACCCCCTTCGCTCTCTGCTACGCGCTGCCCTTTATTTTTGGCGTCGTGCCCTCGCACCTGATGAGCCTCTCCGTTCTCTCTCTCGGCTTGATCCCGCTCACCTGGGCCTATGCCATCACGCGCTACCGCTTGATGGACGTTGACATCATTTTTCAACAAGGTTATGTCTACACACTGGCGACGTTTGCCGTCATCGGCGTCTTCTACGGCCTGATCTTCCTCATTTTCAAAACCAGCACTGTGTCGCCCACGGCCTTCGTGGTTCTGATCGCCTTCGCCACTTTCGTCTTCCAACCCATCCGGCGTTGGATTCAAGAACAGCTCGATCGCTGGGTCTTCTATCGCGACCGTTACGACGCCCGTCTCACCATCACCGAGTTCGCGCGCGAACTTAGTTCCGAGACCGATCAGAACGCCATGCTGGCCAAAGTGTCCGACCGGCTGATGCGTACCCTGTCCATTCAGCAGGTTGGCTTCTTTTTATTCGACGAGGCGCAAGGCCGCTTCCAACTCCACTCCTTAAGTCAGAATCAGCGCAATAACCGTGCGCTCAAGAATGCCCCGTCAGGCCGCCTCGATCTCAGCTTCCTCAAGCAATCTGAAGAGAAACAACATCTATTTTTCGAGCGTCCCAAACACCTCCGCGATATCTTGTCGGAAAATTGGGCCGTGTCCGTCCGCGAAACCATCGCCGAACTCGATCTCACTTACTACGTCGCGTGCAAATCGCGCAGCCGCACCATAGCCTTCTTCGGGGTCAGCCGCACCACGGAAGGCGATTTTCTATCGAGCGATGACCTCGATCTCTTATTCACCCTCTCCAACTACGTCGCCATCGCCATTGAAAACTCCAGCCTCTATACTTCGTTGCAGCGCAAAGCCGACGAGTACGAGCGCCTGAAGGAATTCAGCGAGAACATCGTCGAATCCATCAATGTAGGCATCCTCGCCGCCAGCCTCGATGGAATCGTCGAAAGCTGGAACAGCCAAATTGAGAAGCTCACCGGCATCCTGCGCAAAGATGCCGTCGGCCGTCCACTCTCTGAATTGTTTCCGCCTGAGCTCTGCCAGAAGTTTGATGAGCTTGGCGCGCAAGACGCCGGTCACAACGTCACCAGAACAGTTCTCCGGCCCATATCGCTCGAAGCGGCCACGCTTCACGGCCAAAATGGCTTGCACCTCGAAAAGCCTCCGGTTGTTCGTGAATCCATTGTGAACTTGGCCATCGCGCCCTTGGTATCGAAAGATCTCAAGCAAATCGGCCGCCTGATCATTTTTGACGACATTACCGATCGCGAAGAACTCGAACGGCGCTTGGTGCAGGCCGATAAGCTCAGTTCCATCGGTTTGTTGGCTGCCGGTGTCGCGCACGAAGTGAACACCCCGCTGGCCGTCATTTCCACCTATGCGCAGATGCTCGCCAAACAAGTTTCTGGTGACGAGCAAAAGGCCAAGCTCTTGGACAAAATTGCCAAGCAAACCTTCCGCGCCAGTGAGATTGTCAACTCGCTCCTGAATTTCTCGCGCACCTCCCCTACCGATTTCGCCGATGTCGATTTGAATCGTGTCATTCGCGAAACGGCCTCATTGGTCGAACACCAGTTCCAAAAAGCAGGTATCGCCACCGATCTGGGCTTAGCTGAAAGCTTGCCGGTGGTGCGTGGCAATTCCGGCAAGCTCCAGCAGGTCTTCTTAAACTTATTTATCAACGCCCGCGACGCCATGCCCGAAGGCGGCCTTCTCACCGTTCGCACTCGGTCTGAAGCAGGGTTCGCGGTGATCGAAGTTGCGGATACGGGACAGGGTATTCCCCAAGAGCACCTGGCGCGCATTTACGATCCCTTCTTCACCACTAAGGGTCCAAAGAAAGGCACCGGCCTCGGTCTTTCCATCAGCTACGGCATCGTACATGAGCACGAAGGCATCATTGAGGTAGATAGCAGCGTCGGCAACGGTACCCGTTTCCGTCTTGAATTCCCCGGCCTTGCTCTCCGTCGCGCCCGCGCGGTTAGCGCCACTGCCGAAGCTCTGCCGGCGTAAACGAAAACGCCCCTTTTCCACACTCCCCCGCAAACCCAGTTCCCGCATCTGCTACAAACAACAATAGTGGGTTTTCCAAATCAAGCTCTCCCCGCCGACCGCGTTGGTCCCCCCGAACGTCGCCGAATTCTTGTCATTGACGATGAGGCAGACATCCGCGAAAGTCTCGAATTACTACTGACCAGCGAGAATTATTCCGTCGATTTAGCCGAAAACGCCACCCAGGGCCTGCAAAAGTTCGACAGCGGCAACCATGATCTGGTGCTGCTTGATCTCATGATGCCCGACCGCTCTGGCATGGAAGTCTTAGCCGACATTCGCCAGCGCGATCAGGAAACGCCCATTTTCATGCTCACCGCCTACGGTTCAGAAGAGGTGGCCGTCCGTGCCCTGAAGTCCGGCGCGAACGACTATTTCCCCAAGCCCTGGGATAACGACAAGCTCCTGATTGAGATCGACCGCATGATCTCCAAAGGCCGGCTCGAGCGTGAGAATACCCAGCTCAAGCGCGCTCTTAAACAGCGCTACGCCTTTCCCAACATCGTCGGCAAAAGCGAACGTATGCTCCGCTTGCTCGATCAAGTCGCGCAGGTGGCGCCCAGCCGTGCGACGATTTTGATCACTGGTGAAACCGGCACCGGTAAGGAACTCATCGCCAAAGCTGTCCACGCTCACTCCGCGCGCGCCGATCAGATGTTTGTGCCCGTCAACAGCGGCTCGCTCCCGTCCGATCTGCTCGAGTCCATCCTTTTCGGCCACGTCAAAGGCTCATTCACGGGCGCCGTGGCCAATCGCAAAGGCTTGTTTGAAACCGCCAACCGCGGGACTATTTTCTTTGATGAGATCGGCACCGTTGGCCCTGAAATACAGGTGAAGCTCCTGCGCGTCCTGCAAGACCGCGAGTTCATGCCGCTCGGCTCGAACGAAAGCGTGCGCGTGGATGTGCGCATCGTGGCCGCTACTAATGCCGATCTCAAGAAGCAAGTGGACGAAGGCAAGTTCCGCGAAGACCTGTACTATCGTCTCAACGTCATTAATCTGAATCTGTCGCCTCTGCGCGATCGCAAAGAGGATATCCCCTTTCTGGTCGATCACTTTTTCAATCGCTACTGCCAGGAAAACGAAAAGTTTCTCAATAGCGAGGGCCGTTCCGTCCTGAGCTTCGAACCCGAAGCCATGCAGATCCTGATGGAGCACAACTGGCCCGGCAACGTTCGCGAATTAGAGAATGTGGTGGAACGCGCCGTCGTTCTGACCACCACGTCTTCCGTACCCGCCCACGTTCTGCCCGACAATCTGCAACTCGCCGCCGGCATTCGCATTTCACGAGGTAGCGACGGCGCCCTGCCGCCCGATGCATCGTTGTTTGAAATGGTCGCCGACTACGAGCGCCGCCTGATCATCGAATCCCTCGAACGCTTCAGCTACAGCCAAACCGACGCAGCCGAGGCGCTGAAGATTCCTCTCTCCACGCTGAACCAGAAGATTAAGCGGTTGAGCATTGATGTGAAGAAGAAGTCAAGTCAGTAAAGACGCCGCACTCCTCAAAATGACCGATCCTCTGCAATGTCTGCGGCAGTGATCGCACTGCGGGAAGCATGCCAGATACGCCAAAACACCGACATGCTGTTCAACCTCGCGAATATCGAAAATGATGCGGTAGGTGCCTTTTTCTTTACCGTACAACAAATGCCCAGCGGGAAACCCAAGCTCCTTGGCTTCGGAAATGACCGCGCATCGAGCGGGCATCTCTTCGAGGCTGAGAATGGCCTGAGACAATCGCACTAGCCATCTCTCGGCCTTGTAGGAGCGACGTCGCGTAAATATTCAAAGGCCAAGTATGCGTCCGATTCCGCCGGTGCGGAGGGACTAACGCGAAAGGCCATACTTCGCCTGCATCTCGGCAAGCACCTGCGCGGCGGGTTTGAGTTCTCCGCGTTCAACGCTCGCCATACCTTCCTGAATGGCTGCGATGGCCTCCATGTGGTGCCGCCGGTCATAGCTGGCCGTATCCTGAACGACAACTTCCGCCCTGCCATTCACCGTTAGTACTTCCGGCGTTTGCGTTTTCTTCAGTCGTGCGATAGGGACTTTATGATTGCGCAGAAAGTCCGTGAGGGATTGAATTTCGCGGGTATCGAGCGGTTAAGACCTCCAACAATCGCTAATGCCCTGCCGTCCCTTATAAAGATACGAGATTTGAAAAGGCGCCGGCCAGGGTGAAACGGCTGGCCAAACGCCGGCACTACAGGGGTGGCATCACCGGAGGTTCTGAGGTCGAATTTTTCGAACCTGAGTCTGGTGTATACAGAGCCTGCAATCGGGCATTTTGGAACTCAGGCGATCCATGGGGTAGTCAGCCAGGTGTCAACAGAGTAGGCCGGAGCCAATCGGAGAGAAAGGAAATTTATGAAAATACGACAGTTTCAAATTGCGTGTACTTTGTTCTTAAAGGCGGCTTTCGCCGTAGTAGTCATCGCGGTGCCGAAGCCGCTAGACGCGCAGATGCAACTCTACGGCACTATCGGCAATCGCTACGCCGACGAGTGTCTCCAACCGGTCAACGGTTCCACACAAGCGGGCGCGGCGATCGTGCTGGAGCCCTGTACAGATCAGCCCGTTCAGCAATGGCAGAGCATGGCTGCAACGTCCGGCTTCGCCAATTTCCGAAACCAGCTCAGCGGAATGTGCCTGGATGCCGAAGGAAGCGCTGCAAACCATACCCCGGTCCAGCAGATGCCGTGCTTCCCTTCCGACCCGAAAGAGTATTGGGCCTACACGTTTAGATCTGGAGTAGACACTACGGTGTTCTCGGGTATCGCGGGTTCCAATCCTGCGTTTTGCCTCGACATCCCGGGGGGCCAAAAAACGCCGGGACTTGCAGTGCAAATCTACGGATGCAACGGGACGGTGTCGCAAAACTGGTATTACACAGGGCTTTATGCGGCGAAATCACTGATCGGGAGCATAAGTAGCATAGCCGCGCGCCTGTGTATCCAGCCGGCCGGGCGCTCCACCGCCGCAGGCGCGGCGATCGTGCAGCAGCCCTGTAGCAGTGCCGACGACCCGGCTCAAACGTGGACGGTAGTTGCTTATAAGGGTATCTACTATCACTACGTGAACCAGCTCAGTGGAATGTGTCTGGATGCGCCGGGGAACGGGAGCCCTAAAAATCACGACCCGATCGAGCAGTGGCCGTGCAACACTATTTCCAACGAGTACTGGGTCTACAACCCCGTAAAACCTGGCACCACTGGACCTGTGTTCTTATACTCGGGTAAAGCCGGGTCCTATCCCAACTTCTGTCTTGACGTCCCGGGGGGCCAAAACACTCCCGGACTGGCGCTGCAAGTCTACACGTGCAACTACACAGTGTCACAACAATGGCAGTAACTGCCGTCTTGCCTTATTGAATCAGGCTCTTCCTCAGGTTTACTGCAACGCTTCGCAGTCCGAAACGTGTGGAAGTAGGCGGCCGCGGAGCAAATGGAAAACCGCCGCGACCGTATATTTAGCGCTTGAGATTTTTCAACGATCGAAGAGACGTTGGCTTATTGTGCAAAAAGTGTTCGGTTTCGTCAAGTCGGAGGTTAAGAAGAAGGAGTTGATCAGAAGCGAAGCGGAGGAAGAGAGCCACAAGCGGAGAAAGAGTGCGCGAAAGGGGCGCAGCCGTTTGCCCCGCTTCAATACCGTAGAGATCCGGAGCGCGCCGTTTAGCGCTCCGGCTTGTTACGGCATTTGCGCAGTGTTTCGCCGAGCTTTTCGATGTGCTCTTGGTGGTGGCGTCCGTCAGCGGAGCGGATGTCAATTTTCCTAATTCGGGTTCTGACTCAGGTTTGGTGCAACTCGAATGGGCTAGAAGAAACAGCAGAGGGGAGCAGGCGAGCGCGAAGCAAACAGTGTTAGAGCAGCCGCTGATTTACTAATCTGCGCCATCATAAACCTCCAGAAGAATCGACGCCGCACTGTGCCGGGGATGCCAATTGAGAATCAGCTGTTCCAATTTCGCGCTGGTCTCAGTGTTCGGTAATCACGTGTTTCGGCCACAATCGCTCCAGCTCGTTGTACCGATATAAAGAACAACGACAGCGCACAGGCATTAATACACTTCCTGATTTGAGAGTTTTAGATTAGCGAGGTCGAAAAGCATGAGCCTTCCGAGAACGTTGGCAGGATCGCCGTTGGGCGGCGACCAAGCATCGATTAGCTGATAACGTCCATCCTTCGATGCCTCAAGAAGCCAGTCCGCCCCATCTGCGCCGGTCAAGAAATCCTTTCGGCTGGGGAGCGTCCAGAAGTGAGCTTCCTCAACACGCGAGAGAAACTGACGAACCTGCGCTGCGGGTATTCCCTTTTTAGTTGATTTCACCCGGAACGGCCTCTGCTTAGTATCTGCTGGAGGCGGCGGACAGTCACAACATCCATTTGAGACCTTTGTGGTCAAGAAGGCAGCGCCGTCCGCTGGAATATCTAGGCGAATAGAAATGGCGGGATGGAAACTCCGAAGCCACACGAATCGGTAAACCGCACCCGGCGCGTACGTTCCCGAGGCTTACCAAATCGAGGCTTCATGGAACAATTGAAGACAGCCGGAGAGTTGAGCGGACCTAAAACGATGCCAGTCGGCATCGTGACCGAGACTTCCGGGCGGAAACATCTGGAGAGGCTCCGCAGTCATCAGACCCAACGACAATATAAACCCGAGAATCCGTCGCATCTTCAATATTCGACACCGATTTGAGCGAGCCGGTTCCGGCTCGACCAGCACTCACTTTCCGATAACGACGTTCCACAACAGCGCCAACAATTGTCGCCGAAGTGTTTGCCCCTGTTAATCTGTGGCTGTGACCGCGCTGTGGCCCTGCCTGTTAGCTCTAGTCTTCCTGACTAGCCCTGTTGGACGAAGTGCCCCAGCGATTCCGAACTTAAGGGAGTTAGATTCGTCGGATGCGATGGCGAATCGAGCGACAAAACTTTCGGAAGGACAAATGCTTCTTTTGAGATCGGTCGGGCGAGAAGAGATTTCGGAGTGCCTCGCTTATTCAGCCTCGAATGGCGGCAGGACGGCAGCCGCTGTCTTGCGAACGTTACGAGTAAAAAAGGTCATCATCAGTTCTCGAGAAGAATCCGCTTTAGTTGTTCAAGGTTGGGGCTCATGTATGTGCGGAGGGGTTGGGAATTGCCCTTTTTGGCTTCTGAGTGACGAACCTCACCCAGCCGTTTTGTTGAGTGCAATCGGCATT